>Ga0134127_10003277_pt1 | contig 11640 bp, 8 predicted proteins | sample KB31753_FD_96459 | JGI IMG/M metagenome (GOLD analysis project Ga0134127, IMG submission 96459) | Terrestrial soil microbial communities with excess Nitrogen fertilizer from Kellogg Biological Station, Michigan, USA - KB3-175-3 | ecosystem: Environmental > Terrestrial > Soil > Unclassified ...
CCACACTCGGACTCTATCTGCCCTGCGCAATTTCAACCGTAATCGCTTTCGAAATCAGAAAGGCTAGACGGGGAGTGACACTCGTCGAGACCCGTCTCCTGGTTCCTCCTGATGCTCGCGTGTTTCGCCGTCTTACCAGTTTTCGCGGCAAGCGAAACGTCGCTGTGAGAAGGCTGCCGTTAGTAGCCTGTGCTTTGATTTTTCTCATCGTAATTTTGGCACTGCCTCTGTTTCTGGTTGCCCCCCGCGCTGGATCTGCTGCTATTTCCCGGAGCGGTGGCGGTCTAACAAACTTTGTCGGGTTCTCAGAAAGTGTTTCTCTCGGCGCCATTGGTGAACTAAAACGCAATGACCAGGTTGTGATGCGTGTGCGCGTTGAGGATGGGGAGACTCCGGGAAACATCGACCTCAAATGGCGCGGCGTGGCTTTGGATGAATTCACCGGGAAGACTTGGAGAAAATCTGCCGAAGCGCGCAAGCAGCAGCCGAAGGTAAGTGAGCGAGGCTTTTTTCAACTTGGCACCACTGAAGCTGTTCATCGCCTGACCACGCAAACAATCTTTCTGGAGGCTTTGGATTCTCCCGTGCTTTTCGCAGCACCGCGTGCGGTGGCGATCCAGGCAGTGCAGGGAGATTTGCCCTACCTGCGCATTGATGGCGAGGGGGCGATCCAGACGCGTCGTCATGATTTCGATCGAATAATCTACAAAGCGTTTTCAGATGTTCGAGAACCTGATCCGGAAGTCCTGCGACGAGACTTCACCCCGTATCAGTTTGCTAACGATCGTTATCGCCAGCTGCCAGACTTGCTCGATCCGCGCATCCCGGTTTACGCCCGGACGATTGTGAATGAGGCAAGTGCGCGTAATCGTTACGATAAGGCCAAAGCGATCGAGTCGCACTTCCGGGATACTTACGGCTACAGCCTCCAGATGACCGCTAGTGGCTCGGATCCACTTGCTGACTTTCTTTTTCGCGTGAAAGCGGGCCACTGCGAATATTTCTCGACGGCCATGACGGTGATGCTGCGCAGCGAAGGAATTGCCGCGCGTGTCGTTAATGGGTTTCTGCCAGGTGAATACAACGAGGCGGCCGATGTCTACACAGTTAGGCAAAGCGATGCGCACTCCTGGGTTGAAGTCTATTTTCCGGAAACGAATGCCTGGGTGACGTTCGGTCCGACGCCAGCTGCGGGACGAACTGAGCCGCAGCGCACCGGCCTTAGGGCGGCGCTGGGTAAGTACGCCGAAGCGTTTGAGCTGTTATGGTTCCAGTATGTCGTCGGTTATGACCGGCAGGAGCAACGGTCACTCGCGACTGCATTGCACAACCAGGTCTCTCGTTATCAGAACTCGATTTCGAGCACGATAGGTCGAGTTGAACGGATGTCCTGGCCGTTATGGCGGCAGCGGATTGGGACGATAGCGATTGTTGTCCTGGTGATCGCAATCGTTGCGTTGCTGATTAGACTCAAGCAATTCGGCTGGCGCGGTTTCAGGGCTTCGTCTCGTTCCGCGGATTCGCCCCGCTCGGCCATAGAGTTTTATGAGCGACTAACAAGAGTGCTGGCGGCACGCGGCATCAAACGCGCGCCGGATCAGACACCGATGGAGTTTGCCGCGGGAGTTGGTCTCAGCGAAGCGCTGACTATAACCGGAGCGTATAACCGAGTGAGATTCGGTGCCGAACAACTTTCGGCGGCTGAGATTCGGCAAATTGAGGAGTTGCTGGCGAAGGCGGAACGGGAAGAGCAGGGCTAATTATTTCGTCAGGGGACCTGAAGAGTAAGAAGTTTATGAACAAAGTTGGCTTTATCAGTCTGGGTTGTCCCAAGAACCTCGTGGATAGCGAAGTGATGATGGGACGCCTCAAGGCGAGTGGTTACGAAATAACTGCAGACGCATCCGAAGCCGATACGGTTGTGGTGAATACGTGTGGCTTCATCGATTCAGCGAAAAAGGAATCTATCGAAGCCATTCTCGAAGCAGGAAAGCTTAAAACAGAAGGCGCGGCGACGCGTTTGATTGTTGCCGGTTGTCTGGTCGAACGTTACCGCGATGAATTGAAGGCTGAGATGCCGGAAGTGGATGCCTTCATCGGGACAAGTCAGATCAACGACATCCTCAGCGTTTGTGATCCCAAAACAAACACGCGGGCCCTGCCCGTAATTCCGTTGGGAAATCAGACCGCAACCTATCTGTACGACGAATCAACGCCGCGCGTGCTTGCGACGCCGCAGCACTATGCGTTCATCAAGATTGCCGAAGGGTGCGATCGTCCATGTGCGTTCTGTTTTATTCCGCAGATGCGCGGCCATTTTCGCAGTCGTCGCTTCGGTTCGATCGTTGCGGAGGCGCACCAGCTGGCTGAGGAAGGCGTTAAGGAACTGGTTCTCGTGGCCCAGGACTCATCCCGTTACGGTGAAGACCTTGGCAAAGCCGATGCCCTCGCCGGACTCCTGAAGGAACTCTCACGCACGGAAGGCATCGAGTGGGTACGGGTGATGTATACGTATCCCACGCACATCAGCGATGCGTTCCTCGATGTGATGGCCGAAGAGCCGAAAGCGGTTAAGTATCTGGACATGCCTCTGCAGCACGCTTCTCAGAATGTACTGAAGCTTATGAAGCGCGGCGGCAATCGAGAAAGTTTGGAGCGACTGATTCAACGCGTGCGTGCACGGGTGCCTGGCATTGGTGTCCGCACGACCTTCATCACAGGTTTCCCCGGCGAAACAGATGAAGACTTTGAAGAGCTGCTCCAGTTCATCAGGAATGTCGAGTTTGATCGCGTCGGAGTTTTTACCTACTCCGATGAAGAGGGCACTCCTGCTTATGAGTTGCCCGATAAGGTCGATCATAAGGTTGCGAAAAAGCGACGGGATCGTTTGATGAAGGAGCAGTCGCGGATTTCGCGCCGGCGTCATAAGGCGATGGTTGGTCAAACCGTGCGCGTGTTGTTTGAAGGGGAATCAAACGAGAGCGAACTTCTATGGCAGGGGCGAATGGAAACTCAGGCACCAGACATCGATGGTTGCGTGCTGATCAATGATGCGCCTGAAGGCTTCGTTCCCAACGCTGGCGAGATGGTTGATGTCTTGATCACCGAAGCCCAGGAATATGATCTGGTGGGAAGAATCGTTTAGAAGGCGTCAGTGGTTCGTTGTTAGTTGTCAGTTGCACGCTTATCAGAATTGAACCTTGATATGAGGAGGAGATACAACTGACAACTGACAACGTACAACGGACCAGCCTCAAAGAATCCAGCGACGAGTTGAATCCACCCGTAGTCACGGCCAACTCGATTCCCAAAACTAAATCCAAACGTTCAGGTAAAGATTACTTGGCGCTCGCGATCGCGACCTGTGGCGTCGGCTATATACCGCTTGCGCCTGGGACGTGGGGGTCGCTGGTGGCGGTGGTCTTCTATCTCATGCTTCATGACGCATGGTTTCCTCACACGGAGGTTTCGCCCGAGGTTTATGTCCGCAGCTTCCTACTGATTCAACTCGCCATCATCGTAGCGGTGACTATTGTTGGCATCTGGGCAGCCTCGCGCACTGAGCGTCTTTCAGGTCGGAAAGATCCTGGAAAAGTTGTTGTTGACGAGGTCGCGGGGCAGTTGATCGCTTTGATGGCTGTTCCGGCTGGTTTGTGGAGCGGCTTTCCGGTCGCGGTCCCCGTTGCGTTCATACTTTTTCGCTTTTTTGACATAGTTAAGCCATATCCAGCCAATAAGCTGGAAGGTATCCGCGGAGGGTTAGGCATCATGGCCGACGATCTCGTCGCCGGTCTTTATGCTTACCTGGGTGTGATTCTGATGAGGGTAATTGGTTTTTAGACAAGGAGCAGCGAAATGCCGGGAACAAAACAGGAGAAAGCGGAAGTAAAAAAGAGCACCGCAGATCTCAAAGCTGAGCGTCAATCAGATGCTACTGATGATGAATCACTGAAGGCTGAACAAACCGGAGCCAGCGATGCGTCGAATTCGAAAAGTGAACGTTTACCGTCGCCAGATGGTCAATTCGACGACAGAGAAGAGACTGACAAAGCAGGACCGATGTAAGTGCAATGATGAATTATGAATGATGAACGATGAGTAGGAAGGAACACTTTAAACTGCGGCCGCACTGATCATTCATCATTCATCGTTCCGCATTCATCATTCCCAGTTCATTCTTCCCGGGCTCCTAACCAGCCGCGCTTCCAGAAGAACGTTAGCATTCCCAAAGCAACAGCCGCCATCACCCCTATCACCACGAAATAACCGTAGCGCGAGTGGAGCTCCGGCATGTTGTCGAAGTTCATTCCGTAAACGCCCACGATGAACGTCAGCGGCAACATGATCGCCGAAAAGATCGTCAGCACTTTCATCACTTCATTCAAACGGTTAGAGACGACTGACAGGTGTGCGTCGAGTAACCCGGTGATTAGGTCGCGATAGCTCTCTGCTAAATCCGTGACACGAACGAAGTGATCGTAAATGTCGCGATAGAAGGGTAGTAGTGAGTCAGGAATCAGATCAAACTCGCCGCGACTGATGCGGAGCAGAATGTCCATCTGCTTAACCGAAATGCGACGGAGCCGCAAGACGCTGCGCTTGATGTTCATTATTTCCGACAGAATTTCCTTGTTTGGTCTTGTCGCTGTGAAAATGTCGGCTTCAAGTTCGTCGATGCGTTGATCAAAGTCATCGAGTACGGGGGAATAAAAGTCGACAATGCGGTCGAGAATTTGATGTAGCAAGTAGGCAGAACCGCGTTTACACGCAATTGGACTGGTGCGAAGGAGTTGTTTGACCGCATTGATGCTGCGAAATTCATCGTGGTGATAAGTGATTACATGGTTCGGCCCGAGGAAAGCATCCAGCTCAATTGTAATGAAGCGATCCGGGTTGGTATCGGCTCGCACGCCATGAACAATTAGATAGAGGTAACCGGCAAACTCTTCGATCTTCGGATAGTGTCGATTCTCGCGACAATCTTCGACAGTCAATGGGTGAACATGGAAGACGTTGAGGAGAATGTTGTCGTCTGCTTCAGTCGGCATTTCCATGTCAACCCAGACGACCGACTTGTCGTCCTTAAGTAACTCCGGAAGTTGGTCCACCGTGATGCCTTCCTCGACGTGGTCAGCTCCGTCACGGTAAAGAAAAATTTCCATAGAGGTCTCCTGGAATTTTGTGCTGGATGATTTTGGTCGCTAGCTTTCGCCACGGGCCAATCGACAATCATCAATCGCAATCGGCGATCGGGAATCTCAGTGACTCGACGTCGATCTGCCAGGCTGTTACCATACCACTTCCGCGCCGGCAAGAATCCAAATAAATAGAAAGATACTCATCCTTAATGCCAACCAATCAAACGAAGATTTTTATTGCTGACGAAGTGAGCGATAGCGGTCTTGAGCCGCTACGAGCCGCAGGGTTTCAGCTCGAGAAGCGGACGGGGCTTTCACCGGCCGATCTCGTGATCGCACTAAAGGGCTGCGAAGGCCTGGTGGTCCGCAGTGAAACAAAAGTCACCGATGAACTAATGAGCAAGACACCGCAGCTTAAAGTTGTCGGGCGAGCTGGTGTTGGTGTGGACAATATCGACGTCACTAGTGCAACCGCCCGAGGCATCGTTGTGATGAATGCCCCTGATGGCAACACGATCACCACCGCGGAACATACCATGGCGTTGCTGATCGCTCTCGCGCGCCGAGTTCCCCAGGCGAACACGAGTCTTAGGTCCGGTCTCTGGGAGCGAAAGAGTTTTATTGGAGTCGAACTGCAGGGTAAGACGCTCGGCATCGTCGGCCTGGGGCGCATCGGAAGGGCTGTCGCGAGTCGCGCGCGGGCTTTCGGTATGACTAGTGTGGCTTACGATCCTTTCATCGCTCCGGAACAAGCGCGAGATCTCGAGATCGAGGTGGCCCCTCTCGACGAAGTCTTTGCGCGTGCTGATTTCCTGACAGTGCACACTCCCTTAACAGCAGAAACCCGCGGCATTGTCGGCGCTGAAGCGTTCGGCAAGATGAAACGTGGCGTGCGCATCATCAACTGCGCGCGCGGTGGACTTGTCGATGAAGCGGCGCTTGCCGAAGCGATTAAGTCGGGTGTTGTCGCCGGCGCGGCTCTCGACGTTTTCGAAAAGGAACCACCGCCAGCTGATCATCCTCTCTTCGCGATGGAAGAAGTCATTGCGACGCCTCACCTTGGCGCATCAACGACGGAGGCACAGGAGGGTGTGGCGTTCACGGTAGCCGAGCAGATGCGCGACTACCTTCTGCAGGGAACGCTTCGCGGCGCGGTCAATGTACCGGCGCTTGGAGCGAAGGAGTTGCAATCACTGCTTCCTTACATTCATCTGGCCGAAAGTCTGGGAAGATTTCAGGCGCAACTGATCGACGGCGCTGTTGCCGAAGTGAAACTCGAGTATTCGGGCGAACTTGTTGATTTGAACGCGGCGCCGGTAACGAGAGCCTTTCTGGCCGGCTTGATGCGCGATGTCAGCGCGCGCGTCAACGCAGTCAATGCATTTCTGATCGCCGAAGAGCGCGGGATCGCGGTTAAGACTTCGTATCTGCGTTCGGGTACAGACTCGGTCCCATCGATAAGTACCAGGGTGGTTACGAATGCGGGTGAACACAGTCTGGCAGGGACGCTGTTTGGATATGGAGAACAATCACGCCAGGGTCGCATCACCGAGATCAACGGGTTCCATATCGAAGCGATTCCACATGGTTACATGCTCGTGATGCGCAACCGCGACGTGCCGGGAGTGATTGGCCGTGTGGGAACAATCCTCGGGGAGCGCGGCGTGAACATCAGCCGCTTTCATCTTGGCCGTCGTGAACGGGGTGGTGAGGCAATGGCTGTGATCGAAGTCGATGCTGCAATCGACAAGAAGACCGTTGAATTGCTTCGAGACCTCGAACAAGTGGTCTCAGCGGTGCAAATCGAGCTGTGACGAGGAAATAGTCAGTAGCCAGTAGTCAGTAGTCGGTAGCAACACTTTATCACTGATAACCACTCCTGATTACTTCACCAACAACAACCTAATTACGTACACACTAATGACTACTGACTAATTTATGGCAACTGCCGAGTTGAATCCAACAAAGCCCGCCCGTTCTCGCATTGATTCCATCGATCTCGTGCGCGGTATCGTGATGGTGATCATGTTGCTCGATCACACGCGTGACTTTGTACATCGCGACGTTCTGCAGGGATTCGACCCCACGGATCTAGCGCACACCAATCCCATGCTTTTCTTCACACGCTGGATCACGCACTACTGTGCGCCGATCTTCGTTTTCCTTGCCGGCACCGGGGCGTACCTCCAGGTTTCGCGAGGGAAAAGCAAAGGCGAACTCTCGAAGTTCCTGTTTACGCGGGGACTCTGGCTGATTGTTTTGGAGTTTACTCTCATTCGCTGCGGGGCGTTCTTGAATTTCGATTACCGCTTTCTTGGCGCGCTGCAGGTGATTTGGGTGATTGGTGTCTCGATGATTGTGCTGGCGGCCCTGATTCACCTCCCATTGCGCATCGTCGCAGGTATAGGCGTGCTGATGATATTCCTGCACAATTTTCTGGACCGCGTCCGCGTACAGGGTTGGCAGGGACCGGAAAGCGCAGTCCCGAGCGTCTGGGCAAAGCTCTTTATCATTCTCCACCAGTCGTTCGAAGCTTTTCCGATCCTGTGGTTTTTCCCGAGTCCGGTTGTCTTCGTTTTATATCCCTTGATTCCATGGGTCGGAGTAATGGCCGCCGGTTACGCGTTTGGAGCGCTCTATGAAATGGACGCCGCCCGGCGACGTCGACTGCTGCTGATCATGGGCGCGATTGCCACCGCGCTGTTCTTTATCCTGCGGGCCATCAATCGCTACGGCGACCCCTCCCCTTGGGCAAAACAAAGCACGGTTTCATTCACACTAATCTCGTTCCTTAACGTCACGAAGTATCCGCCCTCCTTGTTGTTCCTCTTGATGACTCTTGGGCCGGCATTCCTCGCCCTCGCGTGGTTTGAAGTGCGGAAATCAAATTCCACGAATGCCCATTCCAGTCGGGTCCGCAATTTCTTTGTCACGTTCGGACGCGTGCCCCTGTTCTTCTATCTGTTGCAGTGGCCGACAGCGCATCTGACCTCGATAGTCGCGCACCTGATTGCCGGAAAGCCTATTGGCTGGATGTTTGGTTCGCAGATACAAACCGCCGGACCTCCGCCCGGCATGGGCTTTGGACTCCTGGTGGTTTACGTCTGCTGGATTTCGGGAGTGATACTGCTTTATCCGTTGTGTAAGTGGTTCGCGGGCGTGAAGCAACGGCGACGAGACTGGTGGCTGTCCTACTTATGAGAGATGCACGTGAGCGAGGAACGAGTTCGACTGTCGCCGCGATGCGTCATGAACGGAGGGCGGGCGTTGTCGATGCCGCTTCGTTGAGTTCCCGGAAAAGTCGCGCGAGATCCTGCTGCTGATAATTGGCGTTGAGCCCACTTGGGTTGGGTAACACCCACACGACTGTTTCGCCGATGGTTAGCTCCTGCCGCCCCACAACTGCCTTTGGTTGATTGAATCCTGCACGGTAAGCGCCAACGCCAAGCACTGCCAAGATTCCAGGGCGATAGCGCAGAACCTTTCTTGTCAGACGACGACCGCCTTGAACGATTTCTTCTCGAGTCAAAGCATCGGCGGTAGCAGTGGCTCGGGTTACGACGTTGGTAACGCCGTAACCGAGTGCTAACAGTTCCCGCTCGTCAAAGGGAGACAGTAGTTGTTCTGTGAAGCCGGCGTCGCGGAGGGCCTTCCAGAAGCGGTTTCCCGGGCGCGCGAAGTGATGTCCCACAGCGGCGGTGTAAAGCCCGGGATTAATCCCACAAAACAGAACCTTAAGGTTGGGTCCGATTACATCGCGAACCGTCTTACCTTCAGCGGCCAGGATCTGATCTCTTGTAGGTTTCCAAATCAAGTTCGACGCTTTCGACTTAAGGATTCTGAGTCTCTCTTGTAGGCCGGTCGCGGGTAGAACTCCGAACTCCGAACGTCTAGTCGATCTCAATCTTCGTTTCCTGTGATGCGCTTCGCTTCGACACCCGGTCTACGACGTTAACCTTCAGGACGTAACGTCCGGACGTTAGGCCAGCTAACGAGATTTCCGCAGCGTAGGGGATTCGACTCAAGTCAGGAAATCCTTCGCTGGTAACTTTCTTCAAGGGTGTCGTGATTACCGGCTGATTATCGCGAGTGATTAGGATTTGAAGCGCTACGTCTGGTTTGGAATCAGCAGCTTGTGCGGCGTTGTATACGAAGACGACGAAGCGCAGATGAGAGGACGACTCAAAGCGATGATCGACACTTAGACTGACGTCCTCGTGCTGGTTCGAATCATTTATGGAAGCAGCCGTGATGGGAGTTGCCGAGCGCTCACCAATATGCAGGCTGCTTAGCGAGACCTCACCCGGAGTTAATTTGGGAATCTCGATCCATTCGTTCGCACTGCCTGCGCGGCCGCTCGCAACATCCCGCACGCCAAACCGCGCCTGATACAGCCCGGGAGCCAGATAGATAGGAAACGTGTAACGGAAATTCTTTGGAGGAGGAAGCGAGGGATTAGGTGGGGGCGCGGCTATCGTTAGTCTCTGATTCAGCTTTGCGCCGAGCTGACCCTTCTCGTCATAAATTCCACCCGCCAGATCAATCACGCTCTTTAGTTTTCCGTCCACCGGATTGAATGTCAGAAATTCTCCCGGCATCTGCATCGCGGCCGAAAGCAATGCACCCTTCTGCGGGACTTCCGAATACATAAGAGCCAGCGAGAAAGGAATGCCCTTTTCCACCACCGGCGCTCCGATCACTTCCCATAGCTTTGATTCCGTTTTCTTTTCCGGGGCCTTTCCGTTCTTCGCGTTATTGGCGCTCGGGACAGGTTCCATATCGTAGAACCCGCGCCTCACGCGCGCGGTCAAGTCTGGTTTGTTGATCAACTTGACCTCGATACGGTGAAACTTGCTGCCTGTTGCCTCACCCTCCGGCTTCCACGCGAGCAAATAGTAGGTGGCCGTTTCCGCGAGAGCTTTCTTTAGCCCCGGCCCGAGATCGTTTGTATTGAAGACGGCTCTCCCACCGGTGTCGTGAGCGAGTGAAAAGAGACCGTCCTGGCTGGCGGAAATTTCAGCGCCTTCTGAACGCCGCAAGCGAAAAGACGAGTCGAACGGCGCGTCCGTACTCGCGTCCATCAGAGTTCCGACAAGGCCGCGAGCGTCCATTGAATAGATGACTACTCCGCTGCGTGCCGCCGCACTGGTAATTCTTTGCAGACGGTCGCGCACCTCTGAATTGCGGTCGTTGATAAAGAAACCGTTCGAGAGAAAGAAGAGCAGTTTGCGACCGGGAAGGGGAGTCACGGATCGCACAAGGGTCTCCAGACCAATGAGCGAATTCCTTGTAATGTTTTCAGCTTGCCGAAGGATTTGATTCGCACGACTCTGAACCATGTTTTCGGCGGTCTGCCGGCCGAGCAGCGGGCTTTCTCGCAGGAGTGCGTCAACATAGAAGTCGATCACGTCTCGGTCAAATGAGTCGATCCTTAAGGCCTGATATTCACTCATCGTCGGGCGCTGCATATCCTGGACAAAATACGGGTGAGGGGTCAGGCGTTCGAGAGCGCGGCGCAGGACGGTCTTGTTGCCGGTGAGCTGCTGAAGAAAACCCATCTGCCCGCTCGCAGATGACACCGCAACTTCATCGTTCTGGCTCATCTCAGCGTCGATGAAGCGACTAACAATTTTTCGCGTGGCCTGCGTACCAGCCAGATCCATATGCAAATCATCAATGTAGAAAAAGACAGTGCGGCCGCGATCGAGAGGTACAGGATCTCCACTTCGGGCTCTGGTGGACGGCGTTGATCCACGAGCAGCAGCTAGCTGGGCTTCTTCGTTGCCGGCGCCAGCCGTGATTCGCTCAAAGAATGAAATCGGCTTCACCTTGCCGTCGATGCGCAGTTCGAAATCGTCGCGCCGCAAATCGTCCCTGAAGCGGCCATCTTTGTCGAAAACCATAACATCGGTCTGTACCAACTCGGTGAAGACACGAACGACATCAGTTTGATCTTTATCGCGTGATTGTGTTTGGCTAAGCGTTCCGGCTGGTAAGGCAAGCAGGCAGATCAGCAGGCTGGTGATTGAGCTGGTGACGAAACGAACCTGACCAGGCATGATGCGTCGTTGCGAAGCGTAAGCAATTTGTTGAGGGGAGACGCTTGCCGCGAGCTGCCGCCGGCGACAATCGATGCACTTGCGCTGGGCGGGCGGCTGATGCTGTTAACTATGAATCAGATATGCGCCGAGTGCAACAGTTAAACCTTTGGCAGGCCCGAATCGTAACACACGAACCAACGAGAGCACTTCCTGATGCCCACCCAAACTCCCACGGTCAGACTCAATCAAGTAAGCAAAAGCTTTGGCGAGTTTACGGCTGTCAGCGACTTAAGCCTGGCAGCTCATGCCGGAAGAATCTACGGATTGATCGGGCCAAACGGCGCAGGCAAAACAACTTCGATCCGCATGATCGTTAACATCACGGCCCCGGACTCCGGCAGCATTGAGTTGTTTGGGAGACAGATCACGGCCGAGTTACAGGATCGCATTGGCTACCTGCC
>Ga0134127_10003279_pt1 | contig 11636 bp, 10 predicted proteins | sample KB31753_FD_96459 | JGI IMG/M metagenome (GOLD analysis project Ga0134127, IMG submission 96459) | Terrestrial soil microbial communities with excess Nitrogen fertilizer from Kellogg Biological Station, Michigan, USA - KB3-175-3 | ecosystem: Environmental > Terrestrial > Soil > Unclassified ...
CCGCCGTGTTCTTCGCCGTCGGCGCGGATGTCCAACGGTTCGCCGCCGAACCTGAGTCGAAGCCGGCAACTCCCAACGTTGCTCCGGCCCCTGCCCCGGTGCCGCCGTGCTGCGTGGAGCTCGTGGCAGCGGCGCCGATCGCATCCTCGCCGGCGCCGTCGGCTGGTCGGGGAAGCACGAGTCCCGTTCCTGCCCAAATGGTTTCGGCCGCCTCGAGATGGCGCGTCGTCGATCGCGCGCTACCTGCCGGGGTTGCTCCGGAGCGGGGTCTGCAGGTGAGAACCATTTTGACCGCGCGAAATATCAGCGCAGTGTTCCCCGAGATTCACGAGATCGGCGGTGTTCGACCAGATGCGCTGAGGTGGCATCCGGACGGTTTGGCGCTCGATGTGATGATCCCCAATCCCAGCAGCGACGCAGGCATCGCGCTGGGCAACCAGATCGTCGCGTACGTGCTGAACAATGCAAAGCGGTTCGGAATCCAAGACGCGATCTGGCGCGGCGTCTATTACACGCCAAACGGCGCCCAACGCGGTGGGTATGGCCACTTCGACCACGTCCACGTCACAACGACCGGCGGCGGATACCCCACCGGCGGGGAGATCTACTACCGCTGAGCGCGGTGTCGATGAAACCACCTGGGCGGCCCCGCCCCGATGTCACACTCGCACCCGTGATCAGCGCCCACAGCCGGTAGATGTCTCGAAACGTCCGCTGTCGACGAGATCCGGCGGCCGGTCCGCGCAACCGCGCCGGATGAGCACATTGTGTTGTGGCGGCCGACGGCCGCCATAAATCGCATTCGGCCTCGGCGGGCGTCAGGCCCCGGTCGGAGCTGCCGCAGTGCTGGCTGTGCCCGGATTCTTGTGATGTCCGTGTTGTGTCGATGGTGTTGCCCGACTGCGCTTTTCACTTGACTGATGCTTTGGATTCGACAGTTCTCTTCTAGTGCCCCGGTGCTGGTCATTCTTCGGCTTTGCTCCCGACTGATCAACATCTGAAACCGCAACCGCCTGGACGGTCCGCGTTGTAGATGTTGTGACGGTCACCGGCGGACCGCCCACTCCGTAGGGACCGGCGGGCGTGGTGTGGAAAGGACGGCCCCGCCCCGTCTCTTGCAGCGCATCGTCGATGCCGGTCGGGATCGCCGCCAGGAAGTTCCTCGACAGGGTGACGGGAATTGTCTCGGGCAGCAGTTTGGCCGTGGTGGGCAGGCCGCTACTGACGGTCCGGTTGTAACCGGCTTCGACGAGGACTCGGAGCGGAGCGTCGAGCGCGGCGAGAATGGGGTCGGGAACACCGATCGCCTTCAATGGCAACAGAAGTGGCAACCGCTCGCTGGGGATCATGTAGTAGTCGGTATCGCCGACCTGTGCTTGCAGCACCGCGGTGGACATGTCGAGCTGCGAGTAGTTGAGGTGTACGTAGAAGAACCCCATCACCGCGTTGAGGTCGGCGAGCACGCCCAGCGGATAGGCGGGGAAGTCTGATACCGGGTCGTACTGCCCGGAGATGTCGTACGTCGTGACCTGCCCTGTGGCCGCGCCGGCGGTGTGCGTGGGTGTCGCCCCGAGAGTCGTCAGGTCGAAGACCGGCACGTGCAGTCCGACGAACCGTTCGTAGAAGCCCCCGTTGGGCCGCTCGATGTTGCCGATCATTACGAATGTGGGGCGGGGAACCGTCGAGTCCGGCCCCGCGTCGGCGTACTCGGCGTTGAAGGCCCGCTTGTACTCGCTGACCACCGCGGCGCCCTGTGAGTATCCGAAGACCACCGGTGCCGGGTCGGCCGCTGAATCGGCCTGCAGATGATTCACTCCGGTGGCGATGGACTCATCGACTCCCGGGACAAGAATGCCGGGTGAGAACAGCGGAATACTCGCGGGGTACTGCACCGCCGTCACCGGCACCGGTGCGGACCCGTACACCGCGTCGATGAAATGGACGGCCTGCGCTTCGATCGCTGCGTCGCTGGTGATGTTCAGGCCGATGATCTGAGTCCCTTTGACTGCGTAGGTCGCTGTGAGTCGATACGCGACCTGCACCGGCGATGGTGCAACGCCGACAACGAGCGCCGCCGTCACCAGCCCCCCGAACAACCATGAACAAATCGATCGCTGCATAGGCCCCCTCCCCGAGCAGTATCGTCGCCACCGATCGTCGCCGCACCACTTCGGTGAGATTGCGGCCGTCCGCCCCTCGGGGCTGCCAGCCAGTCCAGCAATGACGCAGCTACGGGGGAGTCACGGTCACGGAGCTTGAGAGTCTTAGTGGAGTTTGCTTTGAGAAAAGCTGTGTATTGCGTTGGGGGCGTTGTCGATCCGCTCGATATTCCGAGGTGGCGGCCTCGGGATGTAGCGAGTCGATGGCGATCAAGTCGAGTACGGCGCGGAGTACTGATGGTGTGCCCGTTGCGTCGGCTGCACGAAATCCTTGTCAAGGGTGAAACTTTCGACGCCATCTACCGCCATATCCTCGCCGCGCCCGGGCCGGCCTGGTGCTGGCATGCGCCGACTTGCTGCCCTCGCCCGCCGTGACGCTGCCCGATGCCGTCGACCTGGCCTGCGCGATGGAGATGTTCCACGAGGCATCGCTCGTGCACGACGATATCTGTGACGGTTCCGTCTTGCGGCCCGATGCACCATCGGTGCCGCCGTGGTTGGCGTCGACGACGACGGGCTGCGCGCTTTGACGCGTTACGCCGACCAGCTCGCCCTCGCCTTCCAAATCATGGATGACGTGCGCGATGTCGAGGGCGCCCCTGCGCTTGGCAAGGACGCCGGTGGCGATCTCGACCGCCGGGTGCCGACCTAGCCGGTGATCGAATGGCTGGCCATGCGGCCACACTCTCGCGAGATGTGGCTCTCTGAACAGACTTCCAGTGCCGAGCTGCAGACTGACCTGGTGCACAGAGGGGCCACCAAGGTCGCCCGCGCGGCGCTCGTGGCTGTCGGGGCCGACTACAATCTGTTGTTGGCCATGCAAATTCGCGAAGAGGCCCGCGCCGGCCTGGGCGCCGGCGTCATCCGCGGGTTCGCCCGCTACCGGAGGGGTGGTCACCACCGCCGGAATCGTCTTCGGTATCACCATGTTCGCCCTCACCGCCAGCACCGTGCTCAGCGTGGCCCAGATCGGTGTGACGGTCGGCGTGGCCTGCTTATCGACACGCTCGTCGTGCGTAGCTTCGTCCTGCCGTCCATTGTCGCGTTGCTGGGCCGCTGGTTCTGGTGGCCGACCCGGATAGAACGAAAGTGCGCTCCTGACAGGAGCGTTGCTGATCACGCCGAACCTGATCGCGTCTTCGAAGACGCGCGCACGCCAGACCCGTCGAGCGTATCTTTGGGTCGAACTTGCGACGGGAGTGGGCATGGAACTGGGTCTGGGCGGCAAGCTCGCGGTGGTGACCGGCGCGAGTAAAGGCATCGGCTTGGCGGTCACCCGCAGATTCGTTGAGGAAGGCGCCCGAGTGGTCGCCGGGTCGCGATCGGTCACGGCGGAACTTGCCGCCGCCAGCGACCGGCTCGACATCTTGGTCAACAACGTCGGTGTCGCCACACCTCGGCTCGACGGCTTCCTCGCGATCACCGACGACATGTGGCAGCACACGCTGAACCTCGATTTCATGGCAGGCGTGCGGGCGATCCGGGCGGCCATACCGGTCATGGTCGCCAACGGTGGCGGGGTGATCGTCAACGTCGGATCGATCAATGGCCGGCTGCCGCTTCCGATGGTCACGGACTACAGCGCGGCGAAGGCCGCGTTCAACAATCTTGCCAAGGCGCTGTAAAAAGGTTTCGGGCCGCAGAACATTCGCGTCAACACGGTCGATCCCGGTCCGGTCGCCACCGACTTCTGGGCCGGTCGCGACGGGGTTGCGAGCGTGCTGGGTGACGCAAGCGGGAAGTCCCCCGACGAGGTCACCCAGGAGTTCGCATCGAACTCGATAACCGGCCGGTTCACCAGACCCGACGAAGTCGCGGACCTGGTGATGATGCTGGCCAGCGATCGCTTCGCCAACATGATGGGCGCAGGCGTCACGATCGACGGTGGTATGGTTCCCACGCTCTGAGGTCAGGGTCGGAACGTCACTCCGCCGTCGACGCTGATCGTCTGGGCCGTGATGAAGCTGCCGTCGTCGGAGAGCAGCAGGGCACCGAGGGCGGCGACGTCGTCGGGCTTGCCGAACCGCGACTTGATCATCTGCCGTGCGCGGGTCTGCTCGACAATCCCTTCGGGCATCCACTGTTCGTCGAACTTGTAGTGCCAGATCAGCCCTGGCGCAATGGCATTGGCGCGGATGCCCTGCGGGCCATACCTGCGCGCGATGTGACGCATCAGCGCCAGCTCAGCTGACTTGCTCATCGCGTAGGACACACGGGTGCCTGCGCCGTTGTAGGCGTCGATCGACGCAGTGAACACGATCGATCCGCCGCCGCTGTCGATCATCGCGGGAATCGCGTGCTTGGCGCAGATGACGAACCCGCGGGTGTTGACGCGCATGACTTCGTCGAACGCCTCGAGCGGCAGTTCGACGACACCGCCCGTCAGATACGCGTCGGCGGCGTTGGTGAAGTTCACGTGCATCCCGTCCAGGCGGCCGAACGTCTCAACGGCGAGCTTGACGATCGAGACTACGGAGTCCTCGTCGGCGCCATCGAGCGGCACACCGCGCACGCGCTCACCAGACGGATCGAGGTCGGCGGCGACGCGCGACGCCAACTCGGCGTCGAGGTCGCCGATCACGAGCCGCCCGCCCTCATCGGCATAGCGCCTGGCCAGGCCATTACCGATGCCGCCAAGCCCCGCAACGATGACAACCTTGTTGTCCAGCAGTCCCGTCATCGCTCAGATCCTTCCCGAAATGATGAGTTTCGCGCGCCCGTCCTGTCTATACAGAGGAGAGCGATGGAGAGGAGAGCCTCATGGCGAAACCGCCGGTGGTGGACCAGCAGACCTGGCGCAAGGAGCTTGACGAGCTACGCCGCCGGGAGAAGGCCGCGACGCGCGAGTTGGACGCCATCGCCGCGCAACGTCGTCGGCTCCCGATGGTCGAGATGCCCGACTACACGCTCATCGGCGAGGACGGGCCGGTCCGATGGGTGGATGTGTTCAAGGGCCGTTCGCAGCTGATCGTCTACAACCACATGTGGGAGGACGGCGCCGAGTGGCAGTGCGGCGGCTGCACTGGCTTCACGTCCCAGTTCACCCGGCTGGATTTCCTGGACAACTACGACGCGCGGTTCGTGATCGTCACGAACGGACCGATCGAAGAGGCGCTTGCCTACCGCGAGAAGGTCGGCAACAAGATGGAGTGGTACTCGTCGTCGAAGAGCTCGTTCGGCGCCGATGTGGACGCGCCACCCGGTGCCGGCTTCGGGGTCAACGTGTTCCTGCGCGACGGCGACACCGTCTACCGCACCTGGCACACCAATGGCCGTGGCACCGAACAGCTCAGCCACTCGTTCGCGCTCATCGACATCCTGCCGTGGGGGCGTCAGGAGGAGTGGCAGGATTCGCCGGACGGCTGGCCGCAGTCGCCGACCTACTCGAGGTGGTTGGACTCGCCGGACATCGCGCGGGTCTACGGAAGCACATCGTCTCCGTAGCGCGTCATCATGTGTTGACGCTTTAGCGCTGAGCGCGTGGGTGCCGACACGTGGGACAGTTGGCAAGAGTCCTTGCCGTCGCAAGGCGAAGGTCATCAGGTTGGGCGCAATTCTGGCGTGTGCGGCGGTATTTGCCCATAGACTCCGGGACAGCGTGTGCCATGCCTCAAGAGGAAGCGGTGGGGTCTTCGACTTTTTCCCTACATGTGGGAGGACTCGCGGTGGTCCTCGGCTTCGGCGCAGCGCTCTTCACCGGTTCCGGGATCGCGTCGGCCTCCGACGGGCCGGAGTCCGCACCGTCGTCGTCCAACTCAAACTCTGACGCTGGTCCGGTATCTCATCAGTTCCGTGACGTCGCGGATGCAGTGTCGGTTTCGCAAGCGCGACCTCGCAACCGTGCGCTGACACGGTCGAACGTGCCACGGCCAGCGGGCAGTTCGATGTCCCGTTCGGTGTTGTCCACTCCAACCGCGTTGTCCCGTCCGGCTAGGGACCTCGGGCGCAGACCGAAACATAGGGTCGAGCAACGAAATACGGGGCCGCGGCTTGCGGGAGCGCGCCGCGAACTCAGTTTCGCGCATTCCAGTAAACCCATCACCGTTACCACCACGGTAGAACTGACCGATGGGGTCGTCACCGGCAGCGTCGATGGAGTCGACTCCAAGGGGCTACCGCTGACCTACACCGTTGCGAGTCAGCCGAGCGACGGCGGGAAAGTTCTTCTCAATCCGGCCAGTGGCAGCTTCAGTGTCCTGCCCTACGCCACGACGGTGAATTCCCAAGGTACGGAACACTTCAGCGTGCTGGTGTCGGAAACGACGCCCTTCGACGCTTCGCTGGAGCGACTACCCGTAGTGGGATCCGTCATGCCAGCCCTGCTCGTGCGGCTGCACGAAGCACCCGTTGTGAATAGGGTATTAGCGCCAGCCATTGGTGAAGCCGTGGTCCAGTCGGTCGTTGTCGATCTCGCTGCGGTCAATCCGAACGACATACCAATCGCCTTCACAGTTAAGGTCATCTCGTTCGACGGCACTCCGATCAGCACGAACTTCTTCCCGGCATCCGGGTTGGAGACAGGCGACACGGTGCCCACCATTTTTTACGGTCCCGGCTTTGGTCGCCCCGGCAACATCGATCCGAACTCCAACTGGAACCCCACATCTGGCGTCGCCCCGCTGCGCCAGCACGGCTACAACGTGGTCACATGGGATCCGCGCGGCGAGTTCTCCTCTGGCAGCACTTCGCATTTCGACTCCCCCCAGTACGAGGGTCGCGATGTCTCTGCCATCATCGACTGGGTCGCCCAGCAGCCTAGTGCCGAACTCGACAGCGCCGGAGATCCCCGCATCGGCATGATCGGCGGCTCCTACGGCGGCGAAATCCAGTTGGTCACGGCCGGAATGGACCACCGCGTGGACGCCATCGTGCCAGCGCTCGCATGGAACTCGTTGAACAGCTCAGTCTATAAGAACCAGGCGTTCAAAAGCTCTGTGTCGTTCATCGTTCCACTCACGCTACTGAGTGGTGGCAAGCTGGATCCGCAGTTCTACTCTCTGATCTTCGGCGTCCTGGCAGGCACTCTTCGAATGGCTCAGCAGGACCTGCTCGCCGTCAGCACACCAGACGTCGGCAACATCACCGCACCGACTCTGCTGATCCAGGGGACTGTCGACACCATCTTCACACTCGACGAGGCCAGCACCACCGCACAAACGCTGGCCGCCAACGGCATTCCCGTGAAGATGATCTGGTACTGCGGCGGCCATGGCGCCTGCTTGAGCACCAGCGACGACGGTACTGTCATCCAGAAGAACACGTTGGCGTGGCTCGACCGCTATGTGAAGAACGACCAGTCGGTGTCGACCGGTCCGACCTTCGAATGGATCGATCAGAACGGGCAGTACTATTTCTCCGACTTCCTCCCGTCGGACCAGGCGTTCTACGGTGTGCCTGTGGTCGCGTCGGGCACCGGTGGCAACCTGGCGATCGTGCCCATCGTCGGCGGCTCCGGTCCGCAGCTGCTCGCTCCCTTCCCGTTCTCGTTGACCTCGGCCGCCAAGGCGCTCTATGCGCTTGACGTCACGGTGCAGGCGCCCGCGACAACGACTCAGATCGTCGGCGCGCCAACGCTGACGATGACCTATTCGGGCGTCGGCACCAGCCGGCACGTTTACGCGCAGCTGGTCGACGACAAAACCGGGCTGGTGGTCGGCAACACCGTCACGCCTATACCCGTCACGCTCGACGGACAGAGACACACGGTGACGGTCCCGCTAGAGGACGTGGCATACACGATGTCGCCCGACGACTCGATCACCCTGCAAGTGGTCGGCTCGGCCACGCAGTACGAAAACCTGACGTCAGTCGGTGCGATCGAGGTGTCGAGCATTGAGCTCGTATTGCCGACCGCGGCAGACGCGGTGCCTGAGAGAGCTACGGGTGACCCGGTAGACATCGACCGCTTCGGGAGGACTTGAGGCCCCCCTCGGGCTGTATCTGCGGGTGATGTGACGCATCAGCGCCAGCTCAGCGGGCGGTCGTTGCCGTGGCTGTTCGTAGGTCGACCGTCGAACTTAGACCGTTGGCGGCCTGCTCGGGGACGATGAGGACAGGAGTGTCGCAGTGTCCGATGACCGCGGCCGCGACGCTGCCCTGTAGGTGCCCCAGCAGTCCGCTGCGGCGGTGCGGGCCGAGCACGATCAGGCTTGCGCCGTGTTCGACGGCGGCCTCGACGATGCCCTTCCAGGTCGGCGCGGCTTCGACGGCGATGCTGCGCGCCAGGAATCCGGCATCGCATGCCAGCGATGCCCCGTGGGCGGCGGTCTGTTCGGCGGCTCGGCGTACCTCGGTGGCCTGATCGGCGTCAAAGTGTCTGCTGCTCGTCGGTGTGAACCCGACATCGACCGGCTGCCATACACAGACGACCAGCGCGTCTCGTTGAGGCGATAGCTGCACCCCGGCCTGTGCGATCGCGTGCGAGGCGAGTTCGGATCCGTCATAGGCGAACAGCACGGGCCCGACAGCGGCGGGGATGTCACAGTGATTCAGAGCTGGTCGGCTTGACGCGATTTGGGCTGCGACAGGCGGGGACGGCAGGTCCGACCGGATTCGGCCGAGCAGCGGCGGCGAGTACCAGGCGGGGGACTCACCGTCGAGGAACCTGTCCAGGTCGGGCGCTTGCGGTCGGGCTCCGCTCAACGCGTAGACGGCCACACCGAACGCGGCACCGCCGAGCGCGAGGCCGAAGCCGATCCACAAGGCATCGCCGGTGCCTGCCGTGAGATCCGTCGCCGCCGTCGCGGCGAAATGGGCGAGGACGGGTGCGACCATGAACGCGGCGACCGCGCGCAAGAGTTCGATGATCGCGAAGACGCGCTGCAGGCTGTTCGACTGCAGCGAGAAGCCCGCGACGAACAGTGCTGGTGCCACCGTCGCGCCGAGCGCCAGGCCCGTCAGTGCCGAGCCGAGCAGGACAAGTGGCTGGCTGGACGGAATAGCGATGCGGAACACCACGATTCCCGCCGCGAGCAGCGCCATGCCGACAAGTGGGAGGTAGTGCATGGCGCGTCGGGTGATGACGATCCCGAACACCACCGCCATGACGATGGCACCGCCGAGTTCGGGCAAGTAGAGCAGCCCGACGCGGACCGGGCTGTAGGTCTGCAGCAACACGTTGGCGGTGAGGGCTGTCGCCGCCACCGAGGCCGCGGCGGCGAACAGGGCGACCCCGACACCGGCGACCGGGATCGAGCTGGTCAGCACGGTGCGGATCGTCAGCAGTGGACGCCGCGCCCTGAACTGGTAGACGATCAGCGCCACGATCAGCGCCAGACCGCCCAGCATCGGCACGCTCACGGCGGGGTCGCTGAATCCGTGACTGGTCAGTTGTGCGGCCCCGATGAACGCCGCCGCGCAGCCGACCGCCGCCAGTGCGATTGCCGGCAGGTCACGCGGGGCGTTGAGATCTGCCGGCGGGGCGTCGTCGAACGTCAACGCGGCCAGCACCAAAGCCACGAGCGCGATCGCGGCGACGATCCAGAACAGCGGTCGCCACGCGTGCGCCTCGGCCTGCACACCGCCGACGAACGGGCCGATGGCGACCGCGCCGAACACACACATGTTCATGATCACGGCGGTGTGGCGGAGCTTCGCTTTGGGATAGCCGATCGTCAACGGCGGTGCGGCGGCGATCAGCATCATGCTGGTCGCCAGGCCCTGCAGTACGTGTCCGCCGATGTACATGCCCGCGTTCTGCGCCGCCGCGGCGAGCACCGACCCGGCGACGAGCAGCACCGCGTAGCCGAGCAGCATCCTGCGCTGCGGAAGGTGCTGGGCGAACTGGACCGCGAGCACCGTACCGACGGCATAGGCCGCGTTCCCCAGACCCGAACTCAGGCTCATCGTCTGAGCGCTCATGTTCAGCTGCTCGGAGATGATCGGGACCAGCGGGTCGAGCGCCGCGGACAGCGCCAGATACGGGATGAGGGCGAAGGTGACCATCGCGGCCACCGCCGGGTAACGACCGGCGAGCGGGCCTTGGCGCATCAGCGTCGCCTGTCTATGTCGGTCAGATCTATTCGACGCCGCGCTGCGTCCGGGCTCTGGGTCAACGGGGGTGAGGCGGGCACGTGTCCCCGAAACTTCATCGGCGGCTCGTTTTATTCCCCTCGCACAACCGTCTCTTTTGCGACCGGTCGTCGGCGCTCACGTGAGATGCGGCCGCACCGGCACTCAAGCCTCGCCCGAACGCGCTACACGGAGCCGTAATGTGTTGAGGTGCTGTGCATTTCGGATCTCGTCGGACAGCCGCAGATGACGCGAGTGATTCGCTCAGCTACATCAGGTGCGACCGATGTCACATCGCGCAGCGTTTGAGGGCCGGCGGTCAGCGGGGTTTCGTGGCGCCGATTCAGGTAGCCACCAGGCTCGATTCAGGTACTCCACTACGCGTGTCCACACGCCTCACCTCGGCGAAGCTGTGGTCAGCCAGATCGAATGCGGTTTGCCACACCGCTCAGCCTCAATAGGGGGAATCGATGGAAACTCGTAAACAATTGGTGGCCGCTGCAGGTGCGCTTGTGCTCTCCGCCGGACTCATGACGGGCGTGACCGTCCTGGGGTCGGTCGGCTCGGCCGCGGCCGAAGGCTGCACGAACTCGGGGGGAGCGGTCATGCACCCCGCGCCGCTGAGGTCGTACGGCGTCGGGAGCGGCGGCTGCGGCGATCAGGGCGCCTGCGTGACGACCACTCTGTACCGCGGCAACCGCGCCCTCGCGAGCGAACGGCGCTGCGGGGTAGGCAATGTCGAGGCGGCCACCGAGTGGGTAACCTCGATTCCGCGCGACAACCTGTGGGCCGACGTGCAGGTCGCGCCGAACTAGGCAATCAACTACGCGCGTCCTGTGCCACGCCTCGACCCGCGCGGAAAGCCGATCGTCGGGCGAAATCGACTGCAAAGCAACGGAAATCACGCTGAATCACCTACTGAAACCCGTTTCACTACAAGTGATTTCGCTGACACGGCGAACCCCATCGAAAGACCGGCCGTTCAACTATCCCCTTACGGGCTAGTCGTGGCCTTCAATCTCGCGGCCGGGGGCTACCCGTCGGTGCCAGAAGCGCCTTTGCTCGTGCTGCCGAAGCCGCCCTTGCCACCCGACCCGCCGGGCGAGCCGCCGTTGCCACCGCCGCCGCCGTCGCCGGTGTTGCCGACGCTGGCAGCCGGACCGCCGTGGCCACCGCGCCCGCCCTTGCCGAACGTGCCGGTCCCGGTGCCGGTTCCGCCGGGCCCGGCCGGGAGTTGTGACACTCTCGTGACACCGGGGCAGCGCGCAAACTGTCGTCTCGGCCACGCGTTTAGGGAGGCGTCTTTCGCGCGACTTCAACGCATCCACTGGTTATCGCGCACCAGTCTTTGTACAGGTCAGATGCTGTATCTAGCTCGGCTTCGCGGATCGCATGCCCAATATATGCCAATCGGTCATGCAGGCGATGGGTGGGGCAGTTTGCCAGCAGGCGGCGTCCGCCATATCC
>Ga0134127_10003281_pt1 | contig 11634 bp, 3 predicted proteins | sample KB31753_FD_96459 | JGI IMG/M metagenome (GOLD analysis project Ga0134127, IMG submission 96459) | Terrestrial soil microbial communities with excess Nitrogen fertilizer from Kellogg Biological Station, Michigan, USA - KB3-175-3 | ecosystem: Environmental > Terrestrial > Soil > Unclassified ...
CTCTCATTCAGGGACGCTCAAACCCTGGAGGGGCCCACAGGAGCAACCACCGTAGCCGTCCGAGACGTGAACAAAGACAACCACCCGGATCTGATCGTTGAGTTTTTGCTGGCAAAGATCGACAAACAACCAACAAAGATGATTCTCGAGGGCAGAACCGATGGAGGAACACTCATCCAGGGTAGCGCCTGCGTGCAAGCGTCGGGCGCCCCGTGTGGCGGCACCAGCATCATTGAAGCGAATAAGGGCGAAGACAAGAGTACGGCGCCGGCCGGACCTAACGGCAACAATTGCGCAGAGTTCTTCGACAACGTTACACCACCTGCGCTGCCGACGAACTGGACAGCGGTGACCACGACGGATTGCGTCAACAGCAACCCGTGGGAAACATCCGCCGCAGGCACGCCGGCTCCTGCGGCTGATAGTCTTCCGAACGCAGCCTTCGCCAACGATCCCAACTGCATTTCAGATGAGCGACTCGAATCTCCAAACTTTCTGATCGTTTCGACGGCCGCGAGTCTGACTTTCAGACAGAATCGAAATCTCGAAACCGGCTTCGACGGCACGGTGCTCGAAGTCTCGATTAATGGTGGGGCGTTCCAGGACATCCTGGCGGCTGGTGGTTTGTTCGCAGTCGGGGGGTACAACGGAACAATCAGTGTCAACTTCGGAAGTCCGATCGCCGGTCGTCAGGCGTGGACCGGAAATTCAGCCGGATTCGTCACAACCACCGTCAATCTCCCGATGTCTGCAAACGGACAAAACTGGCGCTTCCGGTGGCGCCGCGCGACCGACAGCAGCGTGAGCGGTCAGGGCTTTCGATTGGACTCGGTAAGCATTGCCGGGTCGGATTGTTCCGTAGGCGGCTGCACCATCACCTGCCCGGCTAATGTCACGGTCGACAACGATCCGAGTCAATGTGGCGCGGTGGTGAATTATCCAGCACCAACCACGACAGGCTGCGCGGCCGTTTGTTCACCGGCGTCGGGGTCGTTTTTCCCGGTGGGCACCACCACAGTGACTTGCCAGGAGGATATTCCAATAGGCGCGCCGTCAGGACTTCCGACATCATGCACATTTACCGTTACGGTCGTAGACGCTCAGCCGCCTTCAATCACCTGTCCGGCCAACGTCACTCAGTCGAATGATCCGAATCAATGCGGCGCGGTGGTGAATTATCCGCCGCCGACCATCACCGACAACTGTCCTGGCGCATTCACGGCGACCTGCGTTCCGGCGTCTGGATCATTCTTCCCGGTCGGCACGACAACTGTGACTTGCACCGTTGACGGCTTTGCAAATGGAGCGGCTCCGACGGGGAATCAGTGTCAGAACTTCACGACTATTACTCACTCAAGCAGCCAGGCCATTGTAGACCTCAACTCGGTTGCTTGTGCTGGAGGAGGCATAACCGCCGCGAACAGCTACTGGCGCGCATTCAGCCTGCCGGCGTTCAGCATCAACACCGTGTTCGATGTGCAGTCGGTTGATATTGGAGTGGAGCTTGCGAGCTCGGGGCTGGGAGGAAAAGGCTCTGCCGCCAAGGATCACAGCTTTTCGCGAAACACCAGGAAGCCAACGGAGAAGACCTCACCATCGGGTGGCCAGCCGTTGACCCTGCGCCTCTACACCAACAGCGGCGGCGCATTTCCTGGCGGGATGCGTACCCAGATCGCGACTGCAAACTACACCATCTCGGATCAGGCCCAGGTGATCCTCAACCTGCCGATCGCGGTCTCCGTTCCTGCAGGATCAGAGCTTGTTGTAGAGGTGTTTACACCGGACGGTTTGGCAGACGGGAACGCCTTCTTTATTGGGTCGAATGATGCGCCGGAGACCGGGCCGTCATATCTTAGCGCGCCGGATTGCGGTATCACAGATCCCACACCCGTAGCAGACCTCGGCTTCCCCGACATGCACATAGTCATGAACGTAAACGGTTGCCCACAGCTTGCACCCGCCGGGCCAACCTGCACGTTCACGGTGACCGTGAATGACACTCAGCCGCCTACGATCACATGCCCGGCCAACGTGACAGCGGTGACCAATCAGGAATGCGCAGCAGGAGGAGCCTGCCAGGTTGTGACATTCCCGCCTCCGACGGCAACCGACAACTGTCCGGGCGTAGTCGTGGTTTGCAATCCGCCTTCCGGGTCGTGCTTCCCTGTCGGCGTAACCACGGTGACGTGCACGGCAACCGATGCAGCCGGCAACACGGCAACTTGCTCGTTCACGGTAACGACCTTTGACACCGCACTACAGGATGACAGCGATCCCACCATTGTCCTGTTGTGGAACTCGATCACCGGGCAGTACCGCTTCTGCTGCCAGGGGACGACGTACACCGGAGTGGGCAAGTCAACTATTCAGGGATGCGTATTCACTCTGCAACACAATCCGGTCGACCGTCGAGTCCTGGGTAGAGTGGACAAAGCGGTACACGCCGGAAACGCATCGATCCAGTCGCCTCCTGGAACGATTCGATGCACCATCACGGACAGAAACACTCTGAACGACACTCCTGTCTGTCAGTGATACTGATCCGGTAACTCAGTGGTTCATTTAGGGACTGAAGTCGATGAATCGACTCTCAGTCCCTTTTTCTTATTCGATGACGTCAAAACTGAAAGATCGATAACGCAAAGCCGCCCTGACGTGCCCAAAAAAATATTTCACTGCCCTGAGACAGGCCAAGAACTCACCCGGGTGTAAATAAGGATAGATATGAGATGGAGGCGACGCGAGCTCCCTGGCTTCGGGACACCGGTCATCGTGTTTTTCTTCCATATTTTCTTCGGGAAGAGCTTGACTAGCTATTTGGGGTCGGAATATTATTTGGCCGGTCTAAGAGCCGTTTTGGCCAGATCTTTAAGGCAACTCACGGCACCCTTAGGAACTTGTCGTTTCAGCAGCATCCTTAGGAACTTGACGTTTCAGTGGCACCCTTAGGAACTCGACGTTTCAGCGTCAACCTTAGGAACTCGACGTTTCAGCAGCACCCTCAGAAACTTGGCGTTTCAGCACCGCGATAATTCAGAGACGCCTCACTCAGCAGCAAGCTTGAATCAGTACTTAACGCACTAGTAGGAGGCAGGACGGTTATTCCCGAGCTATTCTCAGGCGTCCCATCGAAAAGTCTATCCCGGCGGCCCACGCCGGATTCCGGCCGCGTGCAAGTGCGGCTGCTTGTCAGCACATCAGGGAACGGTCAGATTCATACGACCGGTTGAAAACAATCGAACCACAACGCTCCGATTTCTTCAGGTCAGGGAGGACCCACATTTCATGAAACGGATTCAATCGACACTCACCGATGCGTTACGACGGTTACATCCTTCAGCCCCACGTTCATCGAAATTCGCGGTGCTGACTCTTACGATACTGCTGTGTAGCTTCTTCATCGCTGTTCCCACAGTCTTTGTATCGGGAAATATGCAGAAGGGAGCTCCACCACCCCCGCCTCCGGGCCAGAAAGGAGCGCCGACCCCTTCGGACGTTAAGGGGCCAGACAACGGTCCAGGTTACGAGTTCTATGCAAGGGAAGCAGTCACAGTCGTCGAAACTCCGGAGGTCAGAGATATCAAGCCCCGGGAGCTGACACCTGAAGAGATGGAAAAGTTCAGGCTTCGACACGAAAAGCAGGAAAAGAACACTGCTAACAGAAAGAGCGTCAAGCCGGCGATCGACTCTTCGAAAACCGGCCCATTTCGCGATCCGGCGATAAACAATATGAAGCATGGTAAGGATGCGAGTACTAATGTTGTAACAGCCCCGATCGCAAATTTTGACGGGCCGGATGCCGATACTGGCCAACCACTCTTCGGAACCAGGTTCGCGCCTCCAGATACTAACGCGGCCGTCGGACCCAACCACGTCGTGATTACGACAAACATGGGCGTGCGGGTATTCGACAAGGCAGGCGCACCCCTCACCCCACAATTCAGAATGAGCGACATTCTGGTTGGAATCGCCAATGCAGCTGACGATGACGGCGACCCGATAGTGCTCTATGATTCGCTGGCGGACCGCTGGTTGATTACCCAGTTCAACCTGAGATTTACGGGCACCCAAATGCACCAGCACTTCGCGATTTCCAAGACGGGCGACCCTACCGGCGCGTATTTCGCGTATGACTTCCTGCTTGCTCCGGGAAAATTCGCGGACTATCCGCACCTCGGAGTTTGGGGCGACGGCTATTACATGTCGACCAACGACTTCACACCTCCGGGCGTAAACCCATTCCTTGGCGCCAGCATGTATTCATTCGAGCGTGTAAAGATGCTGGCCGGCGATCCGACAGCCAAGGTCATAGCATTCTCTACTCCACCGACCGATGGCGGCTTGCTTCCGACAAACCTTCAGGGTTTTTCACCGCCGCCGGCGGGAACGCCGAACCTTTTTATCGAATTCTTCGCGGATGAATTCCCTCCCGATACCGACTCAATCAGGGTATTCGAATTCCGGCCGAACTACGTTACCCCCTTGTCTTCGTCTTTAACGCAGCTACCGAATATACCGGTGGCCGCGTTCGATGCCCGGCAACCTGCGAGCCGCTCCGTCATTGCGCAGCCGGCCCCGGGCGAGGGATTGGATTCAATAGCTGATCGTCTCATGCATGCAATGAACTATCGGACCCTGGCGGGCGGTGTTCAATCGTATGTGCTGAACTGGACGGTTAACGTAAGCGGTGTGAACCCGACCAACTCCGCAACCTATCAGGGCGGCATCCGATGGATGGAGTTGCGCCGCAACCCAGCGGGTGGCGCTATCACGATCAATCAACAAGCCACCTATGCTCCGGGCTCTGCTAATCCGACTGGCCGCGACCTTTGGATGGCCAGCGTTGCTCAGGACGGCGAGGGCAACATTGCCCTGGCAGCCAGCGCTGCAAACTCCACGGCAACTCCGGTGTTGCAGAATCCAACAGCGATCTACACCGGCCGCCTGGTTGGTGACGCCCCGAATACGCTCCCGCAGGGCGAAGTCGACGCCTTGTCGGCGGTAACCAAAGGCGTTCAAACTGCAACCGCAAATCGCTGGGGCGACTACAGCTCATTGTTTGTTGACCCGGCGGATGAGTGCACCTTCTGGGGCGCGTTTGAGTACGTAGACTCTCCCACGGCATCCTTCGACTGGAACACACGCATCTTCAGTTTCAAAGTCAACCCGAGCTGCGTGACGGCTCCCAGTGGGACGTTCAGCGGAACAATAACCAATTGCGTCACCGGCTTGCCGATCCAGGACGCGATAGTTGAAACGACTGACGGGTTCTTGAGAACGACTCTCGCAAACGGCACTTACTCAATAAAAGCCGCCCCCGGAACCTACAACGTCAAAGTTTCGAAGCCGGGCTCGGGCTTTAACACCGTGACCGGAATGGTTACGGTAACCAACGGCGGGAACGCGATTTTCAATGCGTGTCTACAGCCATCGGCGATAATCGTCTCGGCTGGCGCGACCCTCATCACCGAGGGCTGCACACCCGCCAACGGCGCGGTTGATCCAGGCGAGACCGTTACCGTTTCGTTCTGCGTTCAGAACACAGGTGGTCTCGATACGACCAATCTTGTCGGCACATTGGCTAACACAGGCGGCGTCACCGGCGCCAGCGGGCCACAGAATTACGGCGTTGTTGTAAGCGGCGGCCCCGCCGTTTGCAGAAACTTCACCTTTACAGCCACCGGCACGTGCGGCGGCACAATCACTGCCTCGATCCAGTTCCAGGATGGCGCAACCGACCTGGGGACTATCACCTACACCTTCACGCTCGGTACGCAGGCGATCGCGCTTACCCAGAATTTCGATGGCGTAGTCGCTCCGGCACTGCCCGCAGGCTTTACGGCGACGCAGGGCGTCAACTCAACCGGGGCGCCGTTGTGGGTTACCTCCAGCGCGGGAACTCCGACTCCTCCGGCGGATACTGCGCCTAACGCGATTTTCACCACTGACCCGAACAACCTCCTCGATAACCGAATTGACACTCCGTCAATACCTATTACGTCGGCAATCGCGCGTTTGACATTCAGAAACAACTTCAACCTCGAAAGCACGTTCGACGGTGGCGTTGTTGAGATTTCAATCGGCGGCGGGCCCTTCACCGACATCATCACCGCCGGTGGAAGCTTTGTCGCAGGCACGCAAGGGTATAACGCGACCATAAGCGTCAACTTTGCGAGCCCGATTGCAGGCCGCCAGGCGTTTAGCGGAAGTTCTGGTGGGTTTGTGACTACAGGTATCAACTTGCCCGCTGCCGCTGCCGGTCAAAACGTTGTGATCCGCTTCCGAATGGGAGCCGATAACAGCGTCTCCGCAGTCGGCTGGAGAGTTGACACCATCTCAATCACCGACGGGTTTACCTGCTGCGTAACGTCGATAGTTCCCTGCGCGGAGAACTTTGACGCGGTGACTCCTCCGGCGCTTCCGGCTAACTGGACGGCGGCTACCGCGATTGACTGCGTCAACTCCAACCCGTGGGCGACAACAACCACCACCCCGGATACACCTCCGAATGCGGCATTCGTCAACGATCCGAATTGCATCTCCGACGAACGCCTCGATTCGCGAATGTTCCCAATCACCTCGGCCGCTGCCGTGCTCAGCTTTAGGAGAAACAACAACCTGGAGAATGGCTTCGATGGAACTGTTCTTGAAATCTCCATCGGCGGCGGTGCCTTCCAGGATATCCTTGCTGCCGGCGGTACCTTCGGCGTTGGCGGTTACAATGGAACCATCAGCGTCAACTTCGGCAGCCCGATTGCTGGTCGTCAGGCCTGGACCGGTAGCTCTGGAGGTTATGTCACAACCACCGTTAACCTGCCCGCTGCCGCTAACGGGCAAAGCATCGTGTTGAGATGGCGTCGCGGTTCTGACAGCAGTGTCAGCGGCGTCGGTTTCTTCCTCGACACGATCAGCATAACCGGCTCCAACTGCGGCGGTGCGCCGTGCGTGCTCACTTGCCCGGCGAACATCACTCGGAGCAACGATGCGAACCAGTGCGGCGCGGTGGTCACCTACCCACCGCCGACTAGTACCGGTACTTGCGGTACCATAACCTGTACCCCGGCGTCCGGGTCCTTCTTCCCGAAGGGCACGACCACCGTCACCTGTACCGCGACCGGAGCAACTTGCTCGTTCACCGTCACCGTCAACGATACTCAACCGCCGACTATCACTTGTCCGGCTAACGTCACCCAGAGCAACGATCCCAACCAGTGTGGCGCGGTAGTCAACTATCCGCCGCCCACCGTTTCAGACAATTGCCCGGGTGTGGGCGCGCCATCGTGTGCACCGGCTTCGGGTTCGTTCTTCCCGGTCGGCACTACCACCGTGACCTGTACTGTCGCCGATGCTTCAGGCAACACGGCTAGCTGCACGTTTACAATCACGGTCAACGACACCCAGCCGCCGACGATCACCTGCCCGCCTAACCAGACGGCTGTAACCGATCAGAATGCGTGCCCAAGCGCGGGCTGTCTGGTCGTCAATTTCCCGCCTCCTGTGGCAACCGACAACTGTCCGGGCGTCACTGTGGTTTGCAATCCGCCTGCCGGCTCTTGCTTCCCGGTTGGCGTAACCACCGTAACCTGTACGGCGACCGATACGTCGGGCAACACAGCCACGTGCTCGTTCACCATCACGGTCTTCGACGTGGCGCTTCAGGATGACAGCGATCCGTCTATTATCCTGTTGTGGAACTCGGTCTCCGGGCAGTATCGCTTCTGCTGCAAGGGCACCGTATTCACCGGCGTCGGCAAGTCGACGGTCCAGGGATGTGTCTTCACCCTTCAGCACAACCCGGTCGACCGCCGAGTTCTTGGGCGCGTCGACAAGGCTGTACATTCCGGCACCGCATCGATCCAGTCACCTGCTGGAACGATCCGTTGCACCATCACCGACAGGAACACGCTGAACGATACTCTGCAACCTGCCTGTCAGTGATGAACAACTAACCGGCGCGCTTGCTTGCAGCGCTCCAATTCAAAAGGGCTGGATGCTTGCCGCATCCAGCCCTTTAGTTTTCACGGGCTGTTTCTCGCTTCTGGTTTCTAGTTCTGCGAGCGCGTGTCGTTAAAGGGCGGCCTGCTGGTGCTCCCGCTTTGCTCGTTCACAATCGCATCCGCGACCCGAGCCGCGTCGGCCATCTGCTTCACGTCATGCACCCGAACGAGATGCGCGCCGCGCAGGATCGCGATGGCGATCGATGCGGCGCCGCCAAATACCCGGTCATCTTCAGCGCGTCCTGTAATCCTTCCAATAAAGCTCTTGCGCGAGGTTCCGATCATCAATGGAAGATTGAAGCTGCTGAATCGATCCAGGTGATTCAAGATGGCGAGGTTTTGATCCAGGGTCTTACCGAACCCAATTCCCGGATCTATCACCAACTTATGGCGGGAAGCGCCTCGCGATTCCGCCGTCATTATCGCTTCCCCAAGATCCGACTCGATCTCGGCAAAGATATCTGGGCTCGGCTCGATCTTTTGCATCGTTGCCGGTTCGCCCCGCATATGCATAAGCACAAGTACGGCGCTCTCGCGAGCAGCAACCTCGGCAAGTTTGGGATCAAAGCGAAGGGCGCTGACATCGTTTATGATGCTCGCGCCGTGAGCAAGAGCGGTTGCCGCGACTTCGCTTTTGTAGGTATCAAATGCAATTGGCACTCGAAGCCGCCCGCCCATCCCTTTCAACACCGGAAGCACACGCGACAGTTCCTCTTCGGCCGGCAACCGCGTGGCGCCGGGCCTCGTCGACTCGCCGCCGATTTCAATGATATCCGCGCCCTCGCTTTCCATTTCGAGCGCACGCTCTATCGCGCGAGCCGGCTCGAGGGTTTTACCGCCGTCGGAGAATGAATCCGGAGTGACATTGAGCACGCCAACAACAAGAGTACGAGCGCCCAGATTCAATTTGTTGCCATCATTAAGCTCCAGCATAAAAGACTGTCGCATCGATGAAGGCTAGCGGGGCGAGCATATCAAGTGCAAGCCACTTCTCTCCCAGTCAAGCAGGCAGGCTGCCTGGTAGTGGGGTACTAGAGTGTTGGTCAAAGAATCAGCCTCGCAACCGGGGATAACCGCGTAGCGGTGTCCTATCGATAGCGGTATGAGGCGCCAACGCACTATGACCCACTACCGGATGACTGCGCTCCCAGGATCAAGAATTGACTTTCGCCTTCCCTTCATATCAACATGCGGTGCCCGACGAACTTCACTCTACAACAGTGCAGTTGGCGAATTCGCGGCGTGCTTCCGACGCCACAACAATTGAACTTTGACCTACACTCCAGCTTTGAGACCGAGCCAGACTCATGCAACCAACAGCCAAACTCTATTTCAGCGATTCCAGCCTGCTTGAATTCTCCGCTACGGTGATCGAAGCGAGACAGTCTCCGCGCGGCGATTGTGTCGTCCTCGACCAAACCGCTTTTTATCCGACCGGCGGCGGGCAGCCTAACGATACCGGGACAATCGGGGGAGCACGCGTCATCGACGTCGTCGAAGACGAAGAGGGATCAATAACTCACGTCATCGAGCAACCCGGCGTAATCAAGCCGGGACAAAACGTCATCGGCTCAATTGACCGGGCTCGCCGCATGGATCATCTCCAACAACACAGCGGCCAGCATATTCTCTCCCAGGCATTCGTACAGGCCTGCGGGGCCCATACCCGCTCATTCCACCTAGGTGCGAACGCCTCGACTATAGACATAGAGTTACAGTCACCGACAAATGAGATAATGCGCGCAGCCGAAGACATCGCAAACGCAGTGGTCTTCGAAGACCGGCCAATGCGAGTGCACCTGGTCAATGAAGACGAGGCCTCGCGATTGCCGCTCAGAAAAGAGAGCGCTTTGCAGGGCGAAATCCGGGTTATCGAAATCGAGAACTTTGACTGGTCGCCGTGCGGGGGAACTCACGCTGCGCGCACCGGTCAGATCGGGATGATCGCAATTCGATCTCACGAGCGCGCAAAGAAAATGACCCGGGTCGAGTTCGTTTGCGGGAATCGGGCCCTCGCCGATTACCGGCTCGCCAACAATACCGCGGTCGCCGTCGCCAGATTGTTCAGCGCGGAACGGGACTCGACACCGGATCTCGTAGCGCGGGCAATCCAGGAAAGCAAGTCGGCAAAAAAACGCATCCGCGATCTGCTCGAGCGCGCGATGATCGCGGAGGCCGCGGAGATGTTGGCCGCCTCTAGTAAGATCGGGGACGCCAGGTTGGTCCACGCCGTTTTCGACGGACGCGAAGTAGAAGAACTGCAGATGTTGGCCGCCAAGTTAGTTCAGCGTGAGCCTTCGATTGCGCTCCTGGCAACTAAATACGAGGGGGCTGCTCGACTTGTCTTTGCAAGATCGCCTTCACTCGACGCGAATATGAGCCAGTTGCTCGCGGAAGCGTGTGAGAAACTCGGCGGACGCGGGGGCGGCAAACCCGAAATGGCCCAGGGCGGCGGACCCAACATCCATGCTGTTGAACAAGTGATCGAGGAGGCGGTCACAAAGATTCTTGCGAGGTAAGCAACTGGACCATCACCGGTGTCTTGATTTTCGAACGTTCGTTCGATAATATTGACCCCGTCCACCGAGTCAAAGGACGGAGGAGCTATGAGCATAACGACGACTACCATCACTCCCAGGTACCACGACGCAATTGTCGAATGGCAAAGAAGGAACTTCCCGGAGTTGGATATCCTGATGACGCACTGGGAGGACTATTTCAAGGGAGTGCCGGCGTTTCAGCTGGTGGCGAAGATCGGTGACTTGAAGAGCGATATCGTTGAGGTTGGCCAGTACTCCGGCAAGCGGCGCTTCGAGTGCGCAAAGGAGATGGTCGGCAATGCATTCTTTAGTGCCCGTGACATCGTGCGCGCCCAGTGCTCGACAGAGCTTGGGTCGATACAACAGCACCGTCTGACGCTCGACCGTGCGGTTAGCGACAAAGGCAAATTCGCGGTGCTGAGGATAATGGCCGAGGAATTGAGACACGCCTATCAAATGTTCTGGGTCCTCGACCAGGATCCGACATGGAAGAAACCGGGGCTCGGAGATGTGGCCAAGCAAACGATTGAGGAGCTTCTCTCGATGGAATTGGGTGGTCACGTCCTGGACGCGTTTAATATCGATTTCAACGACTTCCTCGACAACGTCACTTACGCCACGGTGATCGACCTTGTGGGTAAGTATCAGCTCGAGATGCAACAGGTGTTTAGCTATGCTCCGATGGCGCGCAGCATGGGCCCGATGCTGCAAGAGGAAGCGTTTCACCTTGGCAGCGGACGGAAGCTCCTTAAGGAGATCGGGCAAATGGCAGCTCGGGGCGAGGGCGACTACAGCGTCGGGGATGTCCAGCGCGCTCTGAACCTCTGGTACCCCCGCGGGCTCGAGATGTTTGGCAACGAACACGGCGGTGAAACAGCTGTCACATTTGGCTTCAAGGACAAAACAAACGGCGCCGCTCAGTCTGAGTACATAGAGGAAGTGCGAGGGGTTGTCAGGAATGTAAATGTAGCGATGGTTCAGGAACTGTTGCCCGGTCGCTCACGTGAGGAAGCACACTCGCTGATTGACGAGATCGAACAAAGCGGCGACGTCAAACAGGGTATCAAGCCCGAGGATCTGCTCTCGTTACCGGACAC
>Ga0134127_10003282_pt1 | contig 11630 bp, 10 predicted proteins | sample KB31753_FD_96459 | JGI IMG/M metagenome (GOLD analysis project Ga0134127, IMG submission 96459) | Terrestrial soil microbial communities with excess Nitrogen fertilizer from Kellogg Biological Station, Michigan, USA - KB3-175-3 | ecosystem: Environmental > Terrestrial > Soil > Unclassified ...
AATCCGCGGTTAAGATTTTGGTTACCGCCTCCGGATATAACTGGTGCTCCTGCTCGAGGATTCGTGCGGAGAGACTATCAACCGTATCTCCCTCAACCACCGGCACGGTGCGCTGAAGGATGATCGGACCACCATCAAGCGTCTCATCAACAAAGTGGACCGTGCATCCACTCACCTTCACACCATGCTCGAGCGCCTGCCGCTGCGCATCCAGCCCGGGAAAGGCCGGCAGCAGGCTCGGATGAATGTTCAATATCCGCCCGCGGAACGTCTCGATAAAACACGGCGACAACAACCGCATGTATCCCGCGAGGCAAACGAGATCCACCTCGCGCTCGCGCAACACTGCAATAATCTCCCGCTCGTGCTCTTCACGAGTACGACCACCACGCTCGATCGCAACGGTTTCAATCCCACGTTCTCTCGCCAGCTCCAACCCTCGCGCGTCACCCTTATCACTGATGACGATTACTATCTCAGCATTCGGTATTCTCCCATCGCGGACAGCATCGCTGAGCGCCAGCATGTTTGACCCGCGACCGGAAATCAGGATCGCAATTCTTTTTTTCAGATTGATACCTCGCGATTACCCCTAACCACATTCCCGATCCTGTAACACGCTTCACCATTCCCTCGCAGGTGCGTCTCAATCATCTCCGCATCGCTCGCCGCGCAAACGATCACCATCCCGACACCCATGTTGAATGTGCGATACATCTCCGCATCAGAGACATTACCGAGCTTGCGCAGCAGCTCGAATAACGGCGGAATGGGCCACGAGGCCCGCTCGATCCGCACGGCTGTACCTTCAGGAAGGATTCGCGGAATGTTGTCGGTGAGCCCACCACCCGTGATATGGGCCAATCCCTTGATAACTCCCTTGTCGAGCAGAACGTCGAGCGGTTTGAGGTAACTGACATGCGGCAGCAACAATGCTTCCCCTGCGGTCATTCCCAGTTCCGGCAACGGCGTATCCGGCTGATGACCGGCGACTTCAAAAAACAGTTTGCGTGCGAGCGAATATCCGTTCGTGTGGAGGCCGGCCGAAGGCAGCGCGAGCAAGATGTCGCCGGGAGCGATCGTCTTACCATCGATAATCTTCCCGCGCTCGACGACGCCGACGATGAAACCGGCTATATCGTACTCACCTTCCTGGTAGAAACCCGGCATCTCTGCCGTCTCGCCGCCAAGCAACACACAACCGTTCTCATGGCAACCATTCGTCACACCTTCGACGATGCTCGCGATGACCTCGGGCGATAACTTTCCCGTGGCGATGTAATCGAGAAAGAAGAGCGGGCGCGCGCCCTGGACGAGGATATCGTTGACGCAGTGATTGACGAGATCGCGGCCCACCGTGTTGTGGACGCCCGTGGCAAAGGCGATCTTGAGTTTCGTGCCGACGCCGTCGGCGGACGCGACGAGTACTGGCTGCGAGAGGGCGGGGAACGCGCCGTCGAACATGCCGCCGAAGCTGCCGATCTCGGAGAGGGTGCGCTCGTTGAAAGTCCGGCGCGCTAGATCTTTGATCCGGTCGGTGGCGCGTGTGGCGGCGTCGATATCCACGCCCGCATCGCTATATGAGATTGATTGTTTCATCAGTCAGTAGTAGACAGGATTCACAAGATTTTTCAAGATGAACAAGATTATCCTGTCATTCCTGAAACATCGTGTAAATCCTGTCTACGTTTACCTTTGTTCACTTCGCTTCGCCGGCTTTGGTGGTGGACCGAAGTCACCATAAGCAATAAACCCAGATCGCGACGAATCATCTTTCTGCGCGAGCCGCCCGGCCCACATGTCTTCTGTCGTTTCCTTCGCGGTCTTGATCGTCATCTCATTGTCCTTGCCGCGCGTGGTGATCGTTATCTCCCCCTGCAAATCGGTCCGATAGAGCTTCACGTTCGCATTCGCCGCTCGCAGACGATCGAGCACTGCCTGCGACGGATGACCATAGCGGTTCCACGCACCACACGACACAATCGCCACCTCGGGCTGCACGCGTTTCAGAAAATCGCCAGACGATGCGTACTTCGATCCGTGATGCGCAATCTTCAACACTCGACTCTTCAGATCCAACTCCTTCGTCAGCAAACGATGCTCGGTCTGCTCCTCCGCGTCTCCAGCCAACATCATCGAAAACGATCCGTAATCCAAACGCGCGACGATAGAATTCGCGTTTGCCTCATTGCCGCCGGTAGTCATTTTGTCGCGCGTGAAGAACGGCTCTGACGGCGCGAGGATCGTGAGCAGTGCACCACCGCCGAGATCGTACTTTGTTCCGGGCTTCGGATTCTCATAATGCGCGCCACTGGAGCTCACGGCTGCTTTGTAGTCGTCGTAGAACTTCGTCAGCGAAGTCGTCTTGCTTGATTTAGTGTTCGACGGCGGCGCCGGTTTCTTTGTATTCGCCTGTTTCGGTGGTGGCGCGGCTTGCTGCATCACGCTTGGCGGCTGCGCGTTGTCGATCACGTTCAGGACTTTCACTGCCTTGAAGACTTCCCCCGCGCCGCCGATGTGGTCCGGGTGTGGATGTGTGGCGATGAAGTAGTCGAGCTGCTGAATGTTGTTGCGTTTCAAGGCGTCGACAACGGCTTTGCCTTTGGTCGTGTCGCCGGCATCGATAAGCACGGTCTTGCCTGACGGTGAAGTGATGAGGATCGAGTCGCCATTGATTGGACCAACATCGAGAATACGGACAGTGAGCTCACCACCTGAGGCGGGGGGCGGCTGCGTTCTCCACCACGGCAAAACGTAGCGCCAGGTGACAAAGCCACCCGCCAAAAAAACCACTAAAAGAACTGCAATCGCACAACCACAGCCTCGCGTAGCTCGTCCCAATCGGTAATCCTCGCCTTAGTTTCTTCTGAAATATATCGGGCCGGGTCCAAGCGGAGGAGCATCGACCTGATTCAACACGCGCAGCACAGTCGGCACGACCGAATAATCCCCTCGCGCGTAAGCTTCGAGCGCGTCCTTGGCCTTCATCACGTCCCAGATCGACTCGCGGGAGATGACTTGCTCGACCATCAACACAAGCCGCTCGCCGTCTTTTGCGTTGAGCTTCATCGCTGTTTTGAAAGTCAGAGTCTTTACGCCGTAGGCGGGCATCGAAAAGCCTTCGGTCCTGCTGACGAGTGGCTGGAGTTTATTTCGGGAGTCGATCGACGCGAGGGAGTAGCGGAGGCCGATCATTTTGTGCTCGGTGCTGTTTCCGAGTGAGAGCTTCAGGAAGTAGCCGCGATCGGTTTTTGTTAGTGATGCCTCGTGAACGTTCAGCGGAAGCTCGTAGACCTGGAAGACCTCAACCGGAAGGTCGCGTGATTGCGGAGACAAACTTAGACAGGATTTACAAGATTTCGCAGGATAATCATGAAAAATCTTGTAAATCCTGTCTAACGATTGCGCCGGCAATAGAACAGCGACAAGTATTGTTAATCCAATCTTCCCGAACATATCAGCTCTCCGCGGCCACCGACTCGTGTTCGCGTTCCCAATACGTCTCCGCTTCTCGCGTGATGCGCGTCGGGTATTGCCCATTCCAACACGCCACACAGGATGAATCAGCACTCAGCCCCGTGGCCTCAATCATTCCCTCCAGCGACAGGTAACCCAGTGAATCCGCTTCGATAAACTTTCGTATCTCTTCGACGCTCATATTCGCCGCAATCAGCTCAGACTTGTTTGGCGTGTCGACCCCGTAGTAACACGGGCTGATCGTCGGCGGGCAACTGATCCGTACGTGAATCTCCTTCGCGCCCGCTTCTCGGACCATCCGCACGATCTTTTTCGACGTTGTGCCACGCACGATCGAGTCGTCGATCAAGACCACGCGTTTCCCATTGATCAGATCGCGCACCGGATTCAGCTTGATGCGAACACCAAACGACCGGATCGATTGCCGCGGCTCGATGAACGTGCGTCCGACGTAGTGATTGCGCACGAGGCCGAAACGAAAACTCAAGCCACTCTCCGCCGCGTAACCGATCGACGCAGCGACGCCCGAGTCAGGCACCGGCACGACAATGTCGGCATCGGCAGGCTGCTCGTATGCGAGCCTGCGGCCCATCTTGTGTCGCGACTCATTGATCGACCGTCCATAGATCAACGAATCAGGACGCGCGAAATAGACGTGCTCAAACAGGCACATCGAGTGTCGCTGCGGCGGCAAAGCCCGTGACGATCGTAAACCATCCTGATCGATGACGATCATCTCGCCTGGCTCAACGTCGCGCACGTACTGCGCATCGATCAGATCAAACGCGCACGTTTCAGACGCGAGCACCCACGCGTCACCGAGCCGTCCCAAAGCAAGCGGGCGAAAGCCGCGGCTGTCGCGTATCGCGATCAATTCTGAAGGCGTCAAAAAGAGCATCGAGAATGCGCCTTCAGTTCCACTCAACACGTGCGGTATCGCTTCACGTACGGGCAGTCGCGAACGCGCTACGCCATGCAGCACGACTTCCGTGTCGGAAGTTGAAGAGAAGATCGCGCCTTCGCGTTCGAGTCGTTGGCGCTCCTCGCGCGCGAACGGAAGATTACCGTTGTGACAAACGGCGATTTGACCGTGTTGGCAAGTGACGCAGAAAGGCTGCGCTTCGAGAATCGAGACTTCGCCGGCAGTTGAGTAGCGCACATGCCCGATTGCGCTCGACCCTCGCAGCCGATCGAGATGGGTTTGGTTGAAGGCCTCGTTAACGTGACCCATTGCGCGTTCGAATCGCAGCTCAGTGCCATCCGAAGCAACGATGCCGCACGACTCCTGGCCGCGATGCTGAAGCGCATACAGGCCGAGATAAGTCAGTCGTGCAGCGTCCGGGTGGCCATAAATTCCGAACACGCCACACTCTTCCCGCAGCTTTGTGATCTCGATTTCTGTCAATTGAGTTGTCCTGGTTTGCTGGTTCGGGGATTACGGCGCAATCATAACTCCTGATTCGTGTATCCGGAAATTAGTTTCACAGGATTACAGGATTTTCAGGATTAACATGTATGATGACCGGGCATGCGAATCTACGTTTTAGGGTTGGCTGTCATGCTTTGCCTCGCGGCTTTTGCGCAGAAGTCTTTTGGTGATAACCCCCGTCCTGCATCGCAGTTGTATCGCCGTCATTGTATTTCCTGCCACGGAAGCGATGGCAAAGCCAAAACTTCGAAAGGTCGATTCAGCCACGCTCGCGACCTGACGGACGCACAGTGGCAAACCGACGTCAGCGACGAGCGCATCTTCAACTCGATCATGAACGGCCGCAACGTGCGAGGCAACATGCCTGCGTTCTCCAATAAACTCAACGAAAAAGACGTAAATTCACTCATAAGTTTTGTTCGCGCACTAAAAGCGAAGCAATAGTCGATGGTTTCTCGTTCGTACATTTCGGGTTTGAAGCGCTTCGGCACCGTGCGCGGCCTGACCATCGTTGCGTTGCAGGCGCTGCTGGTCCTTTTGCTCTTCGGCGCCGGGTGGTTGATTTATCGACGACTTCCCGCGAGCGGCGCTGAAGCTGATCTCAATCAGCAGACAACGAACTTGCAGATCGTCATTCGCCAGGCGCCTGAGAGCGTTGGCCCGTCGCTGGATGTCGCTGTGAGCCTCTATCCGGTTGACATCGTCGCTGTGCGACATGAGTTCTTCACCGAACCTCCGAAGGGCAAACGCTTTGAAGATTTTCTCAAGGAGCGGATGAAGGGCCGGTCGCCGGTCAACGCGCGTCTCGACAAGCAGGGAAACGGATCGGTGTCGCTGCCGCCGGGCAACTGGTGGTTGCACGCCACGCTTTCGGGCGACGAGCAGCTCGAGTGGCGTTTGCCGGTAACGGTTGTCGGGACGAAGCAGGTTATCGAGCTCACGCCGCAGAATGCGTACACGAGAAGTAAGACCTTCTAATGCTTGCCCTCCGCGTCGATCAAAAAAAAATATCAGTTAAAGAGGTGGAGAGACCGGAACGTGCTGATGAAGCGCTCGTGCGTGTGGTCTTGTCAGGGATTTGCAATACGGATCTGGAGATTGCCCGTGGGTACGCGGGTTTCAATGGAACTATAGGCCACGAGTTTGTCGGCGTCCGTGAAGACAGTGGCGAGCGCGTTGTTGGCGAGATCAATGCCGGGTGTGGCGAGTGTGACCTTTGCCGCAGCGGCGATTCAAGACACTGCGCGACGCGCACCGTGCTCGGCATTCATGGCCGTGATGGCGCACACGCTGAGTTTCTCCAGTTGCCGTCGGTTAATCTCTTGCCTGTTCCCGATAACGTCCCTGACGAGCATGCAGTTTTCACCGAGCCACTCGCCGCGGCTTGCGGCATTCTCGAGCGCGCAACCATCAACAGCGGTGATCGAGTTGCCGTAATCGGCGACGGCAAACTCGGATTGCTGTGCGCGCAGGTAATCGCGTTGACTGGCGCGTCCCTGGTCCTGGTGGGCAAACACGCTTCGAACCTCCGGATTGCGGAACGACGCGGCATCGAGACCACTAGTCCAAGACTCGCGGCCAAACGGAAGCGTGAATTTCACGTCGTGGTTGAAGCGTCGGGTTCGGCAAAAGGCTTCGGTCTTGCGCTGGAGTTGCTTCGTCCGCGCGGTCAACTGGTTCTGAAGTCAACGTTTCATGGAAAAACGGAACTCGACGCGGCGCCGATCGTGGTTGATGAGATTTCGATTGTCGGTTCGCGTTGTGGACGCTTCGCACCTGCACTCGACCTGCTGAAGAACAAAGCGATCGATGTTGATAGTTTGATTAGCGAGGAGTATCCGTTGTCGAAAGGCGTGCACGCGATGCGCCGCGCGGGGACGAGCGGCGTGCTCAAAGTCTTCCTGCGTCCGTAGAGATGACAGTCATTGTGGACAGGATTTGCAAGATTTAGTCAGGATTTACGTGTCAATCCTGAAAAATCCTGTCAATCCTGTCTACACGACCTTGTTTTTTGCTACCAGACTACCCTTTCGCTATACTCTAGCCCTTTCGCTGGGCCTGATTTTCCCTGAAGGTGGTAAATTATGTTTGACCTTTCCAAGAGCAACGCATCCGAGCAAGAGCGAACCATTCTGAGAAAGCTGCGCGTCTGGATCGCCGCGCTCGCGGTCGCGTGTTTACTTGCCGGAATCGGTATCGGCGCGATGTTGTCCGGCCGCCCGACAGTCGCTCAGCCCGATATGCAGATTGCTCGCGCACCCGAAGCGCTGTCGGCCTCGTTTGCCGAGATCGCAAGGCGCGTTGAACCTGCCGTTGTCAACATCGAAACCACCCAGCCGCAGCCCGAGGTCAGCGAAAAAGACGAAGACAAGGAAGATCAGTCGACTAACAATCCGTTGCTCGACATGTTCCGCCGTCAAAGACGACCAACGCGCGGCGTAGGCAGCGGATTCATCGTCAGCCCCAAGGGCTACATCCTTACGAACCACCACGTAATCGAAGACGCGGCGCGAATCACCGTCGGCCTGCAATCGGGTGAGAAATATCGTGGCGTCGTCGTCGGTGTCGATCCCGAAACGGACGTCGCGGTGATCAAGATCGAAACAGCGAAGGATCTTCCGACCGTAACACTCGGCGATTCCAACGCTGCACAGGTCGGCGACTGGGTCCTCGCAATGGGTTCGCCTTTCGGCCTCGATCAAACTGTCACTGCCGGAATCATCTCGAAGAAGGAACGTGAAACTCCGTACTTCAACGTCTTCCAACGTTTTCTGCAAACTGACGCCGCCATCAATCGCGGCAACAGTGGTGGACCACTCGTTAACATGCGCGGCGAAGTGATCGGCATGAATTCGCAGATCGCGACTTCGACCGGAGACTACAACGGCATCGGCTTCGCGCTGCCCGCCAACGAAACGGCGTTTGTTTACAAACAGCTCATCGAGCAGGGAAAAGTCAAACGCGGCTACCTCGGCATCACGTTGGAATCAGTGCACGACGAGTACGCAAAAGTTTATGGCATGACTGAAGCAAAGGGAGCGATCATCACTTCCGTTACGCCCGAAGAAAAAGGCCAGGCGACGCCTGCGGCAAAGGCCGGTCTCCAGCCAAACGACATTATCGTTGATTTCGAAAACGCTCCGGTGCTCAACGCACAGGACCTGATTCAACGCGTTGCAAGTACACCGGTGGGCCAGCAAGTGACGCTTGGGTTTTTAAGAGACGTCAATGGCAAGTTTGACAAGAAAACTGTGAGTGTCGCCCTTGGCGAGCGGCCGCCGTCATCCTCGCGAGAATGGATTGGGCCAAGCAGCACGACTCCAAAGAACAGCAGCGATCCACGTGGCAATGCGCTGCATCTCGGAATCACTTTGGCGGAACTGACACCGCAATTGCTCGCTGACCGTCACCTGACAGCGCCCGTCCAGGGCCTTTACCTCAAGGACATCGATCCAAACGGACTGGTCGCGGAGCTGCGTAATCCCGGTGGACAGCAGGTGCTGGTGGAAGGTGACATTATCAATCGCATCAATCGCGTTCCGGTAACGTCGCTGGCAGATTTCCAAAGAGTGTTGAGTGGACTCAAGTCCGGCGATCCGATCGTCTTGAACGTAACGAGGATTCAGAGAGACGTGAAGGGCGATAAACAGGCGCCGCTGATCGTACAGTTCACTTATCAGTAGGTGATTTACATCTTGTCTATCTTGAAAATCCTGTAATCCTGTCTAACCATTCGTTTGTTTGTAGACAGGATGGCAGGATTTACAGGACGAACATGATTAAGAAAAATATTTATGGCTCAGGCAAAGAAAGCAATCTCCAAAACCAGCGGGAAACTCGCGGCGCGAAATGCGGCACGCGCCGCAGTCAAGACCTATCAAAACTACATTAATGGCGAATGGGTCGCGAGCGAGTCGGGCGAGATGTTTGAAAACATTAACCCCGCCGACAATCGCGACATCGTCGGCCGCTTCCCGCTTTCCACCAGCGACGACGTGAACGCCGCGGTCAATGCCGCACAGGGCGCATTCGATCGCTGGCGTAACACCCCCGCGCCGAAACGCGCTGAGGTCCTCTTTCGTCTCGGCGAGATACTGATCGACAACAAGGAACAGTTCACCGCTGACATGACGCGCGAGATGGGCAAGGTTTTGAAAGAAGCCGGCGGCGACGTTCAGGAAGCTATTGACTGCACTTACTACACAGCGGGCGAAGGCCGTCGTCTTCATGGATTCACCACACCGGCTGAGATGCGCGACAAGTTTGCGATGTGCGTACGCCAGCCTGTGGGGCTTTGCGGCTTGATCACGCCGTGGAATTTTCCGATGGCGATTCCGTCGTGGAAACTGATTCCGGCATTGATTTGCGGCAACACAGTCGTTCTGAAACCCGCCGAAGACACGCCGCTTTCGACCTACAACCTCGTGAAAGCCTGCGAAGAAGCCGGAATCCCGCCGGGCGTTGTGAATCTCGTCACGGGTTACGGTGAAACTGTCGGCGCGGCAATGACCAACCATCCCGCGCTGCGTTTGATCTCGTTCACCGGCTCGACCGAAACCGGCCGCATCGTTGCGTCTGCGTGTGCCGAGCGCAATGCGATCTGCTCGCTCGAGATGGGCGGCAAGAACGCCATCATCGTGATGGACGATGCTGATATCGATTTAGCTGTTGAAGGCGCCATTTGGGGCGCCTTTGGTACGTCAGGACAACGTTGTACGGCGTCGTCGCGGTTGATCGTTCACAAGAAAGTCTACAAACAGTTCGTCGCGAAGCTCGTCGAGAACGCGAAAGCACTTCGCGTGGGCAACGGCGCCGATCCGAAGACCGACGTTGGTCCAGTCATCAATAACGATGCGGTCGAGAAGATCATGAATTACATCCGCATTGGTCGAAACGACGATGGCGCGACACTCGCTTGCGGTGGCAGACGCCTCTCGAAAGGCGACTACGCGAACGGTCACTTCATCGAGCCGACAGTCTTCACGGATGCTGCTCCGGACATGCGTATCTCGCAGGAAGAGATCTTTGGACCAGTGACCACAGTGATTCCTGCAAGCTCGCTCGAGGACGCGGTCCAGATCGCAAACGGTGTTCGCTACGGGCTCTCCGCCGCGATCTACACGCAGAATGTCAATCGCGCGTTCAAAGCAATGAACGAGATGTACACCGGCATCTTTTACGTGAATGCCTCCACGATCGGCGCGGAAGTGCACCTGCCGTTTGGCGGCACAAAGGCAACCGGCAACGGGCATCGCGAAGCAGGAACTCAGGTGCTGGATATCTTTTCTGAGTGGAAGTCGATCTATGTCGACTTCAGCGGCAAGCTGCAACGCGCACAGATCGACCAGCTCGAGTCGCCACAATAATTCATATTGACTAATTTATGTCTTTGTACCCGGAGAGAATAAAACTGTGATTGTTGGCCTGCCCAAAGAGATTAAAGACAACGAATATCGAGTCGGATTGACTCCAGCCGGCGTGCGCGCGCTCAAAGATGCCGGAAACGACGTCAGAGTTGAGACTAACGCCGGCGCAGGTTCCGGCTTCGAAGACTCACTCTACGAACGCGCCGGAGCGACGATTGTGGGTACGGCTGATGAAGTTTGGGCAAGCGCCGAGATGATCGTGAAAGTGAAAGAGCCGATTGCGCCGGAGTATCCGCGCATGCGCGAAGGCCACTTGCTCTTCACTTACCTGCATCTCGCGCCGGACCACGAGCTGACGCAGGAGTTGCTCAAACGTAAAGTCACGGGCATTGCCTACGAAACGATCACGGATCGTCGCGGCACGTTGCCGTTGTTGACGCCGATGTCCGAAGTTGCCGGACGCATGGCAATCCAGGTGGGCGCGCACTATCTCGAGAAGATGAGTGGTGGACGTGGAATTTTGCTGGGCGGCGTTCCGGGTGTGCCGGCGGCCCGCGTTGTCATCATCGGCGGCGGTGTCGTTGGCACGAACGCAGCAAAGATCGCGGTCGGCATGGGCGCGCATGTGACGATCATCGATAACAACCTCGATCGACTGCGCGAGCTCGACGACATCTTCCTTTCGAAGATTTCCACGCTTGCGTCGAGTGCTTACATGATCCACGACGCGATCTCGCAAGCTGATCTGATCGTGGGCGCCGTGCTGGTTCCCGGTGCGGCCGCGCCAAAACTCGTCACACGCGGGATGTTGAAAGATGTTCCGAATGGCGCTGTGATCGTCGACGTCGCGGTCGATCAAGGCGGCTGCATCGAGACAACGCATCCCACCACGCACTCGAATCCGACATTTTACGTTGAAGGTGTATTGCACTACTGCGTCGCCAACATGCCGGGCGCCGTGCCACGCACTTCGACGTTCGCGTTGACGAACGCAACGCTGCCATACGCTGTGAAGCTCGCGAAAAAAGGCTTCCTGGAAGCAATCAATAGCGATGCGGGTTTGAAAGAAGGCGTAAACACTTACGCCGGCCACTGCACCTACGAGGCCGTCGCCTCCGCGCAGGGGATTCCGTACACACCTCTCAACAACCTGATAAACCGAAACTAATCCGTATTTATCTGTGTGAATCTGTGGCAAAACCCTCTTCTTGCTTCGCTTGTCACCGTTCACCGTTCACTAATCACTTTCCCTATCCGTGTCCATCTGTGTACATCTGTGGCAAAGATATTCTCTGCGCCTTACAAACTCCACCCCGAAACTTACAAATCTCGTCCCAAACCTTAATGATCTCGCCCCA
>Ga0134127_10003284_pt1 | contig 11629 bp, 5 predicted proteins | sample KB31753_FD_96459 | JGI IMG/M metagenome (GOLD analysis project Ga0134127, IMG submission 96459) | Terrestrial soil microbial communities with excess Nitrogen fertilizer from Kellogg Biological Station, Michigan, USA - KB3-175-3 | ecosystem: Environmental > Terrestrial > Soil > Unclassified ...
GATCGGCGATGCGCACGCAATGGACATCACATCGCGCACCAATCCGGACCTGGCGAAAACCAACTCTGCGGAATCGTGCAACGCCTGGTCGAAACCACTCTGCGGAATCCTGCAGTACTGAACCGAATGGGCCTCTGCGCAGATCGTGCAGTCTTTGCCATCACCCAAATTTTGTCGCTTAGTGTTTGCGGTGTGATTCGGTCTTGTCTATATAAGAATGAGAAAGGGGGTGACCAAATGAAGATTAAAGTTCACGTCCGCGCTGGCGGCGGCCAGAAGGCCCGCTGATCGTGCCATAGGCTGGGACTGGTACCGGTCCCGTCGATAGAAGCACATTGACCGGGTGGGGATGACATCCCTCTCCGGTCAAATCCTTTTGATCACCAATGACATATCCATTCGAGCGATGATCGGGCCCTTGAACGGATAGACCAGAACTTCTCTCAGCGAGCGTGGAATCCGTGGGCGGTGGTGTCCGGCTCCAGGACCTCGCGCCAGCTGCGCTACCACACGGTGCAGCGCTGCTCGGGCGGTCGAACCATCGACGCACCCGGCTTGCAGGAGAACGCCTGTTGGAACTCCGGCAAGTTGGAGAGCGGACCGATCACGCGGAATTTCGGTACGGCGTGTGTGTCACCTTTGACGATCTGCCGCTGCGTCTCGATCCGCATCGCTTCGCCACGGAACTGGCCCCACGCGAGGAAGAATTGCTGCTCTGGAGTGAAGCCATCGACCGTCGGAACCGGGTGCTTCGCCATCGACTTCTTGAGCGCGAGGTATGCGAAGTGCACGCCGGCCTGATCTCCGAGTGCCTCGTTGAGCACCAGCTTGCCCTGGTGATGAACGCCCGGCTCGATCGAATAGGCTTCGTACTGGTCGATGATGCACTGCGCGCGCTTCTGGAACTCCTTGTCATCCGCATCGGTCCACCACTTTTGCGGCCGACCCATCGCGTCGAGGAGCGCTCCGGTCGCGTCGAAGGCGTGTGTCATGTCGTGCGCCAGCCCCGAACCGAGGGCCCCGTAGTTCATCGCGTCGGTCGCCTCGACGTCGAAGTACGGCGGTTGCAAGAAGCCAGCCGGAAGGACGAGCTCGTTGATCGGGGGATCGAGATACGCATCGGGAGACGACGGCGGCAGCTGCCATCCATTGCGATCGGTGGGCTTTCCGACCTGACGCCGCACGTCGTCGACATTGAACTTGCGGGCTTGTGCAATGTTTGCCCAAAACGCATCTCGGCGAATTTGCATTTTGGAAACTTCCTTCCAGTTGTCGGGATATCCAAGTTGAATGCTCGTCAATTCGAGTTTCTCGAGCGCCTTCTTCTTGGTGTCTGCGGCCATCCACTGCAATCCGGAGATGTCCTCCTTCAACACCGCGAGGAGGCCGTTCGCGATCTCGCGCGCCTTCGCCTTCGCCGCCGGGGTGAAGTACTTATCGGCGTACTTCCTTCCGACCGGCTCGCCGAGGAGTGTCTCGGTCAATTCGGCACAGCGCTGTGCGCGTGGGCTCATCTCGGTGGCGCCGCCAAGAGCCTTGTCCTTGAACGCGAACGCTTCTTCGGCAAACGGCCTGGAGAGCCACGGCGACGCCGCGTCGAGCAACTGCCATTTCAGGTACGTCCTCCACGCCGCGACCGGTGTGGTCTTGAGCTCCTTGTCGACTTGCTGAAGGAACTTCGGCTCGGTGACATTGACCGGCTCACGCGGAATCCGCGCTTCATCGAAGTACTTGTCCCATTCGACGTGTGGCGCCATCTCCTTGAGCTGTGCGAAGGTAGTCTTGTGTTCGGTGGTTGCGGGATCGGCGGCGGCCTTGGCGTCGAGTGTTGCAGCGGCCAGGCGCTTCTCCAGCGCAATCACGCCGTCGGCGGCGGCGAGCGTCGCGCCCTCCGGCATGCCCCCGAGGGCAAGGATGCGCGCCACGTGTCGCCGGTAGTTGTCGCGCATCTCGGCGAACCGTGGCTCGGGCTTCAGATATGCGTCGCGATCGGGGAGGCCGAGGCCACCCGCCACCAGATTGAGCAGGAAGGACGTCGGCGCGTGGTTGTCGTATGCGGCGGTCTCGCCGAACGGCGCGGCGACGCCGAGATCGTGCAGCCGCCGTATGACGCGCTGCACGTCGGCCGGCGTCTTCGCCGCGTCGATGTCGGCGAGAACTGGCGCGATCGGCGAGATTCCCGCCGCGTCGATCGCGGGTTCGTCCATGCACGACGCGTAGTGATCGCCCACGATCTGCTCGGGGCTCCCCGCGGGCCAGTCCGTCTTTGCCGCGAGCTCCTGGACCAGCACACGCACGTTCTGCCGGTTGGCCTCGCGGGCCACACCGCGGCGACTCCACCTCGGCTTCCCGGCGGGGATCGGGTTCTGCGCGCGCCAGGTCCCGTTGGCATACTCGTAGAAATCGCTGCACGGGTCGACGCCGCGATTGATGTCCCCGGCCTGAATGCTTCTCTGGGTGCTCGTGCTCCCCGGTGCGGCGATTGGCGTGCGACTGGGGTCGGTCGGTTCCGTCATCACCTTTGCGGGCTCGGGTGGCCGCGCGCACGACACGGTAAGCACCATCGGAAGAACCAGAGAGCTCGCAATGACACGCATTTTCATGACTGCCTCCCCCGGAGATCGGTGCCAGTATGCACCGCGTCGAGAATCTGCTTCGCGTCGGCCTTCATCAGTGGCTGGGCTCCGCACCGCACAGCGGCGCGAGCACGGTCAGATTCGCAGGATTGCAAGATCCGATCAATCGTGGGTTCGGTGTTCCTCACCACGATCTGCGCACGAGCGCAACGCACGTCTGAAACTCGAGAACTGTGATGAATAACACGAGAACTCACTCACCACCTTGGATCACTTTGCCGTTCAGCTCGGCAGATTCACAAATTGCGTCTCGATGCAATACCAGATTCTCGGGCTTTCGCGACGCCAGGCCAGGCTCACCGAGTCGGAGAACCCGGTGGCGCGCAGCGTCGATCACATGGCGAGCCGCCGCAAGTGTGTCGTGCAGCGGCGCATTCATCGCCTCGCGACGAGCTCGATCTTCGTCGAGCTTCGTGCTCCGCCGCGCTGCGGAACGAGTTGTCGTGTGCGAAGCGTGCACGATGGACACGGCGTCACTGTGCACCAATCCGGACCACTCGAAACGAGCCCTGCAGAATTGTGCAGTACCGAGCCGACGTGCAGGTCGTGCAGTACTGAGCCCGACACCAAGTCTGCGGAATCGTGCAGTCTGCGTCATCACACAAAATTTCTCGATTAGTGTTTGCGGTGAGAATGCGTTCTTGCTTATACAAGAAGAGGAAAGGAGGTGACCATATGAAGATTAAAGTTCACGTTCGCGCTGGCGGCGGCACGGCCAAGGCCCGTTGATTCTGCGATAGGCCAGGACCGGTCCTGGTCATTTCAATAAAAACACGATGACCGGGGGGATTGACGTCCCTTCCGGTCAACTCTCTTGATCACCCAATGGCATATCCATTCGAGCGGACGCTTCGGTCCTTGAACGGATACGAGTCGGGCACGCGAATCCTGCTGATCATCTTGGTAACACTGGGCCTCGGAGGCCTGGTCACCTGGGCCATAGGCGCTCGCATCCCCGTGATGAAGGTCAGCTCTCAGGGTCGCATCGAGCCCCACAACGCGATCTATCGACTCGAGCCGCCCGCGGCGGGTCGAGTGATACGCTCCTTGCTCAACCTCGATGAACAGGTCAAGGAAGGCGACCTGCTCATCGAGTTCGACACACGCAGCGAGCGGCTCGAGCTCGAGCAGAGCAAGGCCACCTCGGTGGCGCTGGAGCAGGAGCTCGCTGTCATTCGCGATCAGATTGCCAATAAAAAAGAGGAGCTCGCCGCGAGCGGGCTGGTCGACGAGGTGGCGGTCCGCGAGGCGATGGAGAAGGAAGGAGAGATCGTGCCCCGGCACCGGCTGGCCGAGCAGCGCGCGCAGCTCGCCCAGAAGAGCCCGTCCGGCTCGATCTCCGAGCTCGAGAAGCTCGAGCGCCTCACCGAGGTCGACGCGCTCAAGTACGCGAGCCGAGCTCAGAGCCTCGCGGTCGTACGGCTGCGGCGCGAGCAGATAGTGCGGCGCCAGACGCTCACCGCCCAGCAGCTCGGGCTCAAGCGCGAGGAGCTGCGCATCGAGGGCCAGCTTCGAGAGCTGAAGGTGGCGGTCGATCGGCTCGAATTTCAGATCGACAAGAAGCACTATCGCGCGCCGGCGTCGGGCCGGCTGGTCGACGTGGTCGAGCTCGGAGCCGGGGCCTTCATCGCGGACGGCCAGCGGCTCGGCACCATCCTCGCGACGGATGCCAAGGTCCGCGTTCGAGCGCGCTTCCCCAAGGAGATGGTCGGCATGGTCCAGCCGGGGCAAACAGCGCAGCTCAAGCTCGATGGCTATCCCTGGACCATCTACGGGACCGTGCCGGCCAGCGTCACCCGCGTCGGCACCGAGCCGGGAATCATGGCGACGCCGGAGGCCATCCCGGGCACGGTCCGCGTCGAGCTCGACATCCAGAACCCCGCCGACCCGAGGATCCAGCTCCAGCACGGGATGACGGCGACGGTGGAGGTCGAAGTCGCTCGCGTCTCGCCGATCGCACTCCTGATGCGCGCCATCGGCGAATGGGACCTCACCGACCCACCACCCGACGAACGGCGCACCAGGGGGTTCCAGGCCGAGACCGAGGCCCGCTGACAGCCATGAATCCTCGTCGGCGCACGCGCGCGATCATCCCCGAGGTTGTCCAGATCTCGGCGACTGACTGCGGCCCCGCGTCGATCAAGAGCGTGTTCGCGGGAATGGGCCTCGAGCTCAACTATCGCGTCCTGCGCGAAGCGTGTCAGACCGACGTCGACGGCACCTCGATCGACACGCTGGAGGAGCTGTCGATCCAGCTCGGCCTCGACGCCGAGCAGATCATGCTGCCGATGGACCACGTCTTCCTCCCGGAGGCGCGCGCGCTGCCGGCGATCGTCGTCACGCTGTCCGCCGGAGGCCGGCAGCACTTCATCGTGCTGTGGAAACGCTTCGGGCCTTTCGTGCAGGTGATGGATCCGCTCGCGGGCCGACGCTGGACGCGCATCGAGACGCTGGCCGGCTCGCTGTACCAGCACACGACGTCTGCGCCCGCGGCCGCCTGGCGAGAGTGGGCCGGCTCGGAGGAAGCCGTGGCCGCGCTCGAGCGCCGTCTGCTGGATCTGGGCGCCGCCTCCGCTGCGGCGCTGATCGCGAAGGCCCTCGAGGATCCGCGCCATCACTCGATCGCCGCGCTCGACGCCGCGACGCGAGCGGTCGAGGCAGTGGTCCGCGCGGGTGCGCTCCGTCGCGGACGCACGGCGGCCGGACTCGTGCAGTCGATGATCGCCAAGGCGGAATCCGGCGAGGTTCCGATCCCCGAGCGCTACTGGTCCGTCCGCCCGAACCCCGACGCGGAAGACGAGGTGCTGCTGACCGGCGCGGTGCTGCTCCGATTCCGCGGCTGGAAGGGCGAGCCCGCCGAGGGCGCAGACGCGGCGCCGCCACCATCGCCCATCCAGGCCGATCTCGCGACGGCGCTGGTTTCGCCGCAGGTCAGCCCCGCGAGGACGCTGCTCCGCCTGCTCGCCGAGGATCCGCGCAGCATCCCGCTCATGATCGCCGCCGGGCTCGTGGTCGCGACGTTCGGCCGGATCCTCCAGGCGCTGATGCTGCGCGCCATGCTCGATCTGGGGCGCGACCTCGGAACCGTCGAGCAGCGCGCCACGGGCATGCTGGTGCTCGCGATCGTCGCGCTGGGGCTCCTCTCGATCCAGATCCCGATCACGCTCGGCTTGCTGGGCATCGGGCGCCGGCTCGAGGTCCGCCTGCGAAAAGCGTATTTCGAGAAACTGCCAAGGACCGAGGATCGCTACTTCCAGAGCCGGCTCGCCTCCGACATGGCGTCGCGCTGCCACAACATCCAGGCGATGCGGACCTTGCCCGGGCTGATCGCGCAGAGCATCACGATCTCCCTCGAAGTGCTGACCACGGCGGCCGCGCTGATCTGGGCGGCCCCCGGCGCGTGGAGCATCGCGCTCACCCTCACCGCGGCGACGCTGCTCTTGCCGCTGCTCGCGCAGAAGCTGTTCTTCGAGCCCGACATGCGCGTGCAGACCCATGCCGGCGCACTGAGCGGCTTCATCCTGAACGCGCTCGTCGGCCTGACGCCGATCCGGATCCACGGCTCGGAGCGATCCCTGCGACGCGGACAGGAGGCGCTGCTCGTCGAATGGACCAAGTCCCGGTTCTGGCTCCAGCGCCTGTCGGTCAGCTTCGAGGGCGTGCTGATGGTGGTGAGCTACGCGCTCGTCGTGCTGCTCGTCTACTCGTACCTCGAGAGCAGCGCGCGCGCCTCGCTCGTCCTGCTGGTCGTGTTCTGGGCGCTGCGGTTCCCGATCCTCGGCCAGCGCCTGCTCGTCCTGACGCGCGCGTTCCCGAGCGCGATGAATCGCGTGCGTCGCCTGCTCGACATCATCGGACAGATCGAGCCGGAGCAGCGCCAGCAGCTGGCGCTCGCGCCCCTGGAGCACGCCCCGCCGAGCGAGGCTCCGGCCGACGACGCCGAGCCGGTCACCGCACTGGCCGCCGCGGCGACCGGCGTCGCGATCTCGATGCAGCGCGTCCGGGTCAAGGGCGGCGGCCACACCATCCTCGACAAGGTCTCGCTCGACATCGCCCCCGGCGAGCACGTCGCGGTGGTCGGCGTCTCCGGAGCCGGCAAGTCGACGCTGGTCGGCCTGCTGCTCGGCTGGCTGCGCCCCGCGCGCGGCGAGATCCGCGTCGACGGAGCGCCGCTCGATCAGCTCGCCATCGAGCACCTGCGCCGGACCACCGCGTGGGTCGATCCGGCGATCAGCATCTGGAACCAGAGCCTGCTCGACAACCTGAGGTACGGCAACGACTCCGCGCACGGCTGGTCACTCGACGCGGCCCTCAAGGGCGCCGAGATGCTCGACATCCTCGAGGCGCTCCCGGCGGGCTTGCAGACCTCGCTCGGCGAGGGCGGCGGTCTGGTCTCCGGCGGGCAGGGCCAGCGCGTGCGCCTGGCGCGAGCGATGCTGCGCTCCGGCGTGCGGCTGGTGATTCTCGACGAGCCGTTTCGCGGGCTCGATCGCGAGCGGCGCGCGCGCCTGCTCGCAGAGTCCCGGCGGCTGTGGGCGAACGTCACGCTCATGTGCGTGACGCACGACGTCGCGCAGACGCAGGAGTTCGACCGCGTCGTGGTCGTCGAGGGCGGTCGCATCGTCGAGAACGGCCCGCCGAAGGAGCTGCTCGCGAAGGACAAGTCGCGCTACGCCGAGCTGCTCCGCGCGGACCTCGACAACCAACAGCTGCTGTGGAGCAGCGGCAAGTGGCGACACTGGTGGCTCGCGGACGGCCGCCTCGTGGAGAAGTCGGCGCCGTGATCGACGACGCGTCCAACCTGCTGTGGCCCGTCGATCGGTTGCCCGACGCGCTCGAGCAGATGGCCCAGCGAGCGGGCTGGGGCGCGCGCCCCGGCGAGCTCGGCGCGCACGATCCGACGGTCGAGCCGAGCCGGATCTGGATGTTCGCGCTCGCCGGCCGGCTCGGGGTCGAGCTCGAGCCGATCACACCGCGCTACCGCGAGCTGCCCGACGTCGTCGAGCGCGCCGCGCCCGCGGTCCTGCAGGTCCGACGAAACCGCCGGCCGTACTATCTCGTGCTGCTCGGAACGCGCTGGAACAAGGTCCGCCTCCTCGCGCGCGACGCCACGGTGGTCTCGCTCGATGCGAGCCGCGTGCTGGCGCTGGTGCGCCAGGAGAAGCAGGCCGCCGTCGCCGCCGAGGTGGACCAGCTCCTCGCAGGCGTCGAGACATCGGGGCGAGCGGGCGAGCGCGTCCGCGCCAGGCTGATGCTCCAGCGGCTCGGCCAGGACGAGCTGCGGACGTGCTGGATCATGCGACCGCAGCGCACCGCGCGCGCGGCGACGCTGCTCCGCGGGATCCCAGCGCTGATGGCCGGCATCCTCGTCAACCACCTGCTGCTCTCTCTGGTGCTCGCGGTGTCGTTCTGGCTGCTCGGCCGCGCCGCGCTCGAGGCGCACCTCGAGACCGGCTGGTTCGAGGGCTGGATCGCCGTCATCGCGTGCGCGGTCCCGCTGCGTCTGCTCGAGGTCTGGTGGCAGGGGCTGTTCTCGATCCGCGTCGGCACGCTGCTCAAGCAGCAGCTCCTGGCGGGCATCCTCAAGCTGACGCCCGACGAGATCCGGCTCGACGGGATCGGGCGGCACTTCGGGCGCGTCGCGGAGTCGGAGGTCGTCGAGCTGCTCGCGCTCGGCGGCGCGCTGCTCGCGGTGCTCTCGCTCGTCGATCTGATCCTCGCGGCGATCATCCTCGCGCTCGGCGCGGGCGGCTGGCTCCACGTCGCGGCGCTCGCCACCTGGATCGCGGTCGCGTTCGTGCTCACGCGGCGGCACTACACCGCGCAGCGCCGGTGGTCGGGCGCGCGCATCGACATCACGCACGATCTCCTCGAGCGCATGCTCGGCCACCGCACGCGGCTCGCGCAGCTCCCGCTCGAGCGATGGCACGACGGAGAAGATCGCCGCCTGAGCGACTACTGCGAGACCTCGCGGCTCATGGACCACCGGACCATGCAGCTGTCGGCCCTGCTGCGGGATGGCTGGCTGGTCATCGCGCTCCTGACGCTCCTCCCCGCGTTCGCCCGCGGCACCGCGCCGCCCAGCGCGCTGGCGATCTCCGCAGGAGGAATCCTCCTCGCGATGCGCGCGTTCGACGAGATCTCGGTCTTCTTCCAGCAGATCTCGCTGGCCGCGGCGTCGTTCGAGCAGATCCGCGATCTGCTGCGCGCGGTGGTCCGGCCCGAGCTCGAGTCGAAGGTCCCCCTCGAGATGGAGGCCGGCAAGCTGACCGAAGAGCTCGGCGGTACCCTGGTCGAGGCGCGCGGCCTGACCTTCCGGCACAACGCGCGGACCCGGCCGGTGCTGGAGAACTGCGCGCTGCAGATCGCACGAGGCGATCGGATCCTGCTCGAGGGCCCGTCGGGTGGAGGCAAGTCGACGCTGGTGTCGCTGCTGACCGGCCTGCGGACACCCGATGCGGGCGTGCTCCTGCTGCGCGGCCTCGACCGCTCCACCTTCGGCATCTCGGGCTGGCGGCGGCGCATCACCGCCGCGCCGCAGTTCCACGAGAACCACGTCCTCAACGGCAGCTTCGCGTACAACCTGCTGCTCGGGCGCGAGTGGCCGACCTCGCTCGAGATGCGCGAGAAGGCGCGCGAGCTGTGCGGCGAGCTCGGGCTCGGCGAGCTGGTCTCGAGGATGCCGGCCGGGCTCGACGAGCTGATCGGCGAGACTGGCTGGCAGCTGTCGCACGGCGAGAAGAGCCGGCTCTACATCGCCCGCACGCTGCTCCAGGGCGTCGAGCTGGTCATCCTCGACGAGAGCTTCGCCTCGCTGGATCCCGAAACCATGCGGGTCGCGGTGCGCTGCGTCCTCGAGCACGCACCTTCCGTGGTGGTCGTGAGCCACCCATGATCCGCGCGATCGCCGTCGCCGCACCGGCGCTGCTCGCGGCGTGCTCGCTGGTCCGCCCGGTCAAGGTGACGCCGCCCCCGGCGCCGAGCGCCTTCATGTCCGATGTCGCCGCCGCGCCGACGGCCGATGCGCCCGCGCCGCGCGCCAAGCCGCCGTCGACCGAGCGAGCCACCCACAGCGAGGTGTGGTGGAGCGCGTTCGCCGATCCGGCGCTCGACAGCGCGATCCAGGAAGCGCTGCGCAACAACTACTTCATTCGCGACGTGCGAACCTTGATCTACGAGAACGCACTCGACCCGACGATGCCGCAGGGCTGGTGGTGGCCGCTCCAGGTCGGCGTGCCGGCCACGGCGCCGGCGGGCATCCAGAACGTCGCCGTCGGAATTCCGCCCGGGCCCACGACCCCGGCGCAGCAGTCGAAGTACACGTCGGCGAACATCGGCCTGTCCGCGTCGTACCAGGTCGACCTGTGGGGAAACCTCGACGCGCGGCGCAAGGTCGGGCTCGATCTCGTCGAGCAGCAGCGTCAGAGCACCGAGATCGCCTCGCAGAACCTCGCCGAGCAGATCGCCCAGCTGTGGTTCGACGTCCTGGTCGAGCGCGCGCTCAAGGAGCTGACCGAGGGCGAGGTCAAGTACAACCAGGAGCTGTTCAACCTCGTCAAGGCGCGGTTCGAGCAGCACCTCACGTCGAGGCTCGTCGTGCTCCAGCAGGAGCAACAGCTGCTCAACATCCAGTCGCAGGTCCCGCTGATCGTCGCGCGCATCGCGCTGTTGAACTCGCAGCTGACCGCGCTGCTCGGCCGCTTGCCGAGCCCGCGCGACAATCTCGTCCCCGCGGAGCGCCGGCTGCCCGACCTCCCTCCGCCGCCCGCGCTCGGAGCGCCGAGCGACCTGAGCGAGAACACGCCGGAGATGCGGTTCGCCCGGCTGCGCGTGACCGAGATCGAGAATCGCGTGAACCAGAACCTGTCGAGCTGGCTCCCGACGATCGAGCTCCTCGGCAGCGCCGGCGTGGTGTCGTTCGAGTTCTCCGAGCCGCTCCGGGAGTCATTCGCGGGAGTCCGCTTGAGCTGGCCGGTGTTCGACGGAGGGCGGCGCATCACCGAGGCGTCGCAGCTCGAGCTGACGCTCAAGCGGCGGAAGTGGCAATACGAGCTCGCGATCAAGACGGCGATCGGACGCGTGCAGAATGCGCTGCTTCAGGAGAACAACCAGGCCGAGAGCCTGCGCAGCTTGCGGGCGCAGATCGAGCTCGGCCGGCGGCTCCTCGAGGAAGCGCGGCGACTGTTCGAGCAAGGACAATCGGATTATCTCCCCGTGCTCAACGCGCTCGCCAGCCTGGCCGGGCTCGAGCGCGACGGCCTCAGGGCCCAGCGACTGCTGCTGTCCTATCGAGTCCAGCTCTACCGCGCCCTGGGCGGCAACTGGTCGTACGAAGTCACCAAGCTCCAGGAATGAAAGTGGGAGTGCCATGGCGGAACTTCAACCCAGCGAGGTCCTGTTCATCCCCAAGCGGCGGCGGCTGACGCACGGCCGGTTCAAGAACGAGGAGGGCCGGGAGATCCTCCACCTGTTCTACGGCGAGGTCGAGCTGATCTTCGACGAGCCCGACGTCGCGCCGCTCGGCGAGAAGCTGATGGAGGTCGAGCGGTTTCGCGCCGACGAGGCCATGGCGTGGTCGAACTCCGAGCCCCATGCCTGGGAGAAGATCCGCGAGTTGCTCCAGGCGCTGATCGATCAGAACGTGCTGAAGCGGATCTCGGAGGCGCCGGCCGCGAGCGCGGAGAGCTACCCCGCGAGGCTCGGCCTGGCGCCCGAGGGCCGCGAGCCCCTGGCCTTCACCGGCCACGACGACCGCTGCCCGATGCTCACCGAGCAGGGGCTCGGGCGAGCGTTCGAGCTGTCGAACCTCGAGGTGCTCATCCCGATCTACCGGATTGCGCACCCGGCGCTCGACACCGACGGCCGGCAGGTCGGCGAGAACAACGTCATTCCGCGCACGCTGTTCCTCGATCTCCCGACGCAGCGCCGCGTGTGCAACTACCCGGGGAGCCGCTACCAGGACGAGCTCCCGATGAACATCACCGCGCTCAAGA
>Ga0134127_10003286_pt1 | contig 11626 bp, 9 predicted proteins | sample KB31753_FD_96459 | JGI IMG/M metagenome (GOLD analysis project Ga0134127, IMG submission 96459) | Terrestrial soil microbial communities with excess Nitrogen fertilizer from Kellogg Biological Station, Michigan, USA - KB3-175-3 | ecosystem: Environmental > Terrestrial > Soil > Unclassified ...
CGAGAGATCCTGCGTATTCTGCGGCGGCTCCAGCGCGAGCGCCGCCAGGAAGGCGGAGCGGCTCGGGTAGCCGCCGGCGATCACGCGGAGCTGGTCGAGGTCCGCTAGCCGCGGCTCCGATCTGTCGTACCGTTCCGCCAAAACCGCATCGTATAAGACGCGGATCTCATCAATGTCCTCGCTCACGTTGCCGCGGCCCTTGCGGAGCGCCTTGATGAGCGCGGACAGCGCCTTGTGTGAATCGCGCGCGCGAGGCGGCGGCGCGAAGTGCGAGAACGCGTCCGGATCCCACGCGCGCTCGGCCATGCTGTCGAGCATCGTGCGCGCCGTGATGTCGCCGATGCCCGGCATGAGCATGAGGATGCGGTACCAGCTCACCTCGTCGCGCGGATTCTCGAGGACACGCAGGAACGCGAGCACGTCCTTCACGTGCGCGGCCTCCAGGAACTTGATGCCGCCCCACTTCTCGAACGGGATCTTCCTGTTCGTGAGCTCGATCTCGAGATCGGCGGACATGTAGCCCGCCCGCACGAGTACCGCGATCTCGTGCAGCGGCGTGCCGTCCTCGTGGAGCTCGAGAATCCGATCGACCACAAAGCGGGTCTGCCGCTGCTCGTCGCGCGCGCACACGAGCCACGGCTTGTCGCCGCCCGTGCGCGCGGTCCACAGATTCTTGGTGAACCGTTCCGTCGCGCGCGAGATGAGCGTGTTCGTCGTGTCGAGAATCGGCTGCGTCGAGCGATAGTTCTGCTCGAGCGTCACCATCCGGGCGCCCTGAAACTGTGACGGGAAGTCCAGGATGTTCCTGAAGCTGGCGCCGCGAAAGGAATAGATGCTCTGCGCGTCGTCGCCGACCACGGTGATGTTGCTGTGCGTCCGGCACATGCCGCGCAGGATGCGCGCCTGCAGCAGGTTGGTGTCCTGGTACTCGTCCACGAGCACGTGGTCGTACGACCCGGCGATGCGATCGGCGAGTGCGGACGACTGCTCCAGCATCAGCGCCCAGAAGAGCAGGAGGTCGTCGTAGTCGACGAGATTCCGCTCGGCCTTGCGCGCCACGTAATCGGCGAAAATGCGCTCGATGTCGGCGGAGAACTCCACGAACTGGGCGTACTCCTCGTGCAGAATGTCGAGCAGCGGCCGCTCCGTGTTCAGATGCCGCGAGTAGATGTGGTGCAGCGATTCCTTTTTCGGGAAGCGCTTCTCGCCGCGGCCGAAACCCAACTGGGCGCGCGAGAGCTGCATCAGATCCTCGGCATCGCCCTGATCCATGATCGAGAAGTCGTTCGGCAGGCCCGCCGACGCGCCGAACTGCCGAAGCAGGCGGTGGCCCGTGGCGTGGAACGTTCCGCCATGCACCCGCGTGGACGCGGAGCCCACGAGCCGCTCGGCGCGCGACAACATCTCGTGCGCGGCGCGACGGGTGAAGGTGAGCAGCAGAATGCGCTCGGGCTGGACGCCGCGGTCTATCAGGTGGGCCACGCGGTACACCAACGTGCGTGTCTTGCCCGTGCCTGCGCCGGCAATGATGAGCAGGGGACCGTCGCCGTAGGTCGCGGCGGCGGCCTGCTCGCGGTTCAGCTCCGCGGAGAGGTCGCGGGTCGCGCGCGGCTCGACGGTGCGCTCGCGAGGGCGGTACAGCAGCTGGTCCGGCGCCGTGCCAGTCTGCGGTGAAGAGGAGGGGGAGCGCTCGCCGTCATCCATTCGGGGAATATACGGTTTGGACCGCGACCGCACCGTCAGGAATTACAGCGCCACAACCTCGCTCGGCGCCAGGCCAAATACGCTGCCAAAGCCATTCACGACTGCGGCCGTGGTCCGGTCCATGAGCTCCGCCTGCGGGCCTCCAGCCCCGACGCCGAGTTCCCGCGCAACTGACGTCATCGTGACCGCCTGAATGCCGCAGGGCACCATGAGGTCGAAGTACTTCAGGTCCGTCGTCACGTTCAACGCGAAGCCGTGCCAGGTGACCCAGTCGCGCGCGTGCACGCCGATGCTCGCGATCTTGCGCTTGCAGTCGGCGGTCCAGACGCCTGTGTACGCGGCTACGCGGCCGGCGTGGATTCCGAGCTCGCCGAGGCCGACGATGAGCGCTTCCTCGACCTGGCGCAGGTACCAGTGCAGGTCCTGCTTGTGCCGTTTGAGGTCGATGATCGGGTAGCCGACGAGCTGACCCGGACCGTGAAAGGTGACGTCGCCTCCGCGCTCGACCTCGAAGAGCTCGACGCCGCGCTTGGCCAGGAGAGCGGGAGACGCGAGCAGATGCTTCTCCTTGGCGGACCGGCCGAGCGTTACAACAGGCGGATGCTCGACGAGCAGCAGGACGTCCTCGGAGATCTCGCCGCTGATACGCCGCCGCGCCACATCGCGCTGGTATTCCAGCGCTTGCGCGTACTGCATGGTGCCGAGGTTCTCGATCCACAACGCGTTCAAATGCTACTCCGGTCGATCAACAGGAGATCAAAGGGTCAGAGCACTTGATCAGATGATCCATACTGGTGGAATGGTCTGTTGGATCAAGTGCTCTGACCCTTTGATCCGTAGTGGCGGAATGGTCTGTTGGATCAAGTGCTCTGACCCTTTGATCCGTCAGGCGTGGATCATCTTGCCGAGGGAATCGAGCGCCGCTTCGGCGATCGCCTCGGAGAGGGTCGGGTGCGCGTGGATCGCGAGGTCGACTTCTTCGACGGTGAACTCGTTCGTCCGCGCGAGAACCAGCTCGTGGATCAGCTCCGTTGCGTGCGAACCGACGATGTGCGCGCCGAGGATCTCTCCGTACTTGGCGTCGCGAATGATCTTCACGAAGCCTTCCGTCTCGCCCGACGTGCGCGCGCGGCCGTTCGCGGAGAAGGGGAACTTGCCGACTTTGTAATCGATCTTCTTGTCCTTCACCTGCTGCTCGGTCATGCCAATCGACGCGACCTCGGGATGGCAGTAGGTCGCGTTCGGGATGTTGTTGTAGTCCATGCCGTGCGTGCTCTTGCCGGCGAGCAGCTCGGCGAGGACAATGCCCTCGCGTTCGCCCTTGTGCGCGAGCATCGGCGGGCCAGCGACGTCGCCAATGGCGTAAACGCCTTTGACCGACGTCTCCATCTTGTCGTTGATCTTGATGAAGCCGCGCTCCGTGAGCTGAACCCCGGCTTCCTTGAGGCCGATCTCTTCCGTGTTCGGCGCCCGACCCGCGGCCACGAGCACTATGTCGCTCTCGACTGTCTCCTTGGAGCCGCCAGCTTCAACCGTCATCGAGACGCCGCTCTTGCCGGCCTTCACGCCGCTGATCTTCGCGCCGGTGAGGATCGCGATGCCGCGCTTCTTGAACGAGCGCTCCACTTCCTTGGACGCATCGGCGTCCTCGAGGGGCAGCACGTTCGGCGCGACGTCGATCAACGTCACCTTCGACCCGAAGGCGTTGAACACGTCGGCGAACTCGCAACCCACGGCTCCGGCGCCGACGATCGTGATCGCCTTGGGCGCCTTCTCCAGCGTGAGAGCCTCGTCGGACGAGATGATCGTCGTCTTGTTGAGCTCCAGCCCAGCCTGCGGCAAGCCCTTCACGCGCGAGCCCGTCGAGATCACCACGGCCTTCTTCGCGTCGTGCTTCTCTTCCTTCCCCTCGGCCGTCTTCACGCTCACGGCGTTCTTGGCCGTCAGCCGGCCGGTGCCCTTGATCCAGGTGATCTTGTTCTTCTTGAACAGGAACTCCACGCCTTTGCTGTTCTGCGTGCTGACACCGCGGGAGCGCTTCATCGCGACGCCGTAGTCGAGCTTTACGTCGCCCGGTGTCACGCCGAATTCGGCGGCGTGCTTGAGGCGGTTCGCGATGTTCGCGGCCTCGAGGAGCGCCTTGGCGGGAATGCAGCCCCAGAGCACGCACGTGCCGCCCAGTCCCTCGCGCTCGACGACGGCCGTCGAAAGGCCGAGCTGCGCGCAGCGAATCGCGCCCACATAGCCGGCGGGTCCGCCGCCAAGGAAAATCACATCGAAAGAAGCCATGGGTCAGTACACGAGCATGAGTGGATTCTCGATACAGCGGCGGAGAGTCTGCAGGAACGCCGCGCCCACGGCGCCGTCCACGGCGCGATGGTCGCAGCTCATGGTCACCTTCATGCGCGGGCGGCTCTCGAAGGAGCCGTCCACGTCGACGACCTCGTTGCGCGCCGCGCCGATCGCCAGGATGCCGACTTCGGGGGGATTGATGATCGCGGTGAACTGGTCGATGCCGAACATGCCCAGGTTCGAGACGCTGAACGTCGACCCCGTGTACTCGGCGGGCGTGAGCTTCCGCTCCCGCGCGCGCTTGGCCAGCTCGCGTGTCTCGCGCGAGATCTCGCTCATGCGCTTCGTGTCGGCGTCGAAGATCACCGGCACGATCAGGCCGTCGTCTGTAGCGACGGCCACGCCGAGGTGCACGCGGTTGTGGTAGCGGATGCGGTCACCGAGCCAGTGCGCGTTGACTTCGGGATGCTGGCTCAGTGCGGTCGCGACGGCCTTCAGCACTATGTCGTTGACCGAGACCTTGTACTCGTCGCCCATGGCGAGCATCGCCGCGCGCATCTCGGACACGCGCGTGAGGTCGAATTCGGACGTGAGATAGAACGTCGGGATGGGCCCGATGGATTCGGCCAGCCGCTTGGCGATCGTTTTCCTGATCTGCGTGAGCGCGACATCTTCGAAGTCACCGGCGCCCGCAGCGCGCCGCGCCGGTGCGCTCGCAACCGCGTGCCCTCCGCCGCCAGACTGCGCGGCCGACTCGATGTCCCGCTTGATGATGCGGCCACCCGGGCCGGAGCCTTGCAGCCGGCCTATGTCGACGCCGCGCTCCGATGCCATCCGGCGCGCGAGCGGCGATGAGCGCACCGGCCCGCCGTTGCCGCTCGCCTCGATTTTCGCCTGCGGCGGCATGGACGCTTCGCCCTGCGACTGCGCGGAGGTCTGCGGGACGCTCGTCGCGCCCGCATTCTCGGTTGTCTTGGCGACGACGGCTTCCGGTGGCTTCGCGCTCGCGGCCGGAGCACCACCGCCAGACCCGCCGCCAGAGCCGCCGCCGGACCCTTCAGCGATGAGCGCGTCGATGTTCTCATCCGCGCCAGCGATCACGCCAACGAGCTGTCCGACAGGCCGCGATTCGCCTTCCGCGACGAATCGCTTGCGCAGGATGCCGTCACCGCGCGCGACGAGCTCCATGATCGCCTTGTCTGTCTCGACCTCGGCGAGCGGCTCGCCGCTCTTGACTGCATCACCTTCGTTCTTGTTCCACTTGACCAGGCGCCCCTCTTCCATGGTGGGAGAGAGCGCCTCCATGAACACTTTCGTCGCCATGATCAGTCCAGGTACATGACTTTGCGAACGGCCGCGATGGTCTTGGCCGCGTCGGGCTTTGCTGCGCGTTCCAGGTTCTTGGCGTACGGCATCGGGACGTCCGCCTGATGCACGCGGATCACCGGTGCATCGAGCATGTCGAAGCAATCGCGCTGAATGTAGTCCACCGTCTGCGCGCCAATGCCCGCGAGCTCCCAACCTTCCTCGAGCACGACGGCGCGGTTCGTCTTCATCACCGACGTCCGGATCGCCTCGACGTCCATGGGACGCACGGTGCGCAGATCCACCACATCGACCTTGATGCCGTCCTTTGCGAGCTGATCGGCCGCCTGCATCGCCACGAGCACCATCTTGCCATTGGTGATGATCGAGCAGGCATCCCCCTCGCGCTTGAGGTCGGCCTTGCCGATGGGGATGGTGTACTCCTCCTCGGGCACCTCGCCCTTGGTGTTGTACAGCATCTCGCCCTCGAGAAAGCACACCGGGTTGTCGTCGCGGATGGCGCTCTTGAGCAGACCTTTCGCGTCGTACGGGGTGCCCGGGGTCACGACCTTGAGTCCCGGAATGTGGGCGAGCCACGACTCGAATGCCTGCGAGTGCTGCGCCGACAGTTGCAGCGCTGCGCCGTTCGGGCCGCGAAACACGATCGGAATGTTGTACTGCCCGCCGGACATGTAGAGGAGCTTGGCCGCCGCGTTCAACACCTGGTCGAGGGCGAGCACGGCAAAGTTCCAGGTCATGAATTCGATGATCGGGCGCAGGCCGACCATGGCCGCTCCGACACCAACCCCCGCGAATCCGAGCTCGGTGATCGGCGTGTCGACCACGCGCATCTCTCCGAATTCCTGGAGCAGGCCCTTGGAGACTTTGTATGCACCCTGATAGACGGCCACTTCTTCGCCCATGAGAAACACGCGGTCGTCGCGCTGCATCTCTTCGCGAAGGGCCTGGCTCAGGGCATCACGGTAGGTAATGATCGGCATGTGTGTGTGATGTCTCAGACGAGGACGTCTTCGTATAGCGCTTCGAGCGGCGGCTCGGGGCTCTGCTCGGCAAAATCCCACGCGTCCTGCACCTGCGCCTTGATCTCCTCGTCCAGCGCGTGGAGCGCGTCATCGTTGAGCTCCCCCTGATCCTGCATGTGCATCCGCAACAGCATGATGGGGTCGCGCTTCATGTGCTCGTCCAGCTCCGCCTTGCTGCGATACGTGCCGCTCACGGCGTCCGACATCGAATGGCCCATGAAGCGGTAGGTGCGCACCTCGAGCAGGGTCGGGATCTGCTCGGTGCGAGCGCGTTGAATCGCCTCGGCCATGGCCGCGCGCACGGAGAACACGTCCTGCCCGTCGCACACGGCGCGGGGCATGTTGTACGAGGCGCCCCTCTCATAGATGTCGTGGATCGCCGACGCGCGCTCCAGCGCGGTGCCCATTCCGTAGCGGTTGTTCTCGATCACGTACACGACGGGCAGTTTCCACAAACCCGCCATGTTGAGCGCTTCGTGAAAGGCCCCCGTGTTCACCACGGACTCGCCCATGAAGCAGACGCACACCTGGTCGCCGCCGCGGTACTTGATCGCGAAGCCGACGCCCGTGGCGAGCGGCACGTGCGCGCCCACGATGCCGTGGCCGCCGAGGAAATTCAGGCTCCGGTCGAACATGTGCATCGACCCGCCCTTGCCGTGCGCGCAGCCGTCGACCTTGCCGAACAGCTCCGCCATCACGTTGCGCGGATTCATCCCGCGCGCCAGCGCCTGACCGTGATCGCGATACGTCGTGATGACGTAGTCGTCCGGCCGCATCACCGACTCAGCGCCGGTGCTCACGGCTTCCTGACCGATGTACAGGTGGCAGAAGCCGCCGATTTTTCCGAGCGCGTACGCCTCGGCGCAACGCTCCTCGAAGCGGCGCTGGAGCAGCATGGAGCGAAGGAGCTGCTGATTCAGCTCGGCGTCGCTTGGCGCCGAGGGAGCGGCTGCCGTCACGACGCCTCCGCCCGATCCGGACGGCGCGGCGTCCTGTTTCTTTTTTGGCATGATGTCGAGAGCGTTACCAAGGCCGGCCGTGCGCCGGCGCCGTTATATGTGAATGTCGTGATGTCCGTGAACGCGGGCGGTCGTGGCGCTACACGCCGGCGGCCTGCACCTGTTCCCAGGCGTGATAGCTCGACCGCACGAGCGGGCCGGATTCGACGTGGCGGAAGCCCAGGGACATGCCGAGCTCGTACAGCTCCCGGAACTCCGCGGGCGTCACGTACCGGTCGAGCGGAATGTGCGAGCTGGACGGCCGCAGATACTGCCCGAGCGTGAGAATGTCGACGTCCACCTCGCGCAGATCGCGCATGACGTCCGCGACCTCCTCGAGTGTTTCTCCCATCCCCAGGATCACCCCGGTCTTGGTGGGGATGTCGGGGGCCAGCCGTTTGGCTGTCCGGAAGATCTGCATCACGCGCTCGTAGCGTCCGCCGGGACGGCACCGCTTGTACAGGCGCGGCACGGTCTCCGTATTGTGATTGTAGATGTCTGGCTGCGCCTCGAGCACCGCCGCAATGGAGCTTTCGTTCCCCTGAAAATCGGGAACGAGCACTTCGACGGAGCAGGTCGGGAGCTGTGCTTTGATCTGCCGGATGGTCTCGGCAAAGATCCAGGCGCCAAAGTCGGGGAGGTCGTCGCGATCGACCGACGTGATGACCGCGTGGCGGAGCTGCATTCGCGCGATCGCGGCGGCGACGCGCGACGGCTCCTCGATATCGTACTTGGGCGGCCGGCCGTGCGACACGGCGCAGTACGCGCAGTTTCGCGTGCAGACGTCGCCCAGGATCATGAAGGTCGCCGTCCCGTGGTCCCAGCACTCGCCGATGTTGGGACAGTGAGCTTCTTCGCACACACTATGGAGCTCGAGCTCGCGCATGAGCTCCTTCAACTGCATGTAGTTCTCACCGCCGGGTGCCTTGACCTTGAGCCACCCAGGTTTGCGCTCCGGAAGCGGCTCGGACTTATGGCGTCCTGCTATCTGATAGAGTGCCTCGGCCATCGCTGCACGCTGGTTCTGTGGATCGGCGGACGACGGGACCCGCACCGGCTCGATGCGCTCGAGGCAGCAGCGGTTACGTCGAAAAACCTGATGAAGCGACGGAAATGTACCTGCGCCCCATACGTGTCGGTAGCGAGCATAACCTTTAGATGTAGTGTTTAACGGTTACGCGCGTCGCAGGCTGAGCAGAGGATCAGAACCGGGTGACGGCGAACGGTCCAAGATTCTGATCTGGAACGATTTGCATAGCCAGATGGGCAACGGCCCTGGCTGTGGCTGGGGCGAGCAAAATGCCGTTCCGCGAGTGGCCGCACGCGTAAATCAACCCCTGAACGTCTGGATCCGGGCCGATGATGGGCATCCGGTCGGGCGTCATTGGGCGGACGCCGGCCCAGCGGTCAACGACGCGGGCGCCGGCCAAAATCGGGACGGTTTCCTGCGCCGCGCGCGCGAGAGTCGCGACAGTCGCGTCGTCGGTATTCCACTGGAAGCCGACGTCTTCGCTCGTGCTGCCCACGATCGTGACATCGCCCCTCGGCACCAGGTAGGTATGACCTGAAAGCACGGGGTGGCGTAGCGGGCTGCCGTCGAGAGCGATCATCTGGCCCTTGAGCGGCGCCACCGGGAGCGAGCGGGGAAGGCCGCCGAGCTGAGCCGCCCAGGCGCCAGCGGCGAGAACGATCGTGTCAGCCGCGAGTCGGTCGCCTGTCGATGTAACGACAGTCGGGCGGCCGCCGGCGAGCTCCAGACGGGTCGCCGGTGCGCCGAGCCGGATGTCGATGGCTGGACTTGTCTCCGCCTCGCGGCGAAGTGCGGCGAGGAGCCGCCGCGCATCCACAGCCCCATCTTCGGGATGCAGAAGAGCTCCAGCTCGCCATGGGAGACTTGGCTCGAGCCGCGCGAGCTCGTCGCGGGTTACGCTGTGCGCCACGGCGGCGGCGGCGCCGTCGATCAGGCGCCGCTCGTCGGCGAGCTCGATGAGTCCCGAGGTCACGGCCAGCCCAGGATCGTGCGCGCGAAGCGCCGCCACGAAGGCCGGATAGGCCCTCAGGCTCGCCATGAAGAACTCGCGGACAGCCTCGGGTAGCGGCCCCGTCGAAGGGGCCAGCAGGCCGCCCGAGGCCCAGGAGGCCGCCCCTTGTTGCTCCCGGCCTACGACCGTAACCTTGGCGCCGCGGCGAGCTAGCTCAGCCGCGATCGAAAGACCGATGACTCCGTCGCCGACAACCAGCGTGTGCTTTGAAACCGGCCCCCTCGGCCGGGCGTACTGAACATCGACCGCGGTTACTGACATTGATTGGGGGAACCCATGCTTCGCACCATTTTCGCCATCGGGCTGTTCGCCGTGATTGGCCTCGTGTTGATCCAGGTGCTGTTCGGCGTTTTCGGCTTCCTCGTGCACCTGTCCGTCGTGCTCTTTGTGATGGCGGTCAAGATCGCGATCGTGGGTCTGATCATCTACGTCATCGTTCGGATCTTCAGCCCGGACACCGCACGGCGCTGGCGCGGCCGTTTCTCCGGCGAGTAGCCAGCCTGTAGTTGCATCGACGAACGGAGCGAGCGCACAGCGCTCGCCCCGTTTTTATTTTGCCGCCAGTTCTGTCACGACCGACCAGGCGAGCAGCGGCACCATGATCTCGTGGTGCCCCGTGATCTCGTAGCCCTTGCCGCTGTGCATGGTGGGCCGCTGGACCACGTTCATTCGCGGCCTGTAGTGCCGCTGCATGTCGAGATCGCAGGACACGAAGTTCCGCGGCCTGCCGTCGTGCAGGTTGCGCGCGACGGTGAGCGCTTTGAGGAAGACCTCGGGCATGATCACGGCGCTGCCCAGATTCAGCACGACGCCGCCGCCGTCGAGCGCCGCGAGCGCCGCCGCGAGGCGCCGAAAATCCCTGTGGCTCGTGTCGCCGATCGCCGCGCCGTTGGCGGCTGGATGCTGATGGATGATCTCCGCCCCGAGCGCCGCGTGCACCGTCGCCGTAATGCCGAGGCGTCGCGCGCCGAGGAGGATCGAAAGCTCCGGGTTCGCCAGGTCATCGCGCGCGTCGAGCGCTCGCGCGAGCGCTTCACCCATGCCCCACTCGCTCGCCATCCCGCGGATGAAGGCTTCGTTCATCTCGCGACCGGTTTCCTCGGCCATGCCGAAGGTGCCGTGCTCCAGTCCCGCGGCCACGTCTTCCGAGGTCGCGCCAAAGCGGGCCATCTCGTAATCGTGGATCGCGGCGGAGCCGTTCATCGCCAGATGCGTGATCACGCCGCGCCGCATGAGATCGATGAGGACGGGGGCCAATCCCGTCTTGACTACGTGGCCGCCGAGCATCGCCACCACGGCGCGCTCGTTCCTTGCCGCGCTTGCGATCGCCGACACGACTTCGCGAAACACGCGCGCCACGAGCACGTCCGGGAGCGCGTGCAGAAAGTCGGCGAAGGAGGCGCCGTCGACGGGAGGCTGCGCGAACTCGGTCGCGCTCACCTTGTTCGGACGGCGCCCCACGGGAACTGTGCGGACGGCGCCGAGGTCCTCCTCGGCGACGGGCGCGTCTACCGGTCGGGAACCGGCGCTGGGTTTGGGCGGGCGGATTTGAGGTACAGGTTGATGGATCCGATGGACAGCCTGGACGTCATCTGGAGCATGATGCGATTGGCGTCGTCCGAAAGCCAGACCTCCGCATGCCCGCCCTCGGAGAACAGTCCCTTGGCGTTGAAGATGGGCTGCACGACGATCGCGTCGAATTCGCCCGCGGGAACTCTGATGTGCTCGCGGCGCAGCACCCGCAGGCGGACCGGGTTTCGATCCGCGCGGAAGTAGTCCGAGAACGTCGTGTCGAGGCCCACGCGCAACGGCAGCGTGCGCACGTAGTACAGGAACGCCGCTTCGTCGACCGGGTGCGGCACGCTCGGCTGCGGCGGGCCGCCGTTCTCCGTGTAGGTGCGCCGGCCGGGGTAGATCTCGAAGTCGCGCCGCGGATCGTAGCCCCCTTCGTGGATGTTCTGCACGTAGCGCAGTGACGCGAGATCGGAGGCGGCGAACCAGCTCTCGTACAAGTCGTTGACGTGATAGAACGGAATGCCGCCGCTGATCCTGAACACGGTGTGCCAGGCGGATTGGCCGCGGACCGTGTCCATCGGCGCCACGTCCATGCTGCCCGAGCCGACGTGGAGCTTTCCGAACTTCACGTCGTACTCGAGGTGCTCGCCGACGCTGAAGGGCTCGCGCGGCGCGCGCTCGGCCTGTGCACCGACCCACGCTGGCGCCACGCACAGCGCCAGCATCG
>Ga0134127_10003287_pt1 | contig 11626 bp, 22 predicted proteins | sample KB31753_FD_96459 | JGI IMG/M metagenome (GOLD analysis project Ga0134127, IMG submission 96459) | Terrestrial soil microbial communities with excess Nitrogen fertilizer from Kellogg Biological Station, Michigan, USA - KB3-175-3 | ecosystem: Environmental > Terrestrial > Soil > Unclassified ...
GCAGTTGCAGCGGACCGTGACACGTCGTCGCGGCGACGGCGCGAGCGCGCCATTTCATTATGCGCTCGCGCCGCGCTTCACACGGCAGCGCGCGGCCGCTGAACTGCGGCGTTATACGGCACTGCCAGCCTAATCGTTTGACGGACTGTATCCGTGTGGATACACTGCGCTCGTGTACGAATTGCGCCAGACCGATGTCTTTGCCTCGTGGCTGGTCGGTCTTCGGGATGTGAGAGCGCAGGCTCGCATTCTTGCGAGGCTGGAGTCAGCCCGGCTAGGAAATCTGGGCGACTGCAAAGCCATCGGCTCCGGCATACGCGAGATGCGGATCCATACCGGCGCTGGTTACCGCGTGTACTTCGTGCAGAAGAAAGAAGTGATCTTGCTGCTGCTCTGCGGAGGCTCCAAGTCCAGTCAATCCCGAGACATCGCGCGTGCGAAGAAGTTGGCTCAAGAACTTAAGGACGACGACTATGGTTAAGGTTACCAAATTTGATCCGAGCGCTTTTCTCGACAACGACGAGTTGATCGCGGAGTACCTGACTGCAGCGCTCGAAGACGACAACCCGGATGTGTTTTTGGCTGCTGTTGGCAATGTGGCCAAAGCGCGCGGAATTGGCGCTATTGCTGAGAGCACGGGCTTGGGTCGCGAAAGCCTCTACAAGGCAATCGCTCCCGGCGCTAAGCCTCGCTACGACACCGTGTTGAAAGTTCTTCAAAGCCTGGGCGTCAAACTCACTGTGTCCGCGGCTTAGCAGAGTGCCGTATAACAAGCAGTTGCAGCGGACCGTGACACGGCGTCGCGGCGCCGGCGCGAGCGCGCCATTTCATTATGCGCTCGCGCCGCGCTTCACACGGCAGCGCGCGGCCGCTGAACTGCGGCGTTAGGCGGCACTCGCGCAACCGCAATGAATCGCGACACTCAACTCAACGAACTATCTGTGGCGTTGTCTCGGCTCGTCGAGATTTTGAGCCTCGATCAGTCGTGCCAGTGGCGTTCATCGTTCGTGGAATGGTTGAACGATGTGAACGCACTTCGCGAATCCGGATTCGAACAGCCAGACCTCAATGCCCTTTCGTCCAGCGTCATGTCTGTCTTTGGCGGGATGGGTAGCTTCAACGACTACAGCCCGTCCATCTACAACCCCGACACAGGGCGCTATGTAGCGATACCCGGCACCGACGACTTCCAAAATGTTACCTCAAGGGTTTTTGACCTTGCGCTTTCACTACGAGTCGTTGGTGAATATTGATCCTCAAACCCTAGTGTTGTGCCATGAACGGTCGGGGACATAGGTGACACTTTAGTCCGGAGACATAGGTGACACTTTTTGTGAGTTACCGGTCGTGTCGTTTTAGTCGTCCATAAGCATCCTCGATCCGCATGTGTCGCTCAAGGAAGCGCCCGAGCTTGAGCACTCCGAAGTAAACGTTCCAAACGCCATTGTCGATTTCCTCGAGGCCGACGTATTCGCCGGCGCAGACGGTGGAGACGCACACCCACTCGCTGTTCCAACGAATTCCGCCGTTAGCGCTGACGTAGCGAGTCTCGAAGCGATCGGGATACTCGAGCAGGGGAAGCCGCGCGGGCATCTCCCGAACCGATCGCTGGTAGAGTGAATCCGGCGTTTCCATGTCGAGCGCTTCGTGCGGTCGTTCGTCGTTGAACTCGGTGCGAAAGGTGTTGAAGCGCCGCTGCTGCGCGGGGGAGCTGGCACGCGCCGGTCGAGTCGCCTCGGCCTTGAGCGTTTTGTGCATGCGTTCGTGGCGACCGTTCTGCTGAGGCTTCCCCGGTTCGATGAATTCCGGTAGCACACCGAGCTTTACCCACCACGCGGAGAGCCGCGACAACCGCGCGAGGGTGTTGGTGGCAAAGGGCACACCGTTATCGGTGCGGATGCGTTTGGGTAACCCGTATTCTCTGAAGAGCCTGGTAAACACGGGTTTGGCGCCATCAACAGAGGTGTCGAGCAACGCCTGGCAACCGAGCAGATAGCGGCTGAAGTCATCCGTCACGGTGAGCGGATAGCAGTAGCGACCATCACCGGTCTTGAACTGCCCTTTGTAATCGGCGCACCACAGATCGTTCGGTGCAGTGACGACGGTCGTCGGTTTACCGGGATGGCCGATCGCACGTCGGCGGCGCTTCTTCGCGACTAGCCCGTTGCGTTTGAGGATCTCGCACACCGTCGAGCGCTGCGGCCATGGCCAGCGCGGATGTTGATCGCTCAGAATCTTGAGCAACTTCTTCGCACCCCAGGTGGGGTGACGACGTCGTGCCTCGAGTATCGCCTGCACGAGCTCGGGCGGCGTGCTGTTAGGAACGTTCGTTGGTCGTCGCGAGCGATCGCGCAGACCGGCGGGCCCTTCCTGCAGATACCGATCGATCCATTTGTAGCCGGTTTAGCGGCTGATGCCGTAGTCGTCACGTCGGTCACACAGTTCGACGACGGCGAGCCCGCCTCGCAGAACATCGGCAATAAACTGGGTCTTCTGGTCCATGGGTGATGTCTCGCTCCAGGGCATCGGGCACCTCCTTCCAGTGCCCGAAGTATCGGTAGACTGTCACCCATGTCCCCGGACTACTTTGTTACCCATGTCTCCGGACCGTACCGCCGTACCGCCGTGCCGCATAGCAAGCAGTTGCAGCGGACGGTCCAAACGGTATCGCGGCGCGGCGCACGTGCGTCATTTCATTGTGCACGTGCGCCGCGCTTCACACGGCAACGCGCCGCCGCTGAACTGCGGCGTTATACGGCGCGGATGGCGTATCGTGGCAGCAAGTTGATACTCCCTTTGACCCAAGAATTCACCGTCGGCGAATGACAGCCCCGTCTGAAGAAACCGTCTTGCCCCTCCGTTCCATTGGGTTGCGCATGCGCACAGCGTTTGTGGGGCTTGCTATGACGGTCCCCGCCATCGCTGCGCCGCCCAGCTTCGTTGGGTCTCAGATACCTCCGCGTCCGAGTGATTGCTCCGTGGCGGCAGGAGCCGTGCTGGGCGACCGCGATAAGCCGAACAATCTGGCATACGAGCACTTGAAATGCGGTAACCGAGAGCTCGTCCTGCTACTGCGACTTATCGAGCGCCGAGAAGGCGAGCCCCACTTTCTCGTCGTGGATCAGGTCGAACCGTTTATCGCACCCTATCAACGGTTGATGGACATTTTGATGTGCTCGCCGCTGGCGGAAGGCGGTGGGAATGTGATTGCTGTGGGGACCCTGAGTAGGGTGACGGCTAGAAGGCTCGTAGCGTACGACTTGACGTTTGCATGGCGCTTCGACTTGAGTGCGGAGAAAATCCAACCCATTCCGCCAAATGAGGTCTCCTGCGAGTGGACAAACGTTGACTAGGCACATTCAGGGAACGTCGCCTTCCGGCCGAAGAACGACGGTTCGAAGATCGCGCTGGCGCCGTATAACAAGCGCATGCAGCGGACACTTTGCCGCGCCGCTGATGCGCGGCGTTATGCGCCGACGTTGGCCGGCTACGCAACGTTGAAGACCGCAAGATGAAACCCATACGCTACCCGCTGCTAGCCCTCTTCGTTACCCTAGCGGCATGTGCAGCTTCTCCGACGGCTTGGGAAAAACCGTGTCGTCCTGAAGGGGCATGCGATTTAGCTGCGGTAGAGGCCCGCGTTGTCGGAGCATTCGACGGACTAGAGGCGTTGAGCAGCATAGAGTGTGTTACGGAACCGAGCCGGTGGTGCTACAGCACGGAACCAGACCAGGACGCGTGCTTAGTCATCGTCGAGTCCGGTGCTGCGGAAGACTATGCGTCAGTGCAGAACGCTACTCCGACGCAGGTTCCAAACTTCCCGCCATCCACGGTCTCGTACTTCTCTCACTGGCTGCAGAAGCCATTGTCACTCGTATTTTGGGACAAGCCGCCGCAGTCGTTTCGCGAGCGCCGGATTTACACTGACTCCGAGCATTCTCTAGCTGTACTGGTTTTCCTAGAGCAACGTTGTTTCAACGTGGACGAGGTCGCGGCACGGTGACGTCGGCGCATAACAAGCAGTTGCAGCGGACCGTGACACGGCGTCGCGCGCGCGCCGCAGGCGCGGCGTCGCCATTGTGCGCCTGCGGCGCGCATGACACGTCGTTAAGCGGCCGCTGACCTGCACGTTAGACGCACAATGCACCTCAACTGGAAAGCTCTGGCACGCGACATCGCGATTGTGTGGGTAGCGATGAATCTGGGTGGCCTCGTTGTCGGCTTCGCGGGCGCCCTCCTACTCGGGCCGAATGCAATGACGGATCCCCGTGTTCAACTGTCAATCTCGTTCTCGTCGTTCGTTTTCGGGACTGTAGGTTTCACGATTGCTGGTGCTCTCGTGAAGGTAGGCCGTTTCAAACATCTCCTCATCGTGGCATTTGCTGTCTGGCTAATAAGCGCTACGGCACTCCTCATCGCGCCACTCACGCTCCAGCACTGGTTGTGGGGACTTCCATTCAACAGTGTGGTTGCACTGATCGGAGGCTGCTTGTCCTTTCTCTTCGTTCGGAGTGCAAAGGTCGAGTCTGGTGGCGCCTGACAAGCAGTTGGAGCGGACCGTACTACGGCGTCGCGGGCGCGGCGCATGTGCGTCATTTCATTGTGCACGCGCGCCGCGCTTCACCCGGCAGCGTGCGGCCGCTGAACTGCGGCGTTAGCCGACATGCGTCAGGGGCGGTGCCTGGATTGACCCGTCTAATTAACGTAGCTACAGTAATGTATGCGCATCACCTGCGATCCCGCGAAGCGTCAGCGCACGCTGGAGGAGCGGGGGCTCGATATGCGCAGAGCCAAAGAGATCTTCGCCGGTTATCACTTCACTCGCGTCGATGATCGCTTTGACTACGGTGAGCCTCGATTCACTACTGTCGGCTGGCTCGATTCAAGACTGGTTGTATTCGTCTGGACGCCGCGCGGCACAGCCAGGCGAATCGTTAGCATGAGGCACTGCCATGAGCGCGAAGCGAAAACGCTCCGTCAATTCCTCCCCAAGGGATGAAGCGCCGGAGATAACGAAAGAGTGGGTTGCCGGCGCAGAGTTGCGCCGGGGCGCGAAACTCGTCCGACGCGGACGACCTCCCACGCCGAATCCTAAGCAGCTTCTTTCGCTGCGCCTTCCGCCTGAGGTTATCGCGGGATGGAAGGCGACGGGGCCAGGTTGGCAAACTCGCATGGCCGAAGCGCTCAAGAAGGCGACGCCGAAGACGCGTAGGCTGAACGGTCGGGGACATAGGTGACACTTTAGTCCGGAGACATAAGTGACACTTTTTGTGAGTTACCGGTCGTGACGGTTGCGGGTGAAGTCGAGCCGCTTCACGCGGTCTTGACAGCAGTGAGCGGCCGCGCGTTCAGCGTGTCGTTTAGTCGTGCTGTGTCGGAACGCGTGAAGCCAGAAGCCCTCTCAGTCGACAAGGTGACGCAAGCGTGGAAGTCCAACTTCGTCGGAGAGCAAAATGCTGGCCGCCAAGCGCCTAACAAGCAGTTGCAGCGGACCGTGATACGTCGGTGTGCGCGCGGCGCATGTGCTCATTTCATTATGCACACGCGCCGCGCATCACACGGCAACGCGCGGCCGCTGAACCGCGGCGTTAGGCGGCGCTGATACGTAGATGCCGGCGTCCAGGGAGAACAGATGAAACCGCCATCATCCGCTCGCGCTCCGAGACTTAAGGGGATTGCGCCACAGTTCCTCGTCGACGATTTGGAAAAGGCCATCGCGTATTACCGTGGTGAACTCGGGTTCGATGTCGACTTTGTATACCAATCCGTCTATGCGGGCGTGACTCGTGATGGAGCATCGATCCACCTGAAACGCGCTCCGAAGACAATTGACGATCGAGCTCACCGGAAGAATAACGATCATTTGGACGCGTACGTTGATGTGTCGAATGTTGACGCGCTCTTCGCGGACCTTACGGCGAGAAACGCAAAGGTAACGAAGCCGTTGGAGGATCAGCCTTGGCGATGCAGAGACTTCTGGGTTGAGGACATTGATGGCTATATTCTATGTTTCAGCGAAGGTACCGCCTAACAAGCAGTTGCAGTGGACCGTGACCCGTCTTCGCGGCGACGGCGCGAGCGCGCCATTTCATTATGCGCTCGCGCCGCGCTTCACACGGCGGCGTGCGGCCGCTCAACTGCGGCGTTAGGCGCCGTGACAAAGGGCAGCGATCTGTTTGGGCGGCTTAGGGCGTTGGAGGTCGAGCTTCACCGTCTCGAAACGCGGCGAAACAGAGAACGCCTCGAGCAGTTGTTGCATCCTGATTTCGTAGAATTCGCTCGGTCTGGTCGACGTTCCAGTCGCAACGAGGTACTTGAGGAATTCGCGGCCGAGGGCGCAGCATTGGACACGGTTCGCGTCGAGCAGTTTGAGTGCGCGGAAGTCGGCCCCGGATCGGTGCTAGTAACATATCTGTCTGTTCACGAAACCGAGGCTGGTGATTTGCATCGCCGTACTCTTCGCTCGTCGTTGTGGATCGAGACTGAAGTTGGTTGGCGAATGCGCTTCCATCAAGGAACTCCAGCGGATGAAGTGCCAAGCGCCTAGCAAGCAGTTGCAGCGGACCGTGACCCGTCTTCGCGGCGACGGCGCGAGCGCGCCATTTCATTATGCGCTCGCGCCGCATATCACACGGCAGCGTGCGGCCGCTCAACTGCGGCGTTAGGCGACGCGGAGTCTACTGTTATGGCTGACGTTATCGCTCGCGAGTCGGTGTTCGGTGAACGTCGCGGTGGTACACGCTTTGCGATTGAGGTAAGTGTAGGACAGCCTTTTCGAGTCGACGGAGTGGCGGTGGAAGAGTGGATGTGTCCGCTAACCCTCTCACCCCTGTTCGGGGACGTTCGTAACGTGCACGGGAATTCGTCGCTGCAGGCGCTGTGTTTGGCCCTATCTCTGGCGATCGACTCATTGGAAAACTTCAAAGCCGATGGTGGCTCGCTCACGTATGAGGACGGAACTGAATATGACCTGTGGTCCCTATCGTTCACTGCTGCTGCCAATCGATTCGGCGTCGCCTAACAAGCAGTTGCAGCGGACCGGATAGTTCCTACGGTTTAGTGCACACCCTGAACTAGCTGTTCAGGAGTGTCAGATGCCAAGATCAGGACCGAGGACGACGAACAAGTACAGCGATGGCTTCAAAGCGGCGGCGGTGCGGGTGAGCGAGCTGCCGGGTGTTGAAGTGCGGGACGCCATCGCGTTCACTTCGGAACGAAGAGCAAAGTCTTCGAGTTCATCGAAGCGCACCAACAAAGCTTCCCGGTCCGAGTGATGGGTGCACTGTACGGGGTGAGCGCGAGCGGTTTTTACGCGTGGCGATCGCGGCCCGTGAGTACGCGAGCCGCAGAGGACGAGCGGCTTGTGGAGCGGATCCGCACGGCGCACACGCACAGCCGTGAGACCTACGGCAGCCCACGAGTGCACGAGGCACTGCAACGACAAGGCGAGCGGATCGGGCGCCGGCGAATCGAGCGGCTAATGCGGGAGCACGGGATCAGGGCCTGTTCCGCGACGCTGTATCGGCGACTGCCGGGGCTGGGGCGGTTCTACGCCAGCGTCGGCACTGGGTGCGAGAGCTCCGGGTAATGCGGCCCGATCAGGTGTGGGTGACCGACGTCACGTACCTGAAGGTCAACGGAGCGTGGCGCTACCTCGCCACGGTGATGGATCGACATACGAGGCGGCTGCTCGGCTGGGCGTTAGCGGCACAGAAGACCGCTGCTGTTGTGCGCCGCGCGTTGCAGCAGGCGATTCGCCGCCGCCGTCCGCCGACAGGGACGATCGTGCACAGCGATCGGGGCGTAGAGTTCCTCGCCGACACAACGAAGCAGACGCTGCAGCGAGCCGGGCTCGTGCAAAGCATGAATCGGCCGCGGCGGATGAACGACAACGCGCACATGGAGTCGTGGTTCAAGTCGATGAAGTCCGAGCTGTATCACCGGCACAGCTTCAGCAGCGACGCACAGCTGCGCGAGGCGCTGCGCTCGTACGTGGAATTCTACAATCGGGTGCGACTACACTCGGCGCTCGGAACCATTCACCGGTGGAGTTCGAGAGCCAGTGCAACTAACCAACGGGTGTCCACTCTTTCGAAGGAACTCTACCGTGATACCCAATCGCTGGGATTGCGCCGTATAACAAGCGCACGCAGCGGACACTTTGCCGTGCCGCCGATGCGCGGCGTTAGGCGCAAGTTTGATCGTGTACTTCGCGCAACCGAGGAGTCGCTGGTCGGCGCATGGATGAAATGGATAGAGTGCTTGACGTGAAACGCTCGCACCGCAAGGAGCGGGTGCTCCTAATCGCTCACGTGATGACAGGCTTTCTCCTCATCACGAAGGGGTTGCACGAGGTCTCGGAGGTTGACGCGTCACCGGTCCTTCTTGCGCTCACGTTCGGAGGCGGTGCGCTTTCGCTGGCCGCGGCGCTGTTTCATTGGAAGCTCCACAACACGAAGCATGGTGTCGGCGCCTTGATTTCGTTCGTCGAGAGCGCGGCGTGCCTGTTCGTGGCCGTGTCGTACATCGAGGACGGCACGCGCTATCTGCAGTACCCGTTCTTCGTTGCCAGCGCCATTGCCCTTGGTGCTGTGGTCGTGCAGTTGCGGAGGCGGCATGCCGGCGCCTGACAAGCAGTTGCAGCGGACGGTGATGCGGAGTCGGTTGCCAGCGCTAACTTCAACATCATGAATCTCACGCCCTGTGTCGCGCTCTCAGCCTTCGCAGTTGCTTTTGTCGTGCGAGCTCAATCCGAGATCAAAGTAGGGGACTTTGACCCGCCCGCGCTGGATGGACTAAAGGGGGAAATTGGCTGCGTGGCCCATCACCCCGATTCCGTTTGCGACTACGTGTTGGGCTACGTGGTCAACGGCTCTGAAACGATAGTCGTTCTGGAGGAGTTTCAACGCAGGCTTCAGTCTGGTGAAGGGCTGTCCCTGATTGTCGACGTCGTAAAGGTACCGGCAGAGTTTGCTGGCACTCTGAGGGTCCTCGGTTGCCGCTACGATGGTGACGAGATGCGGCCAATGGTTGCCGCCGTGAGCCCCACGGGAGATTCAAGTGATTGGGTGGGCCCGGCAGACTTGGTCGTTCTCGTTGATTTCGCGGAGATGAGGCTCGTCAGTGGTGATCCGCAGTCCGTTGAGTGCAGGAGCATAATTGGTCACCGGTAAGGCTACCCCACCGACGGCGGCTCTCCGTGTCCAGATCCAACAGTCAGATGGAACGGCGCGCAGCCTTGAGTTCTTTGATCAGCCGGGCTGGTCGGGCTCGGTCATTCTTCGTGGTCGCATTGCATCGTTCTCGGCGGCGGAAATCGCGAGTCTTCGTCAGCAACTCGGTGACCGCGGTGGCGAGTAGTCGTAGGGTCCGCGGCATGTCGGCTAACAAGCAGTTGCAGCGGACCGTCATACGTCGGCGCCGCGGCGCATGTGCGTCATTCCATTGTGCACACGCGCGGCCGCTGAACTGCGGCGTTAGCTGCCAGGGATAGCGACGTGGAATATTCAGAACTCATCGCGCTCGCGCAATCACAGCCCGCGGTAACGATCTCTCGCGTCGTTTCAACTGCCGGTCCTCAGCTTCGCGCTCTGCTCTCAAGTGGACGCGCCGTTCTGCTAAGCGAGTTGCAGGCTCATCCCGATCAACGGAAGGAGATTCAGCGCTTTTCCTACAGGCACCTACTGGGACCTGGGCTTTCTGCCAGGGCATAGCTCGTTGGCAACGCTCGCACTCACGTCACCAGCTGCCCGCCGATTTGGCCGCGTTGCTGCGGCACGTAGATGGCGTGCATCTCTGGGCTGACGTAGCAAAGGGGCGCAGCTATTTTTGGATCGCGGCTTTTTCTGAGTGGTCTGACGCGGCAACCGGCGACCATCGCGGTATGTTCCAACGCGAGCCCGATGGCGTGCTCGCGCTTTCCTACCACGAAAACGGAGACTACGTTTTGCTCTTGGATTCGCACGCCTCTGAGTATCGGTGGCACGATGTAGAGGATTTCGATCGGCCGGTGGTGATTGGCCGCGATGTGCAGTCGCTTCTGGGATGGCTTTGGGGCAAAAGAGATGAGCTCGATCCGAGACGCGCTGGCAGCTACAAGCAGTTGCAGCGGACCGTGATACGTCGTCGCTGGACAGCGCGGCACGCGGCCGCTGAACTGCGGTGTAAGGCGCCGCATAGACATGCAGTACCCGCTTCTGGCAATCGAGCGCGGTGGCTTCGTGCAGATGATCGCTTCCAGCGACTACTGGAAACGTTTGCCATTGGGCTTTATCAGTCTCTACAAGGGCCGCCTCAGCGTCTTGAAGTTCTACGACAGAGAAGGGAACAAGTGGCAACTGAATAGCATCGCGCCGGATCAGCCCATTGGCTTGATACGCCGCTTCGTCGGTCTATACCTCGGTCTGTCGGTACAATCCGTCTCGGTTGCCGTTGATCTTCAACTAGTCGGTCCGTACGCGATAGAGGAGCTACGGGCGGACTTCCGATCCGCCGTCGAAGCCGACGACGATATCTTGTGCCAGTACCACGACAAGCGGCAGATTCTGAAGTGGCTCGATGATGCGAAATCCATCGCCAAAATCTTCAATCTTTACAATTGGATCACTAAGGAAGTGTTTCGCAACAAGCGTGCCCCCGCGTGACGTTGTGCCAAGCGCCTGACAAGCAGTTGCAGCGGCCCGTGATACCCAATCGCTGCTGGACACTTGATCGCGCCGCCGCTGAACTGCGGCGTTATGCGGCTTCGTCAGCAGCTGCGTGTGTCGTCGAGGGAGTATGATGCCGGCTCGCGTGTCTTCGTCTCGTACGTTGCTCGTCTTGGGCATGCTGCTCGTCGGCCAGTGTGCCGCCGCGCAAGGGTGCGATCCGTCGCAATCCCAATTCCCTGCTCCTCAGTCAGACACTGACACCATTGAGATTGCCAGCTACGGCGGATTCCCGAGCGGTAGGGCAGTTGTCTCAATTGACGCTTCCGGACGCATCATCGTGCTTCCGTCGCGTCAATGCACAGCTCAGATCAAACACGGCAGAGCCGATCCGAGCAAATTCGCGGAGTTTCTCGCGCACGCAATGCACGCGATCGAGACTGTTGGCAACCAGCCGCCTCGCCCGGATCCCTCCACAAGTGCCGAGCTTCTCGAAACCATAAAAAGCGGCCGAATCGAGGGTTTATGCCTATCGAACGTGGATGGCGTCGATGTCGATGTGACGCTATTCGTTAAGGGCGCGAAGTCGTACTATCCTTGCGTAACCGGAGAACTGCTGGTCTTCGGTCAAGAGTTACTTCGTTTCGCTTTCGCTGCCGTTGAAAATGCGCGTTGAGGTTCCCGTGTCGCCGCATAACAAGCAGTTGCAGCGGACCGTGATACCCAATCGCTGGCGCGGCGCACGCGCGTCACTTCATTATGCGCTCGCGCCGCGCTGGTCAGCGCAACGCGCGGCCGCTGAACTGCGGCGTTACGCGACGGGAGGTAGCCGGTGAACTCAGAGCCACTCCAGGCCGTTGATGTGCCGGCGCTCAGGCGGAAGACAATCTATCCGGCGCCGTTTTCGGCGCAGGTCGAGGGCCGCATCAAACATAGATTGGGGGATCACTTCACCCTGGCGAATTTCGGGATCAACCTCA
>Ga0134127_10003288_pt1 | contig 11624 bp, 6 predicted proteins | sample KB31753_FD_96459 | JGI IMG/M metagenome (GOLD analysis project Ga0134127, IMG submission 96459) | Terrestrial soil microbial communities with excess Nitrogen fertilizer from Kellogg Biological Station, Michigan, USA - KB3-175-3 | ecosystem: Environmental > Terrestrial > Soil > Unclassified ...
CGCTCGATGTACGGCGTCATGCCGCTCGAGCAACGCATCGGCATCGAGTATTCGGCCGACCGGCTGCGCACGGCCGTGATCGCCCTGTTTGCCGGCGCGGCGCTGCTGCTCGTATCGCTCGGCATGTATGGAACGCTGAGCTACGTCGTGAGCTTGAGAAGGCGCGAGATTGGCCTGCGCGTTGCGTTCGGAGCCGCGCAATCCGCCATCACATCGCACTTTCTACTCAAGGCGATGCGCGTCGTCGGCGTTGCCGGTCTCGCGGGGCTCGCGCTCGCCTTCGCACTGTCGCGCAGCCTCTCGAGCATGCTCTACGGAGTGTCGCCGAGCGATCCTGCGACGTTGGCGGGTGTCATCGTCATCGTGTTGATCGTCGCAGCGGCGGCTGCCCTCGTTCCAGCCGTACGCGCTGCACGCGTCGATCCGATGACGGCGCTTCGCGAGAACTAGCGCCTCGGGGAGGAGCCTATTCGGCGCGTAGCGCTTGCATCGGGTCGACGCGCGTCGCACGCCGCACGGGCAAGTAGCCCGCGACGAGCAGGACCACGCAGAGCACGCCGACCGCCGAGGCGAGCACGAGCGGATCGGACCCCGAGATCCCGAATAGCTGAGTCTGCGCGAGACGGCCGCCGCCGAGCGCGGCGGCAAAGCCCACCGCTCCGCCGACCAGCGCCATCACCGCAACCTCTCTCAGCACGAGCGCGCCCAACCTTCGCGGCGATGCGCCGAGCGCGAGCCGGAGGCCGAGCTCGCGCCGGCGCTCGGTGACGTTGAACGCCAACACTCCGTACAGTCCGACCGCGGCCAGCACCGTCGCGAGCCCCGCGAACGCGGCGGACAGCAGCGACAGCAGCCGATCGTTGGAGGTTCTGTTCTTGACGACTTGAGCGACCTGAGTGACGCCCGCGGCCAACGTCGGATCGATGTCGCGCATGACGCGCTCGATCATGCCCGCGAGCGTGGCCGAATCGATGCTCGAACGGAGGTAGTGAGCGCGCGAGCTGAAGCAGGTATCGAACGGCGCGCGCGTCGTGTAGACCTGCGGAGTCATGGGCCCCTTTGTGGAGGCGTGCTGCGCATCCGCGACGACACCGATGACCTCGACGGCGCCCTGCGGAGCGCAGCGGCCGCTCAGGGTCAACGTCGTGCCGACGGGGTTCGGGCCGAGCCCGAACTTGCGCACGAAGCTTTCGTTGGCGATCGCGACGTTCGGGTTGGTCCTGCCGTCGGCATCGGTGAAGTCGCGGCCGGCGAGCAGCGGAATCCCGAGCGTGTCGAAGAAGCCGGGGCTCACCAACGGATTCATGTTGGCAGTGCCGTCGGCGGCCTGCGAGCCGGCGAGCGTCACCTGCGCCTCGATGACGAGCTCGGTCAGAATCGGAAACGGCACGGAGGCCACCGAGTCGACGCCGGGCAATGACGAGAGCTCCCGTCGCATGCGTTCGTACAAGCTCTCGAGCCGTTCGCCCCTGAGCCCGTTCAACACGGGGCTCACGGTGACGCTAACCAACGGGTCGACGTCGAAACCGCGATCGACACGCGCAAGGTTCCCGAGACTCTGAGTGAACAGCCCGGCGAGCACGAGCAACACGAGCGACAACGCGATCTGCGAAGTCGCGAGCAAGCTGCGGAAGCGCACCATGCCGCGCCCGCCCGGCGACCGGTTCGACTGCGCCTTGATGACGGCGGCCGGATCCACGCGGCCCGTCGACAACGCCGGCAGAAGGCCGAACAGAATCACGGAGCCGAGCGCGGTTCCGGCCGCAAACAGCATGACGCCCGAGCCCTGCGCCGCCACGAGCCCGCCCGAGACGACGCGCGGAAACTGAGTCGTGACGACGTTCAGGATCGAGAGCGCAATCGGCACGCTGAGCGCGGCGCCGATCGCTGCGAGCACTGCGGATTCCGTCAGCAGTTGTCCGACGAGATGCCGTCGATGCGCGCCGAGCGAGGCTCGGATCGCCATCTCGCCCGCTCGCGACGCGCCACGCGCGAGCAGCAGGTTCGCGACGTTGCCGCAGACGATGAGCAGCACGAGAACAGCCACGCCGAGCGCGAGAATCAACGGGTTCGAAGCGGTCAAGCGTGTGGAGGCCTGCCCGCGCGCGCCGGGCTCGAGCACGATGCGGCCGGCCAGGTATTGCGCCGCTTGCTCTTGCGTGACGCCTTGCAGCAGCGGGGCTTCGACGTTCGTCAGAATGTTGCGATAAAGACCGTCGAGCTGCGCCTCCGCCTGCTCGCGCGAAACGCCCGGCGCGAGGCGGCCGAACAGGTACACCCAATACGCCTGACGATTGGCGTCGTTGCGCGGCAGCTCCCCTTGCATCGCCCAGCGCATCGTCAGCGGCACGTACAGCGCCGGGTCGTAGCCGCGGATCATGCCCTCGAAGCTCTCGGGCGCGACGCCGACGATCGTCAGCGCCTGCGTGTTCACGGTCACCAGCTTGCCGACCACGCTCGGGTCGGCGCCGAGGCGGTCGCGCCAGTAGCGATAGCTCAGCACTGCGACGTGGCCTTCGCCGACGCTCACGTTGTCTTCGCGCCCGATCAGTCTCCCGAGCGCCGGCTTCACCTTCAGCACGCTGAAGTAGTCGCCCGACACGAGTGCGCCGTTCTCGTAGCTCACCTCCACTTCGTACGCCATGTTCGCGAGGAAGTCGTAGTGACCGGCGATTCCCGCAAACGCCGAGGATGCCTGTTGCGACGTTTCGAGATCGCGAAACATCGGGTAGCTGAACAGCGGGTCGGTGCCCTGGCGCAGCGCGAGGCCCTGAAGAGCGTTGCCGGGCTTGAGGCCGGACGCTTTGATCGCGACGAGCTCATCGGGGCTCGTGACCGGCAGCCGCTCGAGAATCACTTGGTTCAGCAGCGAGTACATCGCGGCCGACGCGCCGATACCGACCGCGAGCAGCGCGATCACGGTGATGGAAAAGCCGCGCCGCAGCGCGAGCTGGCGCAGCGCATTCTTGACGTGCGTCATCATGGCTCCCTCGGACTTTGCGTATGTCTATTCCGCCCGCAGCGTTTCGATGGGGTCGATGGCCCCGGCCCGCCGCGCCGGCAGGTAGGTCGCGAGCGCCGCGGCGGCGAGCGTGACGCCGAGCGCCGAGAGATAGGCCACGGGGTCCAGCGGTCCGACGCCGAACAGCAACGACGACATCAAGCGTCCCAACGCCACGGCCGCCACTAGACCCACGGCCAGGCCGGCGCCGCAGAGCGCAAGTCCTTGCACGAGGAACATTCGCTGGAGCTCCCCCGGGCGCGCGCCGAGCGCCGTCCGAATGCCGATCTCGCGCGTCCGCTGCGCGACGACGTACGCGATGACGCCGGAGATGCCGATGACGCCGAGCGCCAACGCCATCGCGCCCGCGATGCCGAGCAGCACGAGCACAAACGAAGCACGTGCTAGAGACGAGGCGTAAAGGTCCCGCATCGTGCGCTCTTGGCCCACGGGTATGCTCGCGCTCACGGACCGCACCGCGGCGCGGATCTCCTCGGCGAGACTGCCGAGCCCCGCGCGCTCGCTGCGCACCGCGAAGGCGACCGACGAGCTCCCGGCAAGCGGCGCACCCAACGTGTTCCCGGCGAGCGTGGGCCAGTACACGGTCCTCGGCGGCACGCCGTACAACCCGTCCTGTTGGACGTTTTGCACGACGCCGATGATCTCCTTCCAATCGTCCATGGGGAACGGGCCGATCCGAACCCGCTTACCCAGCGCGGCTGCGGGCTCGGCCGCAATCTCGCGAGCGAAGTCCTCGGAGATCACGACCACGCGACCGCCGGTCTCGAAGTCGTTCCACGTCACGTCGCGTCCCGCGATCATCCGCATCCTCATGGCCGCGAAGTACCCCGGGGAGACGCGGATCCATCTGCGGCCCTGCGCGACCTCTCCCGGCGCCAACGTTTGGCCTTCTACGATCACTGGCCCGTTGTTCTGCTGGCCGTCCATCGGAATGTGGCTCGCGAAGCCGACTTCCGCGACGCCGGGGAGCGCCGCGATCTTGTCGAGGATCTCGCGCTGGATACGCGCGATTTGCTCAGGGTCGCGAGACACGGCGGTCGGAACCCAAATCCTCGCCGTTTGAATCGTGGCGGGGTCCGCGAAGCCCGGGTCGACGTCGCGCAGCGCTTGAAACGTTCGGATCATCAGAGCGGCGCTCACGACGAGCACGACGGCAAGCGCGACCTGCACGACGACGAGCGTGTTGCGAGTCGCGCTGCGCTCGCGGCTCGCGCTTCCGCCGCGCACGGCGAGCGTCAGCGGCGCATCGCTGTGCCACGCATGCTTGAGCGCCGTGATCGAGCCGAACGCGAGCGTCGAGGCGAGCGAGATCGCCACCGTGAAGGCGAGCACCGGCGGATAGACGGCGATTTCTTGAAGGCGCGGCAGATCGCTCGGGCCGATCGCAACCAACCCCCGAAGTCCGACGTACGCGAGCAGCAAGCCGAGCACGCTGCCGGCCGTGCCCAAGACCAAGCTCTCGACGAGGAGCTCCCGCGCGATGCGTTTCGGTCTCGCACCGAGCGCGGCGCGCACGGCGAGCTCGGGCCGGCGCGCATCGGCGCGCACGAGCATGAGATTCGCGATGTTGGCGCACGCGATCAGCAGCACCGCGCCGATCGCACCCATGAGCACCCACAACATGCTCGACACACCGCCGACGAGGTCGTCGAGCAGCGGACGCACGGTCGGCGTGACCCGGAAGCTCGCGAACTGCTCGATCGTCGTCCCCGGAAACGGCGGCCACGCGTTGAGCCAGATCGGCTGCATGCGATCGAGGTCGGCTTGCGCTTCGGCCAGCGTCGCACCCGGCTGAAGCCGCGCGAGCATTTGCCACGTGTAGATGCCATGGGCTTGCCGCGCCGCGTCGAGGCGCACGGGAATGATGATGTCGGGCTGCACCGCTGCATCGAGGAACCGGAAATCCGGCGGCATGATGCCGACGACCTGCGACGACGGCGGCAGCGCCACCGAACCGGCCCCGCCGGGCGAGTCCATCGAAAGCTCGCGGCCGAGCGCCGATTCGTCGCCGCCGAATCGCCGTTGCCAGAACGAATGGGAAAGAATCACGGGCGACGGTCCGTCGGCTGCTTGCTGATACTCCTGCTCCGTGAACCAGCGTCCGCGCAGCGGCTGAACCTCAAGCGCCTGAAGGGTGCCGTCCGTGACGCGCAGCGCCCGCACGCGCTCCGCCTCGCCGCCGTCGGTCAACGTCGCGGAATCCTCCAACCACAGCCCGACGGCCGCCAACGTCCGGTTCTCCTGCCGGTACGTGAGGAGCATGTTCGAGCTCGCGGAGAGGTCGGCGGAATTGAGGCCCGGGGCAGGATGCCTGATGCGCACGAGCTCGGCGGCGCTCGGATACGGCAGCGGTTTGATCAGCACGGAATAGACGACGCTGAAGATCGCCGTCGTCGCACCGATGCCGAGCGCGAGCGTGAGCACCGCCGCCAGCGTGAACGCGGGCCGCCGTGGCAATGCGCGCAGCGCGTAGCGCACGTCGCGGCCGACGGAATCGACGAAATCGATGATGCTCATGCCTTACCCCGGCAACGCTTGCCAGCGACCACCAATCGGAAGCCGGAGCGAAAAGCGTGCCAGGTACGTTCGATGGCACTTCGTTGATTCGACTTGGCTTTGCCGCGCAATGGCGGCGAGCGGGATCAACGCGTCATCCCGGTTCCGGGACCCCGAGCCCGGTTGCGGGACGAGCCGAGGCCGGGCGTTACTCCGAGGTGAGGTATTGTTACTCCGCTGAGGAGGAGGAATCGATCGTGGCCAGTGCTTCAACGGCAAACCCGAGCTCTGCGCGACCGAGCGAAGAGGTTCCGGTCCTGATCGTCGGCGGCAGCCTCGTCGGGCTCAGCACCGCGCTGCTACTTGCGCGGCACGGCGTTCAGGCGCTCGCGGTCGAGCGGCATTCGGGCACCGCGATCCACCCTCGCGCCGGCCATTTTCAGATCCGCACGATCGAGATCTTGCGCGAGATGGGCCTCGAGGCCGAGAGCCGGCGGAAAGCGCGCGAGACCTACGACCCTGAAGGCGGCATCATCGCCGTCGAATCGCTCGCGGGCCGGGAAGTCGCGCGCTTCATTCCCAATCTCAACGTCGGCGTGGATGACCGCAGCCCCACGGGACGGCTGTTCGTCGATCAAGACGTGCTCGAGCCGATGCTTCGCAGGACCGCCGAGCAGCTCGGCGCGCGTCTGCGTTATCGAACCGAGCTGACGTCGTTCGAGCAAGACGCGGACCGCGTCCGGGCCGTGATCCGCGATCTCGATAGCGGCGAGGAGCGCGAGGTGGTCGCGCAGTTCATGGTCGCCGCGGACGGCAATCGCAGCCGCGTGCGCAAGAGCCTCGGCATCGACATGCACGGCTACGGGCTCCTTTCGAAGAGTGTGACCATTTACTTCGAAGCGGACTGCGCGCCGTACCTCCAGGGGCGCAATTCGGGCGTCTTCTACGTGCACAATCCGACGCTCCGAGGGTTCTTTCGGCTCAATCTCGCGGGGCAGCGCGGCTTTCTCGCGGTCAACTGCGTCGGCGCAGACGTCACACGCGACGAGGCCGTCAACGTGTCGCAGGGCATGAACGAAGAGCGCGCGCTCGAGCTGCTGCGCGCGGCGATCGGCGTGCCCGGGCTGCCGATGAAGGTCCGGCAGATCGTGCCGTGGGACGCGGAGGCCAACGTCGCTTCGCGTTTCGGCAGTGGGCGCGTGTTTCTCGCGGGCGATGCCGCGCACGTGGTGCCGCCGAACGGCGGGTTCGGCGGAAATACCGGCGTTCAGGACGCCCACAATCTCGCCTGGAAGCTCGCGATGGTCGTGAAGGGTCAGGCGGGACGGCGGCTGCTCGAGAGCTACGACGACGAGCGGCGGCCGGTCGGCGCGTTCACCGTCGACCAAGCGTACGGCCGCTACGCGACGCGCGTCGTGCCGGAACGCGGCAAGGAAAACGTCAAGCCGATCGTCGACGACTTGCTCATCGAGATCGGCTACCGCTATCGATCATCTGCTGTCGCGATGGGCGGCGACTCGGCGGACGCACCGCTGGTCCAGCACCCCGACACCCTCCGAGCCGCGCCCGGCACGCGAGCGCCCCACCTCGTGATCGAGCGCGAAGGCAAATCCATCTCGACGCTCGATCTCTTCGGCGGCCCTTTCGTCCTGCTCACCGGACCGGATGGAGGCGCTTGGCGCGCGGCGGCCGAAGAAGCCGCGAAGGCGCTCGGGGTGCCAATCGACGTCTGGCAAATCGGCGGCAAAGGCGGGCTCCGCGACGTCGCCGGCCGGTTTCTCGAGCACTATGCGCTCGGGCCCGCCGGCGCGGTGCTCGTGCGGCCGGACTCGTTCGTGGCGTGGCGCTCGGACGGCTCGGCGACCGCCGGCGCCGCCGCGCTGCGCCGCGTGCTTGAATCGATCCTCGCGCGCAGCGACGTCTGACAATCTTTACCGCGACACCACCGAATCAGGGGAAAGACACCATGCCGAAGCCGACCCTACTCACCGCCAGCGCTCTCGTTCTGGTCGCAATCGCCGGTCCCGGCCTCGCCCAGGCACCGTTCGCCAACGTGACGCCGGACATGATCCGCACTTCGTTGCCCGTCGAAGGCGCGCCGCTCGCCGAGAAGGGCGCATACGAAGTCGTTTCCGAGCCCGCGTTCGGCTCGCCGGGTCACGTGATCGTTCGTCCCGCGAATCTCGACGCGCTCCCGAGGAACGGTACGCTGCCGGTCATCGCGTGGGGCAACGGCGGCTGCGCGATCGACAGCAAGGCCTTCATGGGTTTCATGCAGACCGTGGCTTCGCACGGCTTCCTCGTGATCGGCACGGCGCCGATCGAAGGCGCGGCTCGGCGGCAAGCGAACGTCGACGACATGCGCGGCGCGATCGATTGGGCGGCCAAGGAGAACGCGCGCGACGGGTCGCCGCTCAAAGGCAAGATCGCGATGAACGAGGTGGCCGCGATGGGCAGCTCGTGCGGCGGCTTCCTCGCGATCGAGGTGGGCGCCGACCCGCGCGTCAAGACGATCGGCGTGTTCAACTCGGGCGTGATACGCCGCGACCCGCAGAACCCTCCGCCGTTTCCGATCCCGGACGTTGCTACGCTCGCGAAGCTGCACGGACCCGTGCTGCTCGTGAACGGCTACGAGACCGACTTCATGATGGAGACCTCGAAGGCCACGTACGATTGGCTCGAGCAGAAGCCCGCGTTCTACGGCTCGCGCCACGGCGCGGGCCACAGCGCGACGTTCTTTCACCCGGGCGGCGGCGAGTTCGCGAACGTCGCGTGGAGCTGGGCCGCATGGCAGCTCGAGGGCGACAAGAAGGCGGGCTCGATGTTCGTCGGCAAGGACTGCGGGCTTTGCAAGAATCCGAACTGGGACGTGGAGGCGAAGGGTCTCAAGTAACGGATCGCCGCTCGGTCACCGTGTTCCGCGATCATGCGAATCGGCGCGCCGACGCGAGCGCTACTCCGACCGCAGAGCTTCTACCGGCTCGATCGACATGACCTGGCGCGCCGGCAAGTAGCTCGCGAGCACAGTGGTCATCACCAAAATGACGGGCACTGCCGCATACGTCAGCGGATCGAGCGGCGTGATGCCGTACAACAACGTGGACATCAAGCGCGTCAGGCCCGCGGCCGCCACGAGTCCGATCGCGACGCCGACACCCGCCAGCGCCAGCCCGTGGCGCACGAACATTCGCTTCAAGTCGCGCTGCTGCGCGCCGAGTGCCGCGCGAATACCAATCTCTCGCCGCCGCTGTAAGACCGTGTACGAGAGCACGCCGTAGATGCCTACGACGCCGAGCAGCAGCGCCATCGACGCTGATAGGCCCAACATCACGAGCGCGAACGACGTGCGCTCGAGCGAGCGCTCGTAGACGTCCTGCATCGTGCGCGGTGCCACGGGCAAGCTCGGGGCCACCGACCACACGGCTTGGCGCATTTCGTTCAAGAATGCCTCCGTGCCGGCGCGCTCGCTGCGGACGACGTAAATCACGCCGCGTATGGCGTTGGTTCCGGAGCCGATCCCGATGTACGCGGACATCGTGGGCCAGTACACGGTGGGCGGCGGCGGTTCGAAGAAGCCGTTCTCACGGACGTCCTGAACGACTCCGATCACCTCGTGCCACGGCATTCCCGGCGACACACGCAGCTCCTTGCCGAGCGCGGCCGTGGGCGTGCCCCAGAGCTCGCGCGCAAGATTCTCGGAGACCGTGACGACCGGTCGCAAGCCATAGACTTCCGCCCACGAGATCTCGCGGCCCGCCACCAACCGCGTGCCCGCGGTCGCGAAGAAGCCCGGCGATGCGTACTTGAACAAGCGCAGCGGCGGATTGTCGGCCGCCGCGTCGCGCGCGTCGCTCGTGACGATGGCGCCCGAGTTCACGACGCCCAGATTCGAGCCGAATCCTTCCATCGGCATCGCGCTCGCGAACGCGGCCGAGGTCACGCCGGGAATGGCCGCGAGCGCGTCCTGGATGTCGTTCTCCACTCGCGTCGTCTGCGTTGGGTCCGCGACCATCGCTCCGGCGACGAAGAGTCGAATGATCTCGAGCTGCTCGGGCTCCGTGAAACCCGGCTCGGCGGTGCGTATCGACTCGAACGTGCGAATCATCAGGCCGGCGCCCACGAGCAGCACGAGCGCGAGCGCGAGTTGAATCACGACGAGCACGTTGCGCGCACGCTGGCGCTCGCGGCTCGCGCTGACGGCGCGGCCGAGGCTGCCCAGCGTCGCGGCGATCCGCGTGCCCGTGTATTTCAGCGCAGGCATCAATCCGAACAGAAGGCTCGACGACAGCGAGAGTGCCGTCGTGAACGCGAGCGTTCGCCAATCGAGCGAGATCTCGCTCAAGCGAGGCAGGCTCGCCGGACCGAACGCGGTCAAGAGCCGCAAGCCGGCGTACGCGAGTGCCACTCCGAGGGCGCCGCCCACGACGCCGAGCAGCAAGCTCTCGACGAGCAGGCTCCGCACGATTCGTCCGCGCCCCGCGCCGAGCGCGGCACGCAGCGCGAGCTCCCGCTGCCGCACCTCCGCGCGCACGAGCAGCAGGTTCGCGACGTTGGCGCAGGCGATCAGCATCACGAGCCCGATCGTAGCCATGACCACCCACAGCACGTCGGTGACGCCGCCGACGACCTCCTGCTTCAGCGGACGGAGATCCGGCGTGATTCTCCAACTCTCGTACGCTCGTCGATCCGTGGAGGGTCCATCCGACCATTGGTCGAGCCAGAGCGGAACCATGCGCGCGAGATCGGCGTTCGCTTGCTCGAGCGTGACGCCCGGCGTGAGGCGGCCCACTCCGTGATAGATGAAGCCCGCGGCGAGCGTGATGCGTTCTCGATCGAACGCGAGCGGAAAGATCAGCTCCGCGTCGGTATCCACGACGCGAAACCCTGCGGGCATGACGCCGACGATTTCCTTCGGGCGCGTATCCACGATGATCACGCGGCCGACGACGGACGGGTCGCCCCCGAAACGTCGCTGCCAATACCCGTAGCTCAGCATCACCGTGGAATAGGCCTTGAACACGCTCGGCGGCGGCCGCGTAGGTCCGTCCTGATCCGCGGCCGCGAGCCAGCGGCCGGCTGCGGGTGGGACGTCGAACGTTTCGAGAACGCCGTTGCTGATGCCGAGGGCGCGGACTTGCTCCGGCTCGCCGAGCTCGGTCACCGTCCCGCTCGTGGCGATCCACACACCCAGCGATCGAAAAACGCGGTTGTTCTCCGCGTACGTGAGATACATGGACGGCGAGAGACGGAGCGCATCCGCGGAACCGGATGCAGCCGCGCCGGGCGCGAGCTGCCGTAACGACACCAATTCCTCTGCGCGCGGATAGGGCAGCGGCTTGAGCAGCACGCCATCGAGAACGCTGAACACGGCGGTGTTCGCGCCGATGGCGAACGCGAGCGTCAGCACCACGACGGCCGTGACGGTACGGTTGCGGCGCATGGCGCGAAGCGCGTAGAGCCCATCGCGGCCAATGGAATCCAAGAAGCCGATGCCGTTCATTCGTCAGCCCCGCGGCTCGGGCGACAGCCCGTTCTCTACGTGCGTAGAGTATCGACAGATGTAGAGATTGCAACCGTCGCTGCTAATCGTCGGCGGAGAGAACCCGCGGTGCGAGAACGACAGCCGACCAACGAGCGCTTGCCACGAACGCCGTTAAGTGGTACACAGTGTACCATGACACAACGTAGCAAAAAGAAGGCGCCCGTCCGTGCGCCGCTCACCGAGCTCGAGAGCGAAGTCATGAAGGCCGTCTGGAGCGGCAGCCGCAGCTCGGTCGAGGACGTGCACCGCACCGTCGCGCGCAAGTACGACCTGAAAGAAACGACGGTGCGCACGCTGCTGCGGCGGCTCGAGCAGAAAGGCTACCTCGAGCACGAGGCCGAGGGCCGTGCGTACGTCTATCGCGCCCCCGAGCCCCCGGGGCATCTCGCAGCACGCGCCGTCCGGCAGATCATCGACCGCTTCTGCCGAGGGTCCGTGGAAGAGCTCGTCAGCGGGATGGTGGACGCCAAGATGTGGACCGATGAGGAATTCGAGCGGCTGGAGCGCTTCGTGCGGTCCCGGCGCAGAAAGGAGCCCTGAGCATGTTGGATATCTTGCTCGAAG
>Ga0134127_10003290_pt1 | contig 11623 bp, 9 predicted proteins | sample KB31753_FD_96459 | JGI IMG/M metagenome (GOLD analysis project Ga0134127, IMG submission 96459) | Terrestrial soil microbial communities with excess Nitrogen fertilizer from Kellogg Biological Station, Michigan, USA - KB3-175-3 | ecosystem: Environmental > Terrestrial > Soil > Unclassified ...
CGCGCGACTAGCGGGCGACTTCCTCCAGCTCCACCACGACGGGCGTCTGACCCTCGACCGGCACCGGTACGTCGGCGGCCACGGCTAGGGCGCGTCCGGAGCGGTGAGACGGAATTACCCGCATGGTCACGCGCGTGCCGGCGCAGTCGCACCAGTCCATGCGGTCGAACGTCGCGCGGTTGCGTCGCGTCCAGCCGACCATCGCGCCGAAGCCGGCCACGACGAGCCCGCACTGGAGCGCGGTCAGCTCGGCGCCTGGGGCGAGGAGCGTCTCCCCGATCGCCAGCGCTGTGAGGATGAGGCCGGCTACTGTGTAGAGGCCGCCCCACCCCGGCCGGGGAAGCGCGCGCGACCTTCCGGAACGTTCGCTCACGCCGCACATCGAGGCACCGGCTCCAACTTGCCACTTGCCGTCTCAAGCGCGTGTCAAGAACGGCGCCCGCCACATTAAAAACCCGTAAAAATCACGGCGAAGCGGTACTTGGCGTCACGGAGAGGATTAGAGTCGAAGTCGACGCCATGCGACTCGCCCTCGTCAAGCGCCTCGTCGTCGGCGCGCCGATGCCGCTCGCGCAGGCCCGGCACGAACGCCTCAGCAAGACCGTCGCCCTCGCGGTGTTCGCCTCCGACCCCCTGTCGTCGGTGGCGTACGCGACGGAAGAAATTCTGCTGGTGCTCATGCTCGGCGGCGCGGCCGCGCTTAGCTACTCGCTGCCCGTCGCGATCGGGATCGGCGCCCTGCTCGCCACCGTCGTGGTCTCGTACCGCCAGACCGTCGCGGCCTATCCGCAAGGCGGCGGCGCCTACCTGGTCGCGAAGGACAACCTCGGCCAATATCCGGCGCTCATCGCCGCGGCGGCCCTGCTGGTCGACTATGTGCTGACGGTGTCGGTCTCCGTCGTCGCCGGCATCGCGGCGCTGACGTCGGCGCTGCCCGCGCTCCATCCCTATCGCATCGTGCTGAGCGTTTTCTCGGTGGCCGGGATTGCCCTCGGCAATCTGCGCGGGGTGCGGGAATCCGGGCGGCTCTTCGCCGCGCCGACCTACTTCTTCGTGACCTGCATCATGGGCACGATCGCGTATGGCCTCGTCGGGGCGATCTTCAACTGGCTGCCGGAGGCGCCCTACCAGCCTCATCCACCGGGACTCGAGGGGCTCGGGCTGTTCCTGCTGTTGCGAAGCTACGCCGCCGGGTGCACCGCGCTGACGGGCGTCGAGGCGGTGTCGAACGGAGTGCAGGCGCTCAAGCCGCCCGAGGGCCGCAACGCCCAGGCGGTCATGACCGCGCTCGGCATCATCTCGATCGTGATGTTCCTGGGCATCACGTATCTCGCCTACGACTTCGGGGTGATCCCGGGCGGCGACGAGACCGTGGTGTCGAAGATCGCGCGGCGGGTCTGGGGAGACGGCGTGCCGTACTACGCGGTGCAGGCCTCGACGCTGCTCATCCTGGTGCTCGCCGCCAACACCTCGTACGCCGACTTTCCGCGGCTCTCGTCGATCCTGGCGCGCGACCGGTTCGTGCCGCGACAGTTCGCGAACCAGGGCGATCGGCTCGTGTTCTCCAACGGCATCCTGATCCTGAGCGGCTTCGCGATCCTCCTGATCGTCGCCTTCCAGGGCGACACCCACGCGCTCCTGCCCCTCTACGCGATCGGCGTCTTCATCTCGTTCACCCTCTCGCAATCGGGCATGGTGCGGCGCTGGCTGCGCCTGCGCGAGAAGGGCTGGCAGTGGCGCGTGTGGATCAACGGCGTCGGGGCGCTCGTGACCGGGGTCGTCCTCGTGACCCTCGCGGTCACGAAGTTCGTCGAGGGCGCCTGGATCGTCGTCGTCGTCATCCCGGTGCTGGTCGCCACGTTCGTCGTGATGCATCGGCATTACGCCGAGGTGGCCCGCGAGCTATCGCTCGATGGCTTCGAGGGCCCGCCGGTCTTCCAGCACACCGTCCTGGTCCTGATCGGCGACGTGCATCGCGGCGTGGTGCGCGCGGTGCAGTACGCGCGGACGCTCGCTCCGACGGCGGTGGTGCGTGCCGTGTACGTCGAGACCGACCCCGCCCACACGGCCCGGCTCGAGGACAAGTGGGGCAAGTGGGGGCTTGGCGTTCCCCTGGTAGTCCTGACCTCGCCCTACCGGTCGCTCCTCCGCCCGCTGCTCGACTACCTGGACCAGCTCCAGTCGCGCGGCGGCGAGCAGATGGTGACGATCGTGCTGCCGGAGTTCCTGCCGCGGCACTGGTGGCAGCACGTCCTGCACAACCAGACGGCTCTGCTCGTGAAGGGCGCGCTGCTCTTCCGGAGGAATACCGTCGTCGCCGACGTACCTTATCTGTTGAAGCGCTGAGGGGCGCTATAGTGAAGGGCGATCCGTGGACGACCTCGCGCCACGCGCCCCGGCTCGCTGGATCGCACCCCTCGCGATCGCCGTCCTGACCATCGCCGTGTTCGCGCCCGCGCTCGGCGGGGGCTTCGTCCTCTGGGACGACGACCGCAACTTCCTGAACAACCCGTATTACCGCGGCCTCGGCTTTGCCCAGGTGCGCTGGGCTTTCACCAGCGCCGTCATGGGCCACTGGATCCCGGTCACGTGGCTCACGTTCAGTCTCGACTACGCCGTGTGGGGTATGAACCCGTTCGGCTATCACCTCACGAACGTGCTGCTGCACGCGGCCAACGCGGTCCTCCTCTACGTTCTGGCGCTCGCGCTGCTCCGGCGTGCCCTGCCGGCGGCGGGCGCGCGCGCGATCACGCTGGGCGCGGCGGTCGCCGCGCTGTTCTTCGCCCTTCACCCGCTGCGCGCCGAGTCTGTCGCGTGGATCACCGAGCGGCGCGACGGACTCTCGACGCTTTTCTATCTCGGCACCGTGCTCGCGTACCTCAAGGCCTGCGAGCTGGATGGCGCGCCGCGACGGCGCTGGCTTGTCGTCTCGCTCGGCGCCTACACGCTCGGTCTGCTCTCGAAGTCCCTGATCATGTCGCTGCCGCTCGCGCTGCTGGTACTGGACGTCTACCCGCTCCGGCGCGCGCAGGGGCGATGGCGGCAGGTGCTGATCGAGAAGCTGCCCTATCTGGCGCTCGCCGTCGCGACGGCAGTTGTCTCGTTCCTGGTGCTGCGCGCCACGCTCGGCCTGACCTCTGCCGTGGCTTATCCGCCCGCGGCGCGCGTGGCCATGGCGCTTCACAGCCTGGCCTTCTATCTCGGCAAGACACTCGTGCCGGTCGGGCTCGCGCCGATGTACGAGCTTCCGGCGCGAGTCGACCCGCTCGCTCCGCGATTCCTGGTCAGCGCCCTCGTCGTCGTCGGGATCACGATCGCCCTCGTGCTGGCGCGCCGGCGCTGGCCCGCCTTACTCGCTGTGTGGGTCGTCTACGCGCTGACCGTCGCGCCGGTCAGCGGGATCGTTCACAATGGGCCGCAGCTCGCCGCCGACCGCTACAGCTACCTCTCGTGCCTCGGATTCGCGCTGCTCCTCGGCGGTGGCGTTGCCGTGGTCGCGTCCGGATTGGTCCGCGCCTCGCCGGCGTTGCGCGTCACCCTCGCCGCCGGGGCCGTCCTGTGGCTCGGCGGGCTGGCGGCGCTCTCGCGAGAGCAGATCGCGGTCTGGCGCGACACGGACGAGATCTGGCGGCGCAGCCTCGCCGTCGATCCCGACTGCGTCTTCTGCCACGGTCAATGGGGCTCCTTGCTCGGCAATCGCGGCCAGCTGGACGAGGCTCTGGCCCACTTCGAGCGCGCCGTCGCGCTCCGTCCCAACCGGGCCAATCACCGCGCCAACCTGGGGCTGGCGCTCCTCAAGGCGCGCCGGCCGGCGGAGGCGGAAGAACACCTGCGCCGCGCGCTCGTAGAAGAGCCGACGAACGCCGACATGCGCTGGCGCCTCGGGCTGGCGCTCGCCCAGCAGGGAAGGCTCGTCGAGGCGAGCCGCGAGGTCGAGCGCGCCCTGGGAGACAGCCCGCGCCACGTCGATGCTCTGACGACCCTGGGGATGCTGCTGATCGATCTCGGGCGACCGGGAGAGGCGGTGGTCTACCTGGAGCGCGCCCTCGCGGTCGACCCGGCCTCGGCGCCGGCGCGGGAGGTGCTGGCGCGCGCCAGGAGCGCTACGGTCGCACGCCCTCGGCGGCGCGCAGGTACTGCGCGTGCGACTGGGCGGCCTCGCCCAGCCAGGCGCGGTACTCGATCTCGGCGTCGCGGCGAGCGCTCTCGCTGATCGCGCCGTCGGCGACCATCTGGTGGCCGCGCGTCGCGGCGACGGTGGCCCAGATGCCGGCGCGCGTCTCGAAGTCCGGATCGCCGCGCCGTGTGATCTCGCTCTGATCGGTCGACGTGACCGCGGTCAGGCCGGCCGCGGCCAGGAGCTTCTCGAGCCGGTCGGCGATCGCGTTGTCCAGGCCCGCGGCCGCGCGCCACTGCAGAAACGCCTCGACGAAGCGGCGCATGCTCGCCGGCGGCTCCGGGGTCCACGACGCCTTCCGGTGGTTGTAGTCGAGCACGACGATGCGCCCGCCGCGCCTGAGCCCCTTCATCATCCCGCGCAGCGCGGCCTCGGGATCGGCGAGCCACTGCAGCACGCGCGCCGTGGCGACGATGTCGAACTCGCCGCGGAACGGCAGCGCGTAGACGTCGACGAGGTAGAACGCCAGCCCGGGCACGCGGCGGTGCGCGGCGCGGGCCGCCTCGACCATCGACGGGTTGACGTCGACGCCGACCGCGCGGCCGTCCGGGCCAACGGCCTCGGCGATACCCCGGGTGATGGCGCCGGTGCCGCAGCCCACGTCGAGCACGGCGAGGCCGGGGCGCAGCAGCGCCGCGAGCCGGCGCTGATCGGCGCCGAGCGAGCGGAAGTCGAGGATCTCGCGCGTGCCGTCGGGCATGTGCGCCCGGCGTCGCGCGAGGTCGCCGGTGGGCGCATCACCATCGCCTACCATGAAGGTCCGGGGGTGACCACCTCGACCGAGCTCAGACGCGCGCCGGCCGGTCGGCCGTGAGGGCTGCCCGCATGCGATCGAGCGCCTCGGTCAGGATCGAGCGCGGACAGCCGAAGTTCAACCGGACGAACCCCGCGCCACCCGCGCCGAACAGCGCGCCGTCGTTGAGGGCGACCTTCGCCCGCTCCAGGAAGAACGTGAACGGATCGGCCGCCGCCGCGCCGGCCTTCGTGCAATCGAGCCACGCCAGATAGGTCGCCTCGGGCGTCGCGACCCGCACGCCCGGCAGGTGCCGGCGCACGTAGTCCATGGTGAAGTCCCGGTTGGCCTCGAGGTAGCGCATAAGCTCATCGAGCCACGCCTGACCGTCGCGATACGCTGCGTAGGCCGCGGTGAAGCCGAGCACGTTCACCGTCGACACGAGGTCGATGCGCGCGGCGATGAACTTCGCCCGCAGCTCGGCGTTCGGGATGATCGCGACCGAGCACTTGAGACCGGCCAGGTTGAACGTCTTGCTCGGCGCCATGAGCGTGATCGTGCGCTCGGCGATCTCCGGATCGAGCGACGCGATCGGTATGTGCCGCTGCCCCGGATACGTGAGCTCGCAATGGATCTCGTCGGCGACGATCGCGAGGCCGCGGCGCAGGCACACCTCGGCCAGCCGCGACAGCTCGTCGCGCCGGAAGACGCGGCCCACCGGATTGTGCGGGCTGCAGAGCAGGAAGAAGCGCGTGCGCTCGCGGATGGCCGCGTTGAAGGCGTCGAGGTCCATTTCATAGCTTCCGTCAGCCCGGCGGCCGAGCGGGGCCTCCTCGCGGGTCAGATCCATGTTGGAGGCGGCGCGGAGGATGGGCGGGTACACGGGTGTCATGAGCACGAGGCCGTCGCCCGGCTTCGCGAGAATGCGTCCGGCCACGTTGAAGCCCGGGATGACTCCGGGGATGATCACCACCGCGTCCGGCGAGACGCGCCAGCCATAGCGCTTGGACAACCGGTCGGCGAAGAGCTGGTGGAACTCGGGCTGCTCGAAGGTGATGTAGCCGTAGACGCCATGCTCCACGCGCTCGCGCAGCGCGCGAATGACGGGCTCGGGCGACTGGAAATCCATGTCCGCCACCCAGAGCGGCAGGACGTCGGGGCCGTACTTCTGCCACTTGGAGCTGTCGCTGCGCCGGCGGTCGATGAGGCGATCGAAGTCGTAGGTCATGGCGGTTCAAGTTATCATGCCCGGGGTTGAGAGGCAGTGCGCACTATTACCGGAGGATTCCCATGGCAATGCGGATCGGGATCATCGGGGCCGGAGCCATCGGCAGCGTCGTCGGTGGCATGCTCACCAGGGCCGGGCACGACGTGACGCTCATCGACCAGTGGCCGGAGCACGTGGAGAAGATGCGGAAGGAGGGTCTCCGCCTCAGCGGGACGTGCGGCGACCACCTGGTCCGGGTCAAGGCGCTCCACATCTACGAGGCCCAGTCGATCGCCGAGCCCTTCGACGCGGTCTTCATCTCCGTCAAGTCGTACGACACGGAGTGGGCGGCGTCGCTGGGCGTCCAGTACCTCAAGAAGCCGAACGGAGTGATGGTCGACTTCCAGAACGGGATCAACGACGAGCGCGTGGCGGCCATCGCCGGCCGCGAGCGGACGCTGGGCAGCGTCATCACGATCGGCGCCGGCATGTACGAGCCCGCCCACGCCATGCGCACCGACACCGGCTCGATCGGCTTCAAGATCGGCGAGCTCGACGGCAAGGACACCGAGCGCGCGCGCGAGCTGGCCAAGATCATGAACGACGTGGCGGTCTCGAAGGTGACGACCAACCTCTTCGGGGAGCGGTGGTCGAAGCTCACCGTGAACTGCATGGCCAATCCGCTGGCGGGGCTCTCGGGCCTCGGCACCGCCGAGGTGCGCACCCAGCGCGAGCCGCGGCTCATCGCCATCTACGTGGGCGGCGAGGTCGTGAAGGTCGGGCGCGCGTGTGGCTTCGAGGTCGAGCCCATCTACGGCATCGCCTCGCAGCGGTTCGTCGATGCCTATGAAGGCCGTGGGCTCGCCGACGTCGAGAAAGACGTGGCGGCGGAAGGCGCGCGGCGCGGCGGCGGGCGGCCCTCGCTCCTGCAGGACGTGATGCGCGGGCGCCGCACCGAGATCGACTATCTCAACGGCTATGTCTGCGACCAGGGGCGTCTGAAGGGCATCAAGACCCCGGTCAACGACGCGGTGGTCGCGGCGGTGCGCAGCTACGGCGTCGGCAAGCTCAAGCCGGACCCGAAGAACCTCGAGCCGATTCTGAAGATCCTGCCCACGCGGTAGTCACGAGCACTCGGCGCCGACGGTCTTGTGGCCGTCGGCGCCGTTCCATTTCTTCGCTCAGAGCTCGAAATAGCCCTTGCCGGTGGTCTGCGTGTCGAAGAGACGGTAGGCATCATCCGCCTGATCGAGCCTGAACCGGTGCGTGAGGAGCTGGTCGAGCGGCACCTTGCGGTCGGCGATGAAGCGGGCGCACTCGGCCTGACCGACGCTCGAGAAGGTCCACGAAGCGTGGATCGTGAGCTGGCGGCGGATCATGTCCTGGCTGATGTCGAAGGTCGTCGTGTTGCCCTCACCCACGAAGGCCACGCGCCCCCAGGTGGTCGCGCAGCGCACCGCGGCCACACGCGCGTCGGGGTTGCCGGTGCAATCCATCGCGGTCTCGACGCCCTCGCCGTGCGTCAGCTCGCGGAGCGCCGCGACCGGGTCGGTCTGGCGCGCGTTGATGACCGTCTCGGCGCCGAACCGGCTGGCCAGCGCGAGCCGCTCGGGGGCGACATCGATGGCGATCACGCGGGCGCCCATGGCGCGCCCGAGCATGGTGGCACTGAGGCCGACCGGCCCCTGACCGAAGACCGCAAGCGTGTCGCGGCCGGATATGTCCAGGCGCTTGAGGGCGCCGTACGCCGTGCCGGTCCCGCACGAGATGGCGGCGCCGGCCGGAAAGCTAATCGAGTCCGGCAACGGCACGAGCGTGAATGCCGGCACGCAGATGAACTGGGCGTGGCCGCCGTGGCCCGTCATGCCGTAGACGACGATGCCCTGGCGGCAGAGCTGGGCCCAGCCGACACGGCAGTGCTTGCAGCGCCCGCAGCCCCTGTAGTGATGGACCATCACGCGCTGGCCGGTGGGCGCATCGGCCTCGGCGACGCCGGCGCCTCGCTCGGCGACCACACCGCACGGCTCGTGGCCCGCGATGACGGGCTCGCCGCTGCCGCCGAGCCCCAACGCCGCGGCGGCGTTGCCGGCGGCGCGGTAGGGATGCAGGTCGCTTCCGCACATGCCCGAAGCCTTCATGGCCACGACGACCTCTCCGGGGCCTGGGTTCGGATCTGGAAACTCGCGAACCTCGAGCTTGCGATTGCCGAGGAAAACTACGCCACGCATAGGTCCTCCCTTTGCGGCTACCCTATCACTAACTCACGTTTCGCGAAGGAGCTCGCGATGACGCAGCCGATGAAGATCGGGGAAGTGACGATTGCCCGCGTGATCGAGATCGACCGCTCGTCGTTTCCGACCGCGTCCATGCTGCCGGACTCGACGGCCGCGGAGGTCGCCGCCCACCACCACTGGCTCAAGCCGCACTTCTTCGACGAGCGCACCGGTGACCTCGCCTCGCGCATCCAGACCTACATCGTGCACACGCCGCGCCACACGATCCTGATCGACACCGGTGTCGGCAACGACAAGGCGCGCACCGGCGCGCCGGCCTGGAACATGCGGAAGGGCACTTATCTCGACGATCTCGCCGCGGTCGGCGTTACGCCCGAGCAAGTGGACTTCGTCGTGTGCACCCACCTGCACGTGGACCACGTCGGCTGGAACACGCGCTGGCAGGACGGGCGCTGGATCCCGACGTTCCCGAACGCCCGGTACGTCATCGCCGGCGCCGAGTACGAGTTCTGGAAGTACGAGAGCGACGCGGGCAAGGAGGAATCGGGCTGCATCGCCGACAGCGTCGTGCCGGTGGTCGAGGCAGGACAGGCGGTGCTCGTCGACAGCGACTTCAAGATCGGCGAGCATCTGCGCTTCGAGCCGTGGGTCGGTCACACGCCGGGTCACGTGTGCGTCCGCCTGACGACCTCGGCGGGCACCGCCGTCTTCTCGGGCGATCTCATGCACCGGACGGTGCAGGTCGCCGAGCCCCAGTGGTCGAGCCGCTTCTGCTACGACCCGGCGAAGGCGCGCGCGACGCGGCGCGCGTTTGTCGAGCAGCACGCGGATTCGGGCACGCTGATCCTGGCCGGGCACTTTCCGCAGCCGGGCTTCATCGTCCGCGCGGGGGACGGCCACCGCTTCACTCCGGCCGCCTAGCGGGCGACTAGCTCGGGCTTGCGATCGAACCAGGGGCGCGCGGCCTCGAGCTGCGCGGCCAGCCGGAACAGGGTCGCCTCGTCGCCGTAGCGCCCGACGAGCTGAGTGGCGATGGGTAGGCCCTCGGGCGAGCGCCCGAGCGGCAGCATCATCGCGGGCTGGCCGGTGAGGTTGAACCACACGGTGAACGGCGAGAAGGCGAAGACGCGCCGCCAGTACTCGTCGACGTCGTCCATCATCATGTCAAGCCAGCCGAGCTTCACCGGCAGGGTCGCGAGCCCGGGCGTGAGCAGCACGTCCCAGTCGGCGTGGAACGCGGCCATCTGTCGCCCGAGCTTGTGCGCGGTTTGCGTGGCGCGGACGTAGTCGGCGCCGCTGACCGCGTCGCCGAGCTTCGCCGTTGCCCAGGTAACCTTCTCGACCTCGTCGGGGCGCGCGCTGCGCCCCTTCGTCGGGTGGCTCGCCAGGTTCACGACCGTGTTGGCCGCGGCCAGTGTGAGGAAGGTGGCGACGACGGCGGCCCGGTCGATCGGCGGATCGATTTCCTGGACGCGATGACCGAGATTGGCGCAGAGGCGCGCGGTCTCGTTCAGCACGCGCAGGCATTCCGCGTCGATCTTCGCGCCGTTCGGCGCCAGGCTCGTGTAGGCGATCCGGAGCGCGCCGGGATCGGCGCCGACCTCCTGACGAAACGGCCGCGCGGGCGCCGGAGCGACATAGGGATCGCCCGCGCCGGCGCCGCACGTCGCGTCGAGCAGCGCCGCGCTGTCGCGCACGGACAGGCTCACCGCATGCTCGACCGAGCAGCCGCCGAGCCCCTCGCCGAGGTAAGGCGCCATGGTGTTGCGTCCGCGCGTCGGCTTGAGGCCGACGAGTCCGCAGCATGCCGCCGGCGCGCGGATCGAGCCGAAGCCGTCGGTGGCGTGCGCCATCGGAAGCACACGCGCGCCCACCGCGGCCGCCGCGCCGCCGCTCGAGCCGCCGGAGATGCGGGTCGGGTCCCAGGGATTGCGCGTCGGACCGTGGAGCCGCGGCTCGCAGGTGAGCGAGAGTCCGAGCTCGCACGTGTTGGTGCGGCCGAAGATGACGAGACCGGCCCGCTTGAGCCGGACGACGTGCTCGCTGTCGACGGCAGGCGGCGGCACGTCGGCGAAGAACGTGGAGCTCCGCGTCATCTTCACGCCGGCGATCGACGCCGTGAGGTCCTTCATGAGAAACGGCACGCCGGCGAACGGCCCGTCCGGCAGCCCCGCGGCGATCGCCGCACGCCCGTAGTCGTAGAGTGGCATCGTCACGGCGTTGATGGCGCCGTTGCGCGCCTCGACCCGGGCAATGGCGGCGTCGAGCAGCTCTCCCGGCGATACTTGCCGGCGCCGGACCAGGTCGGCCAGGCCCAGCGCGTCGTAGCGCTCGTACTCGGCGAACCCGCTCACGCAATGCCTCGCATCATCGACGGCATGTTAGCCGAACCCGGGCCGTCCGGCGCGGGCATAATGTTGAGGCCCCATGTCCGACACGCCGGCGATCGACCGCCACAGTCACAATCCGCTCGTCCGCTATTTCAGGATCCTGGGCCCGGGGCTCATCACCGGCGCGTCGGACGACGATCCGAGCGGCATCGCGACCTACGCGGTCGCCGGGGCCGCGCTCGGCCTCGGGATGCTCTGGACAGCGCCGGCGACGCTCCCGCTGATGGCGGCCGTGCAGCTCATCTGCGCGCGCATCGGCCTCGTCACCGGCCGCGGGCTCGCCGGCGTGATTCGCGGGCGCTATCCGCGCCCGCTTCTCTACGCCGCCTGCCTCTTGCTGTTGGTCGCCAACGTCTTCAACATCGCGGCCGACCTCGCGGGCATGGCGGACGCGAGCCAGATGCTCACGGGCGTGCCGTCGCTCTTGTCGATTCCCGTCTTCGGAGCGCTCATTCTGCTGGCCACCGTGTACCTGAGCTATCCGCGCTTCGCCCGGTATCTCAAGTGGCTGACCGCGGTGCTGCTGGCCTACATCCTGGCGGCGTTCCTGGCCAGGCCGAACTGGTGGCACGTTGCCCTCGCCACCTTCACCCCGCGCCTGGCCTGGGACAGCACGTACATCACGACGCTCGTCGGCGTGCTCGGAACGACGATCTCGCCCTATCTCTTCTTCTGGCAGGCCTCGCACGAGGTCGAGCAGGAGAAAGCCCACGGCCGCCGGACGCTCGCGCAGCGTCGCGGCGCAACGGCGCACGAGCTGGCGGACGCGCGGCTCGATGTCGTCACCGGCATGTTCTTTTCGAACGTCGCGATGTTCTTCATCATGCTCGCGACGGCGGTCACCCTGCATCCGGCCGGGCGCACCGAGATCGAGACCGCGCG
>Ga0134127_10003291_pt1 | contig 11621 bp, 13 predicted proteins | sample KB31753_FD_96459 | JGI IMG/M metagenome (GOLD analysis project Ga0134127, IMG submission 96459) | Terrestrial soil microbial communities with excess Nitrogen fertilizer from Kellogg Biological Station, Michigan, USA - KB3-175-3 | ecosystem: Environmental > Terrestrial > Soil > Unclassified ...
CAGTGCTTGCCGCCGCCGTGCCATTCGCTTCCCCCGGCTTCCTCGGCCAGCGGGTTCCTGAGCAGGATACTTTTGAGCGGCTCGCCCGGGGTGACCAGTCGCGCGACGCGCTCGAAGTTCCGCCGCGTCTGCTCTTCGGTGTAGGTGGTCGCGCCCGGCGGCAGCGGCTCGAGATACGAATTACCGCCGCCGACGATCGAGTGACAGGCGCTGCACCGCGCGTTCCCCTTGCGCGGCGCCAGCAGGATCGGCTGCACCTTCGTCTTGAACATTTCGTAGTCGAGTGTGGCCGCCCCTGGCTGTTGCGCGGCCGTCCGCTGCGCGGCCGGCTGCAGCACGAGCACCAGCGTCACCATCAGCAACAGGCCCGCGCGTCCCATATGTGCCTGACCTTCCTGGTCTACTGCGTCCCGGCCGCCACCGGCAGGATGGCCGTGATGTTCCGCTTCGGCACCTGTCCGACCTTGATGCGACTGAGCTCCTTTCGCGCGGCGACATCGATGACCGACACGGTGTTGTCGTGCGCGTTGGCCACGTACACCTTCTTGCTGTCCGGTGTGAACGTGAGCCAGTCGGGCACCAGGCCGACCTTCACCTCCCCGAGGTACTTCAGATCGGGCATCGCGTAGACGTACACGGCGCTGTTGAACTTGCTCGTCGACCAGAGGGTCTTGCCGTCCGGCGCAATCAGCAGGCCGTGCGCCGGCGCGCCCTGGATCCCCTCGTTGTTGCGCTGCGCCGGCGGCAGATCGGGCAGATTGATCCGGCCGACTTCCTTGCGCTGCGCCCAGTCGACGATCGCGAACCCGTGGAGGTTGGTGATCTGCGCAAACATGCGCTTGGTCGAACCATCCGGGTTGGTCTCGAAGCAGATTGGCCGGACGCCGCCCTCGAAATGGATCGACCAGACGGGCCGCTCGAGCTCCGTGTCGATCACGGTCGCTACCGATCCGCCGGTGGAGCCGGCCACCACGAACTTGCTGTCCGGGGTGATGAACGGATTGTGCACGCCGCCGAGGATCCGGATGGTTTTTGTGCGCTCCTGCGCCACGGTGTCGATGACATCGACGCCGCCCTGGGCACCGGTGATCGCGACGTAGGCGCGCCGGCCGTCCTTGCGAATCGCGATGTTGTTCGGGTGGCCGCTGAGCGGGATCCGCTTGGTGACGCGCATGGTCTTCGTATCGACGACGTCCACCGTGCTCAACGACTCGTTGCTCAGATAGAGGCGGCTGCCGTCAGGCGCCGCCGCGGCGCCGTGAACGACTTCAACCTCGGGAATCTCGGTAACAATCCGATCCGTCGCCGGGTCGATCAGCATGACGCTGTCGCCGGCGGAATTGGTCTGCACGATCAGCGCCCTGCCGTTTTGCGCGGCCACGGGCGCCACCAGCAGCCCCGCCAGGCCGAGAAGTGCGATTGAGAGCTTCATCGTCTGGAGCCTCCCTGCTACGCCTGAAACCATAGATCTGAACCCCGGCGCTGACAAGTGCTAACATCCCGGTTCCCGGAAACGACGTCTTACCGCAAGGGAGAACTCACATGCGTATTCGACCTTGTGTACTTCTGGCTTCGCTGCTGTCTGCCGTGGTGTTCGCCGGCGAGGCCCCTGCCATGCAGACGACGAGAGACCTCAAGCCGACACGGGATATCAAGGTGATCTCGAGCGCCGGCGCGCGCGCGATGGTTGACGCCTGCAGCGCATGGGGCGAGCAGAACAAGCAGGTGCTGGCGATGGCTATCCTCGACTGGGGCGGCAACCTGATTGAGTCTCACGCGATGGAAGGCGCGGCGGCGAACTCGATCGATACGGCGCTATTGAAGGCGAAATCAGCGCTGCGCTGGCGCCGCGCCACGTCGGAAACCAACAGGATCGTGCGGACGGGTGAAAACCTGGCGCCGACCTTCATGAACGACTTCCCGCAGCCGGGCGCGCTGCCGATCATGGTCGACGGCCAGATCATCGGCGCCATGGGCGTGTCGGGCGCCGACGGCGAGAAATGCGCGCAGGCGGCGATCGACGCGGTGTTCAAGAAACCGGCGTCGGTTTCAGCGCGCTAGCTAGCGCGGATTTCACTGTGTGGGGCGAGCCTTGTCAGGCTCGCCGCGCGAACCCGACAGGGTTCGCGCCACATCTTGGAAATCCGCGCCACAGCGTTCCGAAAAACGCTCCAGGCCGAGTGATGGCGTGATCAGGGCTTTTCGCCAGCCGCTTTCGGTTCCGGCACCGTTCGCGGCGCTTTCGGCGATTCTTCCGGCGCCTTGCCCGCTGTGCGGACGGACATGATGCGGTTCAGCGTGTCGAACCAGAACGGTGCGCCCATGGAAACCGCCAGGATGGTGAGCAGCCAGCCGATGGAATGTCGATTGGCTGCCTGCAGCCATCGCTGTACCCCGCCAGCCGCCCAGATCGGCCCCGGCCAGTCGTCGCCGGTGTCGTTGATCAGCCGCAGCGAGGCGGTGCCCTCCGCCGCAGCCGCGGGATCGTCCCAGCCAATCGGCAACTGCAGCTCGGCGAGGTCTTCAATCGCGGCTTGATATCGCGCTGAGTCGGCCGCGGTCGTTGCGGGGGCAGCGCCGGGCGCCGGCTCCGTCGCGACGTAGCCTTCGGCGCGCTCGACCAGCGCCTGCCGGAGCGCAGGGTCCCGCCAGAGCGTCTTCGCAATGACGAGGGTATCGGCGTTGGTCCCGATGGTCACGACGGCGGCCCATATCAGCAACAGCATCTGCGTGCGCCGTTTGTACCAACCCGAGACGCGTTCCATCGAATCGTTGAACCAGGTCTCGACATTGGCGCGAAACTGATCCGGATCGTTCTTGGCTTCTTTCCAGAGCAGCGCCAGCACACGATCGACCGGCCGCGTACCCTCGGATGCCTGCAGTGTCCCCGGGTGGTTCTGCAGTGTATCGAGCAGCACCATGGCAAACGTGCGTGACGGCACATACGACGGGCCGCGGCCGACGAGGCGTTGCAGTGCCGGCACGCGTGACACCAGGCCGGGAGGGGAAGACAGGCTCTGGATGAGCGGATGCTCGTACAGCTTGTCGGCGAGCTGCGGGTCATCGAGCAGCGTCGAGATCCCTCTGTGCAGCATCCAGGCACGGCGCCGGAACCATGCGGCGGACATCTCGTTTGCGGTCGTCACCGCCAGGCTCAGGACGAGATAGCCGAAAAACAGCCCGATGGCGACGTCAAGGATGTCGATGCCGAACATGACTGCTACGGCGCGTCCTCTCGAGCCGGACGGCGAAGGACGTGACCGCTCGTTACTGGGGTTCGCTGACCCTGTACTGCGGCCGCGGATACACACCGAGCCCGTGGTACGACCCCGAGTAGACGGTCTCGGTGTAGCGAATCTTCTTGCCGTCCTTGTCGAGATACCCCATCGAGTGGGTGAAGAGACCCGGCACGGGGTAGTTCTCCGGGGAGACGGCCTCGAGGACGAACAGCTTCCGGTCGTGCATCGCCACGTACACGAGCGTCCGCATCCCTCCGCCCTTCAACTGCAGGTGATAGCCCTCGACCATGTCCTGCCAGTCCCAGGCGTAGTCGGTCACGTCGTACGCCGGGTTCTTCAGGTATTTCGCCACCGCGTAGGCAATGGCGCCGCGCTCGTCCTGCTTCCAGTAGGCGGGGCCGATGGTCTCGCCGCCGTCGCGGCATTGTGCGTTGCCTGGAGGGCAGGTCTTGTTCCGTGCGATTCCCTGTTCTTCGAGCGGCCGGTAGTCCACGACCGTCATCGAAAAGCGTTCCGGCCCTTTCTCCGCGCTGTAGACGCGTCCCGGAAGCGTGTAGCCGAGCTGCGACCGCCACGTCATTTCCGCGATCTTCGGCTGGCCGGGGAAATTGACGGTGAAGCTGTCCTGTTGATTGACGTACACCTGCCATTCCACCTGGGCCTCGGCGGCGCGTGGCATCAACAGCAGAAGCGACAAAAGAATTGCAGCCAGATGCATAGGAGGAACCTCCCTATATAGACGTCAGCATATTACCGGGCGGACGACCCCAGTGCCAGCCGCTGTTCCAGCCGGATTTGTGCCGCCCGTGCGCACCCTTCCGTCACCTTGAAGTAGCGCTGCACCCACTCGGCGCCAATCTCGTACGGATGCGCGCCGCTGCCGCGCCCCGCGAGCATCATGTTCTTCCGGTACGCGTTGTCGAACTCCGAATGGTTCGAGATGAGGACCGTGGCGCCCGTGGCCGCCGCCCTCTCCGCAAGCTTCCGTTGTGAGTCGATGTAGATCTGAAAATTCTGAATGCCGGGGTTCGGCGTGTTGTTCACGAAGTTGAAGGCCGTGCCTCCCGAGTACACGACATTCACCGTGCGCCCGCGATCGAGCACGGGGAACGTGAACGACAGCGTGCCGGGCGTGTGTCCGGGCGTCGTCCAGGTTGTCACGGTTGTCCCGCCGAGCGTGATCTTCATGCCGTCGGTGGCCACGATGTCCCGCTTTGGCGCCATCGTCCTGAAACGGTTCGGATACTTTTCGACCGAAGCCCAGTCAGGTCCGCCCATCACGACGCGGGCGCCGTACCGCTGCTGAAGCATCTCGGCCCCGCCGATGTGGTCGGCGTGGGCGTGCGCGATGAGCACGTACTTGATGTTCCGGGGATCGAGCCCGACCTTTTTCATGCCGCCGACAATCAACTCCTCGGAGTTGTACGGAAAGATCGTGTCGAGCAGAATGATCCCGTCGGCCGTCGTCAACGCCCACGACGAGTGGACTCTGCCGCCGACGAAATACAGGTTGTCAAAGACCTTCGCGGGCTCGGCGTACCAGCTCGCCCGCGGAGGCGCCTTGGATCGATCCGTGACGTATGCCGGAACGACGTCGGACGTGTCCTCGCCACCGCTCTGAGGCAGCAGGCAGGTCCGCGCAAGCGTCCCCAGGTGCTCGAACTCGGCAGCGTCTTTCGCCGTCTGCACCGCTGCCCGGTACTCGGCATCAAAGTCTCGCCGCGGCGGGGCTTGCGCGCTGAGCAGCACCGCCCACATGAACGCACTCAATGCGGTGACGGACAGTCGCCGGTGCCAGGCCATGAGTCCTCCTCTGACTAGCGGAGTATAGAGGGATCGGGCTAAGATGCGCGCCTTAGCGTACTCGACTCTACAGAGAGGACTTCTTATGCCTATCGTCCGCGGAGTGCTCGCCATCGTGCCGTTCGTTTTGATACTCGGACTGTCGGTCGGTCTCGCGCAGCAGGCCCCACAGCAGCCGCCGCCGCCCATGTCCTTCTTCGTGACGAGCGTCGCGAAGGGCGACGGCGGCAATTACGGCGGATTAGCCGGCGCCGACGCGCATTGCCAGATGCTCGCGCAGGCCGCCGGCCGGGGCAACGTGAAGTGGGTCGCCTATCTCAGCACGCAGGGCCCTGGAGCGGTGAACGCGCGCGATCGCATCGGACAGGGGCCGTGGTACAACGCCCGGGGTGCGATGATCGCGGCCAACGTTGCCGAACTGCACGGCGATACGCTGGAGCTCGCGCGGATGGGCAACCGCATCAACAAGAACAATTCGATCACTGAGAAGGGCGGCACCGTCAAAGGCGTCGGCGACCAGCCGAACGAGCACGACATCCTGACCGGGTCGATGCCGGATGGCCGCGCCTACACCGACAACATGGACCACACCTGCAGCAACTACACCAGCAACGTCGACGGCAAGGGCAACGTGCAGGTCGGCCATCACGACAAGATCGGCAACACCAACGGTTCCTGGAATTCCGCGCATGCCAGCCGCGGCTGCAGCCAGGCCAGCCTGCCGCCGAGCGGCGGCGCCGGCTACTTGTACTGCTTTGCCCCCGGCAACTGAACCGGCGGCCGCCCTACGTCGTGCAGGTTGTCACCCGTGAGATTCCCAGCCCGCTCGGTGCGCTGATTGCCGGAGCCTCTTCCGACGGCATCTGCCTGCTGGAATTTCCCGAGCCTGACCGGCTCGAGCCGCAGCTGGCCGCGATCCGGCACCGGCTCGGATGCGTCATCGAGCAGGGCGACAATCCGCATCTGAAAGACCTGCAGCGCGAGCTGGCGGCCTATTTTGCCGGCACGCTGACGACGTTCACCGTGCCTCTGGTGATGCGAGGAACGCCGTTCCAGGAGCGGGTGTGGGCGGAGCTGCGACGAATCCCTTACGGTGAGACGCGCTCGTACGAAGAGCTGGCGCGCACCATCGGCGCGCCGGGCGCTCCACGCGCGGTTGGACACGCCAACGGGATGAACCCCGTGGCGATCGTCGTACCCTGCCACCGCGTCATCAATAAGAACGGCAGGCTGGGCGGATACGGCGGGCAGTTGTGGCGCAAGCAATCGTTGCTGCGCCTGGAAAACCCAGAGTTGTTCTAACCCGCGTCCGGGACGAGCAGGCGGATCGTCCCGTCGTGCTTGTTGAGAAGCAATACCTGTCCGTCCGGACCGGCGCCGAAGCGCAGATCGGCGCGCGTCGTCGGCGTCTTTCCCTGCTTCGCGTTCTTCTCCTGGATCACCTTCAGGAACGTCTTTGCCTCGCCGCCGTCGTTCAGCAGGATCCGGCGAATGGCATCCTGTCCGCCGCTTGGCAGCTTGTCGGCCTGGAGATAAAAGATTTCGCCGCTCGGAAAGTCGCCGAAGAGCAGCAGGTTCGTCAGCTGCGGAATCGCGCTGCTGCGGTAGACGTGCACACCGGTCACGGCCGACTGCGTCTGCAGCAGCGGATCGAGCTGGCCATACTCCGCAATCGGATACGTAACGGTTGGATCGCTGCGGCGCTTTTTGAGATCCACGGCCTGGCGGCTGATGAACCCGAAACTCCCCTCCCACTTGTTCCAGCCCATGTTGCCGCCGATCGGCACCATGCTCAGCTCTTCGACGATGTCCTGGCCGATGTCGGCGAGGAACAGATTCCCGTTGCGCGGATCCCAGGCAAATCGCTGGGGATTGCGCAACCCGTAGGCATAGATTTCGCCGAGCGCACCGGCGTGCCTGACGAAGGGATTCCCGGCGGGAATGCCGTACTTGCCGTTGCGGCTGTTCTTCCCCAGCGGATCGATCCGCAGAACCTTGCCGAAAATGGAACCGAGGTTCTGCGCGAGGCCGAGCGGATCGCCACCGTTGCCGCCGTCGGCAACGCCGACGTAGAGCAGGCCGAAATCAGGAGCGCCGGACCTCGCGAGCGTATTGAAGGCGATGTGGCCGGCATTGTGATTGGCGAAGGGCTGCTCGAGCCGCACCATCTCGCGAGGCGGCCCGCCATCGTAGGTCGCCGCCGCCGCGTTCTTCGCCGTCCATTCGAGCAGCACCGTGTCGTGGGTATTCATCCCGCCGCCAGGGACGTAGTCGGGCATCGGCGTGGTGTTCGTCGTGTCGGTCCACGTGTAGAACTTGCCGTAGCCGGGGGTGCCGGCCTGGCCGAACTGCGGGTGGACGGTGAAGCTCTGGAACCCGCGTTCGCGGCCGTTGAACTGGACGCTGACCCCCCACTTCGGCGCGTTGATGTCGACGTACGGCGTGACGGTCTTGCCGTCGTAGCTCACGGTATACAGCGGACCGCGCATCGTGTTGACGAACATCCGCTTCGTCCCGGGCTCGTCGACGAGGTTCATCATCCGCGGCGCTTCCCCCTCGATGTCGGGAATCGTCGCGAACTCGACAAACCGAACCCGGATTACTCCTTCGGCCGCCGGAATCGGGTTCGGAAACGGATCGGTGGGCGCCTGGGCCAGCGCGCCCGACGCGACCAGCAGCGCCGCTGCGACTCCACGAATCATCCCTACGTTCAGCCTGCCTCGCCCCGCCTTCGCCAAAGGCTTCGGCGCGGCAGGCTCACCCTGCATCTTTGGCATATTTGCGGATTATGTCCTGATTCCAGTCGAGACCGGCGCCCGGCCGGTCGGACGGCACAGCCATTCCGTCGACGATTTGCAGCGGCTCCGCGAGCAGCGGATTCATCCAGTCCACGTACTCCAGCCAGTGTGCCGTTGGCGTTGCCGCCAGCAGGTGCGCGCTCACTTCGGGATACAGATGTGACGACATTGGCAGCCCCGCCCCGGCCGCCAGCGCGCTTGCCCGCTGCCAGCCGGTGACGCCGCCGATGCGCTCGAGGTCTGGCATCACGAGATCGCTCGCGCGCGCGTCGAGCGCCTTCTGCATGTCATGGACCTGCGAAAAGTTCTCGCCAATCTGCACTGGCGTGGACAGCGCCCGGGTGAGCGCGGCGCAGCCGGCGAAATCATCGTGCCGGATCGGCTCTTCGATCCACGACAGGCCTTCTCCGTCAAGCGCACGCCCCCGCCGCAGCGCTTCATCAGGCGATAGCGCCTGGTTGTAGTCGGCCATGATGGCGACATCTGCCGGGATACGCGCCCGCACCGCATGCACGGCCGCCATGTCTTGTTCGAGTGTCGGGTAACCGAGCCGAAGTTTCACCGCTTTGAAGCCTCCCGCCAGCAATCGCTCGGCTTCCTCAGCCAGCGCGGGAGGCGGCATCAAGCCAAGTCCATTGCTGTTGTAGGCGGGAATCGGGCGCGGCTCGGCACCGAGCAGGCGCGCGAGCGGCTGGCCCGCGGCGTGCGCCAGCGCGTCCCAGGCTGCGACGTCCACCAGCGACATGGCCATGCGAACGATCCCCTCGACGCCAATCAGTGTGTGACGCTTCGAGAGCGCCGCCCACAGATCGGCCGGCGCGACCGGCTGATCTCTCACCGCATCCAGCATGTCGTCGAGAAACCCCGCAACCGCCGGGGCCGCCGCCGCGCGGTAACAGAACTGATACGCGCGGCCGGTGATGCCCTCGTTGGTCTCGAGTTCGACCAGCAGCAGCGGCGCCTCGCGGACGGCTGCCGCGCTCGTGCCGAGGACGAAATTCAGCGGAACGCTGACCGGGGTGCTGCGGATCGCGCGAATGGTAAGGTGCGGAAGACTCACCTCCGGAGGCCTCAAGGCCTCCGGCTACCGGCGTTGCCGCCGGCGTGGAGGGCGAGGACGTCCCACACCGCCCGATTGACCGGCGTCGGGACCCCGACCTGCGCGCCCAGCTCGACGACGCCGCCAGACAGCCATCGAACTTCGAGCGGGTTGCCGGAGTTCAGGTCGTGGTGCATCGAAGACGTCATATCGACCGCCATGGTGTCGACGAACGCCAGCCGCTGATCGGCGTAATCGTCGGGCAGATTGACGCCGTGCGCGCGCCCGACCGCGACCGTCTCCTTCATCAGATCGTGGAGGAATGCCCTGGTCTGGGCGTTCTCCCGGATCGGCCCGATCGTCGACCGCATCGTCGTCGTCGATCCTGACAAGCCGACGAGAAAGACGTACTTTTCCCAGAGCGTCCGGCGGATGTCGTCTGAGATCTCCGCCTTGATGCCGGCCTCGAGCAAGGCGGCGTGCAGCGCCACGACTCGCTCGGATCGTGTGCCGTCGTACTCGCCAACGATCACGCGCTGCATCGTCCCGGTTTGATGAATCACGCCGGGACGCGAAATATGCGTCGCCACGTAACCGACGCCGCCCATGACCGCGGCATCACCAAAGGCTCGCCGAAGAATGTCGTCCTTAATCACCCCGTTCTGCAACGAGACGACGGCCGTTTTCGGACCGACCAGCGGCTTGACGAATGTCGTCGCCCTTTCGGTGTCCCACAGCTTCACCGCCATCACCAGCACGTCGACGACGCCGAGCGAGGCGGGGTCGTCGGTCGCGGTGACACGCGGCACGTGGATGTCGCCTTGCGGCTCGTTCTCGATGGTGAGGCCGTGTTGACGCAGCGCCTGCAAATGTTCGCCGCGCGCGATGAAGGCGACGTCGTACCCGGCGTTGGCGAGGCGGCCGCCGTAAAACCCGCCGACGCCGCCGGCGCCCATGAACGCAATTTTCATCAGCTATCGCGCCACCCGCGGCGCTTCAACGACGCGCGAAGCGCCTGCGTGCGCGCGAACATCCGGGGCTGAAGCTCGCAGGGTTCGTTGAGGATGACGGCGGTGGGAGATTCCACGCGGAGCTGGAATCCGTCGTTATGACGGTAGACGGTGCAGCGGAGACGTTCGTCGTTCCAGGCGAGCTGCCAGAGCGTCGCAACCGGACGAGCCTCAGCCTTAGTCACGGAGCGTTTGAACGCGCATAGAGTGCGCGCATTATAATCCCGAAAGGTCACATGCCTTTCTCTTCGATGGTGCCGACGCACTGCACCCTGGACGGCTTCGTCCTCGAACCCGGTTGCACCGAAGGCGTGGCACTGCAATCGCTCAAGGACGGTACTGTCTTCAGCGTGATCACCCGGCACTCCAGCTATCGTCTGGTTGTCGTCGATCCCGTCCAGCAGCGGGTGCTTGTGACGGGTGGTCGATTGTTCCCCGAACGGACCGAGCTGCGCCTCGAAGGAGCAACCGCCGGTGGCAGCCTGATAAAGATCGGATGGATTGGAGTCGGCCTCCGGTTCGAGATGTCGCTCGGGGGACAGAGGATCACCACCTCGCGCGTCGAGTCGATCACGATTGAAAGCGTCCCGCCGCTGCGCTCCTCGCGCCTGATCTTTTAGACGCCGCTTCGGAGTCCCCGCCTATCGCGGCTCGGCCTTCCGCGTGTTCCGGAGGTTGTGGATTGCCAGGTAGGATCGGAAGATTGCCATTCCCCACAAACCCGCGGCGGCGACCTTGGGGCTCTTGCGGCCGACGGTCAGGTTCCACGTGCTGAACGCCCCGGCATCCATCAAGGCGCCCATTGTGACGAGCGTGCCTGGCGAGGTCTGGAACTGGCTGAGCAGAGGATTGACTTCGCGCACCTTGTAGTACTTCAACGCGTGGTACGTCGACGCCCAGTCGGCGGCCGACGCCAGGCTGGCCGCGACGGTTGGAATCTTCAGCGAGTTCTGCGAGCCGTCCTGGGCGGCCGCCACCGCCGGGCACATCGAGAGCATGAACAGGACGGCCAGAAGCCGCCGGAGACCCCGGCTGAACTGAAGCATGCCGCCCCTATCGGCATCATCGGTTCGGAACTTTAGGCCTGCGCAATCGATAATGTGCGAATGGCTGGCGGAGCGTTTGGTTCAGTGCGTCTCGGGTCCGACGTGTTGCTGGGAACCCATCACCTGCGCGGCGCCCGCGTCGGCATCGTCTGCAACCACGCCTCGGTCGATCATGCGTTCCGTCACGTCGTCGACCGGCTGATCGAAGAGCCGGGGCTCGAATTGGCCGCAATTTTCGGCCCCCAGCACGGGTTCCGGTCCGATGTGCAGGACAACATGATCGAAACGCCGCACCGGGACGACCCGGCGCGGCGAGTGCCGGTGTATTCGCTGTACAGCGATACCCGCGAGCCCACGGCCGAGATGCTGCGGGGTCTTGATGTTCTGGTGATCGACCTACAGGACATCGGGGCGAGGATTTACACCTACATCTATACGATGGCGAACTGCCTGCGAGCGGCGGCGCGCTACGGCGTCCACGTGATTGTCTGCGACCGGCCAAATCCGATTGGCGGCCGCCGGGTCGAGGGGGCGGCACTTGTTGCGGGATTCGAGTCGTTCGTCGGCCAATTCCCGATCCCGATGCGGCACGGGATGACCATCGCCGAGCTCGCGCGGTTGTTCAACGACCACTTCAGCATCGGCGCCACGCTCGAAGTGGTCCCGATGGAACGGTGGCAACGCTC
>Ga0134127_10003292_pt1 | contig 11620 bp, 10 predicted proteins | sample KB31753_FD_96459 | JGI IMG/M metagenome (GOLD analysis project Ga0134127, IMG submission 96459) | Terrestrial soil microbial communities with excess Nitrogen fertilizer from Kellogg Biological Station, Michigan, USA - KB3-175-3 | ecosystem: Environmental > Terrestrial > Soil > Unclassified ...
CACGGAGGGCCGCCCCTACAGTTGCTCTAGAATCGTGGCGGTAATGCAATCCAGACAAACGTATCCGCGAACTAACCTAACCGCGGCCGGGCACTCCGAAAACATTTCTTTCGGTTTCGTCATTACAGATAGCAGCACTTGTGGGTAACCGCAAGGTTGACATGAAGCAATTCGTGCGTCTCTGTGTTGTGCGAACCGAGCCTCGTCGTTTCGCGCACCTTACAACTCGAACGCGTCTCAGTGCGCAGAGTGATTAAAGTATGCGGCCATCCTCAACCCAACAGTTCTCGGGAATCTTCGTCAGTTACCGCCGCGACGATAGCTCAGGTCACGCCGGTCGCCTGGCCGACAAATTGGTCGAACACTTCGGCAGGAATCGCATCTTCATGGACATCGACACCATCGAGCCTGGAGAAGACTTTGTCACGGTCATCGAAAATGCCGTCGGCTCATGCGAGATTCTAATCGCCGTCATCGGTGCGAAGTGGCTCTCCGCGAGTGGATCAGGACGGTTGGATAACCCGAACAATTTTGTTCGCTTAGAGATTGGCACCGCGCTTCGCCGTGACATCCGGGTGATTCCAGTTTTAGTGCAGCGAGCGAGCATGCCGAAAACGCAAGACCTGCCGGAAGACTTGGTCAAGCTTACCCGCCGGAACGCCGTCGAGCTTAGCGATCTTCGCTGGCAGAGCGACGTTGATCAACTCATCAGCGTCATGGAAAGAGTGCTGGCCAAGCGAGCGGAAGCGCAGCAACTCGCCGAAGCAAACCACTCCGATGAGGAACAACGGCACCAGGAAGTGGAAGAAAATCGACGCGTAGATGAGCAGCTCCTCGTAGCGGAAAACACGAGGTTACATGAGCACCGTCGGAACGTTGAGGCTGAACAGGAACGCGGACAAATCGAGGAAGTCGATAGACGCAAAGCGGCAGAAATCACCCAACGATCGGAAGAAGATGAAACTGCGGAAGAAGGCCACGTGGGGAAAGCGCCTGTTGGTAAATCAATTTTCGCCGCGAGGGAAAACCGACTAGATGCGCCTGCAACGATAGTCACAGCGGGAACTGCGTCGCCGCCTGCTTATAAGCAAAGACTCTTCATGTTGATTGCTGGAGCTTCTCTTATTGTGCTGCTCGCAGCGACGATCCTGGTCTGGCGATCGCAAAGAGATCACAATTCTTCCCCTAATACTAATCAAGCACCAACCCCGCAGCCGTCTTTGGTGACAGATCCTACTCCCGCGAAACCGACTTCAACTCTGGCGTTGACGCCCTCTTCTACGCCCGACCCTGTGGCATTCAGCGAACCAACTTTATGGAAAAGGGACGATACGGGGACAATAGTGCAAATTGTTCGGAACGGGAACACTCTGAGAGCCCGCGTAGTTAGCGCTTCGGGCACAGCCGCGGCCGCCGGGCGAAGTGAGGGTGATCTCGCATTCGAAGGCACGTACGAAGGCAAAACAATCAAGGGCACAGCCTATCTCCTCTTTTCTACTACGGATGTGAGTAGATGTCCGGCGTTTAAAGGTGAGCAACCATGGGACCTGGAACTGACACTGTCGGCGGACGGGAATACATTGAGGGGCAGCCGGGAGAATTATGAGCTTTCTGCCGACTGCAACATTATAATGCTTCGGCGTAAAAAATTGACGTATACCAAGATCTTACGTTAATTCAACCGAGGTTCGTTCCTGATCTCTCAGCGAAAACACCACGAGCGTTGATTACGGCATGACTCCGGCAGTATTTTCTATCAAGTGGAGGCATGTCTTAGTAAGGGACAAGTATTGTTGATTTTCTTCTTCCGAGGAACGGGTTAAAACTGAAGCGGCGCAGGTCAAAGCTCCTTGCCGCATCAAGCTAGTTGCGAGAGACGTCACCACCGCTCGCATCCAATGACGTTATCTTGCTTGTCTTTGCACGCAAGTCACGTGAGGTGAGTGAAATCACATAAGGGTTTTGTTGCTCTTCTAACGAGATATACCATGGGACATTACATCAAACTATTCGCACTTGTGAGTTTTTGCTGTTTGACCGTCACACCCAATTTCTCAGCACAGGAAGTCGAATCGGTGCGCTTTGGCGAAGTAAGTATCACGCAATCAACTGCTCTACGTAGCAAGCCCGGCACACCCGGGCAGGTAGTGCTTGCACAAGTCCCGGCGGGCGCACGACTGCGTTGGGTGGAAGGTGTTAGTAAGAACGGATTTTTCCGCGTGATGACACCGAGGGGCATGCAGGGCTGGATACCGGTCGGAGCTGCGCACATCGAAAGGCAGGCGCCAGTTTTGCTTGGGGCGGCACCCCCCTGCGCGCAAACTTTGACTGCTTGTCCCGAGAGAGGGTGTTCACAAGGCGGTTCAAAGCATGCCCTCTTCAATCAAACGAAGCGCCGACCTCCCTTTGGTACAACGCCGGTCGCACTAACGTTCGCAGACTTTTTGAGCATTCAGGAACAGGCGAACGAGTTAGTTGATCAAGGACTGGACTTGTCTGCTACCGACCGAGCCAAGCTGACTAATTTGCACGTATCGCATGGAGCAGTGCGGGAGGGAAGTCTTGTGAAGCTAATTGGTTTCATTGCCCAAGGATTAGACCCTCACGCAAACAGAGGCGAGTCAGTAAATTGTAGAAGGACGGAACAAGCAAGTAATGACTTTCACATTTCACTTGTGGAACGCGTGAGTCAGGACGAGTTCGAGGGAATAGTCGTGGAGATGATTCCACAGGAACGCCCTGCAAAGTGGACTCTTGCCAGGCTCAGAAGTTTAAAGCAGCAGGGCCGTTTAGTGATGATCGCCGGTGCAATATTCTATGATAATGCTCACGTCGTAAATGCCGACCGTGAGAATCCCTTGCAGGGTCAACCGAGGCGGTTCTCATTATGGGAGGTTCATCCAATCACTCAGTTCTTTTTCTGCGTGAAGGCCAGTAATAACTGCAATCCTAACAATGCATCGGATTGGAAGGCCTTAGAAGCTCCTTAACGTTCTTGATGCGTTGTACATAAGCATTTCAACTTTGAACAGAACAGCACAAGTCCGATAGGAGAAACTCATGCCAGCTGCAAAGGGAATCCAGTCTCACAAAGTTTTCAAACTAGGTAAGGCTCCTGCCAAGACCGACATTAGAAATCTCAAGTTTGCGGCCATTTTGAAAGCGCCACCGAAAGTTCCTGCTGAATTCGATTTTGACCTCAAACATACAGGCATCCCGCTGCCTATGTTTAGAAACAACGTCCTTGGTTGCTGCGTGATCTCCGGCCGGGCTCATCAAACGCTGAGATTTGAAGATTTAGAACAGGGAGCCGTCATAACGATTACCGATGCCGAGGTGGAGGACGAATACTTCAAGGAGACCGGAGGAGCCGACAACGGTCTCGTCATGCTTGATTCATTGAAACTATGGCGAAGTGATGGTTGGATTGCGGCAACTCAACTCCTTAAGATAAAAGCCTTCGCCCAAATCGATCAAAAGAACCACGCCGAGGTTAAGAAAGCTATCTTTATTGACGTCGGAGTAGGGTTAGGCCTATTACTTCCGAAAAGCGCTGAGACGCAGATGCAAGCTGGCAAGCCCTGGGATGTGGTTACTGGCCCAACTTCCAAACCGAATTCGTGGGGAGGGCATTACGTCTTTTGTCCTGGATACACAAAGCTAGGTCCTGTCTGCGTTACCTGGGGGCAAAAGCAACAAATGACGTGGGCATTTGTCGATAAGTATTGTGATGAAGCGTATGGCATCTTCGACGCCATTAACACAAAGAAGCTCAAGGCGGCCGTTGACGTCAAAAAGCTCGAATCGTTCTTGTCTAGTTTATAAGAGAGCGGAGCGGGACGCGTGAATGGAGTCCGAGTTCTGTTCAGGGTAGTCGACGGCTGAACAATTCAACTCGGTCTCCGTTTAAGACCGACACATCAATTGCCGTTTTCGATGATTCTAGCTGAGTAGATCCAGCCTCCCTGAAGCTCTCCCCGATAGTGAGCTTTGAGCCATCGTCGCCGAGGTCTAAATCCTGGGGCGCTTTAGCTTCTTGAGGTCTAATAGTAGTTACTCGAACAACTTCTCCCGAAACGAGTTGAAACCTTCCGTTCTGCACAGTGCCTTCGTACTTACTCATTTCTCCTCCTTCTAACAGCAATGAATTTCTTTGCGTGGCGTAAATTACCCGTTTGTTATGGTAGGAGTCAACGGAACTCGACTCCAGATTGCCATCCTCGAAGAATCGCGGTGGGATCAGTGGCTAATAATTGTTAAGCGGCGAAGGCGGCGGCGAATTTACTTGCCAGGACGAGGCTGAGGGCGCCGTGTAGGGTGGGTTTTTCGCCCAGGGTTGAGGGGAGAATGCGGGCGGAGGGAAGACCGCGGCGGACGCTGTTGGCAATCGTTTCCGTCAAAGCACTCTCGATGAGATCCCAGGCGCGCGCAATCTCACCACCAACAACGACCGCCTCGGGACTGAAGCCGATAATCAGGTTCGAGATACCGACGCCGAGCTGTCGCGCAGTCTCGACGAGGGCAGCCTTCGCATTAGCTTCACCCGCGAGGGCGCGATCGACCACTTCGATAAAGGTCGTCTTCGGAGAAGCGCCAGACAGCTTCACATACCGTGCGATCGCGGCGCGCTCCGAAGAGAAGGCCTCCCAACAATCATCGCTGCCGCACGAACACGGAACAGGCGCACCGCGACCGATGACCATGTGCCCGAACTCACCGGCCGCACCTTGCTGACCACGATACACCTGACCATCGAAGATGATCCCGGTGCCGACGCCTTCCGCAACGAGCACGAGTATGAAATCCCGTGCGTCATTCACTTCCGGCCGTCCAAACCACAGCTCAGCGAGTGCGACGGCGTTCGCGTCGTTATCGATCACTACCGGCAAGCCAACGGCGCTCGAGATCATTTCCGAGATCGGGAGATCGCGCCAGAGGAAGTAAGGAATATAGAGCGCTGTGCCGGTTGATGGATCGACGAGCCCTGGAAGACTCACGCCGACACCTTCGATCAATCCTTTGTACCGTTCGGTAAATGTGCGAAGAACATCGATGACCTGACCGAGTGTTTTGTCGGCGTCGGTGAGAAACTCTTCCTGATCGATCACGCGGCCGGCGAGATCGCTGGTGGCGATCGTGGTGCAGGTCGGAGTGATCGAGACGCCGAGCGCGATTGGTCCAGCAGCGCGCAGCTTGAGCAGCGTGGGACGGCGGCCTCCAGTCGACTCGCCTTCCCCGACTTCCTCGACGAGTCCTTCCGTTTTCAGATCTTCAACGATGGCTGAGATGGTGGAGCGCTGTAGATCTGTTTCGCGAGCGATCTCGGCGCGCGAGATCGGTTCGCGTTCGCGAACGTAGTTCAAGACGATCTGGCGATTGATGTCGCGGATCGTGTTGAGTCGCGCTGCCTGGGCCTTTCTGAGATCGAGTCGTCGCAAAGTTTGGAGCTCCATTCCACTAGAGAGCTAACAATTCAAGTTAGTCGTTGAACAAGCTTACAAGATTAACAGGATTTACAGGATTTGCCCTGGGTGATTGTGATTATCTTATCAACCGCGGGGACGTCAAACGTTTCAACGCTCCCGTCCGGCCACTTGATTTCGAGTTTATCGATCTTCGTCGCTGCACCCAACCCGAAATGCAGCGTCATGTCGTTTTGCGAGCAATACACCGCGCCGCTCACAACGTCCTGTCGTTGCCGCACGGCGCCTGTCGTCACGTAAGCGGTACTTCCGATCGCATCGCGCGGGCTCTTCTTCGCTACGTCGCCAATCAATCGCAATCCCAGCCAGTGCCCAGTCGTGGCGGCGACATTTCGCAAAACAACCGGCTTCGCATCGAGATTATTGATCACAAGATCGATTCGACCATCATCGTCGAGATCGCCGGCCGCGAGACCACGTCCGGGCCACGCATTCGCAAGCGCACTGCCCGGCGGCGCGCCGACACGTTCAAACTTACCCTTGACGTTACGAAAAAGCAGCGCCTGTTGCGCGTAACTCGTTCCCCACTGGTGCGCGTCAACCGCGGGATAAACATGTCCGTTCACAACAAACAGGTCCAACCATCCATCGTTGTCGAAGTCGAGAAAACTCGTTCCCCAACCGAGAAACGGAATCGAAACCTCACCCAGTCCGGCTTGAAACGTCAGATCGGTGAAGTTGTCGTCGCCGTCGTTGTGATAGAGCGTGTTCGAGTCGTCTGAAAAGTTGGTGATGTGAAAATCGACGCGTCCATCGTTGTCGTAATCACCAACAGCGAGGCCCATCCCTGCTTGCTCGCGTCCGTTCTCGTTAAGCGCAACACCTGACGGGTAACCGATCTCCTCGAACGTGCCATTGCCTTTGTTGACGTAAAGCTGGTTTGGCGTCGAATCATTAGCGACGATTAGATCGAGGAGCTTGTCGTCGTTTACATGAACAAACGCGGAGCTGAAACCATAATACTTCTCCGGATCGCTCACGCCCGCTTTGACGCTTACGTCTTCAAACGTGCCATCCGCTTTCTGATGGTAGAGCGTGTCGCCTTCACCGGGAAGCCCACGTGGACCACACATCACTGGCGCGCCGCGAAACTGGCAGAAGTTTTGGCCAACACTGCCTGACTTGTTGACGTCACTCGGATTCGGCGGCAGGTTTGCGAGATCGATCTGCACGTAACCCGGAACGAAGAGATCGAGCCGGCCATCGCCATCGTAATCGCCCCAGCTCGCGCCCGTGCTCCAACCCTTGCGCGCGACTCCTAATTTTTCCGCGACGTCGGTGAACGTACCGTCGCCGTTGTTGCGATAGAGACGCGAGACACCGAAATTACCGACAAACATGTCCGCGCGACCGTCGTTGTTGTAGTCACCGACCGCCACACTAAAACCCCAACGCTCGTTTGCGACCCCGGCTTTTTCCGTAACGTCTTCAAACTTCCAGTTGCCGAGATTTCGGTAGAGCGCGGCGCGTGGGGCCTTCTCTTTGCCACGCATCGCAGCGCTCGTCGATCCATTTACAAGATAAATGTCTCTGCGCCCGTCGGAGTCGTAGTCAAAGATCGCAACCCCGCCTGAAGGGGTTTCGAAGATGTAGTCTTTAGCCGCTTCTCCTGAGCGATGGCGAAAACTTGCCAGCGACGTTTTGTCAGTTACGTCTTCAAAGACGACAGGGGCGTTTGGGTCCGTGATGCCAACCGTGCGACGCGAGGTGTAGGTCGCGGGCGCTCCGGTTGAAGCGCCACCCATCGGTTGCTGAGACTCCGGTTTTTTTGGCGGCGTCTGCCCGAGCACCGCAAACGGAACCAGAAAAGTTATGCAAACTAACGAAACGATCTGTTGGCGCATCGCTGTTGTTACTGCGCAGCGATCACGATGTAGTTTTTGCCGTTGTAGAGACGCACGCCACCGCCGTCGGCTGTCATCATCAACGGGCGCGGCCGCCGCAAGTCTTTGTCGTTGGTAATCGAGACGGACATTAGATCTTTTCCGGCAAGGTCCATGACCGTCAGTTTACCTTCAGTCGCAAAACCAAAACCGTAAGCGCCTGGCTGAAGTGATTCACCGTTGAGTGTGATTGGCGAGTCAGTGATCAGAAATCCGACATACTTTGCTCTAACGTCGGCGGAATAGCCGGATGTGTCAACGAGACCGGAGATCACGTAGCGGTCTTTGCCGAAGCGTGCGGCAGCGGAGTTGCGCATCTGCGTCGGCGCGCTGAGGCCCTGGAAGTAAAACCCGGTTGGAACGACGCGAGTTAACTCCGGGCCAGCCAGGATGGTTGCGCGCTCCTGGGCCACTGCCGAGCCGGCGGCCAGGAGCAAAGCAGCAACAACGGCAAAGTGTTTGAAAGAATGTTTCATCGGATTCACCTCGCGGCAAACAATACTCTCGGAAACGCACGCGAGGCAAATCCATGAAATGTCGGGGCTCAGAATTTATTTCTTTGCGAACTAGCGCAATAGGATGTCGATGCGCTCAGATTTGTCACCCTTCTTGTCTGTCCAAACCTGTCGTCCAGTGTCAGCAGTCACCCAGATCTGCGAAAGTGCATATTGCTCGCCACGCTTTGTGAAAACGAGTCGCTCGACTGCGTTCGGGTCGGTCGAATTGTGCGTGACCGGTGCGTTCAGAATCACTTTCGATCCGTCTTCGCTGCGCAGTGTCACGTTGTTGCCGGACATTCGCTTGATGCTGTAGACGCCGGGCTGCAACGTCGTTTTGCCGGCGGAAAACTCGAACGGAATGTTCACTTTCACCTCGGTGGGTGTCTGACCGTGTACGCTCGCAACCGCGAACCCTAAGAAAATGCCGAAAATAGCGACGAACCTATAAATTGTGTTTTTCATAACCAGCTCCTTCAATTACTAACGCGGCATGTCGGGACAAAGCGGCTCAAGTTTTTTCGGCTTTCTTTGCGCCTTTGCGCCGTTGCGTGAGATTCTCTGTCTTAATGCACGACGCGGGTAACATCCAGCAAACAGAGGAATCTTGTTGATGGCAAATGAGAAGCGTGTCGGGGTTCTGACCGGTGGCGGTGATGCGCCGGGTCTGAATCCCGCTATCAAGGGTCTGGTCTATCGTGGGTCAGAACTGGGGCTTGAGGTAATCGGCTTGTTTGACGGCTGGAGAAGCCTTATGAATCCAGCCCCCGACGTGCTACCGCTCGATCGCGAAACGGTGCGGCGCTGGGACCGCGACGGCGGCACCAATCTCGGTTCGTCACGAACTAATCCTTTCAAGCAGTTGAACGAAGAAGGCGAACCCGAGGATCGCTCACGAGAAGTAATTGAAAACGTCGAACGGCTGAGACTCGATGCTGTCGTGGTTTGTGGCGGTGAAGACACGCTCGGAGTTGCCGCTGTGCTCGCGCAAAGAGGAGTTCCGATCGTCGGCATCCCCAAAACGATCGATAAAGATCTTGCCGGCACCGACTACACACTCGGCTTCGACACCGCACTCAGAAACATCTCGGAAATCATCGAACGATCGCGAACACCAGCCGGGTCGCATGGCTGGGTGCAGATCGTGGAAGTGATGGGCCGGCACGCGGGACACCTCGCGCTCTGGTCTGGCGTCGCGGGACAAGCACACATCATCCTGATACCGGAACGTCCGTTTCGTTACGAGCGAGTGTTTCATTTGCTTACGACGCGACTCGGCGAATCAGGACTGACGCGTGGTTTGTCGGGAAGGCCGCGTTACGCGGTCATCGTCGTGGCTGAGGGCGCGCGTGCTGAGGATGGTGAGATGGTGACGATTGACGATCGGCATGATGCTTTCGGTCACGTGCGACTCGGTGGCATCGGAGAAGTGCTCGCAAAACGAATCGTCGCGGAGACTCCATACGAAGCGCGCGCGGTTGTGCTCGGACATCCGCAACGCGGTGGGCCGCCGAGTCCGATCGACCGCATCATGGGGATGATGTTTGGAGCACGGGCAGCGGAAGCCGTTGCTGAGGGGCGTTTCGAAACGATGGTTTCGGCGCGCGGAATTGCCCCTGCGTGCGAGTTCACGCTCGTGGAGCTTTCCGAGGCGCAAGGGAAGATCAACTTAGTAGATGTTGAACGGTATGATGCGGAGCGGTACCACTTGAAAGGAATCGGAATGTAGCCACAAAAGGCACAAGAAGCACAAAAATCATTTTGTGCCTTTTGTGCCTCTTGTGGCGAGCTCTTACTTCTGCGCCTTGAACGGCTCGTCCTGCGTCAGGCGTCGATGAACTCGTCCAACGAGGTCAGGGATCGTCGCATCGTCACTCGACTTCGGCACGATCTTCGGATCCGGCGCGATGACCGGCCGGATCATCTTCTGCTGCAACTGCTCGCGCGCGTCCATCATCCACCCAAACCCACGAAAGATGTACGTCAACAGCGTTCGATCCGGCTCCTCAACTCCCAACGCTTCCTGAACACACCACGCACCAAAATCCGTGTTCGCGGTGAGTCGCAGCGGCGGACTGTCTTCCTTACCCGGTTTCAGCACTCCATTAACGAACGCCGTGAGATAAATCAGTCGCGCGATCGCCAGTCGCTCATGCTGCCGCGGCGAGATACTCAACTGTCCCGCATCGATCGCTTTGAACACCGGATCGATATAGATCGCGGGGCGCGGATCCTGTTGCACCTGATTACCTCTGCCCGCGGCGGCGATCTCCGGATGGCCAAACGTCGGCAGGCCACCTGTCAACATCTTCTCCTTGATTCGTGCACTGCGCTGCTCGGGTGTCAAAGGCTCGAGCTCCTGAACAAATTCTGACATGTCGTGAATGGCGCCGAAGTGTCGCGCGCCGTCGAGCGCCATATGCGAGGCGATAAAGAAATCGGCGACTGAGAACGTATGGAGCGTCGCCATGTAACGCGCCACCATGCTCGAGCCCGCTGAACCATGGTGGATCTGAATCGTGCCCATGCGCTCCAGGATCTCTCGCTCGTGCTCGTTTGCATGATGGCCGAGAATTAGACTGTAACTGACCTGAAACGCATTGCGCTTCTGCTTCGACTCCTCATCGATGAACTGCCGGGTGGACTTAACAAGCTCGGCGTCAGTAATGCGCGGATTCTCGAGCGAGAGATGATTCATGTAGGCTGACACTCCACCAACCGCCACGTTCTGCATGTGAAGCGTAATCATCTCGATCAGCAGCGACTCGGAATCGCGCTCGTCATGTATGCCGCGATCCTGGTGTTCCTCGCGGCCAAGCATCGCCTTGCTGAGGATCAAAAAGTGGTGCATTGCGACTTCCGGACCGAGTCCCGGAAATTTCTTAACAAACGCCGCCAGATCTTCGATTAACGTACCCGAGAGACTCTGAAAATACTTTTGATCTATAAAGGCCGCGAGTTCTTTTGTGTCGCCTAATGAGCCAAAAATGCCCGTATAAATGACGTCTAGTGGACCAACCTTGCCGCTTACGATGTCCGATTCAGGCACCGTGCCGCGGATCGTGAACGATCTTATGTCGAGAGTGATTGTGGTTCCGTTGCAATCGACTGGCGTGTGATGCAACACCGGATTAGCGATGATTCCGGTCGAGGCGGGCATGGTGGAAAAGTACCCGAGTGTGGCGGCGATTTGCTTTTCACCGAGCTCTTCCGCCTTCGCGATTGCCTGTTTTACGGGATTAAAGTCAGGCGGCGGTGGCACGACCGCGAAAATCTTGTCCGTCGAATCTTCTTCCATGTTAGGCCGAATTCCTTTTTTGGTCTAAGAATAGCGATTCTTGCGCGTGGCAACAACCGGCCACGGAATTTGTAGACTAATCGCTGCAAAGCAAAGTATATTTACGCCGCTCTAATTCACGACTGCACTCTCACGAGTAATCACCAGAACAGAGATTCTAACTATGCCACGCGCCTCACTAATCGCTACTCTTTTTGATCCTCCTTCGCCGGACGGAGCGGAGTTGACTGCACTACCGGATTCGGTGGAGTGGTTGGAAGTGCGCGGCGATCGCGTTGGAGACATCGATCCCGAATGGCTGCGCAGCCACTTCAAAGGCCGGTTGCTTTATGCGTTCCGGACTGAAAAGGGGCGCTCATTGAATCGTCCGGAGCGGCTCAAGATCGCCGCTCGCTTCTACGATCGAATCGAGTTGGAAGTAGAGACAGACGCTTCGGAAGAAGTGTTGGCGCTGATCGC
>Ga0134127_10003294_pt1 | contig 11619 bp, 10 predicted proteins | sample KB31753_FD_96459 | JGI IMG/M metagenome (GOLD analysis project Ga0134127, IMG submission 96459) | Terrestrial soil microbial communities with excess Nitrogen fertilizer from Kellogg Biological Station, Michigan, USA - KB3-175-3 | ecosystem: Environmental > Terrestrial > Soil > Unclassified ...
CACCGCCGGGACCACCGCGGGCACGTTCGCGAACACGGTGCAGGCGAGCAGCGGAGGCCTCCGCGGCGCCGCCACGGTCAACGTACAACCGGGGGCGCTCGCATCCATTTCGGTCACGCCAAATCCGGCGACGCTGCAGACCGGCACGCAGCAACAGTTCACCGCGGTCGGCAGTGACGCGAACGGCAACGCCGTCGCGATCACGCCCGTCTGGATCATCGTCAACGGCGGCGGCAGCATCGACGCGAATTCCGGACTCTTCACGGCTGGAGCGACAGCGGGCACCTATACGAACACAGTTCGCGCCACGAGCGGCGGTGTTTCTGGTTCGGCCACTGTCGTCGAATCGACGACGCCGCCCGGCAACGTGGTGGAGACCATCACTGTCACGCCTAACCCGGCGACGATGCTCACCGGCGGGACGCAGCAGTTCGCCGCGATCGGTCGCGACGCTGGCGGTAATGTCGTCGCCATCTCGCCTCAGTGGTCGGTGGTGGCGGGCGGCGGCACGATCAACGCGAACGGAATGTTCACCGCGGGAAACACCACGGGGACGTTCACCAATACCATCAAGGCGAGCGCCGGAGGCCGGTCTGGCTTCGCGACCGTGACGATCAGCGCAATCGCGCCGACGCCCTTCATCGACCTTGGGCAGGCGGCGCTGAACGGGATCATGGCCGGAACGGCCGTGTCCTGTACGGGCAGCGCGTCGACCATCAACGCCAACGTCAGTATCAGCCCGGGCAACACCATCTCCGGCCCCTGCGTCGTCACAGGCACGCAGCACTTGAATGACGCGACGGCGCAGGGCGATCAGATCGCACTCACGGCAGCGTACAACGCCGCCGCGGGCAAGCCATGCTCGGCGTCGAACGTGATCTCGGGCGATCTTGGCGGAACGACAAAGCCGGCGGGCGTCTACTGCGCCGCCGCGCTCTCGCTCACCGGCGTGCTGACGCTGGATGGCGGCGGTGATCCGAACGCCAGCTTCCTCTTCCAGTCTGGCAGCAGCCTGATCGTGGCTGGGAACGTGGTGCTGATCAACGGCGCCCAGGCCAAGAATGTCTTCTGGCAGGTCGGAAGCTCCGCGACCCTGGGAACGGCGTCACAGTTCCAGGGGAACATCATGGCACTCACGTCAATCACGCTGGTCACGGGCACGTCGCTGAATGGGCGTGCACTCGCCCGGAACGGCGCTGTGTCCGCGGGAACAGGCAGCGTCATCACGCTTCCGTAACACGACGCTCGCCGGAACCGGGCGCCGCCCGGTTCGGCGAGCGCGCGTGCAGCATTAATCACTCAGGAGATTCTAGATGTCATATGGAAAACGAATTAACCGTGGGATCGCCCTGGCGGCGCTCGCGGGAAGCATGTGCGCCGTCCCAGCCGCGGCGCAGGAAAGGGGCACGATGGAGTTCGGTGGATTTGCCAGTGCCGCGTCGTTCGACAATTCTCTGAGTCTCAAGACGGCATACGGCGCCGGCGGTCGGATCGGGATGTTTCTGGACCGGCGCTGGAGCGTGGAGTTCGAGGACGCGGAGATGCGCGCCACGCGCCCGAATGGATTGAGGGACGTGAACGTGGGTATTCTCTCCGGGCGTATCGTGAACGAACCGCTCAAGGCCGGCCGCTTGTCGCTGTTGATTGGCGCGGGCGCTGGCGTGTCGACCGAGACGAATTTTCTGCACAGCTATGGCCTCGACGGCATGGTTGGCGGCAAGCTCGCGGTTGGCAGCAACATGTCGCTTCGCCTTGATGGCGTCTGGGACGTGCTGGCGAACGAGAAGTGGAAGTCCTACCGCTCCGTGCGTCTGGGCGTCAGTGTGTTCCGGCGGCCCGCTCGCCCGACCATAACACGGATGGAAGCCCCCATGGCCGAATCCGTGGTCATGCAGCAGAACGACTCGGTGAGCGCGGTCGAGACGCGCAGGCTTCGCGAACGCGATGCGGCTCTCTCCGCGCTGCGTGACTCCCTGCGGAATGCGCGCCGGCCGATGGCCCCGACCACGTCCGCGGCGACGCTGCAGACCATGCAGGCGCAGATCCATTTTGCGTTCGACAAATCCGACCTCAGCGACGAGGCGAAGGCGATTCTCGACGACAAGGTGGCGTTGTTCAAGGCCAACCCGGAGATGACCGTCGAACTCGTTGGCTTCACGGATGTCACCGGCACGGACGCCTACAACATGCAGCTCGGCGAACGGCGGGCCGAGGCGGCGAAAGCGTACATCGTTTCGCACGGCGTCAGCGCGGACCGCGTGCTCATGGAGTCGAAGGGCGAGCGCGCGCAGGTCCCGAATACAGCTGGCGCGGCCGGCGAGGCGCAGAATCGCCGCGCCGTCTTCCGCCTGCTGATCGTGCCCGCCGTCGTGAAGCCGTGAACGGCCGGAACGTGTTCGTCACCAATATCCCAAGACCCGGAGAGAGTCGTATGTCCCCAAGTCATCGCATCGCCATCATCACCGTCGTGCTCTGCCTCGCGGCCCCGTTCACGTTAACCCTTGCGGCGCAGGGCACGTTGCCCGATAGCGGCGCTGTCGCTGCGGGCAGCAGCAGCGCGGTGAGTGCGACAGCGCCCCTCGTGTCATCTGCCGAGGTGGTACCGGCAAGCGGGTTTGCCTCGCAGCTGGCGCCTGTCGGCGTGACGCCTTCGAGATCCATGGTGGATGGGGTGGCGGCCGCTCAAAAGCACCTCGACACGCGCCCCCTTGCCATGGCAAACGGCCAGCCGTCCCACAGCGCGGGCCTCATGATCGTCGGGGGAGCGGCGCTGTTGGCCGGCGCACTCATCGGCGGCAGGGCGGGCGGCGCGATCATGGTGGGCGGGGCGGTCATCGGCCTCGTGGGGCTCTGGCGCTATCTCCAGTAACGCCCGGCGCGCACCGCTCATCCGCTGAGCGTCGTCAAAAAAACTGAGCGCCGTTGCCGGCGCTCAGTTTTTTTGTATGTGGCACGGTTGCCCGCTGCGATTCAGTCGCGCGCGGGCGGAAGCTCCACGATCTCCAGCCAGTAGCGCCCGAGCACGTTCATGGCGTCGACAAGTCCGGAGAACGTCACCGGCTTTGTGATGAACGAGTTCACACCAAGCTGGTAGCTCTCCATGATGTCGGCGTCCAGGTTCGACGTGGTGAGGATCACGATCGGTATGTCCGCCAGGGTCGGATCGGCCTTGACGCGACGCAGGACCTCTCGGCCGTCTATGCGGGGCATGTTCAGATCCAGGAGGATGAGGCCCGGCCGGGGAGCCGCCCCGGTCTCTCCCCCGTACTTGCCTCGCTGGTACAGATAATCGAGCAGGTCTTCGCCGTGCTCGACGAAGCGCAGATCGTTCGCGATGTGTGCGCTCTCGAGCGCCAGCTTGGTCAGCAACCGATCATCCTCGTCATCGTCGCAGATGAGAATCGTGATCGGGATCTTGTGTCTGTACTGCGTCATCGGGTGTCTGGCTCCGCTTCGGCCTGGGTGATTGGCATGATGACGCGTATGGACGTTCCGCGCTCGGAGGCATCGGTCACGCCGATGGAACCGCCATGACGTTCGACGATTCGCCGGCAGATCGCCAGCCCAATGCCCGAGCCGCTGAATTGCGCTCGGTTGTGAAGCCGCTCGAAGACTCGAAAAATCCGTTCACGATGCTCGGGCTTGATGCCGATGCCATTGTCAGCCACGGTGATCGCGCACTGACCGTCGGCGGTAGCCGAGGCGAGAACGCTGACGACCACTGGAACGTCCGGACGTCGAAACTTGATGGCATTGCCGATGAGGTTCTGCAGGAGCTGACGCATCTGCGATGCATCGGCCTCGATGGTCGGCAATGGCCCGACGGTGACGGCGGCCCCGCTCTCGGCGATCACGACCTCCAGATCGGCGACAACGTCGCGGGCCACCGCCGCGAGGTCGGTGCGTGTGAGCGGCTCCGAGGCGATCGCGGCGAGCGAGTACGCCAACAGGTCGGAAATGAGCGTGCGCATGCGCGCCGCCGCCGCGAGCATCCGCTCGAGCGCGTGCCGCGCGTCGCCGGCCAGCGCTGGATCTGTCGACATGCCGAGCCGCTCTCCAAACGATAGAATCTTGCGCAGCGGCTCCTGGAGGTCGTGGGCTGCCACGAACGCGAATTCCTTGAGCGCCTCGTTGGATCGTTGCAATTCGCGCTGTCGCGCGCTCAGGAGGCGTGTGGCGCGCCGCTCCTCGGTGACGTCCTCGATGGCAAGCAGGGTGAGCTGCGGTGACCCGCCGTCGCGCACGATAAGACGAGCATTGAGCAACATGATTCTGCGGCCGATCCGCGGGAATACGTGTTCCACGTCCACGTCGAACAGCTCACGCTCGGCGAAAAGCCGCTCCTGGAGCAGTTCGCGCAACGGCGGGATGTCCCACTGGCCGTCGCCCAGAGTGAAAAGCGACTCGCCAATCGTCTCCCGGGACGTCACGCCGAACGTTCGAAAGAATGCGCGGTTCGTGCGCACCACTCGAAACTCTGAATCGAGCACGAGCATTGGTTCGCGCACGGTGTCCACGATGTCCACGAGCAGGCGTTCTGCCGCCGACGGGCCGTTGTGCGCGGCCTCCGGCTGCATCCGTGCTACTTCGGGCTGCCGCTCCATTGTAAGCAGGTTAGGAGCGATCGCACCTGACGGCAATCACACGATAGAGGGATATTCTGGCGCTCGCTCCGGCCACTGGCTCTGCTCGGCGTTAGCTTGGAGGGGACCCATGACCAACGCTGGACCCCTTTGCGAGGAACTCGAGCAGCGAATGTCGGCGGCTCCGGCTGAACAAGGGATGATTGGCGTGGCCATCATCGACGACAATCGACTGGTGCGGGACGCGCTGCTGGCCATGCTCAGCCGGCTCCCGGATTTTCGCGTCACCGCCAGTGCGCTGGCCGACACAGCCTTCATGGCGGCAGCCAGACCCGACGTGCTCCTGTTGGATGCCGGGTTGGTGGACGAGGACAGTGTCAGCGTCGCCGGGCGGCTCACGCGGCGCTTTCCGGACACAAGAGTTGTGGTCATGGATCTGATCTCGCTGCATGACGACATCGCGCAGTTCGTGACGGCCGGAGTGTCCGGGTTCGTTTCGAAGGATGCCACGTTCGACGAATTCGTTGCGACTGTTCGAGCCGTCGCCGCCGGCCGAAAGATTCTGCCGCCGAGCATGACCGATTCGCTCTTTTCTCAGATCGCGAAGGCCGCCGAGGCATCGGCGCCCGCGCGCGTTCCCAAAGATGCGCGAATGACCCGCCGAGAGCACGAAGTGATTGAACTCATCGGCGAGGGGCTGAGCAACAAGGAAATCGCCCAGCGGCTGAACATCGCCTCGCATACGGTCAAGAGTCACGTGCGCAACGTGATGGAAAAACTCGCGCTGCACACGCGCTTGCAGATCGCGGCCTATAGCCGGCGGGACGGGAGTGCCTGACCTGAAATCGGTGCCTGACCCCAAATCAGGGGTTGGCGCTCCCGAAGAAACGCGCACGCACGGCCCACAGGGCAGGGAAGAACCTCTGATCCACCGTCGTCTTCAGGTACCTCGCGCCGAGCGTGCCGCCTGTACCCTCGGTCGCTGGTCCAATAATGCGCTCCACCAACTGCACGTGCTTGAACCGCCACTCGGCGAACTGTTGCTCGTACTCCAGCAGCGCCTCGGCCAGAAAGAACGCGATGCTCGGGCCCGGGCCCAGATACAAATCATCGAGGGAGATCCCCTCGGCGGCGAGCAACTGAAGAAACAGCTCCTCGATCGTCGGCCGGTCGAGCCATCGCTGCACGAGCGCTGGCACCGGTCCGTGCTCCTGGATCACCTGCAGAAAATGCGGCTCCCGCCGCCCAGACGCAGCTTCGATCGCGCGGAACTGGACGCTCTGCGACCCACTCGAGCTGCCGAGATATCCGCGGAACTCGGCGAAGTGCTGCGGCGGCAGCGCATCCAGCGCGGAGAGCTGCGCCGAGACGATCCGCATCAGCGCATTCACTCGCTGCACTCGCCAGAGCGCGGCGGCGGCTGACTTCTTCTCGAGCGCTTCCGCCAGTCCGTCGAGGTCGTGCAGGATCGCCTTGAACCAGAGCTCACTCGCCTGGTGCACCACGATGAACAGCAGCTCGTCGTCGTGCTCCGGCGTGGACTTCGGATGCTGGAGCTGTAGCAACTCGTCCAGCATCAGGTACGACGGATAGCTGACGGGTGCGCCCATCAGAAGGTCGACACCTCGAGTGCCACCACGTCATCCACGGCCATCACTTCGGACGTGTGGTACGGCTCCGCGTACTTCTTCCGGATCAGCGCGCCGTAATTCGCCGCGTAGTGCCGCACCATCTCTTCGAGCGGCTCGCCGTTGGGGTGTACCTCGCCGGCCTGCGTCGCGCCCTCGAACTGCGAGGCGTAGCAGCGCATGGCCTCGAGCTTCTGCTCGAATTCGTCGGAGATGTCCACCACGAACGTGGGACGCGTGAAATCCTGCCGAAAGCTCAGGCAGTGAATCACCTTGTGCGGGCGATGCTTGGGGACGTCGGGGGCGTACTTGGCGAGGCCAGCGAGAAAGCATGCATCGCGTACGAGCTGGCCCGTGATGCGATGATCCGGGTGGCGGCCCTCGAGCGCCGGCGCGATCACGACGCGCGGCTTGAACCGGCGAATCGCGCGCACGAGGCGCTCGCGCGTGGGTGTGTCGTTCATGATGCCTGCGTCGGGGAGGCCCAGGTTCTCGCGGGCCGCGACGCCCAACACCGAGGCGGCCTGGCTGGCTTCCTGGGCGCGAAGCTCGGCGGAGCCTTTGGTGCCGGTTTCGCCCTGCGTCAGGTCGATGATGGCGGTCTGCTGGCCGCGGCGCGCGGCCTTGATCAGGACGCCGCCGCAGGTGAGCTCTACGTCATCGCGGTGGGCTGCTATCGCGAGCAGGTCTATCGAGGACGGCATGCGGGGGAATATACCCGGCCCCTGTCATCCCGAAGGAGCGGTTGCTTGATCTGTCATCCCGATGGAGCGTTAGCGACTGAGGGACCTGCTTGGCTGACCGGGATCTCGGCGGGGCGAGTAGGTCCCTCGGTCGCTACGCTCCTCGGGATGACAGTCCCCAGCGCTTATTCGTAGCGCAGGGCTTCGACGGGGTCCAGCCGCGAGGCGCGGGCGGCGGGGACTATGCCGAAGATCACGCCCGTGACAGCGGCGGTCGCCAGAGCCGCGAGCACGGCGAGCGGCGGCACCGAGGCGTGGATCGGGCTCACGTGGCTGATGATCACCGCCACGCCGCTGCCGACGATCAGGCCCGCGATCGCGCCGATGCCCGTGAGCGTCACGGCCTCCACGAGGAATTGCCACATGATGGTCCCTCGCGTGGCGCCGAGCGCCTTGCGCACGCCAATCTCGCGCGTCCGCTCGGTCACGGAGATCATCATGATCGCCACGACGCCCACGCCGCCCACCATCAGGCCGATGGCCGAGAGCACGATCATCACGAGGAAGAACATGCCGAAGATCTTGTTGTAGACCTCGAAGATCTTGTCCTGCGTGATGATCGCGAAGGTATTGTCCTGCGCCGGCCGCAGGCGCAGGCGGCCGCGCATCACCGCCGTCACCTGATCGATCACCGCGTCGCGGTCCACGCTGTCGCGCGGAACGATCGCGACGCCCATGTCATCGTAGCGCACGTGCAGCACTCGCACCGCCGTCTGGATAGGAACGACGGCGCGCGGCGTGTTGCCGCCCGAAAGGAAGCTCGCCTCGTAGTGGTATTCGCCGATCACGGTGAACGGCACACCGCTTATGTGGATCACCTGCTGGAGCGGATCCGCCTCGCCGAAAAGCTTCCTGGCCATTTCGTCGTTGATGATCACGACCTTGGCGCCGCCCTCGGCCTCCGCCTCGGTAAAGCTGCGGCCCGGATCCAGATTGCCCGCGTGATCCACGATCGTCCAGTTGGCCGTGTACCCGATCACCTGCGTGCCCGTCAGATCCACGTCGCGAAAGCGCACCTCACGGCTCATCTGCACCTGCGCGCTCGACGCCTTCACGTCGGGCAGCGCGCCGATCGCCCTCACCTCGTCCATGGTGAGCGGCGGATTGTTGAGCCACTTGCAGGCGCCTTCCCGATCACAGTTCTCGAGACTGATCGGATAGCGCGAGAGGAAGAAGGTCGTGGGACCCGCTGACTCGAGGTCCTTGGCCACGCTGTCATTGATCCCGTGGATCGAGGCAGAGATGACCACCACCACGAACACGCCAACGGCGATGCCCAGGATCGTCAGGCCGGCTCTGACCTTGTTGGATCGAATCGAGTCGAGGGCGATGAGGACGCCCTCGAACAGGTTGTAGGCCTTCACGCCGAAGTTGGCCATGTCAGTTCTCGTGGCGGAGCGCCGCGATCGGGTCGAGCAGCGCAGCGCGGCTCGCGGGATACACGCCCGCGATCATGCCGACTCCCGCGCCCACGCCTACACCTGCGAATATGGACCAAACGGCGACAGCCGCGGGCAGCGGCGAGACGGCGGCGATGAGTTTGGCGAACCCGATACCCAGCGCGACTCCAATGATCGCGCCGACAGCGGCGAGCGTCGCCGATTCCACCATGAACTGGCGGAGGATATCGATGCGGCGCGCGCCAAGCGATTTGCGGATGCCTATCTCGTGCGTGCGTTCCGCGACAGCCACCAGCATGATGTTCATGATGACGATGGCGCCCACGACGAGCCCGATCGACGGCAACGCCACGCCGGCGATCTCCAGATAGCCCTTGATCTTGTTCCAGAACTCGAGCGCGGAGTCCGCCGTCTCGAGCGTGAAGTTGTCTGGCTGCGTGGGGTGAAGCCTGCGGCGCACGCGCATCACTTCGCGCGTGGTCTGCATGGCGTCGCGCATGGCCGCATCGCTCTCGCCCTGGATCGTCACGCCAGCCACTACGTGCTGGCGGCGCACCCAGCGCGAAGCAGGCGAGCGCTCGGGCACCACGACGAACTTGTCGAGCGATTGGCCGAACACGCTGCCCTGCGACTCCGCGACTCCAACGACTGAATACGGAACGCCCTGGATGCGAAGCTCGCGGCCGATCGGGTCGAGCCCCGGGAAGTCGTAATCGGCGACATCCTTGCCGATCACCACGACGGCCGAGCCGAGCGCGAACTCCTGCGTGCTCGGGAGCCGGCCCTGGACCGCGTCCATGTCCTTGATCGTGAAATACTGATCCGACACTGCATCGATCTCGACGTTCGTCGGCCGTGCGTACGCCGACTGTACCGTGAGGCCGCCGCTCGAATGCGTCGCCCACTTGATGCCGGGTGGCAGCGCGGCGACGACGGGCGGAACATCGCTCTCATAGATCGCCGGGCGTGCGCGCAGGGCGCGGCGCTCCGCCGGGGTCTGATCGCCGATGTTGATGTTGGGACGCTGCCGCAGCTCGAACGAGTTCACCGCGATGATCTTGCCGAGCAGATCGTCCTGCATGTAGCGGCTCATGCCCGCCACGATGGAGACCACGGCGATCAGGAACGTGACGCCAATGGTGACGCCAATGACGGTGAAGAAGCTCTTGAGCTTCTGCACCCTGATCTGCTCGAACGCGAGCCGGAAGGCCTCGAAGATGGACATTGCTGCGGCGGGAAGTGAAAAGGACCGGGAACCGTGCGGTTCCCGGTCCTCTGTACGAAGACAGGCGGGAGAAGTTACGCGCCCTGGCGGCTCACGAACGCCTCGCGGCGCTCGTCTGTCGAGATCAATCCATCGCGCAGCACCACGATGCGGCGCGCGTGCTGTGCGATGTCCGGTTCGTGCGTGACCATCACCACAGTCTGGCCGCTGCTGGCGAGGCCCTCGAACACACGCATGATCTCTTCGGAGGTCTGGGAGTCCAGGTTACCCGTCGGTTCGTCGGCGAGCAGCATGGAGGGGTCGTTCACGAGCGCGCGCGCAATGGCGACGCGCTGGCGCTGACCGCCGGAGAGCTCGTTGGGGCGGTGATCCATGCGGTTCTCGAGCTGCACCTTTTCGAGCGCCTGTTTGGCGCGGCGCTTCCGCTCGTCGGCGGCGACGCCCGCGTACACGAGCGGGAGCTCCACGTTGTGGAGCGCCGAGGCGCGCGGCAGCAGGTTGAAGGTCTGGAAGACGAAGCCGATTTCCTTGTTCCGCACACGAGCCAGCGCATCGTCGCTCATGGTCGACACGAGCTGGCCATTGAGCCAGTACTCGCCGTCGTCCGGCGTGTCCAGGCAGCCCAGCACGTTCATGAGCGTGGACTTTCCGGAGCCCGACGGGCCCATGATGGCGACGTATTCGTTGCGGGAGATGGCGAGGTCCACGCCGCGAAGCGCGCGGACGACTTCGCCGCCCATGTCGTATTCGCGCTTGATGCCGCGCGTCACGATGACCCAGCGATTGTCAGGCGTTGCGCCGGGCGCGGAGACGACTGCCTCGCGCTCGGCGGTCCTGCTCATCGCTTCTTCAACTGTTGGTGAGTTCACGACTTATTTCCCCTTCGGGGCAGCCGGCTTTTTCGCGAGGTTGGCCTTCGTGTCACGAACGAGCGAGCTGTCCTTCAGCGTTTTGATTGCCTGGTAGGTGCCGGTCACGATGCGCTCACCCTCCTTGAGGCCACTCAGCACCTCGAAGTCGGATTCGCCGGCGATACCTACTGTTACGGGGCGGAAGGTCACTTTGTTGTCGGCGCCCACGACATAGACACCTTCGACGTCGCGCTTGACGAGCGGCTTGACCACCTTGGTCTTGCCGAGCCCGACCGAAGTCGCCGTATCGGCGTTGGCCGCGGCCGTGTTGTCCCGGACGGTCAGGGCAATGATCGGGATGGAAAGAACGTTCTTGCGCGTGTCCGTCACGATGCGGCCCGTCGCAGTGAAGTCGGGGCGGGTCTCGCTCGGGGCGTTGAGGAGCTGAATCGTCACCTCGTAGTCCACGGCCTGGCCGGACGAGCTGTTGGATGCCGTGGAGGCCGCTGCCGTCACCGAGCTGTTGGAGATCTTGGTGACGAGGCCGCGGAAGGTGGTGTCGGGGAAGGCGTCCATCTGCACCTGCGCCGAGTCGCCGACCTTGATGCGCGTCACGTCAGTCTCGTCGACCTTGACGCGGGTCTCGAGGTTGGACATGTCGCTGATGGTCAGCAGCGTGGCGGCGTCCTTGTTCAGGGTGCCCTGGATGGCCGTTTCGCCGTTCTCCACGTTCAGGCGCGTGACCCGGCCCGACATGGGAGCGTAGATGGTGGTCTTGCCCAGCGCTTCCTTGGCGTTGGCGACCGAGGCGACAGCCTGGTCCACGTTGTGGCCGGCGGCCTCGACGATTGCCTTCTGCACTGAAACCGCGGTCCTGAGCTGCTCGATGTCCTGCTCCGCAACGAGCTCCGACGCCTTGGCCTTGATGGCCGCGGACCTGTCGTAGCTCTTGATCGCCTGGTCCAGATTGGCCTGCGCCTGCGCCTGCTGCGCGCGGCTGGAGGCGAGGACCGCCTCGGCCTGCGCCACGGCCGACTGAGCCTGCTCCGGGTCGATCTGGAGCAGGAACTGACCCTTGGTGACTATGTCGCCTTCCTTGACGGCGAGCTTGACGATCTTGCCGCTGACGTCGGAGCTGAGGTCGACCTTGGTCCGAGGCCGCACCTGCCCGCTGGCCGTGACGGACGCG
>Ga0134127_10003295_pt1 | contig 11617 bp, 9 predicted proteins | sample KB31753_FD_96459 | JGI IMG/M metagenome (GOLD analysis project Ga0134127, IMG submission 96459) | Terrestrial soil microbial communities with excess Nitrogen fertilizer from Kellogg Biological Station, Michigan, USA - KB3-175-3 | ecosystem: Environmental > Terrestrial > Soil > Unclassified ...
AAGTGATTGCCTACCGGAGTGTTTGCACTCGTCGTCACCGTAAGTGTCGCAGTCTTTGAATTGGCGTCAGTGATGCTCACTGGTGTCGGATTGAAAACGGCACTCGCGCCAGTGGGAAGATTGGCAACGCTGAGGTTTACATTTCCGGTGAATCCGGCCAGCGGTGTGACCGTCACTGTATAAAGGGCTACGCCACTCGGCACGACACTTCGCGAAGGTGGACTAACAGTAAGCGCAAAGTCAGGAGTGGTCGAAGCAGGAGCTGAGACGACAAACGTCTTGTAGATGTAATCGCCGGAGGTATTACCGTCGTTATTGGCCTGGTTACCGGCGGTGTAAAAAACCACTGGACCAACGTCGATCGCCGGTGCTGTCCAGTTGAAGGTCCAACTGGCGCCGTTTTGCTGGCCGATGAACGTTCCCGCAGCATTGTGCTCGATGTACTGGCGGGCAGAACCCGGACCAGCGTTGTTCAAGACCTGCGTCACGCCATCGATGCTTTGCAGATCTCCGGCCTTCTCGTCTGAGGCGGTATCGAGAACAGTCAGCTCGAAGCCCCAGCGAAGTCTAGTCTGATCGGCGTTCGTGTGAGTGACAGTGATCGGATAAGTTTGTCCGGGAACGTAAGTTTGAGGCGCCGTGATCGATATTCTGCCTGTGCCGGCATCAGGCGGTACGTGACACTCAGCGCAGGCCTCCGGCTCCTCCTGCGGTGCGCCTGTGTAACCGGCCGGTGGACCAGCAGAGAAGGCGTGGACCGGCCGCGTGCCCTCGCTGTGAGTAAGAACGAAGCCGACGATCGCAGTGAGTGCAGACGACAAGACGATCAGCCGGATACGTTCGCGGTTCATCAGAGGTAGTTTTTTTACAGCAATTTAACTCAGAAATCCGAGGTTCGAAGCAGCAAAGCGGCCGATCAGTGGAAACACTGCCGCCAAATCTGCGCTCGACAAACCATACCAGTTCGCCAGCGTCGCCGCATATTGTTCGACCGAAGTCGTCGGTATCCAACGACCACGCGGGTTTGAGCCGCCGTCAGTGTCATCTGGCCCACCAAGACGAAGCGTCGGATACGTGCCATAAAGCGTACCACCAAGCACCGATCCTCCGACGATTAATTGATGATTGCCCCACGCGTGATCGGTACCAACTGTGTTGACTCCACTGCCCGCGGGCTGGAAGGTGCGCCCGAAATCCGACATCGTAAATGTCGTCACTTTGTTTTGCACGCCCAGCTCGACTGTCGCTGCGAAGAACGCATTAATCGCCTGACTGACCTGCGTCAAAAGGTTTTGTTGTCCGCCTATCTCAGCCGAATGAGTATCGAAGCCGCCAAGTTGCGTGAAGAAGATCTGGCGCTTCATGTTTATGCCCACCAGCGGATCGGTGGAGGCTTTGATCAGTAACGCGACCTGTTTTAGCTGCCGGCCCAAAGAGGTATTCGGGAACAGAGTCGCAAGAGTCGGATTAACACTGCTTAGCGCATTATCGGTTTGGATTGCACTCGAGCGTGTATCACTCGCAGCCTTCACGAGTTTGAAATTGTTGTCGAGCGTTCGCAGCTCGTTGAAGGAAACAAGGCGCGAGGCTTGTTCGCTCGTCGAACCAGACATGCTGAGTTGCAGAACATTTGCCAGCGACGTATTCGAATCAGCAACAGCGAGTTGTCTGGTATCGACGCCGCTCAGCAACAGATTGATGCCCGCAATCGAAACATTGCTCGGAAACGTCGCCGAGCCGTTCAGTCCCTGAGTCTTATCGGCAAGCCGGCCTCCCCAGCCTGTCTGGCTCACCGTATTGGCTATCGCTGTTTGAAACAATCCCACCTGATCCGAATGAGAGAAGAGCTGTAGCGGCTTCTTGCCGGTACCGTTCTGATAAGTGGTCCGTGTGAGAGGCTCAACTAACGGACCATTGTTGCAAAGCACTGCGAGTTTTCCCTGATTGAAGAGCGTCTGCATCTCAGGCATGTTTGGGTGAAAACCGTAAGAGCCACCACTTGCAGGTGACACTGGATGCAGACTCGCCTTCGGGATCGCAAGACCCGCCGCGTTGCGCACGTTCGAATAGCCCTCAACCAAACTGCCTGCCGGTCCATCGTACTGGTCCAGTGAGACCAGCATGTTGTTGCCGTCGTTTCCGCCGTTCATAAAGACGCACACCAACGCCCTGTACTCAGTCGCAGCCTGCGGTGTGAGCGCGTGAACGACGCTGAAAGTGTCGATACTGGAAGCCAGCGCCATACCGCCGACCGCACAAGCGCTGTTACGTAAGAAGTCTCTGCGTGTGATTGCCATGGTCGTTATCTCTGAATGTCGTACTGCGAAGAAGTTGCTGCCAGGTAGACTGCCGTCCGCGCGCGCTTCTGGTTACGCGTGGCGACGTTTGCGTCGTTGATGGCGTTCATCGCCGTGATGATCGACGCGCGCATCTGTTGGTGCATCGTGCCGTGCAACAACAACGCATCGAGCGCGTTGACCACGTCGATCGGATTGCCCGCGAGGGCTTCGAGATTCGCGATGTCGATCGAAGTACCGCGCGGTCGATCGGGGCTTCCCGCCGTCGGCGTGGTGGTAGGAGCGACGCCATTAAAAACAAGCGTGTTGATGTCGTTGGCGCGGCGCAGCGTGGTCGTGGTTGAAAGAATTCCAAACGCTGGGCCAAGTATCTTCGTGCCGGGGACTTCGTAGGCCGGTTGGTAGTAGCTGAACACGGTCGGCGGTTGGAAGATCGGTTGGTCCAGGGTGCCTGTAAAATCGGTGCCGCCTCTGCTGCCCAAAACGCCGTCGCTCGTCGTGGTCTTGTCAAACGACTTCACATTGAAAGCCCGCAGGAATCCGTTGATGTACTGTGCCGGCTCACGCAACTTGCCGTAGTTTGGATCGGTCTTCACGTCACCGCGCGCCTCCGGATCAAGCAGGATCGCCTGAACCACAAACTTCAGGTTACCGCGCGTGTTCGTACAACCCTGCGAATAGAGCCCGTTGCAATCGTTGTTGAAGACGCGCGCCACACGCTCGACATAAGCAGGACTCGGATTGCTCGTCACCAGGTGTTGGATGAGCTGCTTGCTGAGGAACGGACCAACGTTCGGATGGTTGGCGAGGTGATTCATGACTGCCGTCATGTCTGATTGGGCGCACGCCGCGTTTGCAGTCCCGTTCGGACTGGAGCAGGCCGCGATTGTAAATCCATTCAAAAGCGTCTTCGCGCCGGTATCGTGGTTCTGACCACCACGTGGAACCATCGGGTCGCGGTAGTTTGTGATGCCTGAGGCGAAAGCAGTGGCGAAGTTCCAGCCGGTAAACACACGCGTAAACTCGTTCACATCCGTCTGCGTATAGGTTGGGATCGTGTTGCCTTGCGCGTCGCGCTGTGGTGTGCCGTCCAGATTGAGCACGTCGGTGCCAATCGAGAAGAGCTGCAATACCTCGCGCGCAAAATTCTCGTTGGGGCTTGTTCGCGTACTGAGCCGCATATCGAGAAACTCACCCATGGCCGGAGTGAGCGTGATCTCGCTTAGCAACGTTCTGTAGTTGCCGAAAGCGTTTCGGTCGAGGGCCTGAAGATACGGGGTCATCCAACTCGGGCGATTGACCTCGCTGTTTGCGGACACCACCAGAATCTGGTGCAGCGCAAAAGCCACGCGCTGCCGCAACTGGTCGTTTCCGTAAAGCGCGTTGCTGAAGAAGTTCCGATGCACGGGATATATCGTGTAGTTATCGCGGAGGCAAACCGCCTGGTTGTAGTTGGGATCGGAAGGCAGGCTGGTCGGGCACTGCTGACTCGAATCGTCCAGCGGGAACGTCAAATCCGGATAGTTTGAACCTTTCGCAGCGTTCGCGGGCGACAGGCTGAACTGTTCGTCGAGATAAGCTTTGAAGCCCATCGCTTTCACGCGCGCAATTTCAGCCGGTGTTGGGCCCCAGCTCGCTTGTTCGAGAAAACGCACGGTGTCGGTTTCTGAGGCCGGGCCGGTAAATGGATCCGGAACAAGGGGCGGATCGGCAGCAGGTGGCGTGGCGGGAGCAGGAGTTGCGACTGCGCCCGGATCGTCAGCTGGTCCACCACCTGAATGCCCGATCGCAACACGTACTCGATTACTCGACATGCCGTGCAGGTTCACGCGTAGTAAAACATCGCCAACATCACCCAGATCGTCAGCGAGCCTAACGACGAACATCGTGATGCCGGGGAAGTTTGGAACCTGGCCGACATATTCGACGCGTAATGGATATATCTTGCCGCCGGCGTCCTGTACATCGGACGAAAAGGCGTTGGCGCCTTCGCCAGGCAGCAGTTCGAGATCCATTGCGAATATGCAGATTCGCGTTCGCGTGTCGCTGCTGAAGGCGGGGCTGGCGGTTGGGGAAAACGGCTCAGCCCTCAACGTGACCGATTCGAGGGCAATAGCGCGCGTGCTTGCAGCCTGACTGATCAGAATCGGTTTTTTGTTTGTAGCGGCTTTAACCGTGCTGCTGAAGAGGATGCAGGTCAGCAGAATAAAAAAGAAGTAAAATCTTCGGGCAGCACAGGATGCGGTTCGCATAAACGATGGGCTCCGTCACGATTTCGGAAATGCTCGTTGTTTCAGTGAGGTAACGCATTCGGTCGAGGGGCCACCATGGTCAGTAACCAAGGTTAGAGTCAATATAACACTTTTGACTCTTGCAGCGACCAATGTTTTTAGACGAACAACGGGGCGAGATGGTCTAAAATTGTTGCGCCGCAGGCGACAATTAATTTTTTAAGGTTTCTGTCGATTTCGACACTCGCCGTTCGACTTACAAATGGGTGGACGAGCCAATGTTTAGGTGTTTCAATGAACCTTTCAGCGGCAGATGCGTACTCGCTCCTAAACCGTTCCACCTACCCAGTCGGCAGTTCTTAACTAAGGTGAACTACATATGAAGTATGCGAAGCTGATCTTTAAGAACATTCTGCGGAACAAACGACGGACACTGCTCACGATCTCGAGTCTGGTGGTCTCGCTTTTTTTGATCATCAGCCTCGCGACGATCTTGACTGAGTTTGAACGCGGCACCGATGAAGCGAGTCCGCTGCGGCTCGTGTCGCGCCACGCGGTCTCGCTGGGGTTCGTCATTCCCATGGCACATCTTCAGAAGATGAAGGCAGTTCCGGGCGTGAAGGAAGCGATGCCATTCAGCTGGTTCGGCGGAATTTACAAAGACGAGCGAAACTTCTTCGCAAACTTCGCGGTGGATGAGCGCAAGCTGCGCGATGTAGTCCCTGAACTGAAAATGTCAGACGCTGACTGGCAAGCATTCATCAACGACCGGCAGGGAGCGATGGTCGGACAGAAGCTCGTTACTCTTTATGGTTTTACTCCGGGACAGCGCGTCACGTTGAAGAGTCCGATTTACAACCAGAGTGTCGAGTTCATCGTTCGTGGCGTCTACACCGGCAGTGACGAAAAGACGCTTTATTTTCATTACGACTATCTTAACGAGCTGCTGCCTGACTGGGCGAAGAACCAGGTCAGCACGTTCAGCATTCTCGCCAACACGCCTGAAGACGTGCCGCGCGTCAGCCAGGCAATCGATTCCATCTTCGCCAACACTGACGCGCCGACAAAGACCGAGAGCGAGCGCGAGTTTGCGTTGAGCTTTCAAACGATGATGGGTGGAGTGAAACAGTTTCTTTACGGCATCATGGCCGCGATCACGTTTTCACTCCTGCTCGTCATGGGCAACACCATGGCGATGACCGTACGCGAGCGCACGAAGGAAGTCGGCACTTTGAAAGCAATCGGTTTCCAGCGCAGTACGATCACGGCTCTGTTTCTCGGCGAGGCGCTGGTGGTGGCGTGCATTGGCGCCGCGATTGGAATCGGCGCCGCGGCGGTGATTTTCCGTTCGGTGGATCTGAGTCTTTACATTCCGAATTTCATCTCGTTTGTTCCCACGAGCCAGACGTTGGCGGCCGCGTTTGTATTGTCGATCCTCGTCGGATTGATCAGCGTGATTTACTCGGCGTATCGCGTCTCGGGCCTGACAATCGCCGAAGCATTGCGGAGCACCGAATAACATGGCACTACCGCTCAAGTACAACATCCGAAACATCGTCGTCAGAAAAGGCAGCACACTTGCCACAGCGTTCACGATCGGGTTGACGGTTGCGGTCTTCCTGATGGTGATGGCGCTCGCACGCGGTATCGATCTGACTCTTTCGAGCAGTGGCGAGCCGGGGAACATGATCGTTTTGCGTGAAGGCAGCACTGCCGAGTTGAACAGTTCACTGACGAGAGAGAACTTCAATGATCTCATGTACCTCGATGGAGTTGAGCGTGAGGCCGATAAGCCACTCGCTGCCGGCGAGCTCGTGACGTTGATCTACAAAGCGCGGAAAGGCATGAGTCAGGGTTCGAACGTGACGGTGCGTGGTGTTGGTCCAATGTCGTTCAGGTTGCGCTCGGGGTTTCAGACTGTCGCGGGACGGCTCTTCCAACCAGGACTCACGGAAGCTGTTGTCTCGAAGCGAATTGCCGAAAGGTTCCAGGGACTCGACGTCGGCGATCGGTTCCGGATTCAAACGACTGATTATACGGTTGTCGGTTTGTTTGACTCCGCCGGAAAGGCGTTTGAATCGGAGATCTGGGTGGATATCAACTCGCTCGCGAGCACAACAAAGCGCGACAACTTCTCGTCAGTGTTGATGCGCGTGAAAGATCAGAATGCTTTAGCTGCGCTCAGCAAGCGAATCACTGACGATCCGAAGCTTCACTTGAAAGCGGTCTCGGAACGCACCTTCTATGAGGACCAGCAAGGCACTGCGTCGGGCGCGCTCAAAGGACTGGCCGTTTTCATTTCCTTCATCATGGCCGTCGGAGCAGGCTTTGCGGGCATGAACACGATGTACGCGGCGGTGGCGCGACGGACTAAAGAGATCGGAACGTTGCGGGTGCTTGGGTTTAGCCGGCTCAGCATTCTGATCGCGTTTTTGTTGGAATCGGTAGCGATCGCGTTGATTGGTGCTGTTGTGGGAATTCTGCTGGCCCTCCCGTTGAATTTCATTTCCACCGGTACTTCAAACTGGGTGACGTTCAGCGAGATCGCGTTCAACTTTCGCGTCACGTTTGATTTGATGATCTTTGCGTTGATCTTTGGGGCGGTAATTGGGTTGGTGGGATCGTTGTTGCCGTCGATTCGTGCATCACGATTCAAGATCGTCGATGCGCTGAGGGCATAGTAATCCTGAAAATCTTGTAAATCCTGTCAAAAGTTTTATGGCAACCAACACGAAATCAAACGAGGATCTGAACAAGCGTCTGCGGAGCTTGAAGATCGATCGCGGGCCGGCGCCGTCGCCGGCTGGATCGAATCGCACACCAAAGCTTCTGCTCCTCGGGATCGCCGCACTGCTGGCGTTGCTCGCGCTTGGTTACGTGTTTCTCTTTTCGGGTGCGAAACCGATCTCCGTTGCCGCGGTTCGCGTCGAGAGTGGCGGCGCATCGTCAGGCGAGAGCGTCCTGTCAGCCTCCGGTTACGTAGTGGCCCACCACAAGATCGCGGTCGGCGCGAAGGTGATGGGACGCGTCGCATGGATCGGCGTCGAGAAGGGCGACATAGTTCAGGAAGGGCAAGTCCTCGTTCGTCTCGAAGATAGCGAGTTTCGCGCACAGGTGAATCAAGCGAAGGCCAATCTCGCCGCTGCCCAAGCGCGACTCGATCGTCTGCGCACCGGCTCACGTCCCGAAGAGAAGTTGAAAGACAAAGCCGCAGTCTTGCAAGCCGAGGCAAACTTGAAGAACGCCGAAGCAGAGTACCAGCGCACTGAATCACTCTATCGCTCCGGTGTTTCTTCGAAAGCGGAATTTGATCGCGCACTCGCGCAACGCGACAGCGCCGTAGCCATGGTTCAGGCGGCGCGCCAGTCCAGTGCGATGACTGACATTGGCCCACGCAAGGAAGAGATTCGCGCCGGGGAAGCAGAAGTGCAGCAGATGCGAGCGGCGCTCGACTACGCCAACACGCAACTCGCTGCCACTGAGATCAAAGCGCCCGTCACCGGAACCGTGTTACAAAGAATCGTCGAACGTGGTGAGATGGTCAGTCCATCTGCTTTCGGCGGTTCCGGCGCACGCACATCGGTCGTCGATCTCGCTGATTTGACTGACTTACAAGTCGAGCTCGACATCAGCCAGACTGATTTTGCACGCTTGAAGCCGGAGCAAAGGGCCGAGATCATTCCGGAAGCTTATCCAAATCTTCGCTTCTCGGGTTTCATTGAAGAGATCGCACCCGAAGCAAACCGCGCGAAGTCGACGGTCCAGGTGAAGGTCAAGGTCGAGAACCCAAACGAACAGTTGCGACCGGAGATGAACGCGCGAGTCAACTTCCTTTCCGACAAAGCGGCGGCAACTGAAAACAACTCGATCGCGCGGGTGCTCGTTCCGAAAACAGCGGTTGTGAAGAAGGACAACAGCTCATTTGTATTCGTCGTGAAAGGCAGCAAGGTTGAGCAACGAACCATCCGGACCGGCGAGGAATCCGGCGATGCTTACGTAGTTCTCGATGGATTGAGTGGCAACGAATCTGTCGCTGTTGCAGGAGTTGATAAATTACGTGATGGAGATCGTGTCAAAGTGCAATAGGGGTCTGTGTTCCTTAGCGTTGGTTAGACAGGATGACAGGATTTTCAGAATTAACACGATGAAAGTTGGAAACGATTATGTCTGATCCGATAGTGCGAGTGCGCAACGTGAGTAAGCGTTTCAATCGCGACGGCTTTGAAGTCATCGCTTTGGACAACGTCGACCTCGAGTTGCACCAGGGAGATTTTCTGGCGCTGATGGGGCCGAGTGGCTCGGGCAAATCGACACTCCTGAATCTTCTTGCGGGAATCGATCGCCCTACCGAAGGCGAAGTCGAAGTGATGGGAACACAACTGACGCGGATGACCGAAAGTCAGCTCGCGGTATGGCGCAACGCGCACATCGGCTACATCTTTCAGACTTTTAATCTCGTGCCCGTGCTGACAGCGTTTGAGAACGTCGAGCTGCCTTTGCTTTTGACGAAGCTAACTAAGGCCGAGCGCCGGAGGAACGTGGAGACCGCACTCGACCTCGTGGGCCTCAGCGACCGCATGCACCATCAACCCAAACAGCTCTCCGGTGGACAGGAACAGCGCGTGGCGATCGCGCGCGCCATCGTTACCGATCCTGATCTGGTACTCGCTGACGAGCCGACAGGCAACCTCGACGCGCGCTCGGGCGAAGAGATCCTGCAAATTCTTTCAACCCTGAACCACGAGTTAAAGAAGACGATCATGCTGGTGACGCACGACCCACACGCGGCCAGCTTTGCCTCCGAGCAGATGCACCTCGAGAAGGGCGTGCTGACTGAACTCGAAGCCGTTGTCTAGCCGCGGATAAACGCAGATAAAAACGCTGATCTGGTGCTCGCTGGCGAGCAGTTGAGTCTTAGCGCCCACCCGGCTGGCCCCCTATACAACGAATTACAGGCTTTTTCCCGGGCACATTTCTTGCCACTAGTTCCTGAATCCATAAGCTTGCGCGCTCGCCAGGAGTCCGATTATGAGATGGAAACACTGGTTGATTATCGCGGTCGTTCTGTTAACGATATCCGCCGGGACATTCGGGCAGGCCCCCAAAACCCAACCGCGCTCCGCTCGCATCGTGACGAACCGCGACGTTTTGGCCATGGTTCACAGAGGAATGAGATCCGACCTCATCATCGCCACCATTCTCACTTCGCCTTGCAACTTCGACATCTTTCCTCCCGTGCTCGACGATCTGAAGCGACGCGGCGTGCCGGAGAACGTTTTGCAAGTGATGTCCGTGGTTCCGAATGGACCACCAAACCTTCCCGAAACCGTCGGGCCGAATTTAACGTCGCCAATCAAAACCGTTAAGCTGCCGAAGGGGACGGCGGTCATCGTTGAGACGCTTTATCCAGTTTCTTCCGCGGACTTCAAAATCAACAACACGATCGCGTTTTCAGTCGCGCGGCCCGTTTTTGTGGATGACGCATTGATCATCCCGCGCGGGACGATCGCGCGCGCGAAGGTGGTGCGCGTAAAGAAAGCCGGAATTATGGGTCGCGGCGGCGCGCTGACTTTTGAGATGGAACGGATTGTGGCGATGGACGGCACGAAGATCCCGGTGATACTGACCGCCGCCGCTGAGGGTGGCAATCGCACAGGCGTACTTGCAGTCGGCGCCGCGGCTACATCAGCGTTGATTTTTCCCTACACGGCGCCGGCAGCGATCGTGTGGGGCTTCAAGAAGGGCGACGATGCAGTCGTGCGCGGCAGTAAACAGTTTGCAGCAGTGATCAGGAACGATATTGAGCTTGCGGGCCTGGTGCCCGACAAGGATCGTGTAATCTATCACTACGCGGAATCATTGAAGGCGAAGCAGAACAGCACCACGACGCCGGCAAACTTTCCGCGTCTGGAAGTTCGTCATTAGGTTTGACTTACACAAAGTCGAAGATGCCACGCTCGTTAAATTCTGTCAGAGGAGCACTCCCGATCGATGCGATTTGACTGGATGACCATCGTAGCCATTCTTGTCATTGTTGTCGCCGTTGGCTACCTGATACTGAAGCGCAGAAGTAAGGCTTAGGCGCAACCCAACCAGCAGCAATTTTTCAGACGTCATTGAAGCAGGACCACCGGTTCCTTCTTTAACTATCCGTCTGGGAAGTTCTACACTAATCCTCACAAGGACCATGGAAGCACCATTCATCCACGAAAAAGCGTTGGTCGAAACAGATGCGATCGGCGAAGGCACTCGCGTCTGGGCGTTCGCTCATGTACTGAAGGATGTTGTTATCGGCGCTCACTGTAACATCGGCGATCATGCTTTCATCGAGAGCGGAGTCACAATCGGCAACAACGTAACTATCAAAAACGGCGTCTGCGTCTGGCAGCACGTGCACGTAGCCGACAACGTATTTCTTGGTCCAAACGCCGTTCTAACCAACGATCTGGCCCCACGGAGCCGCGATGCGAACTGGGTGCCCGTGGAAACATGGATTGAAGAAGGCGTCACAATAGGCGCGAACGCCACCATCGTTTGCGGCGTCAGACTGGGCAAGCGTTGTTTAGTCGGGGCTGGCGCGGTCGTGACCCGCGATGTTCGCCCGCATGAACTGATTTACGGAAACCCTGCGCGACATGGGGGTTGGGTCTGTTTTTGTGCTCAATCTTTGAAGCCCGGCCGTGGTCCGGTTATCACTTGTGCTCGCTGTCGACGAAAGTACAAAGTTGGAGAAAATGGCGTCCAGGAGGTGGACTGAACAAAAACCTCAAAGGATCCTACCGATTTTGAGCTTTTGTGCTTCTTTGTGGCTAAAATCCGGGGCTGCGAGTGCTCGCTGGCGAGCACTTGTTGTCTACGCGCCCACTGCTAATCGGGAAAATGGGCCAAATATCTAGGGTTTTTCCGGCACAATGCTTGCGAAAGGACAGTCCAATCTGCCGGCTGGACGTGTAAATTCGTCGAAGGGGTTTCTCGTGAGCAAGAAGCGCATCGGCATCTTCGTCATTGCTTATAACGCCGTAAACAAACTCGACTGGACGCTTGATCGCATTTCTCAAGAGGTCTGGGACAAGGGTGACGAGGTGATTC
>Ga0134127_10003298_pt1 | contig 11611 bp, 5 predicted proteins | sample KB31753_FD_96459 | JGI IMG/M metagenome (GOLD analysis project Ga0134127, IMG submission 96459) | Terrestrial soil microbial communities with excess Nitrogen fertilizer from Kellogg Biological Station, Michigan, USA - KB3-175-3 | ecosystem: Environmental > Terrestrial > Soil > Unclassified ...
GAACAGTCCCTCGTAGTTCCCCTCGAGCTTCGCCAGCCGGTAGTTGGCGAGGACCGACCAGTTGTTCGAGAAGCGGCGGTTGTAGATCAGCTCCAGCGCCTCGTAGGTCCGTTCCGGCTTGGGGAACGGGAAGAGCCCGCCCTGCGGGACCTTGCTGGTCCCCGGGTTGGCCAGCACGTACGGGCCGAAGACGGTCGCGGGGAAGGCGGCGCTCCGGCCGACCCCCTTCCCCTGGTCCACGCCGTTCACTCCGCCGAACGGATCGTACGGGTAGCCGTACGAGACGCCGTAGTAGAAATTCTGGATCTGCTCGATGGCGTTGACCTGCGTGTCCTCGAGCGCCCGCCCCTGCGTCCGGTAGATCAGCCGCGCTTCGAGCGAGGACGTCGGCGTCAGCTCGAAGGCGTAGCCGCCCGACAGCTCGTCTTCGTACGGGAGCTTCGCCCCCCCGACCACGGTCGTCGGCTCGACCCCCTGCGTGAACGTGGCCCCCAGCGGATCGCAGGTGCTGGCCGTGCCGGAGCCGTCGACGCATGAACCGGGCGCGAGCCCGCCCGCCACGACGCGGGCCGACGTCAGGGCCTGGTCGTTGAACTCCTGCAGGCTGACCCCGACCTCGTTGCTGAAGGCGCGGACCGCCAGGTCGTTGGGGACCCGCTCGAAGTAGCGTCCCCAGTTCAGGTAGGCCTTGCTCTTCCCGTCGCCCTTGACGTCCCACACGACGCCGAGGCGCGGGGCGAGATTTCCGGTGAAGCTGTACCGGTTGGGGTCGTAGTTCGAGGTGCCCGGCTGGTAGATGCGCGTCGGGACGCCCCCCACGTCGACCACCCTGGTCGCGAACGGCAGGCTGAACCGGCCGGATCCGCCCACCGTCTCCTGCGTGGCGCGCAGGCCGAGCTTCAGGGTGACGCGCGGCACGACGGTCCAGGTGTCCTGGAGGAACGCGTTGTACTCCCTCGCCGACGTCGGCGGCAACGCGGGCCCCATGCGGGCGCGGGTCACCCGGAACCGGTTGGCGCTGTCGAACGCGACCGTCGGGTCGCCGGTGCCGTTCCGGACGCTCACCTGCGCGCCGCCCCGGGTCGGGACGAAGACGACGTCCTGGATCCCGTCGGCGCCCGGCGAGCAGGTCCCGGTGCTGCCGTCGCAGGTCAGGGCGTCCACCGGCGCGCCGGTGTCGTCGCTCACGGGCAGCTGCACGTTGAAGGACGACCCGGTGTAGGTGCCCGTGTCGAGGTAGCCGATGTCGTCGTACTCGACACCCCACTTGAACTCGTGGTTCCCGGCGATGTTCGTGAGCTTCACCAGGTACTGGGTGCTCTTGTCGTCCTGGTTGCTGATGAAACCGACGCCGCCCCGGTAGTCCGCCACCGGAGTGAGCGGGACGGTGAACGGGGCCGTGTTCGCCGAGGTCCCGTCGAGGCTGTAGGACGTGGCGCCCCGGCGGAACTCCAGGTTGTTGCGCAGGTCGAGGTACCGGGTCTCGTCCTTGACGGAGTCCTCCCGGAACTTGCCGACGTGCCGCCCGATCTGCGCCTCCACGAAGAACTTCGGGCTGATGACTCCGTTCCACTTGAGCGTGCCGTTGTTCGAGCCGTACTCGATCTCGCTCTGGCCGCCCCCCGAGGCGAAGTCGGTGAACAGGGGGGCGATGTCCCTCTGGAAGCCCCGGTCCCCCGTGGCCGGATCGCCGAAAAACGTCAAGTCGACCTCGTGGCTGGGATTGGCGCGCCAGGAGAGCTTGACGGCGTAGTTGTCGGCGGTGCGCGTCCTCTCGAGCTCTCGCGCGGACGACGGGAAGGCCTGGACATCGGTGACGTCGAATCCCGTGGTCGGGTCGGAGAACCTCGGGTTGGCGCCGATCGCCGCCGCCGCGAACCCCGGGTTGACGATCGAGTTGGCCTGGTTCCTCTGGGTCGTGATCACAGGGTTGAAGGCGATGAAGTAGAACAGCTTGTCCTTCCGGATCGGGCCTCCGACCGAGAAGGCGAAGTCCTGCACGTCCTCGTGGACCAGGTTGGAGGTGCCGCTCTGGAGATCGACGAGCCTGTAATCCGACCGCGCGCCCCCCGGCGTGGCGTACCAGGCGACGCTCCCCTTGAAGTCGTTGGTCCCCGACTTGACGATGGTGTTGATGATGCCGCCCAGCGCCCGCCCGTACTCGGCCTCGAAGCCCGCGGTCTTGATCTGCACCTCGTCCAGGAACTCGCTGGTCACCCCCGTGCCGAGCGAGCCGTAGACGATGTTGTAGGCGCCGATCCCGCCGTACCCCGTGTTCGTGACGTTGACCCCGTCGATCAGGTAGGAGTTCTCCAGCCCGCTGGCGCCGCCGATCGAATAGTTCCCCTGGCCGGTGCCGAGCCCGCTGACCACGCCGGGGGCGACGGCATACGTGTCGGTGAAGGAGCGCCCGAGCGGGACCGAGTTGGCGAACTCGTCGTAGCGGATGTTGGTGCTGGCCCCCGTGGACTTGGTGTCGACCAGGGGCGCCTCGCCCGTCACCGTGACGGTCTCGGTCTTCCCCGGCTCGAGTTTGAAGTTGAGCTGCAGCCTTTCGCTCAGACCGACCGGGACATCGTTCTTGATCACCGTCGTGAAGCCGCCCGGGGCCTCGACCCTGAGCGAATACGAACCGGGCCGCAGGAACGGCAGGATGTAGCTGCCGCTCGCGTCGGTGTCGGCCGTGCGCGTCCCTGACGCGGACGTGGCGATGACCACGGCGCCGGGGATGCCGCGCCCCGTGGGGTCGGTGACTTTTCCGGTGATCGTTCCGGTCGTGACTTCCTGCGCGAAGCCGCTCGTCCACGTCAAGAGCGCCACAGCGACGATCCCTGCCAGCCGTATGCCCGGTGTCCTCATGGTGGGTCCTCCGTTCCATGACCGTGGACCCTGGTCGCGCGCGGGGAGGAAGATGTGACGGGGGGCGCTCGGTGAATCGCCTGCGGTTTGGATCCGCGGCCTCAATCCGCCGCTCGTCACCCGCCACTCCGGCGCCCCGCGCATCGCGCGGGTCCGATTCGCGCCGGCTTCGCACTGACCGTGAAGTGCGCCCGGCGCGTGCGGCGAGGAAGCACTCGATTCGACGGTACGCTCAAGGCCGCGTCCCGTCCACCGAAACGCCGAGTCGGCGCTGCATCGCAGACGCAGCGGGGACGGCCCTACTGGCGCATTCGGGGCTTTTCAGGGAATGACCCGAGCGGCGCGCGCCGCGGAGGCAAGAGGGACGCGCGCCGCCCGGCGGAGGGTTGGCTCACCCTCCGATCGCGAGCAGGACCTCTTTCCCCTTGAAGATGTCGGGGTCGAGGATCACCACCCGTGCGCTGCTGAAGTCCTCGGCGGTCTCGATGGCGAAATCCCTGCCCTCCTGGAATACCGGCGGCAGCAGGCGCACCGCCCGGATCTGATCGAGGCCGAAGCTCTGGGGGATGAGGCTGATGCTGTTCCCAGCCCTCAGGTCCAGCGACTCCTCGAAGGCGACCGTCTTCAGGTCCTGCAGGCGCCTCAGGACCGGGCTCAGCACCCCCTGGCCCTTCAGGCTCTCGCTGCTGGCCGCGTGATAGTGGAGGCTGTTCTCCCGGGTCGCGATGTCGCTCTCCAGCCCGGCCTTGACGCGCTCCAGGTTCTCGGCGTGCGCCTGGGCGGTGTCCCGCTCCCTCACCAGCTGGCGCGTGCGGGCACGCCGCACGCGGACCGGCGTCTGGCCGGCGTCACCCTGCGTGACGTAGGTGCGGAAGGTGTCCTGCTGGGGATCATAGAAGAACCAGACCTGGTTCCCCGCCAGCAGCTCGTCGGTCTGGTCGACCTGGCGCACCAGCTCCTTGGCCTTGGCCTGGTCCAGGCCGGCCTCGCCGGTCAGATAGGCCAGCGCCAGCTGCTCGTGCCGGTCGCCGCGCTTCGCCACGACGAACTTGTCGGGCAGGGTCTGCTCGAGGTGGGCCACCTTCTCCTGCAGCTCCCTTATGCTGTCCCTGTCCGCGATGATCTTCTGCAGGAGCGCCTTGTAGGAAATGTCCTTCTCCTGCTCGACCAGCGCGTTGAGCACGTCCCGCTGCTCGGGGTTCAGATCCTGGGTGAAGATCTCGCTGAACTGAAGCGTCTTCTCCCCCGGCTTGCGGGAGGCGTTGAAGACTTCGATCCGCTTCATCATGGTGTCCGAGGTCTGATCGATCTCGGTGCGATCGTCCTTCAGCTGGGTCAGCAGCTCATCGGTGGTCTTCGCCGACCCGGGCCCCGGCCTCGCGCAGCCGAGCGCTCCGAGTCCCAGCATCGCGATGATCGCCGCAGCCACGAGACCGGCCCTTTGAATGCTCATGATGCCTCCCGCGGTTTACTTCCCGCTCTAAATGGTTTTGTATGCATGGGATAGCAGGATTTGTGCCACGCCCGCCGGGCGGGATGGGTACGGCGTGGGGGCCGGATTCAGGTCGCGTCCATGCGCCGGGTGGAACCGCGCAAGCGATTGCACCCAAAGGAGTCCGTCCTCCGGAGGTGCCGCGCTGGGCAGGCGCGGGCCCCGGCCGCTGCGGAGCGGGCACCGCGATCGGAGTGTCGGCCGGACAGTACGACCGTCGTCCGCCGCAGATGACAGGAGGGCCTCAGCCGGCCCCCGCGGCGCGCGCCTCGCGGCCCATGACGACGATCTCCTCGTCGACCGCCCGCAGGTACTCCTCCTCGGTCAGGGCGTCCACGGAGCGCAGCTTGGCGAGCAGGGCGTTCATGAGCTGGCGAAGCCCCGGCCCGGGCGTGCCGTGGGCGAAGGAGCTCTGGTATTTCACGGGCCCCGGGATGAGGGAGACCAGGAACGCCGTCTGGGCCGGCGTCAGGTCCCGGGGCTCCCGGTTGAAGTAGGTGCGCGCCGCGGGCCGCAGGCCGAAGAGATCCGGGCCCCACTCGATGACGTTCAGGTAGATCTCGAGGATTCGATTCTTGCCCAGGGCCGCCTCGAGGAGCAGCGTCAGGGTCAGCTCCTGAAGTTTCCGGCCGAGGCGCTTCTCGCGGGACAGGAACAGGTTCTTCGCGAGCTGCTGCGTGATCGTCGAGGCGCCGCGCGCGGCGCCGCCGCGGGCCCAGTCGGTCAGGATCGCCGAGGGCACCTCCCTGAGATCGATGCCGGGGTGGCCGTAGAAGCCGGCGTCCTCGCCGAGCAGGAGAGCGCGCAGGAAGAGCGGCGGGACCTCGGCCAGCGGGATGAAGTCAGGGGACGAGGGGGACACCTCGATCGCCCGGCTGGCGCCCGTGCCGGAGGTGGCCTCATGAACGAAGTCGCCGCGGAGCCGCACGATGGCGGGAGGCAGGCGCTTCGGGGGCGTGAAGTCGAGCCGCTGCGTGACCACGAACGACGCCGGGTCCGAGATGCGGCCCTTGGCGCTCGCGGCGAGCGAGGCGGAGCCCAGATCGTCGCCGGACCCCGCGAGGGCCGCGGGGCCCGGATTCTCCGGGGCGTCGAGACCGGAGGTCCGCAGCAGGCGGGCGAAATCCACCCGCTCGACGTCGAGCGACAGGTCCACGCCCGGGTCGGTTTCGAGATTCCTGACGACGAGCGCGCCCGAGAGGGCGGCGCCTTCGATCGTGGCGCTCCAGCGCGGGATCTCCAGGAGACCCTCCGTCTGTTTCCAGGAGCCGGCGATCCGGACGGCCACCCTGGTCGGCTCGCCGAGCGCCTGCGGCTCCGATCCCTCGCCGGCGAGCGCCGGCAGGCGGGCGGAGCGCGCTTCGAGGTCCAGGTCGAAGCCGGCGACGCCGGCCGATGACCGGAGCGTGACGGAGCCTTGAATCGTCCCGCCGTCGAGCAGGGGCCGGTCGAAGCGCCGCACGTCGAGGAGGCGCCCCATCGGCAGATCGGCGGCCTTGAACGACCAGGCGCTCCCGCCGGGTCCGTCGGTCCGTCGCACGTCCAGCCCCGCCCCGGGCCGTCCCAGCACGACATGCAGATTGTCCGCGGCGCCGCCGACGACATCCCACGTCGTGGATTCCGCCGCGACCGTCAGCCCGGCCGGCCCGTCGAGAACGGCGCGTCCCACGACGAGCCGGATCCGGCCCGGCCACCAGGCCTCGACGGTGTCGGCCCCCAGCCGCCAGCTCCCGGGCTTTTCGATCCTGGCGCCTTCCAGCCGGAGCGGCGGCCAGAGGCCGACGCGAACGGCGTCGACCCGTGCCACGAGACCGCGCCGCGCGGCCTCCGCCTCGATGCGAGAGGCGACGGCGCGCTCGACGAACGGCCGGGCCGCGAGGGCCCCAAGGGCGAGCGCCAGCACGGCCGCCAGGGCGGCAAGGAGGCGGCGGCGTCCCGGGCGATTCCTGCGCATCCTCCAAGGATGCCACAGGAAAATGCCATACAACCGTGGAGGTGGGAGGAGCGCATTCACAGGGGAACAGGACGTTTCGATAGTAGCTGGGGGCCTCCCGAGGCACTAACCTCCTCTCAGGGCTAGCATGTCTTTGAAGATCAATGAGTTAGTGGAGACCACTCCGGCTCCACCTCCACGGAAGTAGGGCATTTTCCGTCAGGGGGCCGGGATGGTGACGACCTTCGCGGCGATGTTGTCCACGTAGTTCGTCTCGGTGACGAGACGCAGGGGGTTCACCTCGATCTCGAGGACATACGTGCCCGGGACGACATCAGTGATGTCGATCCACTGGCCCTCGGTAAACGCGGTATAGATGTCCGACCAGCCCGCCGAGATCCCCTGGTTCAGGTCGCAGTCGTCGTAACGGTAAGGCCGCCCCGCCTGGCAGACCTCCTCGACGTCGACCACGCAGAACCCCTCCTTGCGGCCGGCGATCATCGCTCTGGCCGCGGGCGGGTGGGCCGCAAGAAGGTCGCTGGAGCAGACGCCGGGGTTGGCGGCGCGCAGCTGGACCCAGTCGGCGTAGGCCTCCGGCGCCCACAGACGGTAGCCCGCGTAGCCGCGCAGGTGGTAATGGCCGTGGCAGGGCTGAAACTGGAACAGTCCCAGGTGATCGATCGGCCTGCCGACCGCCAGGTCGCCCGGCCCGAGGTTCGGCAGGATGCTGTCGAAGCTGATCAACCGCCGCGTTCCCGGCAGGACGTCCCCCTCGATCACGGCGCAGTCGTTCGCGAAGAAGGTCAGGACCTGGATGAACGTGGTGTCGAGGCTCCGGGGATCGACGCGCAGGTTGGGGCAGCCCCGCGGGTCGGAGCATCCCAGCTGCGGACCGCACTCGCTCGGGCCGGGCGCGGCCCCCAGCCGGCCCGATCCGAGAAGCGCGATGGCGAAGAGCAGGATCGTCCGTCTCATGGGCACCCCCCGTCACAGGACACAGGCTCTCTCTCCCAGGGGACCGTTTCGCTGCCGAAGCCGCTGCGACCGGACCCCTCATGGTACTGGACCAGGTAGAAGAACGCCCGCCCGGCGGGCGGCGGCGTGTCCCCGGTCCCTTCGCTCCAGGACGTGGCGGTCGCCGCGCGGGCCAGGACGCGCACCGCTCCCAGGTCGACGCGGTCTCCCAGAACGGCGAGCGCGCCGGTGTCCCCTGCGATCACGTCGTAACCTGACGCGCCCGGGACGGCGTCCCATTCCAGCCGCGCCGCCCCGGAGGCGGTGTCGATCTGAAGATGGAGCTGGAGAGGCTCCGGCCCGTACCCCAGGTCCAGGGGGACAGTCGTTACGGCCTCGGCCGTGGCGCTGTTCCCCGAAGCGTCCAGGGCCGCATAGACGAGGCGGTAGGCTCTCCCGGTGCCGGCTCGCGAGCGCTCCGCCCTGAGTTCGACGACGGCGTCCGCCGTCCCCGGATCGGCGCCGGCCACATCGACGCCCGTGCGCCCGTCGTCGTCTCCTGCGGCATCCGGCGGCTCGCTGTCCGCGGCCTCCGTCAGGACGACGCCTGGGGACGGATCACAGCGGTCGGTCGCCTGCCACGCGGGCCGCACCTCCACCCGTCGATGATTGGGCGGCCAGAGGATCGAAGGAACGCCTCCCAGGACCAGGGTCGGCGCTTCCGTGTCCGCGACGGTCACCAGGGCCTCGGCCGTGTCGGACGCTCCCTGCCCATCCACCACGCGCAGCGTGATGCGACTGGCGCCGAGCGGCAGAGCGACCGGCTGGATCGGCTGCGTCCCCAGGAGAGCCTGTCCCGGGGCGCCGAAGCTCCTGAACCACTCGTACGACACGATCGAGTTGCCGCCGGGCTCCGCCGGCGGGGCCGTCGAGTCGGTCCCGTCCAGCACCGCGTGCGCCGACAGGGCCGCCTCGCATTCGAGGCTTCCGGGCGCCGCGATCACGGCCTGCGGGGCCGGCGCGAAGACCAGGACCGTTTCGGACTGGTGCAGGAAGACCTTTTGATCCCGGACCGGCGGAGTGGATCCGTCCATCGCTTCGATCGCCAGGGTACAGGACGCGTCCGGCGGGAGCACCGAGATGTCGATGGAGTCCGGCAATCCGGCGTAGAAGGGGACGCTTAGAACCGGGCTTCCCGAGGCGATCTCCGCCTCCAGGAACCCCGGCTCGACGCGCAGGATGGTGAGGTTGGACCGCGAGGCGGGCTGCCCGATCCGTTGCAGGCAGATCGGCGCCGGGAGCGGCAGGCCGCGCAGGTCTATCAGGTCGATGAACTCCGACGTGGTATGGCCGCACGTCCCGGGCGCCATCTCGAAATCCCTCTGGCCGTCGGCGCAGCCGCCGTACGCGTCCAGGTCGAACAGGTACGGAGTGCCTATCGATCCGGAGAGATAGGCGATCCCCTCCCCGGGCACGCCGTCGGGCCGGTAGCCGGAGGCGCATACGACGGGATAACCGGCGTCCTGCAGCGTGAGCTGTGCTGTGCCGCCCGGGCGGATCTCGATCGTGCCGCTCAGCGGCTCCCCCTGCGGATCGGCCGCCAGGAGCCTGACCTCCAGATCGGTGCCGCCGTCCTGGACGATCTCCGAGATGGAGAGCCGCGGCTGACAGGCGTCCCCCGCACCGTCGCCGTTGCTGTCCTTCTGATCCGGGTTCCACGCGCCGGCGCAGTTGTCGCACGCGTCCCCCCGCCCGTCCCCGTCCGTTTCGATCTGCGACAGGTTCCACACCGACGGGCAGTTGTCGCAGGCGTCACCGCTGAGATCGCCATCTGTGTCCATCTGGCCGAGGTTCTCGATCGCGGGACAGTTGTCGCACACGTCGCCCAGCCCGTCGCCGTCCGCATCCCTCTGGTCCGGGTTGTACAGCACGGCGCAGTTGTCGATCCCCCCGCAGACGGCGTCGCGATCGAAGTCGTTGTCCGCGTCGATGGGACAGGGATCGCAGGCGTCTCCCATTCCGTCCGAGTCCGCGTCCGACTGGGACGGGTTGGACGCGGCGACGCAGTTGTCGATGCCGCAGTCGCTCGGGCCGAGGCAGGAATCCCCCACTCCGTCCCCGTCGGTGTCGGTGCACGTGTCGCAGGCGTCCCCGGCACCGTCGTCATCCGTGTCCATCTGGTCGGGATTCGACAGTCCGGCGCAGTTGTCCTGGCCGTCGCAGGTGAAATCGAGGTCGGCATCGACGCACGGGGTATCGGGCACGATGCCTCCCCCGGCGGATGGCGCGGGCGTCGACGATCGGGCCGGCCACGAAGCCAGCGCCAGCCACAGCATCAGGACGGGTACCCGCCGAGAGACACCGCTCGTCATGTCGGCACGACCCCGATTGGTCGGGTGGATTGGGCTGGGCGGAGTATACGCCCGTTTTGCGCTGTGCGGCCCGGACCGGCCCGTCAGCGCGGGGAGGGTTTCCCGGGCGTCGGCGCGGCGCCGTCAGGGGCCGGAGCGTCGATCCAGCGCAGGGCGTCGTCGAGCAGGCGGAACAGGCCCTCGCGGACTTCCTTGAACTGGCGGTCCCCTCCGACGATCGGCGCGTACTTGTGGGGGCCGCGCGGGACGGCGCTCAGGGCCTTCGCCTCGGAATGCGTGTCGAGAGTGCCCTCGATCAGGGCGACCGGGATCGGCGCCATCCTGCGCAGCTCGGCCTCGACGTCGAAGACCTCGTCAGGCGGGCTCTCCATGCGGAGCTGGATCGAGACCCGGAAGACGCTCGCCCCCTTCCGGTCGGGGGCGATGAGGACGATGCCGCGCACCCCCTCGGCGCCGACGCGGTTCAGGAGGTACGGAATGATCTCGGCCCCCGCCGCGAATCCGACCAGGACGACCGGGGCGTCCTTCCCCCTGCCGGACCGCTCGTTGAGGTAGCTCTTGAGGCGCTGGAACTCCGAGACCAGGGCCGCCGGCTCGATCTTCTGCGTGAAGTACTCCGGGGAGTCGATCCCCAGGACGTACCGTCCCGCGGCGGCCAGGAAGGATGCCGCATCCTGCTGCAGCGGGCGCCAGCCCCACTCGCCGGAATAAAAGAGGACGGGCAATCCCGCCGTGGACGGGCCCGCGGGGGCATGTCCGGTCCCCCCGGCGGACGGGGGGGAATACAGGAGGACCCGGAAGCTGGCGTTCCCCTGGGTCGGGAAGAGCCTCTGATCGGGGAGCTGGCGCTCCACCGCCCCGCTGGCGCCGGTGCCCAGGAGGACGGCGATCGCGCAGGCAGGGAGGACGCGCACTCCGCCGCCCACCCTAGGGATAGATGCCGCGGATGCGCGTCGCCTCGGCGACCCGGCCGACGGCGAGGATGTAGGCGGCGGCCCGCATGTGCACGTTGAACTTCTTCGCGATCGACAGGACTTCGCTGAAGGCCCGCGTCATGACCTTCTCGAGGTGATGGTTGACCTGGGCCTCCTCCCAGAAGAAGGCCTGCAGCGACTGCACCCACTCGAAATAGGACACGGTCACGCCGCCGGCGTTCGCCAGGATGTCCGGGATCAGGAAGACGCCGTTCTTGTGCAGGATCTCGTCGGCGCCCGGCGTCGTCGGGCCGTTGGCCGCCTCGGCGACGATCTTGGCGCGAATCTTCCCGGCGTTCGCCAGGGTGATCTGGTTCTCGAGGGCGGCCGGCACCAGGATGTCGCACTCGAGCTCGAGGAGCCGGTCGTTGCTGATCGTATCGGCGTCGCGGAAGCCGCGCAGGGAGCCGGTGGTCTCCTTGTGCGCCAGGACCGCCGGGATGTTCAGCCCCTTCGGGTTGAGGATGCCGCCGCTGCTGTCGGAGACGGCGATGATCGAGGCGCCGTCCTCGCTCAGGAGGCGCGCCGCCACGCTGCCGGCGTTGCCGAAACCCTGCACGGCCACCTTCGCCCCCTTCAGGGAGATGCTTCTCTCGCGACAGGCCTCGCGCGTCACGAACTGCACGCCCCGGGCCGTCGCCTCGGCGCGCCCCTGGGAGCCGCCGATCTGCAGGGGCTTGCCGGTCACGACACCGAGCTGCGTCGCGCCGACCGTCATGGAATAGGTGTCCATGATCCAGGCCATCGTCTGCGCGTTGGTGTAGACGTCCGGGGCCGGGATGTCGCGCTCGGGGCCGATGATGATGCTGATCTCCGAGGCGTAGCGGCGGGTCATGTTCTCGAGCTCGCGCAGCGACATGTTCTTGGGGTCGCAGATCACCCCCCCCTTGCCGCCGCCGTACGGGATGTTGACCGTGGCGCACTTCCAGGTCATCCAGGAGGCCAGGGCCTTCACCTCGTCGAGCGTCACCTTGGGGTGATACCGGATCCCGCCCTTGGCCGGGCCGCGCGCGATGTTGTGCTGGAC
>Ga0134127_10003299_pt1 | contig 11610 bp, 10 predicted proteins | sample KB31753_FD_96459 | JGI IMG/M metagenome (GOLD analysis project Ga0134127, IMG submission 96459) | Terrestrial soil microbial communities with excess Nitrogen fertilizer from Kellogg Biological Station, Michigan, USA - KB3-175-3 | ecosystem: Environmental > Terrestrial > Soil > Unclassified ...
GCTCCTCATCGTCGCCGAGCGCGCCGCGCGCATCGAGCGACGCATGTACGCTCCGCAATTGCGCCGCAAACGCTGCCGCACTCTCGTATCGATTGTCCGGGTTGGGTGCAACCGCCTTCAGCAGCACTTCGTCGAGCTCCGGCGGCACGTGCGGGTTGGTGGCGCTCGGCGCGGCGGCGCCGCGGTGCATTGGCCGCCTTCCGGTCAGCGTTTCGTACATCACCGCGCCGACCGAGTAGATGTCCGACCGCTCGTCCGCCGGCAACCCGCGCGCTTCCTCCGGCGCGTCGTAATCGCGCAGCTCGCCTGTGTCCGGCGCGGCGAAGCCATCGCGGGAGGCGAGGGCAAGGGCGGGAATCTTCGCGTGTCCTTTCGCGGTAATGACGACCGAGTCAGGGCTCAGGCCGCAATGGGCATATCCACACGCGTGCGCGTTGGCAATGGCGTCAGCCATCTGGATGCCCAACTCGAGCGCGCGACGGACGTTCATTGGCCGCCCGCCCATTTCCGACCTCAGAGACTGTCCTCTCAGGTACTCAAAAACGATGAAGATGCGGCCGTTGTGGTGGCCGACATCGAACAGGGTGGTGATGTTGGGATGCGACAGCGCGGTGACGCCGCGCGCGCTCTCGACGAAAGCACGGCGGCCCGCGATGTCGACGAAATCCGATGGCAGGATGCGGATGGCCACCGTGCGCCCCTTCTTCGTATCGCGGGCGCGAAACAGCTCTCCCGGTCCTGCGGGCTCCAGCCGTTCCAGTAAGTTGTAGTGATCGATGACCGCGATCGGGCCAGGGACCGACGTCGTCATTCAGGCTTCTGCTCGATGACCGTCTGAACCAGTTCCTTGGCGTCGCCGATCTGCTCGAGCGCGAGTGCGATGTCGAGCGTCGGCCGCCCGGGCATTCGTGAGCTCTGGCAGTACACGGTGTGCTGCCCGATCGTCGCGAGCGCGTCGGTAAGCAGATCCATCGCTACGGCGAGCCGGCCGCGTCCCTGGCCCATCATCGTTTCGTGCACTTCGAGCGCCTGCCGGTGTTTATCGAGCGCGCTCATTTCACCCCTTCTTCGGCGGTCTGGCCGGACGAATCTCGACGCGGCTCGGCAGACTTCGCGCCGGATGCCCGAGCAGATCGACGACCGCCTCGGCGACGTCGTCGGGGGACAGTTTCCACTCCGCGCCGGCGGTCTGGTGTCCGCCGAAATTGGTGTTCACCGAACCGGGCATCACGTACGCGACGCGAATGCCATCGTGGCGGACCTCCTGCATCAACGCTTCGGAGAACGCATTCAGTCCTGACTTCGATGCACAGTATGCGGCCGCTTCCGGAAACGCGTTCTTCCCTGCCAGACTGCTGATGCTGATGATCCAACCGCCTCCCCGCTTCCGCAGGTGCGGCAGCACCGCGCGGCAGCAGTAGAAGACGCCGGTGAGGTTGGTGTCGATGACATCGTGCCACTGTTCGACGGACATGTTCGCGACTGACGTGAACACACCCACGCCGGCGTTGTTCACGAGGATGTCGATTCCGCCGAACCGTGCGGCGGCAGCATTGAACACACGCTCGACGTCCGAATAGTCGCGAACGTTCGCGCGTTCGGCGACGGCCGACGGACCCAGTTCGCGCGCCGCATCGGCCAGTGGTTTCTCTTTGGTTCCAGTGATCATCACGTTCGCCCCGCCAGCGACGAGTGCGCGCGCGATGGCCCGGCCGATGCCGCGCGATCCGCCGGTGACGATCGCCGTCTTCCCGCTAAGTGCCGCCATGCACCCGGTAGAATACAGCACCGGTAGATGTCAACCGTTGCCGTCTTTGGCGCTGGCGACATCGGCGCCGCGTGTGCGCAGGCGCTCGCGTCGCGCGATCGCGCGCGTCGCATTCTCTTGATCGACGCCGCCGCCAACGCGGCGGCAGGGAAGGCGCTCGACATCCAGCAGGCCGGTGCGATCGCCGGGTTTCACACCGAGCTCGAAGCAACGGCTGATGAAACGCGCGCCATCGGGTGCGCGCTGATTGTCGTCGCCGACCGGATGGCGACGGGATCGCCCGAGTGGCTCGGTGAAGAAGCGCTCGCGCTCGTCAGACGCGTGACCGACTGGTCGGACGCGCCTGTCGTGTTTGCCGGCGCCCTGCAAGCCGGGCTGATGCGCGCCGCGTCACAGGAACTTCGAATTGCTGCGCGTCGGCTGATCGGATCCGCAAGCGACGCCTTCGCGTCAGCAGTTTCCGCAATCGTCGCGATGGAGGCGCGCTGCTCGCCGGCCGACGTGTCGGTGGCAATGCTGGGAACGCCGCCGGATGGGTTTGTGATCCCCTGGAGCGAGGCGTCGATAGGCGGCTATGCGCTGGAGCGGACGCTCTCGCAGGTGCAGCTTCGGCGACTCGAGGCACGCGCCGCCCGCTTATGGCCCCCGGGGCCGTACGCCCTTGGAGCGGCGGCGGCGCGGATCGTCGAAGGGATGCTGGATGCAGCGCGGCGTTCCTATAACATTCTGACCATCCTGGACGGCGAGTTTGGCGTGCGGGAGCGTGTGGCCGCCGTGCCCGCGCGGCTTGACCCGCATGGCGTGGCGCTCATACGCACCCCCTTGCTCAACAGGCGAGAACAGGTTCAACTGGATACAGCCCTCAGAGCCTGATGCGTAGAGTTCTCCTGCTTCTGCTCCTCCTCGCGCCCGCGTTGACGGCGGCGACACCCGCCATCGACGCCGAGCGGCTGATCGGCCACATCAAGTTCCTCGCATCCGACGATCTGAAAGGGCGCGCAGCGGGAAGCCCGGAGCTGGAGCAGGCCGCCGACTACATCGCGCAACAGTTCAAAGAGATCGGCTTAGTGCCCGGCGGGGACAACGGAACATGGTTTGAGCCATTCGAGCTCGTCGCCGGCCTTACCGCTGGTGAAGGCAATTCGCTCGTCGTATCGGATAAGACACAGTCCATTCGATTCACACTCGGGTCCAGCTACTATCCGCTTTCGACCGTTCCGAGCGAGAGTGCCGCGGTTGCCTCGGATCACGAGGAGAAACTTCCGCTCGTGTTTGCCGGATATGGTCTGTCGGCGCCGGACGCGCGGTACGACGACTACGACGGACTCGACGTCAATGGCAAAGCGGTAATCATCTTCTCGCACGAGCCGCAGGAAACCGATCCCAACAGCCCGCTGAACGGAAACCGGCCGATGCCGCAGACAACCGTCTATAAGAAGGCGGAGGCGGCGCGCAACCGCGGTGCACGTCTGCTGCTCGTGGTGGGCGACCCTTCACACGCAAACGATCAGGGGCTTTACCACTCGTTTGAGGTCTCGCCCGACGCGGACGAAGCCGGATTGCCGATCCTCCGTGTGCGACGCGAGGAGATCCAGCCGCTTCTGAACAAGTGGTCTCTCGATGCGCTCGCGCGTCAGATCGATCGCGACCTGCGCCCACGCTCACGTCTACTCAAAGACGCAACGGTCGATTACACCGAATTCCTCTCGCGCAACAGACGCACGGTTCGCAACGTCGTCGGTGTGCTGACGGGATCCGATCCAGCAAGAGCGCGCGAGGCGATTGTGATCGGTGCTCACTACGATCATGTCGGTCTGGGAGGCCGGCTGTCGGTAACACCTGAACGCGCGGGTGAGGTCCACAACGGCGCCGACGACAATGCGTCGGGAACAGCATCAGTGATCGAGATGGCACGCGCGGCGACGGCCGACCGCGCGCGGTTTCCGCGGACGTTGATCTTCGTAACCTTTGCGGGCGAAGAGCGCGGGCTGCTTGGTTCGGCTCACTACGTCCGTTCACCAGCTCCCGTCGCCATCGGCAGTACCGTCGTCATGCTGAACCTCGACATGGTCGGCCGATCACGCGGAGCGGTGGACGTCAGCGGTCTCGACAAAGGGGCCTTGAAGGACGACTTGATGGCCGCTGCACAAACGGTCGGCGATCTCGAGATCAAACAGGAAGGTCCCGGCGCCGGCCGCAGCGACGATTCATCCTTCATCGACGCGCGCGTGCCGGCGATCAATTTCTTCACCGGCTTTCATGCGGACTATCACCGTCCGACGGATGATTGGGAGAAGATCGAGAAGGCTGGAACTGCGCGGGTGGCGGCGCTGGCGCTCGAATTCGCTGCTCGCCTTGCCGCGGACCCGCGGCTCTCCAGGTAGGCGTTACGAAAACGCGGGCGTGGGACGGTGCAGGTTCAGGCCGTTGGTGAACGCCTGCAGGCGCTCCCGCAGCATCAACCGTCCACGGTGCAGACGCGACTTCAGCGTCTGGTCCTTCACGCGAAGGCGGGTGCTCGCCTCCTCCGTCGTCAGCCCTTCGATATCGCGCAGGACTACCGGCACGCGATAGATCTCGGGCAGGTCCTGAATGGCGGTCATCACCGCGCGTCGAAGCTGTGCGCGAAGCAGCTCCTCGTCAGGCATGTGCGACCAGTCGGCGGGCTGGAAAGTCGTCTGGCGCCCCTCGTCCTGGTCGTCGCGCCGCTCGCGATGCTGCGCGGCCCGTTCAAGTTTGGACGACCGCAGCCGCGACATGGCGGTATTGAACGTGATGCGATAAATCCACGAGGAAAGCGCGGAGTCGCCGCGAAACGCTCCGATTTTGCGATAAACCTTCAGCAGCACGTCCTGGGTGACTTCCTCGGCGTCTTCCGGATTTTTCATCTGCCGCAGCGCGAGCTGGTAAATCCGTGGTCCGTAACGCTCCGTCAGCTCATGCACGGCTGTTTCGTCGCGCGCCTGCAGCCCCGCAATCAGCCGGCGGTCCTCGGTTCTGGTCATGTCTGTCCTCATCGATAGGGAGAACACCGACCTATTCGGTCTTATTCCCGGTTTGGGGCAGGGTCTGACCCCGGTTATGACCCGTACGGGGGTCAGACCCCCTTCATGAGCCGACTCAACTTTGGAATCCGTGCAAAATACAGAGGCCGTTGGTCCTCGCAGCCATCCTGGTCGTCGCGGCGCTGATTCTGGTCAACGCCGTCTACGTCGCCGCCGAATTCGCCGCCGTCAGCGCCCGCCGCAGCCGGATCCGCCAACTAGCCGAGGAGGGCAACCGCCTCGCCTGCTGGCTGATGCCGATTCTTGAGCGCCCAGTACTGCTCGAGCGCTACATCGGCGCCTGTCAGATCGGGATTACGGTGTCAGGCCTCGTGCTCGGGGCCTACGCGCAGGCCACAATCGCCGACGCCCTGACGCCCTGGGTCGCCTGGGCCGGACTCCAGGAAAGCACCGCGCGCTCCGCCTCCATCGCCACCGTCCTGATACTGCTCACAGTGGCGCAAGTGATCTTCGCGGAGCTCGTTCCGCGATCGCTCGCGCTCCGCTATCCGACGTACGCGGCGCTCTACGCCGCCGTCCCGATGGCGCCGTCGATGTGGCTGTACCGCCCCTTCATCACCTGGCTGAATGCGACAGGCCTGGCTCTTCGAAGGTTGATCGGCGCACCGCCGCGAGCCCACCGGCACATCCATTCACCTGAAGAGATCGAACTGCTGATCGCCGAAAGCCGCGACGGCGGGCTGCTCGAGCCTGACGAGCATCGCCGCCTGCGGCGCGCTCTTCGGCTCAACGCGCGCCAGGCGAAACAGCTGATGGTGCCGCGACCCGAGATATCGGCCATCGACATCAACACGCCACTGAGCGAAGTCATTCGCCTCGTCGTCCAGAGTCCGTACTCGCGGCTGCCCGTCTACCGCGACTCGATCGACAACATCGTCGGCATGCTGCATACGAAGGATCTCGTGCGGTGGCTGGTGAGCGGAACGAGCCACGGCACCCTCGACAGCATCATCCGGCCGATCGCGAGCGTGCACGAGAGCGTCACGGCCGATCGCGTGCTGCGATACCTGCGGGAGCGGCGAACTCATCAGGCGCTTGTCGTGGATGAGTTCGGCGGGACCTCGGGGCTGATTACGTTGGAGGACGTGCTTGCCGAGTTGCTCGGCGATGTCGGCGATGAGTTCAAAGCGGGAGAGCCGGCCGCGGAAACGCTCCCCGACGGCAGGTACCGCCTCCCGGGACAGATGCCGGTCGACGATGCTGCGACGTTTTTGAACACCAAATGGGAAACGGACGCAGCGACGGTGAACGGCCTGGTTACTGAGGCGCTCGGCCATCTGCCGACCCCAGGTGAGGACGTCACCATCGGCGACTTCGAGTTTGAAGTGGAAGACGTCAGGCGGCGCGCGCTCGTATCCACGCTGGCGCGGCGCCTTCGGCCCGAGGCGCACGAAGAGGAGCAGACATGAGCGCGGCCCTGTTCACCCTCGGCATCATTCTCGCGCTCCTCCTCGCCAACGCCGTATTCGTCGCGGGCGAGTTCGCGATCGTCGGCGTGCCGCGTGCGAGTATCGAGCGGCTGGCTTCGCTCGGCAATACGTTCGCGCGCCGAGTAGTCCGCATTCTCGACAGCGTGACCCGCCGCGATCGTTACCTCGCGACGACGCAGATCGGCGTGTCGCTGGCCAGCCTTGGCCTCGGCATGTATGGCGAGCACGTTGTCGCCGATTCGATAGCTGCGTGGCTTGAACCGCTCAATGTGTCGAGATGGGTAGCTGCGCACACCATCGGCAGTGTCGTGGCCGTCGCGCTCCTCACCTACGGACATCTCGTGATTGGCGAAATGGTTCCGAAAGCACTGGCGCTGCAGAGCGCTGAGCGGACGGCGATGCTGGTCTCGCCGGCCATCGAAGCAATCGAGAAGGCGATTCTTCCGCTCGTCATCGTACTGGATGCACTGCGCGCGCTGACCGTGCGCGCCATCGGTGTCAAAGGCGAGGTAGCCGAAGAAGAGCGATACCACAGCACGGAGGAACTGCAGCTGATCATTCAGGAGAGTCAGGAGGAAGGCCTCCTGCGCGGCGAATCCGGCCGCATCCTCCGAGAGTTGTTCGAGTTCGGCGACCTGAAAGCGTGGCAGGTGATGGTGCCCCGTGTTCATCTGGTTTCGGTGCGCGTCGGGACCACGGCGGACGAACTACGTGACATCGTTCGCAGTCGACCGCACACGCGCTTTCCCGTTCACACCGGCGATCCGGACAACATCGTCGGGATGGTTCACATCAAGGATGTGCTGCGGCACATCGTCCTGCAGCAACCGGTGGGCATCGGCGATGCCCGTCCCGTTCCCTACATTCCTGCAACTACCCCGCTCGATAAAGTGCTCTCGGCGATGCGCCGCGCGCGCGCCCAGATGGCGGTCGTCATGGACGAGCATGGCGGCACCGCGGGGATCGTGACAATCGAAGACCTCTTTGAAGAAGTTGTCGGCGAAATCGACGAAGGACGCGGGCGCACGCCGATCTGGCGAGACCCGTCGGGCCAACTGCGGGTGCGCGGCACCGTTCGTTTGAAGGATGCGGGCGATGCGATCGGCAGATCACTCGACCATCCCGACGTGCAAACGATCAGTGGTCTGGCCTTGGCGCTGCTCGGACGTCCTGCCGCGGTGGGTGACGTGGTGACATGGAACGCGGTGCGCATTGAAGTAACGGCCGTCTCGGAGAGAGGTGTCGCCGATACGGCGATCACATATCGAACACCTCCGCGAACCGACGGATAAGCCGCTCCTCGACCTCCATGATGGAGGGCTCTTCGCCAAGCAGCTTCCCGAGCGAGGTGACACCGCGATCCGCGATGCCGCACGGAACAATCAGCTGGAAATCTTCCAGCCTGGTGTTGACGTTGAACGCGAACCCATGGCTCGTGATCCAGCGGGAGATGCGAACGCCGATCGCACCAATCTTTTCAGTCCCGACCCACGCGCCCGACAAGCCTTCAATGCGATGCGCCGCGATGGAATAGTCGGCGCAAACGCGAATCATCACCTCTTCAAGATCGCGAACGTATCGATGCACATCGCACCGGTCGGGACGCAAATCGAGAATCGGGTAGCCGACGATCTGCCCGGGTCCGTGATAGGTCACATCGCCCCCGCGACCGGTTTCGTGCACCTCGATGCCATGCATCGCAAGCTGGTCCTCGGTGGCGGTGACATGCGAGCGGCTGTCACGGCGGACGCCAAGGGTAATCACAGCGGGATGCTCGAGGAGGAGGAGCAGATCGGGAACGCGGCCGGCGCGACGGTCTTCAACGAGCGCCTTCTGCAGGTCGAGCGCATCGTCGTATGGAACACGCCCGAGGCGGCGGACTTCGAGGATCCGAGGCGTCGACGCGCAGGCGTCAGCAGTCGTTGGCGTCAAAGCATTCCAGGTGTTGTTTCACGTCGGCCATAAACTCGTCGGCGACGGCACCATCGACGAGCCGATGGTCATATCCCAGCGTGAGATACGCCATCGTCCGAATCCCGATTGCGTCGTCGATCACAACCGGCCGCCTTTCGATCGTACCGACGCCGAGAATCGCCACCTGCGGCTGGTTGATGATCGGCATCCCGAACTGCGCGCCGAACTGGCCGGGGTTGGTAATGGTGAACGTGCCGCCATGCACTTCGTCGGGGCTCAAACGCTTCGCGCGGGCACGCTCGGCGACATCTGCAATCGCGCGACTGAGACCGAGGAGGTTCTTTTCGTCCGCGTTCTTGATCACAGGCACGATCAGGCCGTCGTCGAGGGCAACCGCGATTCCAAGATTGATGTCCTTCTTGTAGACGACGTTGTCGCCGTCAATTGAGGCGTTCAGGATCGGATGCCGGTGCAGCGCCTCGACGAGGACGCGCGCGATGAATGCCATGTAGGTCAGCTTGACGCCTGCCTGCTCGTATTCGGCGCGTTTCTGATGACGAAGCTTTTCGATCGGCGAGAAGTTCACCTGGAAGACGGAGTGCACATGGGCTGATGTGTGCTTGCTGAGAACCATGTGCTCGGCGATCTTCCTCCGCATCACCGAGAGCTTCTCGATGCGGTCCGCCGCGCCTCGTTCCGGCTTCCTGGCCTCGCGCACACTCGGAGCCGGCGACGGCGACGGTCGGACGTCTCCGCGCTCGATGTGTCCGAGGATGTCGTGCTTCGTCACCCGTCCGCCGATTCCGGAGCCGGCGATCTGCGTAATGTCGACGTTGTGCTCCTTCGCGATGCGCCGAACCAGCGGCGACGAACGCTGGCGGCCGTTGTCTGCCGGCTGCTCCGAAGCGACGGTCGCGACCGTTTTGTCCGCGGGAGTCGGAGCAGGTGTTGTCTCCCCATCAGGCTGCTGCTTTGTGATGGCGGGGCCGCCTTCGCTGACGCCTGTCTCGGCTGGACCCGCCCCACGTACCTCGTTCGCCTGGCCAATTTCAGCGACGACGCTGTTGACCGCGACGGTCTCGCCCTCGTTGACCTTGATGTCTGTGAGAACGCCAGCGGCCGGCGAAGGAATTTCAGCGTCTACCTTGTCCGTGGAGATCTCGAATAGAGGCTCGTCACGCTCGACGGTCTCGCCGACCTTCTTGATCCAACGGACGATCGTCCCTTCCGCAATCGATTCCCCCATCTGGGGCATTACGACGGGCGTCGGCATTCTGAGGCTCCTGGCTACCGGCTTCGGGCTTCAGGAAGTTTAGCGCCCCGGGAGGCCGGCCTACAGGTGAATCGCCGCGCCATGCGTAGCATGCGCTGCTTCACCTATCGCCTCCGAGAACGTCGGATGCGCGTGGATGGTCTTCACCAGCTCTTCCACGGTGCACTCGAGCCGCAAGGCGAGAACCGCTTCCGCGACGAGCTCGGTCGATCGTGCGCCAATCATGTGGACGCCCAGAATCTCGTCGTATTTCTTGTCCGCAACGATCTTCACGAAGCCCTCGGTCTCGCCCGCCATCTTCGCGCGGCCAAGCACGCCAAACGGGAACGAACCGACGCGAACGTCGTAGCCCTTCTGCCTTGCCTCCGCTTCGGTAAGACCGACGCTGCCGATCTCGGGGTCGCAGTAAGTGCAGTTCGGCACGTGGTCGTAGTTGAGCGGCCGTACGTCTTGTCCGGCGATTCGTTCGGCGACGAGGATGCCCTCGGCGGAGGAAACATGAGCAAGTTGTGGATGCGGCTTCTCGCCTAGCGTGATCACGTCGCCGATCGCCGACACGTTGGCCACTGACGTTCGATAAAGCTCGTCAACCTTGATGTAACCGCGCTCCAGCCTGATGCCCGCTTCTTCGGCGGCCAGACCGCTGGTTACCGGCCCCCGGCCCGTCGCCACCAGCAGGATCTCGGCCGTCAGCTTCTGCGCCTTACCATCCGGCGTTTGCGCATCTATCTCGACTCCGGTCGCACCTGCAGCCGCTCTGGTGACCTTAGTTCCGGTCAAAGACTTGATGCCCTGCTTCCTGAACGACTTTTCGAGCTCCGCCGAGATCGCTTCGTCCTCGAGCGGCACGAGCCTGGGGAGCAGTTCGATGATCGTCACCTCGCTGCCAAATCGACGGTAGATCGACGCGAACTCGACGCCCACCGCGCCGCTGCCCATGATCACCAGTGTCTTCGGAATTTCTTTGAGGCCGATCGCATCGTCGCTGGTGATGATGCGTCGATGGTCTATCTCGACGCCCGGAACACTGCGCGCTGAAGAACCGGTCGCGACAATGATCTCCTTCGCCTCGAGGGTCTGTTGATCACCATCCGTGACCTCAATCTTCCCTTTGCCTGCCAGGCGTGCCGTTCCTTTGATCCAATCGATCTTGTTCTTCTTGAACAGGAACTCGACGCCGCGCGTCAGGCCGTTGACGATGCGGTCCTTGCGCGCCTGAACCTGGTTCATGTCGATGACGGGCGTCGCGGCCGGAATGGCAACACCCCACTCCTTGGCGTCGCGGATCACTTTGAGCGCGTGCGCGTGTTCGAGGAGCGCCTTTGTAGGGATGCAGCCCCAAATCAGGCAGGTGCCGCCTAACGCCTTCTGCTTCTCAACGACGGCGACTTTCTTTCCGAGCTGTGCGCATCGAATGGCGGCCACGTATCCGCCGGTCCCGGCGCCAATAACGACCACATCGTAGGAAGTCGGCACGAAGGCCTCACGTTATCGAAGGAAATTCGGAGGTGTCAAGGAGCCGCGCTATACTCGCGCCGCTGATGGCGGATCGCCGCAAGACAGTTCTCATTGTCGACGACGACGAAGGGATGCGGGACACGTTGTCGGCAGTTCTCAGGCGCGACTTCCGCGTTTTGAAGACTGCCACAGGTGAAGCAGCCCTGCAGATTATGGAGAAGGAGGACGTCGATCTGATGATGCTCGACGTCCGATTGCCGGGCGTCGGCGGTCTCGAGGTGCTGAGGATCGTCAAGGAGAACTACTCGTACATCGAGGTCATCGTCATCTCGGCGCTGAAAGAGCTCGACGTCGCGGTTGAGGCGATGCGCCACGGCGCCTACCACTACATCTCGAAGGACTTCGACATCGAAAGCGTCCGGACCCTGGTCAACAACGCCAGCGAGCGTCAGGACCTCAGCCGGCACGTCATGCGGCTGAGAGCCGAGGTCGCGGAGCAGAACGACCGTGAGTTCATCGTCGGTCCGAGTCGGACGACACGCGACATCATCGACTTGGTCCACAAGATCGCCAAGCTGTCGGCGACGGTGTTGATTCTTGGAGAGAGCGGCACCGGCAAGGAGCTCCTCGCGCGACTGATTCACCGTGAATCGGCGGATCCAGCCAGCCCGTTCGTGCCGGTGAACCTTGCTGCCATCCCCA
>Ga0134127_10003300_pt1 | contig 11610 bp, 8 predicted proteins | sample KB31753_FD_96459 | JGI IMG/M metagenome (GOLD analysis project Ga0134127, IMG submission 96459) | Terrestrial soil microbial communities with excess Nitrogen fertilizer from Kellogg Biological Station, Michigan, USA - KB3-175-3 | ecosystem: Environmental > Terrestrial > Soil > Unclassified ...
CAGGTCGCCGTCAATTATCCTGCAAAACACGCACGCTTCATTCATGATTGGTGACTCGCTCCAACGTTCAAATGATTCTAGGTTAGTATTTGCTGCGTGGATACAGCCGCAACTTCCTTCCCCAGGATTCTTCGCGAACTAAAGAGTTCTGGCTTCCTGCTGGAGTCTGATCCCAAACTCCCCAGCGTCGCGACGCTGATTACAAATGCTCCACTCCGTGGGTCGTGGTGGTCACACCCGCTCGCCCAGCAAATCTTTCAAGTGAACGAAAAACTGGATGACCACAAGGATGTACTAATCACTAAACTCATTTCGCGCAAAGTGACCTTTGTGCATCGCAGTCTCTGGTCAGAGCTGATGGCGATTGGTTCCGCACGTGAACCGTGGCAGTTGAAAAAACTTCCTTCAGCAGCGTCATCACTGTTAAAGCAAGTGTACGCCGCCGGTTCCCTTACAACCGCAAAACTGGTGTGGCCACTTCGCTTCGACATGAAACTAGGGGATGCGGCGCGAGAACTAGAGAACAGGTTGTTAATCGCAGGCACTCAGTTTCATACCGAAAGTGGTGTACATGCGAAACTGCTGGAGACCTGGGAACACTGGGCTCAACGCGTTGGGTTTGAAACCGCGTCCATATCAATTGCCGAAGCGAAGGAAAATTTGGAAGAAAGGCTTAGCAAACTGAATTCTGAATTTCACGCTACGGCGAAGCTTCCGTGGCAGTGATGCGAGCCCAGTCTCAAGTCTCATGTCTCAGGTCTCAGGTTCGCACCGAGTACCGATCCTCGCGTCTCCGCGTCGCTAAGTCACTTATGCGGGTCTTACTGCCTTTGCGAATGCTTTGACGCCAAGCGCATTCAGCACCTCGTTCTTTTGCAGCCAGCCGCGACGCGCCATTCCGACGCCATACTTAAGATTATTCATCGCCCCGGCGGAGTGCGCGTCAACTGAAATCACAAATTTGATCTTTCGTTTGCGCGCTTCACGAATCCAGTGTGGCTGCATGTCGAGTCGATATGGATCACCATTGACCTCAACTGCTGCACGCGAATCGGCAATCGCATCCAACACACGCTCCACATCACAGTCAAATGGCGGGCGCCTCTGAATCAAACGGCCCAGCGCGTGGCCCCAGATCTTAAAGATCGGTTGCTGCATCGCGGTAACCAGACACTTCGTCATTTTCTCGGAGTCCATTTTGTAGCGCGAGTGAATGCTAGCGATCACAACGTCAAACTTCTCCAGAATCTGATCCGGGTAGTCCAATCGGCCGTCTGCAAGAATGTCTGACTCGGTTCCCTTCAGGAGTTTGATCTTGACTTGTTCCTGCGTCTCATCAATTTCGTCCCACTGGCGCTTGAGACGATCGAGTTTGAGGCCGCCAGCGTAGAACGCGGTCGGAGAGTGGTCGGTTATTGTCAGATATTTCATGCCCATCGCTTCAGCGGAGCGGGCCATCTCAGCAACTGAGTGTTTGCCATCAGAGTAAGTCGTATGACAGTGGATCATTCCCTGGATGTCCGCGAGTGTGATCAATTCATCCGGCAACGTTTTCTTGAGGGCAGCTTCGATCTCGCCTTCGTCTTCGCGAAGTTCTGGCGCGATGTACTGCATCTGCAGCAATGGATAGATGTCGCCCTCATTACGCAGCTCCAGTGGCTTTCTCGATGGTTTTGCCTTGGTGGTTTTTTTGATCTTCAGTTTCAGATTTTCGCGGTCGAGATCCAGACCCTTGCGGAGCGCCAGCTCGTTCACCTTTTTGACGTGACCTTCAGATCCCGTCTCCCAAAACATCGCGAGCGCAAACTGATTGGCCTTTACTACCTTTAGCGAAATCTGTGCGCCGTCTGCCAACTCAACATGGCAACTCGTTTCGGTTTGGTTCTCAACCCGTATGATTGTCGGGAACCGAAGCAGATGCTGCACCACGGTTGTGGGCTTTTTTGAAACGGCAACGAGGCGAATCCTGCCAACTGTTTCCTGCCAGCGACGCAACGATCCGGCAACACTTACATCCTCGAGATCTCGTGACGTCCGTAGATAATCCAAAACCTGACCTGCGATGCGTTCGGCATGATGTATGTGAAGACGTTGCTGTTTTTTGTTATCGCGATCGTGATCTGCGATCGCCTGGAGCAGACTCTGTTCAGTCTTAACTCCGAACCCCGGCACCTTTTGTACCTTGCCCCCGGCAGCGGCAGCCTGGAGTTCGGATATGGAAGTGATCGCAAGCGCTTCATGGAGCTTGGCAATCTTTTTCGTCGTCAAACCAGGCAGAGTTGAGAGCTCAATAATTCCGGGCGGGAATTCCTCTTTGAGTTTGTCGAGCACGGAGGACGTCCCTGTCAGATGGAGCTGTCGGATCTGCGAGGCGAGGGCGTTACCAATTCCTGGAATTGAGGTGATTCGATTCTCTGAAAGCGCTCTGCCGATATCTCCGGCAATTGAAGCGACCGCGCGCGCGCCAGTCTGATATGCGCGAGCCTTGAAACGATTGACGCCGCCTTTGAGTTCGAGGAGGCTACTGATTTCCTGCAACGCCGCCGCAATGGCAAACTTGTCGAGTTTCTTGTTTTCCATTTGAAGGTGAGATTACTTTAGAGGTTTTTCAATTTGATGGCGATCCTACCTGACCGCCCTACCGCCAAGGCGCAGAGAGGCCAGGACGCACAGACGCACAGACGCAAAACAAAATAAAGGCAAAGACACAACAGTCATAGATTAAGACCAGGGTAGTCTCAGAGCGGACCTAAATACTTACTTTCTCTGTCTCTGCGTCTTGGCGCCTCTGCGGCTTGGCGGTTAACACGTTGCCCTTTGGGGAGCGGCGAGTCGGCGGTTAGTAGAGTGCCCTTTTACAAGCGACGTCTTGGCGGTAGAGTTGTTTGCGGAGAAACGTATGCCGATCGCAACTATCAACCCAGCAACCGGTGAAACGCTCAAGACGTTCGACGAGTTGAATGAACAACAGCTTGAGCAGAAGCTACAGCTCGCTACCAACGCTTTTCATACTCATCGAACGACTTCATTTGCTCAACGCGCCGAGTGTCTTAACAAAGCGGCATCGATACTGGAAACCGACAAAGCCAAGTTCGCGCGGTTGATGACTCTCGAAATGGGCAAACCAATCAAGGGCGCCATCGGCGAGGTGGAGAAGTGTGCCCTTGTCTGCCGATACTATGCCGAGAATGGCGAGCGTCATCTCGCGGACCAGGTTATCGAAACAAATGCCACCCGGAGTTATGTTCACTTTCAACCACTCGGTCCTGTACTCGCGGTGATGCCATGGAATTTTCCACTCTGGCAGGTCTTTCGTTTCGCTGCTCCCGCCCTGATGGCCGGAAACGTCGGTTTGCTAAAACACGCTTCCAACGTCCCGCAGTGTGCTCTCGCGATCGAAGAGATTTTTCTGCAGGCAGGTTTTCCCGAAGGTGTTTTTCAAAACCTGTTGATTGGCTCAGGCCTGGTTGAAAGGGTAATCAATGATTCGCAGGTCGTTGCAGTTACTCTTACGGGCAGTGAACCTGCAGGGCGTAGCGTTGCGGGCTCAGCGGGTAAACAGATCAAGAAGACTGTGTTGGAACTCGGCGGCAGCGATGCATTTATCGTGATGCCTTCAGCGAATCTTGAAGAGGCTGTAACCACAGCGGTCAAAGCGCGCACCATCAACAGCGGGCAGTCTTGCATCGCGGCAAAACGATTCATCGTCGCTTCAGAAATCTATCCTGAGTTCGAGCGCCGGTTTGTTGAAGAGATGAAAGCCTTGCGCGTTGGTGATCCACTTCAGGAAGCGACGGACATCGGCCCTCTCGCGACTGAACAGATTCTGAAGGACGTTGCCGGTCAGGTACAAACATTGGTCGCTGCCGGAGCCCTGGTCTTGACTGGTGGACAGAAGATGAAGCGACCCGGAAACTTCTATGAGCCCACTGTGCTCGCGAATATTCCCAGAGACTCACCTGCTTCATGTGAAGAAGTGTTTGGTCCAGTAGCGATGCTATTCCGCGCGGGCAGCATTGGTGAAGCGATCGCTATTGCCAACAACACGCCGTTTGGACTGGGCGCTGCTGCCTGGACCAATGACGAGGACGAAAAGAAACGCTTCATCAACGAGCTTGAGGCAGGATCAGTATTCATCAATGGAATGGTGGCATCCGATCCCCGACTTCCCTTTGGCGGGATTAAGAATTCTGGTTACGGCCGAGAACTTGGCGAATTCGGGATCCGGGAGTTTGTAAACATCAAGACTGTCTGGATAAGGGAAGGTCGCTCTTAATCGGAAATGTGTTAGGACGTATTCTTGCCGTACTCTTAAGTATGAACCGATAAATAGTATCCTTGTGGATGATAGATGTTCGGCCTCACGAGTCTGAGATAGACCAAAACCTCAACTATCCGGATAATCCGATTAATGAATCGCGCGGACCTACAACGGCTTACCAGAATTAGGTTGCGAGAAGCGAGAGTGTTGCTTAAGAATGGGCACTTCGAGGGGGCTTATTATTTGCTAGGCTACGCAGTTGAATGCGCGTTCAAGGCCTGCATTGCTCGGCAAACAAGGCGATATGATTTCCCCGATCGCAAGCTCGTCAACGATATCTATACTCATGACTTGAACAAATTACTCAACGTCTCTGGTCTTGAACCTGAACATCGTCGAGAGAGCACTAGAAATCCGATTTTTGAGTTGAATTGGACGATCGTCAAAGATTGGTCAGAACAATCGCGTTATACCGCTGGCGTGAATAGAGCCAAAGCAGCAGACTTTCGCACTGCGGTTGTCAGTAGAAGAAACGGTATATTGCCATGGCTACAGAGGTGGTGGTAAAGCCCTCATTATCGGACGAGATGATTTCTGCGGGAGCTGAATTGACGCGCCGACTTGATGATGCGCGATTCATTGTTTCCGCTTCACTATGGCTCTTTACTTCAGAAACTGAAGGATGGAGGTTTGTTTTAGGCAGTCCAGAAGTTAGGACCCGGGGTCCCCGATGGGCTTATAAACAGGTTCAGACTGTAGTATCTAAAATGCCAAATGCTCAGGCCAGAATCCCCCTCAAAGATATAGCCGTCATTGATTCAAACGATCCGCTCATAAAACTGCTAAGGGTGGCGATTAAGACCGGTGGTGGCATCTCCGGAATAAGGTTCACGAAGAACGTTATCAACGGTACGCCAATCGAGGATGCATACATCTACAGAATCTCGTAGGACTGCATTACAAACATCTTTTAGCGTTAGTCCTCAAAATTCAATGCTTTTTTTACGTTGACACTGATGCAATCCTATCTTTCTCCAAATCTGATTGCATGAGCGCGTTTTAGTTGTAATTCGTCATCCGTGAGTTTGTGAACATCAAGACTGTGTGGATTAAGGAACCGACCGATTAAGAGTTGAAGAAGACCTATGGAAGTCCCAGCCAAAATTATCCTCGCACTGCTGTTTCTCAGTAGCGCGGCAACGTCCGCCTTGTTTGCGCAAGCGAAAGCTCCTGCCGTCTACGTCGATAAAGGAGCTTGCCCGTTTGAATGCTGCACCTATCGCGCTTGGCGTACTGAGAAGAATACAGTTGCTTACGCGTCGCCTCACAAAGGTTCAAAGCGTGTGGGAATGTTCAAAGCCGGAACCAGGGTGGTCGGGCTGACAGGCGAAGTGCGGACGAAGCCGGGCACTTTTAAGATCACCAAAGCTCACGAAAAGTATCGACCGGGAGACACTCTGCTCGTTTACACACCCCTCGGCGAAGGTTTCTACAAAGTCTGGTTTAAGGGCAGGATGTTTCAAGAAGAACTCGATTTCATGAGCGGACCATTTGAGCAGAGCCTTCCTCGCTGCAACGAGACTCCTGCGTGTTGGGGCACGTTGGAAAAACAAATGGAGATTGACTGGTGGGTCAAAGTCAGGAGCCGTGACGGGTGGGTTGGTTGGACCAATCAGACGGAAAATTTCAGCAACATGGATGCTTGTGGCTAGGTATTACGTAAAGCGTTCTCATAAGCTGCTGAGCACCTTCTCAGCAAGCGCGGTGGCTTTTTTGATCTTTGCAGACTGCTCTTCAGGGCCGCCAATACTCAAGCGGACAATTACGTTGTTCTTCCGAACGTATAGCGAGGAGTTGAGCTGATTGCCACTCCAGAACGCTTCGTCCCCCAAACCAGGTACCGGCTTAGGGCCCGCGCTTTCCTTTTCCTTGAATTCCTTTTCCTCCCGTTCAGTTTCTTCCTTTCGATCACCTTTACGATCGCCGCGCTCCTTCTCCATCTCGCGTTCGGCGGCCATCTCGCGCTCCTCTTCCGCGCGGCCCGCGCCAAAACGCCGCTCCCAAAACTCCTCTGCAGCTCGCGAGTCACCAGCATTAGCCGCACGCGTGACTTCAAGGCTGACGGACTTGCTAAATGTCGGTAGCCGATAGAAACACTGGGACGTGGATAGAGCGTCGCTGGTCCGCTCGCTCCCTTGCATGTCGGAAACTGTCTCTCCCTGCACAGCCTGAATGTCCGCAGCTGACAGAAGCGCGCAAGCACCGCCGACTTTCGTTTCAGCAACGCGTGTATCGGCTTTGCAGGCCAGGGCTCCGAGAAGTAAAAAGCCGAGAAGTAGGTTCGCACTCTTGGCGTACATTTTCGCTGAGTCTCCCTGTCGTTAATCAAAAGTTGAGCGTACTGACCCGGCCGCTACCCGGACCTGTCGGGGTTCTGCCTTGGATGGCATCGACCGGGCCCGTCGCTCTTTCTTGAGTAGTTAGGAACAGCCCTACTTCTTAACATTAACACTCGCGACGTTTGAGAACAGGGACTTGAGATTCCCGTTCGCCGCACGAACGCGGTAGTAGTAGGTCACCTTCTTGACGACAGTGCTGTCAGCATAACTCGTCACGCCTGCGTTCACCGAAGCGATCTGGACATACCCAGCGTCCACGCTTGTTGAGCGCTCGACCAGGAAGTTCTGCTCGTTATCCGATTTGTCTTTCCAGTTGAGCGTGACGATACCTCGCGATGTATTGACTGCTGTTAGACCCGTCGGCGCTGGTGGCTTCGGCGCGCAGTAATCGTTGCCGACGACCGCGTAACTTCCTGCACCAGTGTCATCCACCAAAGCAAGCAGGCCTGCGGTGGCGCCCACGAGCAGGCGCACCTCGCCCTTTATCGCAACCAGACTCTGACCTGCCGCCGGATTTCCGACCTTGTTGTTACCGATGATGAGAGTGATCGTTCCGTCCGTCTTGAAGTTGCTGGCCGGATCCGCGTCACCATCGTTGACGTTGTTGTTCACGCCGGTCGTCGCATCAACCTCGATATGACCGTAGCGATATTTGATCGCAGTCGGGTCGAAAGTATTCATCTCGACGAAGTGTGTAATCCCATCAGGCCCTCTGAAGAGCACCTTCCAAGAGGTGTTCGGTGTAGCGACTGGGCTCAAGCTCCCAACTTTTAAAGTGAAGTAGAGCTTCTGCGAACCGTCGGCAAGGTAGGGTTCAGCAATGCTCACCGACTGTACATCGTGACCAGCCACCAAGCCGGTCTGGTCGCCCGTGGCATCGGTGACTACCGTTACGCCGGGCAACTTACAGGGCGACTCAACAACGCTGGGCACCAACGCCGTCGGCGTGATCTTTGTCGAAAGCGGTCCGTCGCCATTCGCATTGGTAGCGCGAACACGATAGTAGAAGGAGCCGCCGTTGAAGTTAGCGTCGTTATAAGAGTTGATGTCGCCGGCAACACTCGCCAGCAGTGTCTCGCTGGCACTGGTTCCACGATAGACCTTGTAACCTGTGATAGCTGAACCGCCATTGTCAGGCGTAGACCATGAGAGGTAGGCAGTCTTGCCATCGTGCTGGCCGATAAGAATAGGCGCGCCCGGCAGATTGGTGACTAACTGGGAATCGTACTGCCCAAACAGGCTCTTGCCTCCTGACTGTCGAATGATGGTCGCCTGCTCTGAGCCGTCGTTATCATTTCCGTCGAGCTTTCCGTCGCCGTTCAGATCATTGCCCTGAACGCATTGCGCCGAGATGCAGCCGTCGGCATAAGCCGCAAGCACGCGTCCCTGCTTGTCGATTGTCAGGTCGTTGAAGTCGAGTAGATTGCGCGTCGTGCCGGTGCACGTCAGCGTTCCCTGCGTGCAGATCGGCCCGCGCTGCACGGGATCGTTTGGTGTCGCGTTGACGGTTGACCACGTTTGGCCTCCGTCGTACGTCGTCGAAACATAGCCGTACCAGGTCCCAGCAAATCCGGCGGGGTCTGGGCCGTTAGCGCCGACTGTTCCCGGTGTGGCAGATCCAAGGAAAAAGACTGCCGCACGATTGCTATCGCCAGCCACCGCAGAAGCGAAGGCCGTGTTTTGGATACCATGGTAATAGCCGAGGTCCTGATCGAGTTCGGCGGGCCAGTTCCTCCCCTTGTCATGCGAGACTGCGACTCGTTGATGACCGTCTCCATTTGCGTAGGCGAAGTAAACCGTACCGTCAGAACCGATGCCGACTGACGGGTCTGTTTCCCCTTCCATGCTCCCGGGAACTTTCCTTACTTCCCACGTCAGCCCATTGTTTTCTGAAACGACAACCGCTTGTTGTCCGCCGCAACCCTTGGAAGGAACGTAGGCAGTGCCGTCAGGAGCAACCTTGATGTGGCCGTGCAGACCAGCATCGCAGTCGAGTTGGGTGTAGATGCGCACTGCTGGGCCAAACGTCAGACCACCATCCAGCGAGACAGCGCACGAAGCGTCAACGCCGAGGTCTTGCGAGCAGTAGTAAACGGCGTCCTTATAGAGTGGTGAACTGGCATCGCGCGTGAGTGGCGGGGCGAATGGCCCACCGCCGACCGTCTGGTGGTCGAGTGACGAAGGAATGCCTGCGCCCTGGCTCGGTATCCAGGTTTCTCCGTCGTCATCGCTGAAAGACATGAGACTCGTCGCGCCGGCGAGCTGTGACGTAAACGTCCGGCCGGTTCGCTGGTCGGTGAACCCAATTGGGTCGAGGCTTGTGACAGCGTTTGGTGCGCTTTTGTCTTCCCAGGTGGTTCGCGCGGGCGAAGAGGTGTCGTCGAATGTTACGCGCAAGGTCTGCGTATTCGATTGGAAAAATACCTTACCTGTTATTGGATTGACGCCAATCGAAGGCTCGCCCGCCCCGGTGCCCAAACCCTGTGGCGCGTGATAGTTGAAATAGCGCGCTGGCGATTCGGTTGAAACCGGCGGAGGAGTGGCAGCTGGTGTTGCCGTTCCGATACTCGCCGTCCCTTTGTAGGCGTCCAACGAAGAGGTCGTGAAATAGATGACGTGGACCGAATAATCGCCTACTCCGGAAACGCTCGGGTTTATGTCAACCGCCTCCCAATTGCGCGGCGAATCTATCGGATTGTCAGACGATGCTATAGATGGGTCAGCGTTGGTGCCCTTGTGAACGGAGAGAGCGTAGTCGAAGGCTGGGACGAGCCAGTCGATCTGGATGTGGACCGACTTGCCAGCCCAGTCCGCGGGTGTGCCCGAGATAGTTAGCTTGAAGGTGTCGCAGTTCACTCCGTCCTGGCAATTCTGTTCGCTTGCTGAGGCGGGGTTGGCGTAGTCGGCCGGCATTCCGTTCCAGGTCACAGACGGACCCGCAGGCGAAAGTGTTCCTGCTGCAGGGTTGGACGCGGACACGGTCCTGAGGGCTGGCAGCAGCAACACCGCCATTGAGATCAGCGCTGCTGCTACGAAGAAGATTGGTGCGGCTGAAGAATTCAGACCACTAGTCGAACTCTTTTTGCCCAGCGCGCGTTTTGAGTTGCGGCTGCCGAACGTGTGGCCTGGCACTAGGGGCGGGCGATTCAGAAGATTGCGTAAGTTTGTAGACATTTTCCCAATTCTCCTTCAATGCTTTCAATAGCCGCGATGGGCGAAAAACTATCGAACACTAGTAACCGTTATGCAGATTAAGGATGGTGGTTGAGAAATTCTTGAGGTCGACTCCGCGAGATGGTTGAGAACGAGTTAAGGGCCTTATTTTCAATAACTTATTTTTTTGTCGAATTCTTGAACGCTATGAGGAAAGTGCTGGTTATTGGCTCAGGTGGGGCAGGAAAATCAGTGTTTGCCAGCAGACTGGGAGCGCTGCTCAAGATTGAAGTCTTACACCTGGATAGGTTTTATTGGCGTTCCGGATGGAGCGAGCCGCCAAAGGATCAGTGGCAGAAGACTGTCGACGAGTTGTTGCGTCGGGACGCCTGGATCATGGATGGGAACTACTCTGGAACGCTCGCCAGGAGAGTTGACGCTTGCGACACGGTGATCTTCCTGGATCTACCTCGCCTGCTCTGCATCTGGCGTGTGTTGAAGCGCGCTTTGATCTACAGGAATGACATCAGGCCAGACATGGCTGAGGGCTGTCCCGAAAAATTCAACTTAGAGTTCATCGGTTGGGTGTGGAATTACTCGACCAGATCGCGGCCAAAGATAGTGGAAGTTCTAAGGTCAAACTCAGAGAGAAAGAATATTGTCTGGCTGAGATCTCCTTCTGAGGTCGAGAGCTTTCTGGCGAAGGCGGCTACCGATTAGCCAATCGCTCCGTTCCTGGCAGTCTCAATGAGTCGGGTGATTTTCATGAGATCCAGCGTCTCGGCGAAACTAATCAATTCCCCGTCCATTTCAGTTTGAACCTAACGCTGAAAGCGTTAGGTCAAAACTGCACCCGCTACCAACAAAAAGAGCGCCGGATCTCCAGCGCTCTTCATTCGGCAAACTCTTCCCAAACTCAGAAGATGAATCGCGCCTGCAGTTGGAACATACGTGGTGGGTCGATGTTTGCAAACGCCGGAATCGCGGTCGTGGCAGTTCCTAAACCGCCAACGAATTGCCCGAACGACTCCACCGGTGTTTCGGTATTGCCATAAGCTGTGACTCCGCGCGCAAGAAAGTTTCCATGATTGAAAAGGTTGAAGCCTTCCAACCTGAGTAGAAGTGTCGTGCGTTCTGATATCTTGATGCGACCTTCGATAAAAACCGCTACATCAGATGTCGGAGTGCCACGAAAGGCTGACTTGCTGATGACCTGGCCGTTAACAACGGGTCGGTCGTTCATAATCCCATCACCATTGTTGTCGGCATTGGTTGTTCCGTTGAACGGACGTGCCGACGCGAGCTGCGTGAGTGTGCCTGCTGTAATGTTGAACGAAAAACGGTAGCTAAACGTGATGACTGCTCGATGACGCTGATCCACCACGCTCGGTCCGCGTTCTTCCTCGCCGAGCCGGGAAATGATGCTCTGGTTCGGCCCAATGCCGTTGCCATCCGGTTCGCTCGTATTTGTCGCTTTCGAGAACGTATAGCTAAGCGATGCATGAATACGCCGATTGCCCCTGTAGGTAACCAGGGTCTGCAATCCGTTGTAGTCCGCAGCACCCAGATTCATGATTACGTTGACCTGACGAACCCCGCCATTAACCGGCAGAATTGGACGGGTCTGATTGGCAGCGAGAACAGTTTCCGCCGCGGGGCAGGTCACGTGACCGGGCAGGCACCGAAATTGATTCGGCGCAGTGCGATCAAACGCGGAAGGAGCGTTCAAATCGACGGTCCGATCCATACCAGTCAAATGCTGGTGAACGTAATCGCCGCCGACGAACAATCCCTTAA
>Ga0134127_10003301_pt1 | contig 11608 bp, 9 predicted proteins | sample KB31753_FD_96459 | JGI IMG/M metagenome (GOLD analysis project Ga0134127, IMG submission 96459) | Terrestrial soil microbial communities with excess Nitrogen fertilizer from Kellogg Biological Station, Michigan, USA - KB3-175-3 | ecosystem: Environmental > Terrestrial > Soil > Unclassified ...
GACCACAAAAGGATGCCTGCCCTGATTTCCAATGACTTGCGAGTTTCCAAGATGGGAGGTTACTGGGCAGGGAGCGCGACGGATGTCGATATGACTACGAACGGATCCTCCGCGTTCGGCCGCTGGATGCGCTCGGCGCGCGACGTCCCCAGACGCGGCCAGAGCTGGCCCGATTCAGACGGCGCATGTCGCGACTCCCTCTCCCCTCAACGGGGAGAGGGCCGGGGTGAGGGGTGAGAACGCGCAGCGCGATCGAATGCACCAGACAATGGTCAACTCCTTCCCCGATCAACGCGAAACCCGGAAACGCGTGTGAGTCACTCGCCGGCCATCGCTCTCCAGGAAGGACGCTTCGCCCGCTTCGAAGCGATTGAGTGGTGGAACCAGGCGCTGTTGCGAGAGGCCCGCGTCTTCGTCGTCGGCGCCGGCGCCCTCGGCAATGAAATCCTCAAGAACCTCGCGCTGCTCGGCGTGGGCCACGTCGTGGTGGTCGACATGGATCGGATCGAACTGAGCAATCTCAGCCGTTCCGTGCTCTTTCGCGAAACCGATGAAGGCCAACCCAAGGCCGAGGCGGCTGCCCGCGCTGCCCGCGCCATTTATGGCGACCTCCACGTGCATCCCATTACGGGCAATCTGCTGGCCGACGTTGGGCTGGGTTTCTTTCGCTGGGCGCAGATCGTCCTCGGCGCGCTCGACAACCGGGAAGCCAGAGTGTTCGTCAACTCCGCTTGCGCCCGCGTTGGCCGGCCCTGGATCGATGGCGGCATCGACGTCCTCAACGGCGTCGTGCGCGGCTTCCGCCCGCCGGCCACCGCCTGTTACGAATGCACCATGAGCCAGGTGGACTGGCAAATCCTCAACCAGCGCCGCTCCTGCTCGATGCTGGCCCGGCGCGCCCTCGCGCAACGGGGCACACCCACGACCCCCACCACCGCGTCCATCATCGGCGCGATCCAGACGCAGGAGGCCGTGAAATTCCTGCACGGGCTGGATGCACTGTTTGGCAGTGGATTTGTTTTCGAAGGCCGGGGACATCAGTCTTATTCCACGACTTATCCGATCCACCCTGATTGCCCATGGCACGAACCGGTCGCGGAGATCGTCGAGGTGCCCGGTGCCGGCGCCAGCACTACGTTGCGCGCGCTCGTCGCGGAGGCATCGCGTCGCCTCGGCGGCTGCGACGCTTTGGATTTGGCGCGCGAAATTGTCGAGCAACTCGAGTGTCCCAAGTGCCGCCGAGTTGAAGTGGTATTGAAACCGGCCGAGCAAATCTCGGAGGACCAGGCGATCTGCTCAGCGTGCGGGGCGGAAGCGGCGCCGAAGTTTCTCAATTCTATCCCAGCAGGCAGCCCGTTGCTCGACAAGACCGTGAGTGAGATTGGCCTGCCCAAGTGGGACATCCTTTGGGCCCGGCGAGGCGAGCAGTCCCTCGGCCTGGAATTGGCCGGCGACAATCCATTCGCCCCATGCGTCGTTCGGGGCCAACTCCCCTCCTGATTTTTTCACATAGCCATGCCTGAAGAGAAAAAAACAAACGAAGGAGGCAAGGCCCCCTCGAACGACGGCGACAAAAAGGACGGCGCCAAGGTCGCCGCCGGGGAATGGACCGACCGCAAGAAGCCCATCTGGCGAAAGTTCCCCGGACCGCCCGGAGCCGCCGCGGCCTTGCGCGTGGCCTTCGAGCGGAGTGCCTACGCCGAGGTGGTGGCGCACGCCAAGGAATCCTTGCAGGCCGAAATCTGCGGCGTGCTCGCCGGCGACGTGTGCGCGGACGACGACGGCAATTACGTCGACGTGAAGGCGTCCATCCGCGGTTCCGCGGCAAAGGAAGGGACCACGCACGTGACGTTTACGCAGGAGACATGGAACACGATTCACAAGACCATCGAGCGCGACCACCCGAAGCTGCAAATCGTCGGCTGGTATCATTCGCATCCGGGTTTCGGCGTCGAGTTCAGCGCGATGGACACGTTCATCCAGCGGAACTTTTTCCCGGCGCCGACTCAAATTGCCTTCGTCACTGACCCGCTGGGGGGTGACGTTGCCATTTGTTTCAATACGCCTGAAGGGATCCGGCACCTGGAGCGTTTCTGGGTGGATGGCCGCGAGCACCAGGCCAAGGCGCCTTCCGGCGAACTCGGCGGCTCCGCACAAGGGGCTGGAACCGGGGCGGTGCCAGTGAAGTTGCAGGAAGACTTGCGCCAATTGGAATCGAGGTTGAACCAGGTGCTCCAGGCCCTGGAGGAGCAGCGCCGGCGCTTCAGCGGCACGCTCATGGCGCTGTTCGTGTTTGTCGCCCTGGCCGTCTCGTTGTTTCTCGGCTGGAACGTCTGGCAGGGCTACAAATCCCGCTACGAACCTCCCAAGCTAAACAATTACATCCAAACGCCGATCCAGATTGGTGACAAGACGGTGCTCGTCGGCCTGGGCGTTGTGGACTGGCAGGTGCCGCCCGAATTGGACCCCGTGAAGCGCCTCGAGCAGGCGCTCCGCGAAGCCATTGAGAAGGGAACCTTGACCAATTTTTTGTCCACCAACGCCGGGACCGCGGGTCCGACGAACGGCGTCAAACCAAAGCCCTGAGCCATGCCCGAGCCTAGCAAAGACATCATCCGGATCACGCACGACGAGGCGACCGGCAGCCATGTTGACGATTTGATCAAGCGCCAGATGAGCCTGCGGGGCGAATCAGGAGTGACGCGGGACCGCGGGCGCGTTTGGTATTACCAGAGCTGGTTCCTCTTCCTCATCGTCGGTGGCCTGGCGGCGTTCGGCGCCTGGAGCCTCCTCGAACCCAACTTCGACGACACCTATTACTTTCAGGGAGAAATTCAGAAATTCGACCGAGGCGACTCGCTGCTCGCAGCAGTGTTTGGCGACAGCAAGGAAGCCCGGCAGGCCTCGCGCGACGTTGGGGAAGGCGCCGGTTCCATCACCATCAAGGGCCAGAAAATCTATCTCACGAAGGAAACTCGCGACCTGGTGGACGGGCGCGCGAAAGGCCGCATCCAATCAGACGAGATCAATGTGGGTCAGACGGTGGGTGTCTATCTTGAAAAGTCGGGCATGCGGCGAAAAGAGGAGGTCGCCATCGCCAGGTTTGTGGACCGCTCGCCGCCGCCGCAAAAGCCCTCGGAAGCCGCCAAGGAACTCGATCAACTGGAACGCCGCTCAACCCTGGCCGGCATGCTTTTCTTTCCCATGGTGGCTGGGCTGGTCGGATTGGCCATCGGTGCGGTGGATGGATTGGTTTGTCGGCTGCCGCGGCGGGCGCTGTTGTCCGGTTTCGTGGGTTTGCTGATTGGGTTCCTGGGCGGGTTCCTGTCGCAGTTCGTCGCTGGCGTCGTCTACATGCCTCTCACGGCGCTGGCGATGAAGCAGACCGCCGCGGGAGGAGGTCTGAACGCGCTGGGCATCTTCATCCAGATGATGGGCCGTGGGCTGGCCTGGATGGCAGCCGGTCTGGCCATGGGCTTGGGGCAGGGGATTGCCCTGCGCTCGAAACGGCTTCTTCTTTACGGCCTGCTGGGCGGAATCATCGGCGGCCTGCTGGGCGGACTTGTGTTCGACCCGATTCATTTGGTGCTCGTGGGTGATGATTCCCCCAGCGGGCATTTGAGCCGGGCGGTGGGCTTCACGATCATCGGCATGACAGTCGGCGCGATGATCGGCATCGTCGAACGGCTCGCGCGCGACGCCTGGCTGCGCATGACCCAGGGGCCGCTCACCGGCAAGGAATTCCTCATCTTCAAGGACGTGTTGCGCGTCGGTTCGTCGCCCCGCTCGGACATCTACCTGTTCAACGACCCTGGCGTGGCTGACCATCATGCGACCCTTCGCGCCGTGGGCGACGATTGCGAAATCGAAACGGTGAACAAAGGCCAGCCCGTGCTCATCAATGGCCGGCCTTCGCCCAGTGCCCGGCTGCGTCACGGCGATCAGATCACGATCGGCAAGACGATGTTCACCTTCCAAAAGAAAGCAGGTTGAGTGCGATGGGGTCCTCGGCAGCCATGTCCCGAAGGGACAACCTGAAAATAGCCCAGCGTTTCAACGCTGGGTCCAGCGGTGGATGGCGTCGCGTCCCGAAGGGACAGTTGAAATCATGCCCTAGTTGTTCCTACTCAGCCGTCCCTTCGGGGCGGGTTCAAGCGACTGGACGATTCCCGCCGTTGAATCGCGCTATTTTCGGCCATCCCTCCGGGATGCTGCCTGCGGTCCGCTCCCAAAGTTCTGTTGCGAACTCCCGACGGGGATTCGGACCAACGCGGTAATGCTTCAACATTCATTTCCGTGCCAAACGAGTTTTCATTCCAGTGCCCAAACTGCCAGAAGGAACTGGTGGCGCCCATCGAACTGGTCGGGGTGGCCGCGGAATGCCCCGGTTGCAGGCAGCAGGTTCGCGTGCCTTCGCCCTCTTCCGTGCCGGCGGCGGTGTCAGGCGCTCCGGGCGCTCCGGCCACATCCGCGCCAGCACAAGCCATCACAGCGGCTGATTCCAATCTTTGCGCCATCTGCCAGTCTCCGCTGAGCGAAGCCGAAGCAAAGGCCGTCTGCCCCGATTGCGCGGCGGTCTACCACGCCGAGTGCTGGCAGGAGAACCGGGGCTGCGCGGTCTACGGCTGCCCTCAGGTGCCGCCCACCGAGAAGCTGGATTCCCTGGAAATCCCCATGGCCTACTGGGGGCAGGAGCACAAGAACTGCCCCGTCTGTGGCACCCAGATGCTCGCGGCGGCCACGCGCTGCCGGTCGTGCGGAATGACCTTCGAATCCGCCGCGCCGACGGACCGCAACCAGTTCGCCCAGCAGCTCTGGCAACAATCCCGCAGCCCGGCATTGCGCAAGCAGGTCGTCTGGATCTTCGTTGCGAGCGTGCTGCCATGCACTGCGCCCATTGGGCTGATCGTCTCGCTCCTGTTCTATTCGACCAAGAAAGAAGACATCCGCTCCGCGCCGGCTATCTACGATGCGCTGTCGAAGATCGGCATCGCGGTGGGCATCGCCGAAACGCTGCTCATCGTGGGCGGGCTCTTGCTGGCGGGGCTGAAATGATATACAACCACAGAGCGCGGCGCAGCCGCAACTGGAACGGAGCGCGGTTTGGTGAACCGCAGATGAACGCAAATGAACGCAGATATGACCAACACTTTCTCAGCGAGCACGTCATCGAGGGGCGGCGTTCCTCGGCAGTGCAAACCTGTCCCGAGGCCCACCAATAGCTGAAAAGCTCGATGAACCACGAGGTCAACATGAACATCTGCGATTATCCGTTCATCTGCGGTTGTATGAGCTGCCTGGTACGACCCAGCTCCATCAGCGCCTGAAGATTTCTCAGATGAACAAAACTTTCACAGAGAGTACGGGTAGACACGGATTAGGAATCGTCCTCCGGTGCGGGGCACGCGTTCGGTGCACATTTTCTAAATCCGTGTTCATCCGTGGTCTTCAAACATTACACGTTTCATGCAAGCCCGACTCCGCCGGCTGAGTGCTGATTATCAGCGCGTCGGCTCCATCTTCGCGCAGCATCCCTTCATCCGCATTGTCAGCGCGGATGGCAGTCCGCCCGACCGCTACGTCTTTGCATTCAACATCAATGGGCTCGTGCCCGTGGGCGAGGACACCGGCGTGCCCGGCAACGTCCATCAAGCCGAGGTTTTCCTGCCTGTCGACTACCCACGCCGCCCGCCGTTTTGTCGGATGCTCACGCCGGTCTTCCATCCGAACATCGACCCGCAAAAAATCTGCATCGGGGATCACTGGAGCGCCGGGCAATCGCTGGCGCATCTCATCGTGCGCATTGGGGAAATGATCTGCTACCAGAGTTACAACGTGAAGAGCCCTCTCAACGCCAAGGCCGCGGCCTGGGCGGAGCTGAACACGCAGCAATTGCCGCTGGAGCAGACCGACCTGAGCGTGGGCTTGTAATCCCTGGGCGCGGGCGGCATCGTGCCGGACACCCGGCATGAAGCAGAACCTGCGGCGATTCCTGTTCGTCATTGCGATACTCCCACTGTTCGCATTCGTCGGTTGCTCGCAAGGACCACCGAAGCACGGGACCCAACTCACTGTCGCGCCTACTAATTCAGTTCCCGCCGCCGAACAGCAACAAGCCATTGCCCGGGCGGCGGAGACGTTGCGAAAGCGCTTCCGCGACCTGAAAATCAGGAGGGCGGTGGTCGAGCACTCCTCCGATGGCCGGTTGGTGGTCACCTTGCCCGAGCTTCCACGGGAACGCTTCGCCAGTTGTCGCAACGCGATTGAAAACGTCGGTCTGCTCGAGTTCCGAATGGTTCATCCGCAAAGCGAGCGGATGATCGCTAATAGAATTCCGGAGCCGGGCTACGAGGTTTTAGAGCTTCAGTTCAGCACGCCGAATGGCCTGTCGAGTTCGAAGTTTCTCGTGAACAAGCAACCTGAGCGCGGTCTGACCGGCAAGCACGTCCGCAAGGCATGGGTGACTCGTTCCGAAGTCACTGAGAAGCCGGGCATCTCGATCGAGTTCAACCCGGAAGGCAGAATCCTGCTCGACCAAATCACCACGGAGTACAGCCCGCGTGATGGCAAATTCAGCTACTTGAGCATCGTGCTGAACGGACGACTCGTGTCCGCTCCACGAATTCAGACACCCATCAAGGGGGGGACGGCCATGGTCGAGGGCGTGTTTACGGTGCAGGAGGCCAATGAGTTGGTGGCCGTTTTGGAGAACCCGCTCGACGTGCCGCTGCACATCGTTGACGAGAAGAAGTTCTGAGGGCATCAACGGCGTGTGAATCTCCGCCGTCACTGGCACTGCAATCGAGACGAGGCTTCGCAGATGTGGGCTGTTTCAGGGCGCGCGTGGAAATGGGGCCGGTCCGACGATTGCAAATCGGCGATACGGCAGAGTGCAACCCTGCGCTACGTGGGGAGCGGCGTTACGGGCTTGGCCTCAATCGTTGCCGCGTTTGCTCTCATCGCCGAGCTCGCGGTTGGAGCGGCGCTCGCTGCGCAGGACCCAAGCTGGCCCACGCTTCACGGCGACCTTCAACGCTCCGGCTTTTCCACCCAGTTCCCCAAAGGCCCGTTCAAGCTGGCATGGCGACGCGAACTGTGGCGCGAACTGACGGGGCCGCGCGCGGAAGTCGTCGTGGGCGGCGGCTTGGCGTTCATGGGCACTTACGCGGGAAACTTCTATGCGTGGGATGCGGCGAGCGGCGAGCAACGCTGGGTTTTCAAGACCGCCGGCGCCGTGTGCCACTCGCCTGCATGGAGGGATGACGCCGTGTTCGTCGGTTCGATGGACCGCAGGCTCTACGCTCTCGATGCGGCCAGTGGACGCGAACGCTGGCGCTTCGAGGCGGGGGAGGGGATTGGGGTTTCTCCCGCCATCCACCATGGATTGGGGATGTTCGGCGCTCGGGACGGCGTCTTCTACGCACTGGACGCAGCGAGCGGCACGCTGGCGTGGCGCTTCCCCACGGGCGACCGCATCCTGACCACCGCCAGCCTCAGCGAAGACGGAGCACGCATTGTGTTCGCCAGCGAGGACATGCACGTCTACTGTCTCGGCGCCGCGGACGGGAAGTTGCTCTGGAAGTCTCGCAAGCTTGCCGGGTTGAGCGCGCGCGACTACGCGCCGGTCATTGTGCGAGGACTGGCGCTGGTGACCACCTGCCCGGTGAAGGATTTTCACGCCATCCTTGGCGAGCACCAGAACATGCTCGTGAGGCGCTCGGGTTTCTCAGGGAAGGATCCTCGTTACATCCCGGGCACGGCGGACGACGTGCGCGCGGAGCAAGATTTCATCGTGGACTTTCTCAAGCGCCATCCGGAGGAGCAGAGCTTCTTCGCGTTTCGGCTGGAGGACGGCTCGGAGCCGTGGATTGCCCCGATCCTTTACACGGGCGGCTTGCACAATCCGCTCACCCTGCCGTGCTTCAACCGGGAGACGGGCGAGGTCTTCACGCAAGTGCGCTCGGCGTACGGCACTTGGGACGGGGGCGGCGAAGTGCGGCCGTTTACCGGCTTCGGCAAGCTCGACCTGGCTACGGGACGCGTGGAGTTGCTTGGGCATGGCTATCCGTCGAAGGAGCCCGCCCGGCCACCTGGCGCGAAGGACATGCCGTGGATGACGTTCAACTACATCGGCGACGAGACCCAAACGCTCTCGTGCGCTCCCGGCCTGCTCCTGTGCACTCATCAAGGCTACATCGGCTCGCTCGACCTGAAGACCGGCAAGACGGCGAATCTCTACGGCAAACGCGACACCTACGGCGGGTTCTTCGGGGCTGGCAATTTCGGCTGGGAGGATAAAGGCGGCCTCGAAAAGGCCCGCGCCGCCGGCCAGCCGTACGGATTGGTCAATGAATGGCACGGACCCGCACGGGCGATTGTGTCTGTCGCGGGGAAACGGGTTTACTACTCGGTAGGCTCTCAAGTGCTTTGTCTGGAGGGCGCGCCGTGAACCGCCGCGCGAGAGGGCACGTCGCGTCTCGTTTCGGCGTAGCGGCGACCGTAAGGTCGCAGGCCGAAGGCGCTGACCACGCCAACCTCGGTGCCCTTGCCCCATGCCACCCGCCACTTGTCCGCGACCTCACGGTCGCCGCTACGTTTCGGATGGGCTGGGCGGGTCCTGCCGACACGTTCAAACTTTTTCTCATGTTTCTGGCAGTTTTTAGCTTTGACTCTGCCAGCGGCCAAAATATCGTTGGACCAGATTCCACTTCAACATTCACTGCCAACCCAGTAATGCTCACTGACACGGATGTCAGTGAGTCTTTTGTTTGGCGTGAGCCCGCCTTCGTGGCAGCTCCCTCTTCGCCCGAAGCCCGGCGCGTCGCCGCAAAACTCGACGCCCACGTTACCGAATTCCTCGAAGGCGCTCCATGGATGCCGTTCCATCACACGCTCGGCATCAGCGGCTACGAGGCGAATTTCGCGCATCCGGACGAGATGTTTCTGGCGCTGTCATTCGCGATGCCGTGGGTGAAGCCCGGAACGGCAGGGAAGGTGCGCGAATTCCTGGCCGCCCAGCTTCGCTCAGGCCCGGCGCCGTACGAAGAGGCTGGCTTCGATTTTCGCGTGGGCCGCGCCCGCGAATCCTACGATGTTCCGCGAAACCTTCGTCGTCCCGGTCGCGCCAGCGCCGCGCACGCGCTCGGCGTCTATGCATTCTGGGCCTACTGCCGTTATTGTGCCGACGAGAACACGGCGCGCGACCACTGGACTCACGTGAAAGCCCGAATGAAGCCGCTCCTGGACTCGGACTACGCCTCTGATCCCCGCCGCACCAACTACTCGAAATCCGAATCCGAGAAACTCAATGGCGATCTTGCGGGACTGCTCGGTCTGGCGCGATTGGCAAGGATGGTGAAGGACGCCGAAACAGAGCGGCAATCCACCGCCCGCGCACGCCGACTCCTGGAATTGCGCGTGAACCTGGACCGGGTCAATCCGCGTATTGTCGAGAAATCCTCCGACGCGACCAAGGGCCTCCACAATTTCAAGCTGGCCCGCTACTGCGCGCTCGTGCCGGAGGTCGCTGATGCGTTGCGCCGCCACAGCGACGGTTGTGCCGCGGCGCATCTCAAGTCTTTCCGCCAGGAGCGCAATGGCTGGTACATCGCCTTTGGAGACCGCTTCATCGGCGGCGAGAACTACACCAATCCACTCTCTATGCCGCGCGCCTTGTTCGCAGGCGCGGCATTCGTCGAAGCTTTGCCCGCCGAACAGCTTGCCACATTCATCGACGTGCCGTGGTGCCGCGGCGACTTCTATTTCATCGAGAAATGCGCTTTCGCCCTTTGGGCCGACGCCGGCCGATCGTGGAGCAAACTGTGAGTCTGAATTGGGCGATTGGATTTCATAACAAACGGAGCCACGGCCGCAAACGGGAACGCAAATGAACGCAGACATGACTAAGTGATTACTGAAGAAATGCAACCACGGATGGACACGCCAGCTATCGGCTACTGGCGCTCGAAACGTTGGGACTCACTGCATGAGCTATGAGTCCATCCGTGGTTTCAACTCCTTCATCCAAAGTGCACCGAGGCATTGAGAACAGTTCGCTGGCGGAACCGCTCCAGCAGGTGGAACGTACGTTTGTCCTGCGCCAAGGACGGAAGCTCTCCTACTTCGGCGGCTGTGACTATTTTCGGTTGTCGTCGCACCCAGCGGTCCTGAAGGCCTTGCGGACGGGGCTCGAACAGTTCGGCCTGACCGTCGCGGCCTCTCGCAAGACAACGGGAAACCATTCGCTCTATGAGAAACTGGAATCCGCGCTCGCAACTTTCTTCGGCGTGGACGCCGCAGTACTCGTCTCCAACGGCTACGTGGCCAATCTCGTCGCTACACAGGCGCTGGAGGGCGAATTCACGCACGCACTCATCGACGAACGCGCCCACGGCTCGCTCCTCGACGCGGCCGGGTTGTTGGGCTGTCCAATAAGGCGGTTCAAGCACCTCGACCCTGCTGACGCCTCTCGCGTCGCCAGAGCCACGGGACACCGGGCAAGGCTGTTGCTGCTAACCGACGGCCTGTTTTCTCACAGCGGGCAGGTCGCGCCGCTTGGCGAGTACTTGCGTCTTCTGCCCAACCGAACGCTGCTGCTCGTGGACGATGCCCACGGGGCGGGCACGCTCGGTCGTCACGGTCGCGGAACGATGGAACACATGGGCGTTTCGGATGAGAGAATCATTCAGGTCATGACTTTGAGCAAGGCGTTCGGCGTCTACGGCGGCGCCGTGCTCGGCTCGAGGCGACTGCGGGACCGGGTCGTCTCTCGCAGCCGGCTGTTCACGGGCAATACGCCTTTGCCGCTTCCTCTCGCGAATGCCGCTCTGACCGCCCTGAGAATTGTCCGCACCGACACGCGGATGCGGCGCCGGTTGATGGAAAACATGCGACAGCTGACAACGGCCCTGGGTGGATGCGGGATTCCTCTCCTGAATGGGCCGGGACCCATCGTGTCAGTAGAACCCCGCGACGCCCGACAAGCCGAGTCGCTCCGGCGCCGTCTGCTGGCCCACGGAATTCATCCTCCTCTCATCCGCTACCCTGGTGGTCCCGCTTCAGGTTATTTCCGCTTTGCGATATCCAGTGAGCACAGCGCGGAGCAACTTGGAACGCTGGCGCGGTGCCTCGCGCACTCGACGTTGGAAGGCATCTCAACGATGCCCAGGTGAGGGGCGCCGCTACGCGTGTTTTAGTGTAGGTGCGACCGTGAGGTCGCAGGCCGGAGTCTCCAGCGGGGACGAAAGGGTTGAGCTTGGGCTCGCTTCCCGCGACCTCACGGTCGCCGCTACGCTATAGTTCCTCCCAGCCCGTGATGACGAACTTCGATGGCGGCCCGAAGTTGCCGAGGGCTTCGTCGTAGTGGAACAGGTAATGGCCGTTGACAGCGACCGATCGCATCACGCAGGCCCCGCAGAAGTTCACATCGGAGGTGCCGCCGCCAGAGAGTTTGAGGTCGGCGCTGGGCGCGTAAATTGCGCCTGAGAATTCGCCGTTGCTGGGCAAGGTGAGGTTCTTAAGGGCCGGCAGCCCGAAGAACATGAAGTTGGTCGTGCGACCGGTGTTGTTGACTCCCGAGCCACCGATGTCCGCGCTGGCGCCGCCGACA
>Ga0134127_10003302_pt1 | contig 11607 bp, 11 predicted proteins | sample KB31753_FD_96459 | JGI IMG/M metagenome (GOLD analysis project Ga0134127, IMG submission 96459) | Terrestrial soil microbial communities with excess Nitrogen fertilizer from Kellogg Biological Station, Michigan, USA - KB3-175-3 | ecosystem: Environmental > Terrestrial > Soil > Unclassified ...
CAGGAGGGAGGGAGTAAAGTTGAACGTGGCCTTGATGGCGGGAAACCTCTCCAGCACATGGGCCATGTCATAGTAGGCTTTGGTGGCATGGAGGCGTACCCAGGGCATGCTGGCAGACCCCTCGACCGGGTCCGTGTAGTACGGCTGATGCATATGCCAGAGAAAACAGATGTGAGCAGTCTTCATCGTCGAATGCTTTACAGGAGGCTGAAAAAGCCCGCCAGCGTAAGAAGCCCGTTCTTTGGTTTATTTGGTTTGTCTTGTTAGTTTGGTTGTAGAAAACCAACTCGTTGAACCAAACGGACCAGATGGACCACAAATGAAGAGGATGGCCTTGTTGAGCCTCCTGCGAGAGTGTGTTTCTGTTTGCCACATCCTCCATGCGGATCATCGAAGTTTTCGCGTGTTCTATAGTCTTTCCGGAACCTGTTCGCTATAAGTATGGCATAGGGTAGAAGACGGAGCGAGAAGAAATTAATGCGTGACGCAGTTCGGCAAGATGTATCGCTTCAGATGCTCTGGTACTGGGTGCCGGTGGCGTTGTATGCCGGAGTGATATTTTTCTTGTCCGACCAGTCGCACCCGGAAGAACACCTGCCATCGTTCCTACTCAAAGGTGTCAGCGACAAAGTCTTGCATGCGGTGGAGTATGCCGTCCTTGGCGCACTCTGCTACCGGGCCTTCCGGTGGGGTCTGAACGGTCAGGTGGCGGCGCGCGCGCTTATCATTGCCATCGTCGCGGCGTCGCTGTATGGGGTAACGGATGAAGTGCATCAACTCTTTGTCCCGTTCCGCGAGTCAAGCTGGCTGGATTGGCTGGCCGATACAATCGGTGCAGTCATTGGGGCGTTGAGTTGGCGATTCTTTTTTGGTGTCGGTCCACATCCCCTTCATTGACGCCTCTTCGCCGGGGGACTACCTTGCGCAAAGCGCTTTGCGCTCTCGAGAATGTGTGGCCGGCATTTGGCAATGCTGCGAGCACCATGGTCTCTGGTAAGGGGGGTGTGAAGATGGACGGTAAGACAAATCATTCGGATCTGGCTCGACTCTGAATTCCTGGATTCATTGTCGTCGTGGGTCTTTCCTTGATCGGCTGTCCTCAGCCGATACGCACGGTCTCGATTCCCAGTTCTGATGCGTCTCCCCCGACCATGGTCTGGCAGACGTACAACATGCAGAAACAGGAGAGCGGAGCGATCGCGAAAGACGGCCAGTCATTCGACGTGCCGTCCAGCGATCAATATGTGTTAACGCTGGGAGTGGAAGATCTCAACAGCGGCGTGAAAGATGTCACCCTGAGCGGCAACGTCCATTATGTTTGCGAATACGGTGGCCAGGTCGAGGGCAAAAATTTCCTCCTCGAAACGCAGGAAACGAAACCGACTCCCGACCAGGAGAACAAAGTGTCCATCAGAGCCTCACTTGCCTATATCGTGGAATTCGGCAAGATGGGATGTAAAGAAAACTGGATCTTTGGCGGTGGGAAACTGTCCCTGGTGGGAAAGGCGCACAATTTCGTTGGTGGCGCCGAGATGAGGAGGCTGCGCGTGAATTTGAAGAAGTAACGCACAAGATGAATAGGGCCCCGCCCGTCGAGGGCCAGCAATTGTCGATTTCTCCACACGTCCATTTAGAGGAGTGGCCAAGGCGTTCCTCCATCGCTCTCTTGGCCACGAGGAATTTCTAAGGTCCCCCTTACAGGAGAGTCCAACCTATCCGAATCAAAAACCTCCCTTGAAATCATAAGGACTCGAGTCGATTTCCCGAGCAAGTTGCACTATCCTTGGGCCGGTTCAAAAACTAATATATTTGCTCGCGGGGAGTCGGTTGAATGGATGTCTGTTGGGAAGATGCCGTTCGGCGGGGCGATGCCGACATCGTGCGAGATCTGCGCTCTCGCGGCATCGATCCAAATGCGTGCGATCGGAATGGGCAAACGGGCTTGATGCTGGCTGCCCATGCGGGCCAGCTAGCCGCGGTCCAACTCTTGATCGACCACGGCGCCAATCTCAACGTCACAGCCAAATTTGGGCTAAGCGCAGTGATGCTGGCCGTGATTGCCGGCCACAAGGAGATCGCACAGGCACTGGCTCGTGGCGGTGCCGATTTGACGCTGCGGGGCACAGGAGCGCCGGGCTTCGCCGGAAAGACTGCCGCTGACCTGGCCGCCGCACGAGGCTGGAACGATCTCGCCATTGAACTGGCTCCTGATAAGCAGAGGATTAAGTGACCCCTCCTGCACCGCCACGGATCTACTGCATTACGGCTGCAGAGGCACCTATCGTGGCCGTCTTTCGACGTGGGCCGACGAATTGGTCTAATGTCGGACAGTGGGATCTTGCCCGCCTACGTTACGAACCTGGCGCGTGGCTCGGCGGCCGGATCTTTCCCCGCCGCTGCGATCTCTCTCCCGACGGGCGGTTCCTCTCCTACTTTGCGCAAAAACCGAGTGCGAGCTGGGAATTGCGGGAGGCCTACGTCGCGGTCTCCAAGCTCCCCTGGCTGACGGCCCTGCATGCGTTTGCGACATGCGGGACCTGGACGCGCGGTTATTTTTTCACGAAGGACACGAGTGAGCATGCCCACGAAGTACCAGACCTGCCGATTCCTTACAGACTGCAGTCCATCCCAGCCGTGCAGTTCGTGACCGAGCGGCGGCGTGACTGGGAAGAAGCGCCGGACTGTCCTCCGCGCGATCCGCGAGACGCATGGGACCAACGCCGAAACGCCCGCTTGCAGAAGCGGCAACCAGGCGGTCATCGACTTCTTTGTGTCGAGAGTACCGGGCATGCAGGCGGTGAATTCGGGATGGAACAAGCAGTCGACGGCCTACGAGTACAATATTCCCTCGAAGCAGACCGCCAACTGACGCTCCTGGACGATCTGCAATGGGCGGATTGGGATTGAGACGGACGATTGCTCGTCGCGACACGAACCGGCAAGCTCCAAGTGCGGCATTTTGGCTCGCGGACTGAACAAACTGTGTTCGAAGAAGACTTGGCTTTGCTCGATCCGAAGCCCGTTCCTGCTCCCGATTGGGCCCAACACTGGTGAGCGCTGGTCGCGTTGGGGTCACCGATGGTTCTATATGAGTTGTTTTGGAGCTTATCGAACTGCAACATCTACCGTGTTGAAATTACGACTGGCTTCAGACCGCAGGGACAAATCGTTTTTGAACATAGCATAATATTTTGACCCACAATCTCGCGTATGTGAAGAAAGATGTTTCCAGAAGTTAGTGCGGGAGAGATACCTCGAAGCATAAACAACCGCTCCATTGAGTGAGCGAGCAATTCCTCTCAATCCTTCATTCTCTCGTCTCAGAGTTTCTTGCCCCAACGTTGTCGCAGTTACTTTGGGCCGATCGATGAACCACATCCCGATAACACCGATGTATCAAGAGTCGAGAGATGGTATGCATCGCGGCGGTGATCTCAGACTGACTCATCTTACTCTTCGCTTCCACACGATCCTCGAAGAGGATTGGTTCCTCTCGTATGCGAAACCCCATGAGGTCAGTGTAGTACGTCATTTCGACTTGGAAGGAAAAGCCGTTCGATCGCAAGCCACGCCGGTCGAGAGCGGCCAGCAGCTCCCTCCGATAACACCGAAACCCAGCTGTAACATCTCTGACCTTGAGTCCGAGCAGGCCACGCGCTACCTGGTTCGCGGTACGACTCAGCAGTCGGCGTGCAGCGGACCAGTTTTTCGTAGCACCACCGGTGCTATAGCGGCTCCCAATCACAAGATCTGAGTCACTCGATGCACGGAGCAAGTCGGGAATGGACTCTGGGCGGTGGGAGAGGTCAGCATCCATAGCCAAGTAGCGATCATAAGATTCTTGGAGCAAGAGACGAAAGGCCTGACGGTAGGCGGAACCGAGCCCCAATTTCTCTGGCCTATGCATGACCCGCAGGCGGGGATAGCTGGGGCGGAGAGATTCTAAGAGTTCGCCAGTACCGTCAGGAGAACCATCATCAATGAAGTAGAGATCGGGAGAAAATGGGAGGGCAACACAGCGCTCGACCAATGGAACAATGTTTTCGAGCTCGTTATAAGTGGGAATGACGACGACGGTTCTCATCACATGACTCCGTTCGTGAGAAGTGAAGGGGTAAACATAACGGGATAGTCGTCATCAGGGCCACCTACGACCTGTCGCGCACAATGCCTGGAAGGACCTGCAGATGTAATGAGCGTCGCTGCTCATGTCGCTGACGCGGTCTCGTGGTCCTTCGAGGATACGCACAATGCCTCGGAAGTTTGGAGAGGGAACATCAGCATAGCTAGCACTAACAACATCGCCACGGTAAACGGGTGATAGCTCAGTAGCAAAGTGAAGGCCTGCTTCCCTAGGACCTCATAATTGAGTACAACTGCCAGAGTGATGTAGGTTGCCAGAGCTATCTTAGTTGGTGTCCCCAGTCCCGCATTGCTTCGGGCGTCCACTAGAATCAGATAAAGAGCGGGCACCAGCCAGACCAGGTGTTGCACCCAGGTGACGGGAGAAAGAAGCAGTGCGAGGATCATCACAGCACTGGACTCTCGCAACCATGCAGGATCACCTCGTCCTTTGAATGGACGACGTGCATACCAGCAAAAAGAGACCAGCAGGCTCAACGTGACGACAAACATTAATATCTTAGCGGTTGGGATAGGAAGGTTCAGGACTGGGACATAGCCTGGATCATCCCGACGAAGCGGATGGTCTTCAGGAAAGGTCACGAGGTACCGCATGAGGGCCTCCCGAAGCGACTGATTTCTCACTCGATGCTCGTTCTCTATGGTAATCGGCGTTTCCTGGCCCACAAACGATCCGGCCGCGACTAGTGTCCATTCCCGTTGATGACTCCACCAACTTCCCGGTCCCATCCATATCATTGGTAGTATGATCCAACACGCGGAGGCGATGACCGTATATCCTGCAAGCCGCCACTGACGTTTCCAAAGAAAAAATGGCAGAAACAGTGCAGGGGACACTTTCAGGGCAATTGCTAGACCAAACCACATCGCCCCTAACTTTTCACGTCCCTGCCACGCGGAATATATCCCGGCGGTGAGGATGGTCAGCAGGATCAGGTGAGGACCGCCATCGTCCAAATCTTGGAGAATAAACTGGAAGGCCAGCAATCCGGTGACGGCGCCAATCCAGAGGCTTTCGGTCGAGGTCACCTCTGACCGCTCGCGAACCATCCGATACAAGAGGAAGAGTGTCAGGCACAAGCAGATCAAAGCAGCGGTATATCGAAGGGCCAGGCCGATTCCCCGGTCGAACAATGCAAGGGGGGCAAAGTACAAGGCCGCGCTTGGCATATAGGGGTGACAAAGGCCGCTAGCATATAAATATTCTCCAGCCAAAAACCTTCGTCCAACCTCACGGTGGACATCGAAGTCACGAAAATAGGGTACGCGAAGAGCAGCAATGCCGTATCCGTGGACTATCGCGGCGACGAAGCCGACGATAAGTAATAACCGTTGAGCCCACTGACGTGAGTGGACCGAAGCCAGCATAACGAAAGTCTCTCAACAGTCTCTCGGTGGGAAGGGAAAGGAAAGAAGGTTCTGAGCGGAGGAGAGTATAAGAATTTAGGTCCACTTGTGCAAGCTCTGTTCGAACTCCCTGAGGAATCTGTCACCGAAGGAAGCGCGACTAATACCTGAGGTCGTACCTTTTGCCCAATATTTTTTGCGGCCCTGTGCTCATTTTGGGCTCGACTCCACCTCATTCCATCTCACTCAGCCCTATTCCAGCCAAAGTTCGCTTTTTCCTAACTCTTGGCTAGACTTGGTTGGAATAGGCCTGAGTGGGCTGGAGTAGGGTGGTGACAACGCTTTCCTAAACCGCTTGTCGGGCATCTAGGCAGTACATCGAACACGCACATTCTAATTTTCTCCACCTCTCTTTAAGGGGAGTGGCCCAGGCTGACCTTCACTGCGCGCATCGGACGAACCTCATCGATCTAATTGTTCTTTCCGAGCTCGCTTGCTTTTCTCTCTAAAAAGGGCACCCACGGTGGTCTAAGTGCGGCCGTCGAACGAGGCCCTTCTGAGGGCGCGCGTTCCGGGAGCACAGGACCAATGTGGGTGCCCTTCCATCCCCCATCCTCTGAGTGACAAGGTTTCCTCGCACCAGTATAATGCGCAGCCTATGGCTACTGTCGATCCTGCCCCGCCGAAACAGCCACTGGCTTTGCCGGATCATGCTCTTGTGGCTGCCACGGTCGAGGCTCAGCTTCCCTTTCAGGGGCAGTTCAAGACGCTAGCGCCGTTGGCAGGCGACGCCTCCAACCGCCGGTATTTCCGCATCGAGTTGACCGGGGACGTGCCCCGTTCGATGATTCTCATGCAGTTGGCCGAGCCGGAGGCTTTCAAGCAATCGGAAGAAGCCGTCAGCGGGGCGTCCCATCCGGTGACCGAATTACCCTTTCTGAACATTCTCTCCCATTTATCCAAAGCCGGGGTCTCCGTTCCCCGACTCTATCACTACGATCAGGCGGCGGGGTTGCTCTATCTTGAAGATTTCGGCGATCTGACCTTGTCGGAATTCTGTCGTAAGGCAAGTGCGGCAGATCTGGAAGCGCGCTATACGCAGGCCGTCGATGCGCTTGTGCATATGCAATCGGCGGCGACGTCACCAGCCGATCAGCATTGTCTCGCGTTCCATCGCAGGTTCGATGTGCCGCTCCTCATGTGGGAGTTCGACCATTTTCTGGAGTACGGGATCGTAGCGAGGCAGGGGAAACCGATGTGCGCCGACGATCACCTGCCAATCCGGGGCGAATTCGAGAAAATTGCCGAGTTGCTCTCCGGCCAACCGCGCGTGTTTGTCCACCGGGACTATCACTCGCGCAATTTGATGGTCGATGGCGAACGGCTAGGAGTCATCGACTTTCAAGACGCCTTGATGGGGCCGGCAACGTACGATCTCGCCTCGCTGCTGCGTGATGCCTATATCGAACTCGACCAGGTGCTGATCGACCGTTTGATCAACCGCTATCTCGATGGGTTGGCGACGCATCGGCAGGTCTGGACCAACCGAGAGGCCTTCCGCCGCCTGTTCGACTTCACCAGCATCCAGCGCAACCTCAAGGCGGCGGGACGATTCGTCTACATCGATCGTGTCAAAGGCAACCCCAACTTCCTCGCCGATATTCCGCGTGTCCTGAACTATGTCAAACGCAATCTCCAGAAGTATCCCGAATTGGACCGTCTCCGGAAGCATCTCACCCCCTATGTGCCGGAACTGCAATGAATACCTTGAGACGTGGGGCGTTAGGCGTCAGGCGATGGGGAATTGAAACCCCTTACTCCTTAGCCCTTACGCCTCACGAGGCTCTATGAAAGCCATGATCCTCGCAGCGGGCTTGGGAACTCGCCTGAGACCGCTCACAAACACGATCCCGAAGCCGCTCCTCCCCATCGCGGGCACGCCGCTGATCGTGTGGAACCTCTTGCTCCTAAAGCAGCACGGGTTTCGCGATGTCGTCATCAATTTGCATCATCTCGGACCGATGATCGAACAGGCGCTCGGCAACGGCTCGCGGTACGGGTTGCGGATCATCTATTCGCACGAGCCGGCGATCTTGGGTACGGGGGGCGGCATCAAGCGGGCGGAACCGCATTTCTCGGGTGAGTCGGTGTTGGTGCTCAACGGCGATACGCTCGTAGAACTCGACCTCGGTGCGTTGTGCGCGTTCCACCAACAGCGCGAGGCCGTGGCGACGCTAGTTCTGCGCAAAGATCCTGAGGCGAAGCGGTGGGGTCTTGTAGAAATGGATGCGAACAACTGCATCGTGCGGATCACCGGACGTGGGCGCACAGATCAGGTGCCGACCCAGCCCCGCATGTTTGCCGGGATTCATGTGCTCCGTCTGCGGCTTCTGCGAGATGTGCCGAAGGGGGTGGCCTCGACCATCATCGACCCGTATGTGGCGGCGATTCAACGGGGAGAGAAGGTACTCGGGTACGACTGTGAGGGGTACTGGTCGGACATCGGGACGCCGGAGCGCTATGCGCAAGCCGAACAGGACGCTTCAGCCGGTCGCATTACCCTGTCTGCCAGACAGCGACCTGCCTAGCAGGATGCTGAAAAAGCCTTCCAGCACTTGCGGCGCGTGAAGCGCGAGACAGGCGGGAAAGGCGCGACGTGGCCAGATTGGATTCCCCACCTCGCCTCGCCAGCCCCGCCAGTCTCGCGTGTCTCGCTCTGTTTTCTTGTTGTGCCACATGTGGGGACTATCGAAGTCTCGCGTACTTACTTAGCTCTTCCGCAGCCTATTAATCGGGTTCTGTTTTTAGCTTCCGTTGTTTAATCAAGCGGGCGAGGTACGTGCGTTGGAGTTTGAGGCGATCAGCCGCCTTTGTCTGATTGCCTTCAGCGTCTTCGATGGCTTGCTCGATGATGTAGCGGCTATGTGCTTCCATCGATTCATGGTACGGGAGTGAAAGATAGTGAAGACGTTCATTCGGTGAGCTGCGGCCTATGGCATCCAAGGAGAGCATGTCCGGCTCGATGGTGTCCGACTGGTTTAAGACCACGGCCCGTGCGACGACGTTTTCCAATTCACGAATGTTTCCCGGCCAAGGGTACCGTCGCATGGCCTCCATGGTCTCGGGGCTGAACATCATGCCGGGACGCTTCGCGTCCCTGGCATGGCGGTTTAAGAAAAACTTGGCCAAGGCAGGCAGGTCATCGGGCCGTTCGCGGAGCGGGGGCAGAGTCAGGCTGATGACATTCAAACGGAAAAAGAGATCCTCGCGAAATTCACCGTTCTTTACCGCCTGCCGGAGATCCTTGTTCGTGGCGGCGATGATTCGAATATTAACCGACACGAGGCGTGTGCCGCCGACTCGATGGAATTCCCTGTCCTGGAGCACACGCAAGAGCTTAGCTTGCAGCGGGAGCGACATGTCTCCGATCTCGTCCAGGAAGATCGTGCCTCCATCCGCCATTTCCAGTTTGCCCTTTTGCAGGCGGTCTGCGCCGGTGAAGGCGCCTCGTTCATGCCCGAAGAGTTCGTTCTCAAGCAGCGTTTCCGTGAGGGCGACGCAGTTGATCACCACCAGCGGCATGGCTTGACGCGGGCTCCACTGGTGGATGGAACGGGCGAAGAGTTCCTTGCCCGTACCGCTTTCACCAAGCAGTAACACGCCGGCATCGGACTTGGCGGCGCGTTGGGCCGACTCCATCACAGTCCGGATTTTCGTGCTCATGCCCACGATTGAGGCATAGCGACTATCGACTTCGGACTTGAGACAGGCCACCTGCCGTTTGAGGGTATCCCGCTCCAAGGCCTTGCCGATCACGAGGAGAAGATGGTCTTTATCCAGCGGCTTGGTCAGAAAATCGTAGGCGCCTGTTTTCATGGCTCCGACAGCGGCATCGATCGAGGCATGGGCGGTCATGACGATGACAGGGAGATCTTCGGCTGGTCTGACTTTTGGGAGTCGCTGGAGGACCTCAAGGCCGGTCAGGCGCGGCATATCTAGATCGAGCAACATGAGGTGCGGGGCTTCCTGCTCAACGAGATCGAGCGCCTGCATCCCATCCTGCGCGATCACCGTTCCATAGTCAGAGGCCTGCAGACGATCCTCCAGCATCGTGGCAATATCGGGATCGTCGTCGACAATGAGAATTTTGGCTTTCATGTTCCAGTCTCGTTAGGCGTGAGGCGTTAGGTGTGAGGTGATTGCGCCCCACTGCACGTTCGTAAGGTCATCTTGTTCCATCGCCTGACGCCTCACCCCTTACCCCTCACGGATTTTCCATGACATTTATGACCAGTCCCGTCAGCGGTTTCGGGAAAAAGTATGTCGACTTGTGGGGCATACGTTCGCCGGCTGTGGCGACGGCTTGCACTTCGCTGACTTTTGTCGCATTGAGCAGTAAGGCTCCAGTTCCCGTTCCCTTGGCCACCCAATCCAACGCTTCATGATCATCCTTGGTGTAGAGGATAGCCTCTTGTTCCTCTTGCGAAGGACAGAGTGTCGTCACTACGAGTTGTTGGAGCAGCGACACATCGAGCTTGGCGCGCGGAGAGGCGTGTGCGGCTTGACGATAGGCCGGTTTCAGGCTCAGCGTGATGTAGCGGCTGTCTCCCTTCAAGGCCAGCCCGAATACCGGTAGGGATTGTCCAGTCGTCCGCATCGCCTCAATAAATATTTCGCGCGTGGCTGTCTGCGTGGCTGCGGTGAACGAAAATTCCTTTAGATCGAACGTGGGGCCCAACAATGATTGCACACGGTCATAAGAAGGCAGGACCGTGGTCGGGACCCGGTGCGTCGGGAGCACGGTTAAGCCTGGGTCTTCGAGGGCGGTCAAGAGCATCAACACTCCGTCGTATGGGTGTTGGCCGGCCGGCGATCCGGTCTGCTGCCGACGGAGTTTCTGATAGTTCAACGCAGTCTCATAGCGATGGTGCCCGTCTGCGATAAACAGCGGCTTGTTGCCCAAGGCATCGACCGCGTGCTTCAGCACGGTTGGGTCCGTCACCGCCCAGAGTTGCTGACGGAACCCCACATCGTCCCGAAAGTCGATCGAGGGCGGCTTCGCTTTCACAGCCGCTTCCAGCAGACTCATCACCGCTCCTTGAGGGTCGGAGTAGAGCGACCAAATGGGGCTGAAGTTCGACTTGCAGGCATCGAGCAGATTCAGCCGATCTGTTTTGGCGGCCGAGCGTGTATTCTCATGCGGGTAGATATGCCCCGAATCGAGCGCTTCCAGTTTGACCGTCGCGAGAATGCCCTTGAGCGTTTTCGTCGGCGAGCCGGACGAAGCATAGGGCGGTATGTACTCGATTGTGTGGTAGTAGAGCGTCGGCTGTGCGTCGCGTTTCAGCGCTCCGCTCTTCAGCCAGTCGTGAAGGGTCGATGCGGCTCGGGTGTATCGATTCTGAGTCGGACTGTCGCCGGGTTGATCGAGCCCCAATTCGAGTCGAATGATGTTCTGCGGATGGCGATCGTATAAGGCCTGTTGCCCGGCCGCATCGATGATGTCGTAGGGCGGCGCCACGACTTGGTTGATCGCTCCGACGACCGTTGTATCGTACCGCATGCCATGAAATGGAATGATTGTGGCCATGATAAATCCTTTGTGTTGTACGCGGTTTCAGGGCAGTCGTGCAATCAAAATGTGAATGCGGGTTCCTTACTTTCTAACGGCGACGTTTTCATGGTTGTTTGTGGAATACGCGGGGGAAAGGCTAGCGATCGCGGGTGACCATATAGTCGGCAGCAACCGAGAGGGCTCGCTTGGCCGTACTGTCTTCGAACTGATCGAGATCTCGTTGGGCTGCGGCGACATAGGATCGCGCGCAATCCATGGCATAGGTAATCGAGCCCAATTCTTCCATCAGGCGAATAAACCGTCCGAGGTCTTCCTCTGAGAGGGTCCTGGTTTCCATCCGGTCGACGATGATCTGCCGATCCTGTTCCGAGCAATGATGTAGCAGATGTAGCATCGGCAACGTGGCTTTGCCTTGGCGGAGGTCCTGTCCCAATGTCTTGCCCAAGCGTTCGCCATTGGCTGTGTAGTCAAGCGTATCGTCGGCCACTTGGAAGGCGATCCCAAGATGGCGGCCGAACCGGAAGAGCGCATCCTGCTGCGCC
>Ga0134127_10003307_pt1 | contig 11597 bp, 15 predicted proteins | sample KB31753_FD_96459 | JGI IMG/M metagenome (GOLD analysis project Ga0134127, IMG submission 96459) | Terrestrial soil microbial communities with excess Nitrogen fertilizer from Kellogg Biological Station, Michigan, USA - KB3-175-3 | ecosystem: Environmental > Terrestrial > Soil > Unclassified ...
TATTACAGAAATGATATCAGACATTCCTGATAAATACAACAATATTGATTTTAGAATACATGTTAAAAAAGTATCTGAAGGGCCATTAGCTAGTAAGTTATCAGGATATTTTTATATCAATAATATCATTTTTAATTTTAAAGCAGTAGCATTTGGAAGAATTGGAGGGCAAAATATAAATCTAAATATATCTGAAACCAAATTTAATCATATTAAAAAAATGGGAATGGATCCAGAGATAATAATAAGTTTGGTTCAAAAAAAGATAATCGAAGGAGACATGATTTTTGATGAAAAAAATTTGAAGGCAAGAGAAGCCATGGAATAGGTTAGATACACGAGCAGCATTTGTATATATATTTTATTGTTATAGCAATGCCTCATCTAATGCATTAGCACAAGAACAATATGTCCTCTCGGAAGATATTAACGGAATTAATTTAGAAATTATTGTTCTGATTGTTTCTACATTTTTATGTAACGTTTCGACTATATCTTTAGAAGATACTGGTTGCTCAGCCCAAACATCATAATCTGTTATTGTGGAAATAGATAGATAACAAATTTCACTTTCTCTTGCAAGTATACATTCAGGTATTAAAGTCATCCCAATTATGTCTGCATGATATAAATCTCTAAACAGTTTAGACTCGGCTCTTGTAGAAAATCGAGGACCTTCAATGCAAATATAGGTTCCTTTACTATGAAATCGAACATCAAGATCATTAATGCATTTAATAGCAACATTTCTTAAATCAGTGCAAAAAGGATCAGCCATAGATATATGACATACACGAGGACCATCGAAGAAAGAATAATTTCTTTTTTTAGTAAAATCAATAAATTGATCGGGTAACATAATATCACCAGGTTTATAATCATAGTTCAGACTACCAACTGCAGATGGTGCAATTATTCGTTTTACTCCAAGCTCCTTTAATGCCCAAATATTTGCTCTATAATTTATCATATGGGGGGGAATTCTATGACCTTTGCCATGTCTAGGAAGAAAGGCAATTTTTTTATCATTAAGCCTGCCTACCACTATAAAATCAGAGGTAGGTCCGTATGGCGTATGAGGTTTTATAATTTGTTCTTGATGGAATAAGTTATTATCATATATGCCTGTTCCACCTATTATTGCAATATCAATTAAATCATTACTGCTACTATTTTTATTCATGTTAATAGCTCACCATCGAATGGACAGGATACCCTTTATTTTGTAGTAATTTACTGCCGCCAAGTGAAGATAGTTCGACCATAATTGCAAATCCAATTACATTGCCTCCAAGTTCTTCTACAAGTTTTGCAGCAGCTAAAGCAGTACCACCAGTTGCAATTAGGTCATCAGCAATCAAAACATTTTCATTATTTTTTATTGATTCTGATTGTATTTCCATTATTGCATTACCATACTCAATATCATACTTTTGTTTTATAGTGCTGCCAGGTAATTTTCCTTGTTTTCTTATCATAAGAACGCCAAGATTAAACTTTAATCCTAGAATAGTAGATAAAATAAAACCGCGAGCTTCAATTCCAGCAACATAATCAATATGATGGTTTTTAAATTTATCATAAAAATAATCACCTAAAAAGTTTAACGATCGATTATCTTTAAATACAGGTGTAATATCCCTAAACAATATTCCAGGTTTTGGAAAATTAGGGTAATTTTTAATCAAACTTTGAATATGATTTTTATCCATATGCAAAACTTTTAATATAAATACCCATTAAAAACTTGCTGGAAAAAGATAATATTAAGCAATATTAATCAGATAAATTATAGGTTAACAAGAGACCTGATATGAAATTATCTGATGCACGAAAAGATCACTATCGAAAACTTGCAAAAGAAAATATGTATAGAAGTCGTGCAGTCTACAAATTATCTCAGATAAATAAATCCCATCATATTCTAAAGGAAGGAATGAAAGTTGTAGACATTGGGGCTGCTCCAGGAGGTTGGTTACAAATTGCTTCAAAAATAACAGGCCCACATGGAACAATTATAGGAATAGATTTAAAAAAAATAGAACCAATTTCAAATGTCATTACAATTGTAGGCAGTATAGAAAACAAAGAAGATATCATCAATTTGCTTAAAATCATAGATGGAAAAGTGGATGTGGTACTTTCAGATTTATCTCCTAACGTTTCTGGTTTATGGGAAATGGATCAATTAAAACAAATAGATCTTTCAAAAAAAGCTTTAGAATTTACAAAAGTAGTATTAAGAGAAAATGGCTCCGCATTGTTTAAAGTTTTTCAAGGAGAAAATTCTTCAGATTTTATAAAAGAATTGAGAGAATTTTTTATAAATGTTATTATAACAAAACCTGATGCAAGCAGAAAGCAAAGCAGCGAAGTTTATGTAATATGTAAAAAATACCGAAAAAAAAAGAAAGAATATTAATCATCTTCTTTTTCTATTTCATACCCTTCATAATTTAACATTAAAAATTAATATATAATATAAATAATTTAATTAAAGAAATTTTTCGGTATCTTCAAGCTTTGAAATATCACCATATTTTTTAATAAAACTTTTTAATTTCTTTTGAGATTTGCCACTATCTAAACTTTCTTTTACAATAGAAATACCATCTTGTAAAGAATCTACCACATTTGCGGTTAACAATATTGCGGCACTATTTAACAATACAATAGATTCTTTTGATTTATTATGATTAATTCCATAAATTATGCGCATTGTTTCCATTATTGATTGGTGCTTATCTTTAACAATTATCTCCTGTAGTTTAGTTTTTGGTATTCCAAGTGATATTGGATCAAAAGTATGCTTATTAAATGAATAAGCACCATCTTGTAAGACTACATTAATAATTGTGTTTTTACTACTAATGGATAGTTCATCCATTCCGTCATGAGACTGTACAATCATAGAATTCTTAAGACCTAGCAAGGGCACCATTTTTGGAATAATTTCCAAAAATAATGGATCAGAGACCCCTATTACTTGACCATACAAGTTTGTACAAGGATTACATAATGGACCTATTTTATTAAAAATTGTTCGTAAACCTAATTCTTTTCTAACATTTGATGCATTCCTAAGGCCAGGATTAAATTTTGGAGCAAAGACAAAAGCAAAATCAAGTGATTCAATAGATTGAATAACAAGTTTAGGTTCATTGTTTAAATTATAACCTACATATTCAAAGAAATCTGCACTACCGCTCAAACTTGATGATGATGTATTACCATGTTTAGCAACTGCAACCTTGCCACATGAACTAGCTATTAAAGATGATGCGGTACTAATATTAAAAGTATTTAAAAAATCACCTCCTGTTCCGCAATTATCTATGATTGGAAGATTCACTGACGGAGTGATTGTTATTGCATTAGATCTTATAGCTTCAACAGTACCGGCAATTTCATCAAAAGTTTCACCTTTAATTAACAAAGACATTAAAAAAGCTGAAATAAAAGTATCAGAACAATTACCATTTAGAATATTAGAAACTACATTAAATGTTTCTCTGCTGTCTAAATTTTTTTTTTCAGATAACTTTTTTAATATATAATGATTTTGATTTTTGATATCTTTTATAAAATTATCTTTATTGAGCATTTTTCATTTTTTTACCATATTAATAAAATTAGACAATATTCTTTTACCTTCTCCAGTTAATACAGATTCTGGATGGAATTGAATACCTTCTATTAAATACCTTTCATGTTTTACTCCCATTATTTCAGCATCATCTAAGGACTTTGAAGTTATCTTTAAGCAACTAGGAAGAGATTTTTTATCTGCAATAAGAGAATGATATCTTGTTGCAGTAAATGGATTACTAACGCTTTCAAATAGAGGTGTATTCCCATAATATTCAATATCACTAGTTTTACCATGCTTTATTTTTGTTGCTTGTTTAACTTTTCCACCAAAGGCATGTACTATTCCTTGATGACCTAAGCAAATTCCCAAGATTGGAAATGTGGATCCTAATTCAGTTATTACACTATTGCAAATTCCAAAATCTTTTTTAAATTTTGGATGACCTGGTCCAGGTGAAATAATAATCGCATTAGGATCTATTTCCAAAATATCTTTTAGAGTAAGTTCATCATTTCTTTTTACAATTGGAGTTACATTGAGAAAACCCATTATTTGCGCAATATTATAGACAAATGAATCATAATTATCAATAATTAATATTTTCATTTATTCTAATCCAATTTTCTCATAAATACAATTATATAATTTCTAAAAATCAATATAATGATAATAGGCTCCTATATTTTTTATACCTTTGTATAATATCATTAATATTAACATTTACCAATTTATTTATCCCAAAATCCTCAATTGCAAATGTACCCATTATACTACCGAACAGAACAGATTCCTTAACCAAATCATTATTATCAATAAAGTCTTTTTGATATTTTGAGATAAGATATCCCATAAAACCGCCTGCAAAAGAATCCCCGGCTCCAGTAGGATCTACAACATTTTCAAGAGGATAACCGGGAATTGGAAAAATATCATTGTTGTGAAATAATAGAACGCCATGTTCGCCTTTTTTTATTATCACAAATCTAGGTCCCCATGATAATATTTGCTTTCCACATTTAATCAAATTAGATAAATTACATAACAAACGAGCTTCTTGATCATTGATTATTACACCAGTAGTTTGTTCCATCATTCTTTTTACAGAATCCTTTTTTTCTTTAATCCAATACTCAATTGTATCACAAACAACCAAATCAGGTTGATTAAAATTTTTTAAAATGTTTATATTTTGATCAGGATCATTATTAGCAAGATAGATAAATTTAGAATTAGAATATTCTAGGGGTACAATTGGCTCAAAATTTTCTATAACATTTAATTCTGTCTTATTTGTTGTTCTATGAGATAAATCATAATCAAAAGAAGAATCATAAAAAAAAGTCTTTTTCTCATGGTGTTTTATCAAACCCTTTGTATCTATCTTAGTTTCTAAAAGAGTTTGATAATCATGAGGAAAATCGTATCCTACTATACCAATTAAAGATACAGGTGTAAAAAAAGAACCTGATAATGAGGCATAAGTAGCAGCGCCACCCAATATTCGCTCTTGAATTTGAAAAGGAGTTCTAGTGGTATCCAAAGCAACAGAACCAAACACTGTTAACATATACTTAAAGATCAATGTATTAAATATAAAATATTGGAAATAGCTAACAAATAAACAGATGAGAAAAAATATAAAAATAATTGTCGGAATTACTGGAAGTTCCGGGGTAATTTATGGAATAAAATTATTATATTTTTTAAAAAAAAGTAAAATTGAAACTCACATTGTCTTAAGCAAATGGGCAGAAAAAAATATTGAAATTGAAACAGATGAGAGCATTGTAGAAGTAAAAAAATTAGCATCTTTTGAATATAGGGAAAATGATATGGCAGCATCTATTTCCAGTGGTTCATTTAAGACGGATGGCATGATAATAATTCCATGTAGTATGAAAACACTTGCAAGTATAGCAAACGGATATGATGATAATTTAATCTCAAGGGCAGCATCAGTTACCATAAAAGAAAATAGAAAGTTAGTCATTGTTCCAAGGGAAACACCATTATCACAAATACATCTATCTAATATGTTAAAACTTGCAAAGATAGGTGTGACAATTTTACCTGCAATGCCAGGTTTTTATCACAGGCCAAAAACAATAAATGATTTAATATTACACATAGTAGGAAAGACGTTGGATCAATTTGAAATAAACAATGAAGTATTTAAAAGATGGAAAAACAATGAATCTGATTCAATTAAAAATTGAAATGTATAAATAATTTTCAGCTTTTTAATGATTATTTTATCGTAATGGCCCTGTTAACTTAGAGTTTTATAAATATTTTCAATTCATCAAATATGTTTTCTTAAAAAAAATTTCAATAATTCATGTCAAATTGATCTTAAATTCAGATAAAAATGGATAAAACCTTTACCTGATCATTGCATTTAGATGTGGTTAAAATAAAAGAATTTTCCTTAAGTTAACAGCAATGTAAATGATATGTTGTATCTTCTTGTAAAATAGTTGTGTTTGTTTACTATCAAAACACCTTTAGCTTGCTATTGTAATTTATGAGTATGAGGGATACTTTCCTCAGAATGCTTACTGATGATGAAAAGAATATTTTACACCTGATGCTTGAAGATACTGAATCAGGATATAGAGCCAAGATTATTTTGCTTAAAGATGAAGGATATACAGTTCCTGAAATAATGATAGCAACCAATCACCATGATAACAACATAAGAAAATGGATACATCGCTTTAATGAAAAAGGAATTGATGATATGGCATCAAAAAAGCACAATCACAAACAGCACAGTTTGATAACAATATGGAAGAAAAGATTGTTGATATAGCATCTTCAAATCCAAAATCTTTTGATTTGGGATTTTCCACATGGTCATTACGCGTTCTTGCTGGTTTTCTTATGTGTGACCTAAAACTGGTAGATAAAATAAGCCATTCAGAAATAAGGAATATCCTTCTCAAGCATAATATAAAATGGAGAAAATCTAAAACAGTTTTATCAAATAAAAGAAGCAATGACTCTGAATACACTGAAAAAAAGTACGTTGGAACAGCTAAGGTACAACACACCATCAGATTCTGTGTTACTGTATGTAGATGAGAAAGGACCTATAACAGCAAAAACTCATGGTGGTATATCATGGTGATCAGTACAGGTAAAGGTTGAGAAGGCTCAATAGATAAACGGAATTCTAAATGTGTTTGGGGCGCATATGACTATACAAATGACAAGATGCATGTACAATGCTATAAAAAGAAAAAGGGAAAACAGTTTGTCGACTTTCTAAAAAGAGTAGATAGACGATAAGATAAGAATATCCAAAATATCTTTGTTGTAATAGATAACCTGTCAGTACACAAATCAAAGAAGGTAAATGATGGAATATCCAAATATTATACAAAAATAAAATTTGTATTTTTGCCGGTAAGATCTCCGAAACTCAACTTAATTGAAGTAAGATGGTCATGGTTACAAAGACAAACAATCAACAATTCTACATTTGAAGACGAACAAGAAATAGGACAAGCAGCTAGCACGTGGAAGGATATTTATAATAAGAATCATGGCAAAGCAATCACAAATATTTTACAAGAATATTTACCTTTGTGTTTACAAAACTGTTAACAGAGCCATCGTTATAGTAATGAAGATTAAATATGCTATTTATAAAATATTAGCGTTCAGTAAAATAATTTTTTTATAAATATGAAGTCAGATTCTTAGTAGTTATCAATTATTTATTCCTATTTAAATCAAATATTGAAAGCAATGAAATAAACATCAATTTGCAATTTTCTAACAATTATATAAAGAAAAACAGAACATATAGAATAAAAGTTATAAAATTATGGATAATGATAAGGTTGAAAGAGCCATTAATGAAGGTTGGTATTTCTTTATAGACATTGTTGGAGCATCAGATCCGTCTCTGTCAATTTTATGTCAATTGGAAAAAATTAAAAAGTTAAAACATATAATCGAGAATTTTTTGAATAGTAATTATAATCCTGAAATTTATAAATCATTTACTGGAGATGGAATGTTAATTGTATTTTTGAATTACAAGTTCCCGATAGAATTATCAATAGAAATCCATAAACGAATAGATGAACATAATATCGGTTTTAAAGATAGCGAAATAATTATTGTAAGAATAGGTATAGGTTTTGGATCATGCTTGTCTTTTCAAGATGGAGTTCATAAAGAAACTGCGCCTTGGGGGCATGAATTAGTATTATCAAAAAGAATAATGGATCTGGCAAATCCTAATCAAATATTATTAACCGATTTTGCATATCAAAAGATTAAAAATGATTTTTTATTAGGTAAAAACGATTATTGCATACATTTATTTGATAAAGGCAAAATAGCTATAAAAAATCACAAAGAATTAGAAAATATATATTCACTATATAAGGAAAATGAGTATGGAAATAATACAGATATAGAAATAAGATTGGACATAAAACCCCTTATTCAATCTTATAAAATAGATAAAAACTTTATAAATTCATTGCAAAACTTTTGCGAAGAAAGATTTGAAATCATAATCAAGAAATTCAAGGAGTTAACAAACCCATTAAAAGGCTTAGAAATGAGTTTTATATCTACCGGCTTAATTTACAAAGTTTTATTTGAAAACGCAACAGACTATATATCAGTTACATACTTAACGCCAAGTGAATACTGGGAGATTCAAAATAGTGAGCCAGTAAATCTTTTACGTCATCATGAGAAATCTTTGCGAAAAATAAAATTATCATGTTCAAAAAAGAAAAGATATAGATTCCTCATAAAAGAAAAGGAAAAATTAAGTAAAGACATACAAATTAACCAAGACAGTTCACTCCTTTTTATAAAATGGCATTCTGAAAATAATGTAAATTTATTTAATATTGATCCAGACTATATCAATCATATTCTAAACAAATATTCAAAAATTGTTCACAATGTAGGAATAGGACTATGGTATAATAAATATGTATTACAATTTGGCCCAATAATGGAATATACAAATAACAAAGATCAGTATCACCCATTGAAAAGGAGGAGATTTTGGTTACACTCTTTTGAAAGTGATACATATGTTCAAAGCATGCAATTTTTCGATGAGTTAATTAAAGCTGCAGAGGAGGGCAAATTCATCAAGATTGATCACAATTTCTATAATAAAATTACTAAATTGTAAACTATTAAAATTAAATTATATATAATATGGATTAAAAAGATTATTTCATTTTTCAAAGACATTTTTTAATCTAATAATATTAATCATCAAGTACCGTTAACAGGTGTTAAAATTAATATATATATATTTTAATAATTAAAAAAAATATTTTATTCTTAATATGATTAATATTCAGATTTCAAATATTTTTATAGGTAAAATAATGCGATGATAATACTAATTGTATCCTAAATTATAAATCAATTACAATATAATTGAAAATGGCAAATATAATTAAGAATTTGAATTCTATTTACTATAGTTATTAGTTTCCCAAAGATCCATTTTTTCTTGTTTTTTCTTTCTCCTATATTCCTCAAGCATATGGTAAACTGATTTGTGCGAACTTCCTTTACATAGCATGGTAACAGCATCAATTGCTAAAATAGTTTCTTCATAATTTCCTATAAACCCTACAAAATGACCATATATAGATAAATAAACACCAGTAAAATCCTCAATATTTTTTCTTGTTTTTCCGCTTTGGCCAATTATCCTAGATTTAATTCTATCCAGAGAGTTTGTTGATTTACCCGAATACTCTCTAAGATCAATGAATTGGAGAACATTATCTTCATTTAATAAATTATATGCTCTTTGGGGGGAAAATCCTTTTGAAATAGCTGTAACTATTTCAGAAGCCTTAAAAATTCCAACATCAAAAGACGAACTATCATTGTTTTTTTTAAATCCAATACTAACATCGCCTGATTCACCATCAATATCTAAACGTACATTACATTTTAATTCTATCTCAGATTTAACTGACCCTTTCTTTCCTACAATCGCACCAATTCTATCTTTTGAAACTTTTATTACCTTAAATGTTTCGTTAAAAGTCACAATAATAATATATTGAAAAAGGTAAAATATATTTCAAACTTTAGTAAAAGAGTATAACTATCATATTAAAAACATTTTATTATAATATATCACATAATTGTAAAAATAGGTAAACAGAATCTACAAAATATTGTTTATTATTTATATTTCACATTATCTTCATAATAAGTTAAAAATTTCTATAATCATGTAAATTTTACAATATAAAATATAGTCGGAAAATTCTAAAATAAATATTCAACCACCATGAACAACAGACAAAATAGTTACAACATCGCCAGACGAAACTTTTGCATCTGAACCACCAAGTAACGAATATTCGATTCCATTGATAGCAATCAAAAAATCATTTTCATTTATTTTATTGTTTAAGCAATAATTATTTTCTAAATATAAAATGATTTTCTGTATATTTGATGATTCTTCATCCAATTTTAGATTTGAGCTTCCTACCATTTTCTTGATTCCGCCATGTAAATTTATATCTATCAAATTTACTCTTTAGATTCGTCTTTTGATTCCATAACATCCTCAGAATAAGCCATAGAAGCATTTTGTTGGGCAAGATTTCTGTTAACTATGGCTGTAATATGGCCTGCAATTTTATTTCTTAATTCTTTAGATCTAACTTGGGCATAACTTTGAATTGTCTCTTTGTTTTTATTAAAATCAATTGTAAATTTATCAGGATAACGTTCTAATAATTCATTAGACATTCGTTTAACTCTATCCATATAAATATGAAAAAAGCATAGGTATTTTATCTTTTATTTTAAAGAAAATACAATAATAATATCGCATTAACTAAACCATGCCCAAATTTTTGGATAATATATATTTATATTGTATGCATATAGTTAAACGAATTCCTATATACAATATCAACCATTTCTTTAAAATCCTTTTTGAGTTTAACAGAGATAAAATTAATTAAACTAATGATAAATGTTGGAAAAGTAATAACATTTTCAAAACATCGCTTATAATATACGGGCCCATCTGTCTCTAACAATAACAAAGACAAATCGCATTCTTTTAACAAGGCTTTTTTATCTTCAGAATAAAGCAAATAGGGTCCAAAAGAAACATAATAACCAAGATCATTTATTTTGCGTAAAAATGCTTTGCTGCCATCATACCAATGGAAAACAACACTTTTCAAATTAAATGAAGTCAAAATTTCCAAAACATCATTCAAAGATCTCCTTGAATGGATTGAAACTGGGAGATTATTATTTTCGGCAATATCTAACATCATGTTAAAAACGGTTTTTTGATTTCCATAATCATTTGAAACATTGTTAAAAGTATATGAAGGATCCAAACCAATCTCACCTATTCCGTCTACACTATCTATATTTTGTGTAAAAAAATCGTTAAAATATTTCAACTGCAAGAGCGAAGCATATTGAGGATGAATACCAACAAATGTTTTAAATAACTCAGATTTTTCGAAATATCTTTTTTTTATATCAATATTTTTAACTGAAGAATCTAAATTCTCTGACACCGAATAAACCTGAATGTTTAAGTGAATTATAGTATCAATTAGTAATTTAAGATATGTATTATAAGCTTTATCAGAAATATGGATATGAGAATCAACAAAATGCAATAGCATATTTTAGATTTATAAATATAATAATTAATCGAAAGAAAATGCAACTACTTCTCATAGGTCTGCTGCTACTTTGATAGTATCTTTATTAACATTTTAGTATAATATTTAACTTATCGATTAAACTCAACGGCTCTGTTCACTTAACATATATTTCTTTGTTGTGAAAATATATGAAAAGACTAAACCATTTGATCACATGTCTTAGTTTGCATTTCTTTCTTTTGAATGGGAGAAAATATCCATCAAAGCATTCTTCTGTAAATCTATCCTTTATGTGCTGCATAGTCCTTTCAATAATGATGTTTTTCTCAAAAGGAGAATGTAAATAA
>Ga0134127_10003309_pt1 | contig 11592 bp, 10 predicted proteins | sample KB31753_FD_96459 | JGI IMG/M metagenome (GOLD analysis project Ga0134127, IMG submission 96459) | Terrestrial soil microbial communities with excess Nitrogen fertilizer from Kellogg Biological Station, Michigan, USA - KB3-175-3 | ecosystem: Environmental > Terrestrial > Soil > Unclassified ...
GTTCCTCTCGCGCACGAACCTGCCCGGAACACCGGCACGGCTCACGGTGCGCGATCTCTGCCAGGGCGTGTTCGCGGTGCGGCACGGCCGCGCGGTCAGCCAGGCGGCCGGCGAGCCGCTGCTGCCCGATGCCCAGGGCAGCGCGGAGGCTCCGGGCGGCGCCGACGGCTTGCCGCTCGAGACGCTGGCCCAGCAGATCCGCGACGCGAAGTAGGCGCCGTCCGGATCCCACGCCCCACACGGAGGAAACCATGCGCATGATGCGCTTTCGAATCGTGGCGGTCGTGACCGCCGTGGCCCTGCTGTTCGCCGCGGGTGAAGCCGCGGCGTATCGCATGATCCAGAACGCGTCGCCGGGTCGCACCTCGACCGGCGTTCGCGTGCAGTGCAGTGATGTGGGCGGGTTCGTCCACTGGAACCGCTCCCAGGTCGAGATGCGGCTCAACGTCGCGAACCAGGGCGCCAAGCCCGGCGTGCCGCTCGCGATCCAGCACGCGCTCGCCGCGTGGACGGGCGTCACGCCCGCGGGTTACACGCTGACCTACGGCGGGACCACGTCGACGGGGTTCACGACCGACGGCGTCAGCACCGTGCTGTGGTCCACCGGGAACGGCTGCGCGGGCAGCTGCCTCGCGATCACGGCGCTCGTCCTCGGCCCGGGACAGGTGATCCAGGAGGCGGATGTCTCGTTCAACGATGCGTACACCTGGAACACGAATGGGACCGACTACGACGTCGAGGCCATCGCGGCGCACGAGCTCGGGCACTGCATGGGCATCCACCACACCGAGATCACCAAGCCCAGGAACCGGCCGACGATGTACACGGCCTACTTCGGCCTCGACGGGCGCACGCTCGAGAGCGACGACCGCGACGCGCTCAACTGCGCCTACGCCCGCTATCCCGTCGCGGCGATGATCGCAGACGACGACGGCTCGGCCACCCCGAGCGAACCCGGTTCCGGCGTCGCGCTCCACTCGCGGGTACGCGACGGCCACGCCACGCTGCGCTACACGCTGCACCGGCCCGGCGACGTGCGGCTCGACGTCTTCGACATCGCCGGCCGCCGCGTCACCACGCTCGTCAGCGGCACGCGGGGCACCGGCGAGTACGAGGTCGCGTGGGGGGGCGAGACGCGCGTGGGTGTGGCGCGCCATGGCGTGTACTTCGCGCGCCTGGAGACGCCCGAAGGTCACGACATCGCGACGATCCTCCTCGGGCCATAGTTCTCGGGCCAGGGTCCTCGGGCCGTCGAACTGATGGGGGACCGGAAGCGAGCTCGACATCATGGCAGGCTCGCTCCGGCCCCCCTGTCGGCAACTGGGCGGGCTTTTTCAGGGCATGCGAGAACCGAAGGATCTACTGCCCGACCCAGCCACCACAGCGGTGCGGACCGCGCGTGATCTCACCCTGCCTGGCGGATCACACGCGTCCGCAACCGTTTGCAGCGCCGTGACCCGGCTCGGCCCGCCAGTCCTGCGAGCGAGGCGGGCCACCGGATGTGAGGCGAGTGCGCCTACTGCTCCACCGCGGCGCAGGCCACCAGCGTGTTCTCGGGTGCCTGGCGGATGCCGATCGACTGGACCGACGAGAGCGACAGCGAAACCCGCTCGTTCCAATTGCCGTTGCCGGCCGGGTTCGAGCGGAAGGTGATGATCTGGACGGCGTTCGTGCCTTCACCGCAGGTCTGGTTCTGGTCGAACACGAACACGGCGTAGTCGGTGTTCGGGACCAGGCCCTTGAGCTGCGAGTGGAGCTGCAGTTCACCGCCCGGCATCGGGTTGATCGTCACGTCGCCCGTGACGCCCGACGCGGCGAGACTCTCGAATTGCGCAGTGATCTTGTCGTTCTGCGCCGTGGCCACAGAGGCGACGAGACCGGCGGCCAGGAGGACGGTGACTGCGAGTGCTGGACGCATGATGCTCTCCTGAGTGTTCGGCCTCGTATGCCTGAGATCGAGGACGCTAGCAACGCTCGTCGATCGACGTCCAGTCAAGTTGCAGTCAATCACCGAAACGATTGTGCGAACGTCGCAGCGTGTGCGCATGACACAGCGAACGTGTCGGTGATCACCTGACGCAACACTTCAACACGTCGCGTGTTGTTCGTGTGATGACGAGTTCGTTTGACGTGACCGGTGCACGCATGTGCGCGCGAACGCGGCGTTCGCAGGGACCGGTCATCGACGACTGGCGCCGACGATGCACTCCGGGTCATCCTGCGCGAATGGTCCACGCCTTCGTCCCCAGCCGCCACGACGTGCAAGCGCTCGCGCGCCTCGCGGCGCCCATCGTCGCCATGCAGGTGGGCTTGATGCTCATGAACGTCATCGACACCGTGTTCGTGGGCCACGTCTCCGCGCGCGAGCTCGCGGCCGCGGCGCTCGGGAGCCTGTACACGATCGGTTTGTTCAACTTCGCGCTCGGCGTGGTCTGGGCGGTGGACCCGCTGGTTTCGCAGGCACTTGGCGCTCGTGACCCGGCCGCCGCGGCCTTGGGCGTGCAGCGCGGGCTCGTGCTCGCGGCCGTGATGGGCGTGGTCGCGACGTTGCTCTGCGTGCCGGCCGAGTGGGTGTACCACGCGCTGCGCGCGCCCGAGGACGTGATCCCGCGCGCGGTGGCGTTCGTGCGCATCTCGGCCCCGAGCCTCACGCCGATGCTGCTGTTCGTGGCGTTGCGGCAAAGTCTGCAGGCGATGAAGCGCACGAAGGCGCTCGTGGCCGTGGTCATCGTCAGCAACTTGCTGAACGCCGGGTTGGATTGGGTGCTCGTCTTCGGCCACTGGGGCCTGCCGGCGCTGGGCGCGCCCGGCTCGGCGCTGGCCACGACGATCACGCGGTTCGTCGGGCTCGTGGTGCTCTACGCGATCGCGCGGCGCGATCTCGAGCCCATGCTGCGGCCGTGGCGTCGCGAGGCGCTCGCGATCGGCCCGCTGCTGCGCACGTTCCGGCTCGGGCTGCCGATCGGCGCGCAGAACTCGGTCGAGTTCACGACGTTCGCCGCGATCTCCGTGTTCGCCGGCTGGTTCGGCGCCGAGGCGGTGTCGGGGCACCAGGTGGCGATCAACCTCGCGTCGCTCATGTACATGGTGCCGCTCGGGATCGGCAGCGCCAGCTCGGTGCTGGTGGGGCGCGCGATCGGCGAGCAGGACATGGCGCATGCCCGGCGCGTGGCCGCGAGCGCACTGGTGGTGGGCGTGGTCTACATGGCGCTGTCCGCGTGCCTGCTGCTCGCGGTGCCGGGCCTGTTCGCGAACGCCTACACCTCGGTGGCCGGCGTGGTCGCGGTGGCGGTGCTGCTGATACCGATCGCCGGCGTGTTCCAGGTGTTCGACGGCATGCAGGTGGTCGCAGCCGGCGTCCTCCGCGGCGCCGGCGACACGCGCGCCCCGCTCGTCTCCAACGTGCTCGGCTTCTGGCTCGTGGGCATGCCCGTGAGCCTGTGGCTCGGTTTCCGCGCCGGCCTGGGTGTGGTCGGCCTGTGGTGGGGCTTCGTCGCCGGGCTCGCGGCGGTCGCCGTGTTCCTCGTGTTGCGCGTGCGTTCGCTGCTGTCGCGTCCTGTGGCGCGCATCTCCGTGGAGGGCGAGCCCGCCTCCTCCGGGTGAGCACCCGTGCCGGCTCCACTCCGGTTGCGCCCTGTGCGACACTCCACGTTCGTCCCGGAGACCCACGGATGCGTTGGTCGTTCCGCATCTTCAAGCTCGCCGGCATCGACATCGAGATGCACGTCGGGTTCCCCGTCATGGTGGCGTGGTTCGCGCTGGCGCAGGCCAACTCGCGCGACGCGCTGCTCACCGTGGGCGAGCTGCTGCTCATGTTCGCGTGCGTGCTGCTGCACGAGCTGGGCCACGCGCTCGCCGCGCGCCGCTACGGCATCGCCACGCGCAAGATCGTGCTGCTGCCGTTCGGCGGCGTGGCGCAGCTGGAGCGCATGCCGGAGAAGCCCAGCCAGGAGCTGGTCGTGGCGCTCGCCGGTCCGGGCGTGAACGTGATCCTCGCCACCGGGCTCGCCGCGGTGCTGCTGGTGCGCGGGGTGACCCCGGAGCAGGCGTTCGCGCACGCCGAGCAGGGCCTGGCGGAGTTCCTGCTGCTCGGGAACCTGGTCATGCTGCTGTTCAACCTCGTGCCCGCGTTCCCCATGGACGGCGGGCGCGTGCTGCGCTCGCTGCTCGCGATGCGCCTGCCCTACGCGCGCGCGACCCGCATCGCAGCGCAGATCGGCCAGGCGTTCGCGCTGCTGTTCGCCGTGGCCGGGCTGTTCGTGCTCCGGAGCCCACTGATGGTGTTCGTGGCGCTGTTCGTGTTCATGGCGGCGGGCGAGGAGCGAGCGGTCGTCCAGACGCGCTCGGCGCTCTCGGGCCTGCCGGTCTCGGCCGCCATGGTCACCGCGTTCATGTCGCTCGAGACCCGGCACGAGCTGCAGTACGCCGCCGACCTCATGCTGGCCGGCGACCAGCAGGACTTCCCCGTGCTGGAGGGCGGGCGCTATCTCGGCATGCTGGCGCGGAAGGACCTGATCAAGGGACTGCGCGAGGAAGGGCCGACGGCCCCGGTGGGCCGCGTCGTGTTCACCGACCTCGAGCCGGTGGACGCGGCTTGGCCGCTCGAGCGCGCGTGGCAGGTGATGAAGGCGAGCGGGCATTCGGCGATCCCGGTCGTGATGCGCGGCCAGCTCGTCGGCCTGCTGACGCTCGAGAACATGAGCGAGCTGCTCATGGTGCAGGAGGCGCGCCAGCGGCACGCGGGGGTCGCCTGATCCAGCGGCTGCGGCCCCACCACTGGCACGTGCGCTGGATCCTGCCGTTGGTGGTGCTCGTGGCGGCATTCGTGCTGTGGCGCAGCGCCGGCGCCGTGCACTGGCGCGACCTCGCGCCCGGGCTCGAGTTCTCCACCCTCCGCGGCGAGCCCTACTGTCGCAGCGGCTCCACCGCGATCGCCGTGCTGCGGCTCGATCCGGAGCGCGTGCGCCTGCGCGTGCACCACTTCTCGCAGGCCGGTGGCCGGCCGCTCGACGTGGTCGAGTGGCAGCGCTTCACCGGCGCACTCGCCGTGTTCAACGCCGGCCAGTTCTATCCCGACTGGCAGTACATGGGACTGCTCGCGAGCGGCGGCCACTGGCTCTCGCGCCGGCCGCACCCGGGCTATCACGCGGCGCTGGTCGCCGACCGGCAAGGCCCCGGGCTGGGCGCACGGGTTCTGGACCTGTCCGTGAACGCGCGGGATCCCGACTCGCTGGGATGGAACGAGGTGGCGCAGTCGTTCATGCTGTTCGATTCCACCGGCGCGCTCCGCGTGCGCCGCAGCGAGCGGATCGCGAACCGGACGATCGTGGGCGAGGACAACCACCGCCGCCTGCTCATCATGGTCACCGAGGGCGCCTACTCGCTCACCGACATCGCGTACGTGCTGCAGCACTCGCGGCTCCAGCTCAAGCAGGCCATGAGCATGGACGGCGGCCGAGAGTCGGAGATGGTGATCGTGCGCGGCGCGTTCCGCTACGCGTCGTTCGGCGCCTGGACCGGCGAGGAGGAGCATCCGACCACGCCCGTGGCGCGGGCGCCGCTGCCGTGCGTGATCGGGATCGAGCTGCCGTGAGCGCCTCGTTCCCGTGCGCGGTGTGCGGCCGGCGGGTGAGGCGCCGTCCCGCGAACGCGACGCGGCCGAAGCACATCACCTGCCCGCGCTGCCGCTACATGATCTACGACTATCCGCGCTCCGCAGCCGGGATGCTCGTGGTGCGGCGCGGCGACGTGCTGCTGCTCGAACGCGCGCACGAACCGCGCGCGGGCTACCTCGACGTGCCGGGCGGGTTCGTCGAGGCGGGAGAGTCGCTCGAAGCCGCGGCGCGGCGCGAACTGCGCGAGGAGACCGGTTTGACGCTGGGCCGCGCCGAGTGGCTGGGGTTCTTCTGGGATACCTACTTCATCAAGGGTTTCGGAAGATTCCCGGTCATGAACTTCTATTACGTGGGGCACTGGCGGCGTGGCGAACCCCGGGCCGCCGACGACGCGGCGAGCGCGGCGTGGGTGCCGATCGCATCGCTGCCGCGGCTGCGGAAGCGCTTCGCGTGGGCGCACATGAGCGCGCTCCTGCGCGCGCTCGCGCGCTGGGCGCACTGAGAAAGCCCGCGCAGGAAGCGCCCCCGGCGTGTATGCTCCCGCCATCGACTGACCGCCCCACCACGAGCAGCGGAGGACGAAATGAACCCACCCCAGGAGCAGGCGACGCTCACCGGCAGCCCCACCACCGGCACGGCGCCCACGATCAAGATCTACGTCGGCGGCCGCTGGGTGGACTCCAGCGCGAAGACGACCGGCGAGGTGAGGAACCCGGCCGACAACACGCTGCTCGCCCGCGTCCCCATGGGCGGCGCCGACGACGTCGACCGCGCCGTCAAGGCCGGGCTGGCCGCCTACCCGGGCTGGCGCGCCACGCCGCCCGTCAACCGCGTGCGGCCGATGTTCAAGTTCCGCGAGCTGTTGGAGAAGCACTTTGACGACATCGCGCGCACGATCACGAAGGAGCACGGCAAGACGCTGGACGAGTCGCGCTCGAGCGTGCGCCGCGCCGTGGACAACGTCGAGCTGGCGTGCGGCATCCCGTCGCTCATGCAGGGCATGGGGCTCGAGGACATCGCGACCGGCATCGACAGCCAGTTCTTCCGCCAGCCGATGGGCGTGTTCGCCGCGATCACGCCGTTCAACTTCCCGGCCATGGTGCCGATGTGGTTCCTGCCGCACGCGATCGCCTGCGGCAACACGTTCATCGTCAAGCCCAGCGAGCGCGTGCCGCTGTCGCAGCAGAAGATGTTCGAGCTGCTGCACGAGGCCGGCTTCCCCGAGGGCGTGGTGAACCTGGTGCACGGCGCCAAGGACGCGGTGGACGCGATCCTCGACCACCCCGGCATCGTCGGCGTGTCGTTCGTCGGCAGCTCGCCGGTCGCGCACTACGTCTACAAGCGCGGCGCGGAGAAGGGCAAGCGCGTGCAGGCCCTGGGCGGCGCCAAGAACTTCGTGCTGGTGATGCCCGATGCCGACATGACGCGCGCCGCGCAGGTCTCGACCGAGTCGTGCTTCGGCTGCGCCGGTGAGCGCTGCCTCGCGAACTCGGTCGTGCTGGCCGTCGGCGACGCCTACGAGACGATCAAGACCAAGCTCGTCGACGAGGCGAAGCGCATCCGCGTCGGCGACGGCCAGGAGGCGGGCGTCACCATGGGCCCGGTGATCACGGCGGCGCACCGCGAGAAGGTGCTCGGCTACATCGAGAGGGGCATCGCCGAGGGCGCGACGCTGGCGCTCGACGGCCGCGGCTACAAGAACACGAAGCAGCCCGAGGGCTACTATCTGGGGCCCACGATCTTCACCGACGTCAAACCCGGCATGGTGATCGCACAGGAGGAGATCTTCGGTCCCGTGCTGTGCGTGATGAAGGCGAACACGTTCGACGAGGCGGTCGAGATCGTGAAGAAGCACGAGCTGGGGAACGCCTCGAGCATCTTCACCTCGAGCGGCAAGTACGCGCGCGAGTACCGCTGGCGGGTGGAGCCGAGCATGCTGGGCGTCAACATCGGCGTGGCCGCGCCGATGGCGTTCTTCCCGTTCGGCGGCGCCAAGGGCAGCTTCTTCGGCGATCTCAAGGCCCACGGCCGCGACGCGATCGAGTTCTACACCGACAAGAAGGTGACGATCACGCGCTGGTTCTGAAAGCCGTTTCCCGATCACGGCTGCGGGCTCCCGCCCGCGGCCGTTTTCGTTGGCGGATCGGCGGCCCGCTCGAGCTGCGCCGAACCGGTCGCGCGAGCGGTCGCATTCCTCCCACCCGTTGGGGCCACTCCGCCGGTTCACGACCGGTTCCTGCCAAATACCCCTGTTGCGACGCGGAGCCGCCCGCTACGATGCAGCCTGCGCGGAATGACTCCGCGTGTCCGTACACGGCGGCTTCGCCTGCCAGAAGCCAGTCGGGCGCTCAGGACAAGCGCCGGTCGCATCCCATCGGGCTCTCGAGCCCCCCTTGCTCGGCCGTCCACTGACACTCGAGAGGAGCACCCCATGCATCGACGGATCCCCCGGTTCACCCGTGCCCTGCTGCTGCTCACGGCCTCGCTGCTGCTCGCCGCGGTGCCTGCCAGCGCCGCCACCCTCCACTACCACTGCACGCTCTCGGGCCCGGCGGAAGCCCCGCCCAACGCATCGCCGGGCATCGGCGGCGCCGAGGTCACGATCGACAACGTGGCGAACACGATGCGCGTGCAGTGCACGTTCCTCGGACTGCTGGGCAACACCACCGCCTGCCACATCCACACTCCGACCGCGGTCGCGGGCACGGGCACGGCCGGCGTCGCGACGATGACGCCCGCGTTCACGGGCTTCCCGCTCGGCGTCACGGCCGGATCGATGGACCACACGTTCGACCTCACGAACACCGCGAGCTACAACGCGCCGTTCGTCACCGCGAACGGCGGGACGGCGGCAGGTGCCGAGGCGGCGCTCCTGGCCGGGATCGCGGCCGGCAAGGCGTACTTCAACATCCACACCACGCAGGTCCCCGGCGGCGAGATCCGCGGGTTCCTGCAGCCGTTTGACCCGGTGCCGACCGCGAAGTCGACGTGGGGCAGGGTGAAGGCGCTCTATCACTGATCTGAACCGGCGAATATGAGATCGGCGACCACCTCCGCCCGGGGGTGGTCGCCGCATTTTCGGGAAGCGGCGTCGTTAGCGCCCGACCACCACCATGCGCGTGACGGGCGGCCTGAGCCCCTGCCCGACCCGCACCCAGTAGACGCCGGGGTAGAGCTTCGCGCCGCGGCCGGCCTCGATCGTCATCGTGCCGGCGGCCGCGACGTCGACGTCGCGCCGGTTCACGCGCCGGCCGTTCGCGTCGTACACCTCGACGCGAGCGGGCTCCACTCCCGGCAGGTCGCAGCGCACCTCGAGCTTCGTGCACGCGGGGTTCGTGAGCGGGCGCACGGCGAGCGCGGTGGGCAGTGCGGGCGAGTCGCCCCTCGAGCTGGGGCCCTGGATCGGCGGCGGTTCCTCACCGCAACCGCCCTGACGGCCGGCCAGCTCGGCGTTCACGCCGGTCATGTCCTCCAGCCAGCGCCGCACGTACCAGCGCAACGAGTCCGCGGGCTGGCCGTCCGCGAGCAATGCCGCGTCGCCGCGCACGACGTGGAAGATGTTGAGCCCCGTGCTGTTCATGCGCAGGCCCCGCGTGGTCCGCACGCCGAAACTGAACAGGCGCACGTTGAGCACGCGATAGTGCTGCGTGCTGTCCGGGTGCTCCGGGTCCACGCCCTCGCTGATGCCATCGATGGTCATGCCGACGCTGTCGGCGGGCGCCATCAGCGTGTCGCCGTTCCGGATCACGCCGTGGAGCATGCCGCGGATGACGTGGGCTTCCATCTCGCGATCGGAGCCGATCGTGAACTTGAGCAGGCTGTCGCCCATGCCGAGCGTATGGAACCGGTAGTCCAGCGTCAGGTTCGCGAGCACCGAGTCCGGTGCCCGGTCGCGATAGGCATCCGCGAACCGCTCGAGCGCGGCCTGCGGGCCGACGAGCGGCTGGTTCACGGGTGGCACGCTCGTGCTCGGGCGTGCGTGCGCGAGCGAGCACGCGAGCGCGAGCAGGATCGGCAGCCAGCGGTTCGTTCGCATGAGGGTTCCTGGGCCGGTCGGGTCACGTCGTTCGGCGCTTGGGAGCGGTTCGATGCAGGCTCGGTCCACGATCCGGTCGCTTCATCATAACAGTGCCGCGGCCCGGATTGGGTGTATGCTGCACGGCCTGTCGTCCACCCGGCGCCGTCCCGTGAGGCGGAATGCCACGCCCGTGGCCGGTCGCACGATTCGTGGCGGCCCGGGCTCTCGAGACGGTTCTTTGGAGCCCCCGCGATGCCCCGCAAGCTGGTCGGCGGACTCATCCAGTGCAGGCGCCCATCGTGCTCCTGCACCCGGCCGTGACCACCACGCTTGGAGTCGCCGCGTTGCTGGCCTCGGGCCGCTACGCGATCTTCCACGCCGGCATCGAGGTGGGCGAGGAGCGCTGGTCGATCGAGGCCGCACCCGAGGGCGGGGCGATCGCCCGCGCCGAGCAGGTGCTGGCGGCGCCGCACCCGCTCGCGAGCGAGTTGGAGTGGCGCGCACGGCTCACGCCCGACGGGCGGATCGCCGCGCTCGAGATGGAGTGGCGCGTGGGCACGCGCACCGTGCGCGCCGAGCACGAGGCGTTCGCGAACCGCTGGCACGCGCGCATCGCCTCCGGCGGACACACGCGCGAGCAGGCGGGTGACTTTCCGGGCCAGGCCGAGGTGGCGTTCGGTTCGCACGTGCTGCAGACGGTGATGCTGCGCCGCTACGCGATGGCGCCGGGGGCCGAGCACGAGTTCCCGTCGCTGGTGATCGGGCCACCGTTCTTCGCGGTGGAGCCGGGCCGTCAGCGCATCGTGTGCACGGCGGCGGCGATGCGGCAGACGCCGCTCGGCGACCGGCCGGCGCGGCGGATCGAGTTCAGCGACGCGCTCGGACCCGTGCCCGCGTTCGCGGCGTGGATCGACGAGCACGACGTGCTGCTGGAGTCGTACGAGGACACGGTCACCGAGGAGCCATGGATGAGGCTCGTGGAATACCGAAGAGGCTAACGGAGGATGGGATGGGTCTCGTGATCCGCGGTGGCACGATCGTGAATGCAGGCGAACGGTTCGACGCCGATGTGAAGGTGGAGGGGCGCACGATCACCGCGATCGGCAGCGACCTCGCGAAGGGCTCCGGCGACACGGTCATCGACGCGGCCGGTCGGTACGTGCTGCCCGGCTTCATCGACCCGCACGTGCACATGGAGCTGCCGTTCATGGGCACGGTGAGCGCCGACGACTTCGAGGCCGGCACGGCGAGTGGCATCGCCGGCGGCACCACCAGCATCATCGACTTCTGCATCCCGGCGCCGGGCACGTCGTTGCTGGCGGGGCTCGAGACGTGGAAGCAGCGCGCGGCCAAGGCGACGAGCGACTACTCGTTCCACATGGCGATCACCGGCTGGGGCGAGAACACCGCGAACGAGATGCGCGCGGTGGTGCGCGACCACGGCATCACCAGCTTCAAGGTGTTCATGGCGTACAAGGGCGCGATCATGGTCGACGACCACGCGCTCTACCAGGTGATGAAGGTGGCCGCCGAGACCGGCGCCGTGGTCACGGTGCACGCCGAGAACGGCGACGTGGTGTGGAACCTGCAGCGCGAGCTGGTGGCGAAGGGCCTTACCGGCCCCGAGTATCACCCGGTGTCGCGCCCGAGCGCGGTCGAGGGCGAGGCCACCGAGCGCGCGCTCACGATGGCGCGGCTGCACGACGCCGCGGCGTACATCGTGCACATGACCTGCCGCGAGTCGGTGCGCGCCCTCGAGCGCGCGAAGATCAACGGCCAGCGCTGCTACGGCGAGACCTGTCCGCAGTACCTGCTGCTCGACGACAAGGTGTTCGACGCACCCGATTTCGGCGGCTCGGCCTACGTGATGAGCCCGCCGATCCGGCCGCGCCACCTCGGGCACCACGAGGCGCTGTGGAGCGGGCTCTCGAACGGCATGCTCGACTCGGTCGGCACCGA
>Ga0134127_10003310_pt1 | contig 11592 bp, 6 predicted proteins | sample KB31753_FD_96459 | JGI IMG/M metagenome (GOLD analysis project Ga0134127, IMG submission 96459) | Terrestrial soil microbial communities with excess Nitrogen fertilizer from Kellogg Biological Station, Michigan, USA - KB3-175-3 | ecosystem: Environmental > Terrestrial > Soil > Unclassified ...
CACTTCCTTCGCTTCCTTCACGCAACGGTCGAACTCGGCGAGCAGCACTTCGGTTTTCTCCAGCGAGTACTTCGGCGCGCCCGAGAGGTCGAGCTTCGTCTGCGCCATCGTGTGCGTGACCCAGCCCGGCATGCGCGCCACGAGCTGCGCGAGGTTCCCGAGCGAGAACGACTTGGGGTGCGGCTTCCACTCGCCCTTGTCGCTGGGCACGCGCTCCAGCAGCCGGCGCGTGGGCGGCATCTCCATCTCCAGCTCGGCGATGAATGCCTGGGCGATGCTCGTCGCGGTCTTCGTCGGCATGGTCATGATCGGGTCCTCGCGCGTTGAGGTTCTCGAACACGCAGCAAGTCGCGGGGGGACGCTGCGGGACGCAGCATAGCGCAGCTCGTACGCGGCCGGCCTAGGGTGAACGGACCAGGCGTCGAGAAGGCTCGACCCACGCACCGTCCACGCGCATCCGTGCCCAGTAGATGCCGGGGCCCGCTTCCCCGCCGCCCTGGTCGCGGCCCGACCAGCGCGCGCTGTGACGGCCCGCGGGCAGGTTCGCTCCCTGCAACAGCACCGCGACACGCCGCCCGCGGGTGTCGAACAGCTCGAGGTCCACGCGGCCCGGGCGCGACAACTCGAAGCCGATCGCGGTCTCGATCGTGAACGGGTTCGGCGCGGCCCCGAGGAGCGCGGTCCGGGCGGGCGCCGCCGGATCGACGCCCACGGACGCCGCCGCGATGACGCGGGCCACGAGCTTGTTCCCGAGGTGCGCGAACTGCCACGCGCGGTCCGGCGGCAGCGGGGGCGCAGTGCCGTGCTGGAACTGCGGGAACGCGCTTCCGGCCGTGACCAGAATGAACGTGTCCCCGATCGCGGGCACGAAGCCATTGGTGAGCACCACCTCGAGGTCGCCCGAGACCGTGAGGTTGTTCGCCACCTGGAACCGGTCGTACTGGCTGGGGAGGGGTCCGGCCAGCTCCAGCTTGAGCAGCGAGCCGACGCCGAGGTTCGACGTCCCGGCGCCCAGGATGCCGATCGGCGCGCCGGGCTCGACCCTGGCGCCGCGCGTCACGACCACGTTGCCGGTGAGCGGGCTTGCACCCGTGAGCACGCCGGCGCTGTCGACGATGACCGACGCGGTGCCGGTCACCGAGCCCGAGAGGTTCTCCACGCTCAGCCGGCCGCCGGGCTCGATCTCGACCACTCCGCCCGACAGGTTGTTCAGGCCCGTGAGCGCGAACGTGCCTGCGCCATCGCCGGCCACGTACGCGCGGAACGGGGCGACGCCGTTCACCTGCGAGAGCGCGAGCCTTCCGTTCTCGACCCGGATCCTGCTCGTGGTCACGAGGGTGACGAGCCCCGATCCAGTGGCCGAACCGTCCACGCAGCGGAGCGCGCCGGCGCCGTTCACGCCGAGTCCGTTGAGCTCCAGCCGCTCCGGTCCCAGCTGGGGACCGGCACGCAGCTCGAGCGCGGAGCCCGTCGCGACCTGGGTCTGGTTTCCGGACCCGGTGGCCCCCAGCGCCCCATTGCTCGCCACGACCAGCGTTCCACCCTGGACGGAGACCGAGCGGATGAACGTGTTGTTACCGCTCAGCTCGAGCCGGCCCGCCCCCGACTTGATGATCACTGGGCTCGGCCCTGCTACACCGCCGGGGTTGCTGATGTCGGCGGAGATCGTCAACTCCGTCGCCGCCGCGGGGCTGTCGCCCACGTCGATCGTGCGCGTGCCGCTCGACGTCCCGAGCCCCAGTGCGCCCGAGATGAACGCAGGCCCGGGGCTGCCGGTGGCGTCGTACTGGATGAACGTGCCCAGCGTCGAGATGCCGAGCGGAGACGCCGGCGAAGCGAGCACGAACGTGGACTCGCCGGGAGCGCTGCCGTCGGTGGGGTACGTCCCCAGGACGAGCCCCGTGGCCGAGACCGCGCCGGGGCCGATCGTCTCGCTGAAGCCGTTCAGGTCGAGCGTGCCGCCCCGCACCGAGACCGTTCCCGGCGGGATGACGTTGCTCGCGCCGGAGCGCAGCGTGCCGCCCAGCACCAGCGTGGGCCCCGAGTAAGAGTTGGCGCCCGACAGCGTGACCGTGCCCGGCCCGAATGCATTGAGGCTTCCCGTGCCCGCCACTGCGCCCGTGATCGCCACGGACCCGTGGGTGACGGCATCGCCGGCCACGATCGACAGTGATGCCCCGTTCAGGCTGACAGTCCCGACGGTGAGCGTGGCGGGAGTGGTGCACGTCCATGTCTGGGTCGCGACGACGAGGGGATTGTTCATCTGACAGGCGGACGCGGACGACATCAGGATGCCCCCGCTGCCGATCGCGAGCGCCGAGCCGCCGAGCGTATAGCCACCGCCCTCGAAGCTCAGCCTCCGGATGCCGTAGAGCACATCGACGGACGGCTGGAACCAGGCGGCGCCCGCGGGGAAATGGACGGCGGCGGTCCCGCTGTTCGGCGGCAGGCTGCAGAGATCCCAGTTGCAGGGGGTCGTCCAGCCGTGAGCGACCTGGCTCCCGTTCCAGGTGTGGTCCGTGTCCGGGGCGCCGGCCAGGGCCGGTGCGGCCACGAGGGCGAGCAGGAGCAGAGCGGTGCGACCGCCATTGACGTGGGTGAGCATGGGCGACCTCCGCGCGCGGCCAGGAGCCGCCCTCCCGTGCGCGTTCCCTGAATGGTAGGCCCGCGGTCCGTGCGTTCGCCATGACGAAATGCGAACCCAAGCCTGTCGGACGATGTCATTCGCCAATCGCGTCTGACCACACGCCGTCAAATCCGGCGGGCGTGGGCCGCGGCGGACACAATGCGCTTGAGGACGGGGGGCTGCCTCACGATTCTGGCCCCATGACCACCTCGAATATCGATATCAGTCGCCGCCGTCTGCTCCGCCTCCTGGTCGCCGCGCCGTTCGCGTCCGTCCTCGCGGCCGAGTTCCTCGCGGCCGACGAGGCGAGCGCCGCCGAGGCGCTGCTCGCCGCAACCGCCTCCGGCCGCAACCAGACGCCGACGCCCGAGTGCGGCGACGACGACGAGCCGACGCCGTCCGCGACCGCGGGGCCGTTCTACAAGCCCCGTTCGCCGGAGCGCTCGTCGCTCATCGAGCCGGACATGAAAGGCACCGCGCTGGAGCTCAGCGGCCGCGTCTACGGCCGGAACTGCAAGCCGCTCGCCGGCGCGCTGGTCGACTTCTGGCACTGTGACGACGACGGCCTCTACGACAACGATGGCTTCCGGCTGCGCGGCCACCAGTTCACGGACGCCCAGGGCCGCTACCGCCTCACCACGATCGTGCCCGGCGTCTACACCGGCCGCACGCGCCACATCCACGTTCGCGTCCAGCCGCGCTCCGGTCGCGTGCTCACGACCCAGCTCTACTTCCCGGACGAGAAGCGCAACCGCGGGGACGGCCTGTTCCGAGCCGAGCTGCTCATGAGCGTCGACGCGGCGAGCACACCGCGGCAGGGCCGGTTCCACTTCCTGCTCGACGCCTGAAACGCCGCGGCCCCGAGCGGGATCGCCCGGGGCCGCGTGACGCTCGGTCGCTCAATGCTGCCAGGCGTACGACACTTTCAGGAACGCCTGCTGGCGCGCGCGCTCCATCTCGGTCGTGGTGTTCGAGTACGCGCTGTCGTCGCCGTAGCCGGCGTAGAACACCGTCTGCCAATTGAGCTTGTACGCGAACAGCCCGTTCAGCGACACGCCGGCGGACCGCTTCGACACCGGGAACGTGTAGAGCGCGGGGTCGCGGTCCGTCTGCAGGTACTGCCCGATCAGCCGCACGAACGTCCTCGCGTTGAACATGTACGTGCCGCGCACGCGCCCGAGGCTCGCCGTGAACAGCCGGCCGGAGCCGAGCGTGGCGTCGTCCACGTCCACCCAGCGCGTGCTGCCGGTGGCCGAGATCGTCGTGTGGTCGTCCGGACGCCAGGTGCCGCTGGCGCTCAGGTTCATGCCCGTACCCGGCCGCGCGTTGTCGAAGTCGATCTCCTCGCCGAAGTAGCCGATGAACTGCAGGTTGCCGAACGCGCGCGACGGGCTGGCGTCGAACTCGAACCGCGGTCGCGTCCGCGGGATCACCTTGCCCCCGACGAGGATCTCGTCGTAGTTGAACTCGAGCCGAGTGAAACTCGACCACCGCCCGTCGGCGCCGAAGCCGATCTGCGCGTTCTTCTGCAGCGCGTCACCGGTCTCGATCTCCTGGTCGAGGAACGATTGGGCGAAGATGCGGAAGCGGGTGAAGAACCGCTTCTTCGGCCGGATCGTATAGCCGGTCTGGCCGTAGTACTCGCGGAAGCCGACCTGCGGGATGAAGCCGTTGTCCGCGCGGAAGTCGGGTCCCAGTTCCTGCCCCTGGGTGAAGAAGTCGATGTGCGCGTCCGAGTACTGGTACCAGGCGATGAGCGCGTGGTCTTCCAGATGCTTCCCGGTCCACTCGCTGCCGCCCAGGTCGGGTCGGTTCGGAGTCTTGCTGTCGCTCCACAGCGCCTGCGCGGTGAACGTGTTGCGCGCGTTCGGCCGCCACTGCATGTCCGGGCCCGCGACGCGATTGTGGCCGCCCTCGTCGTACTCACGCGACGTGCCCAGCACGCTGAGGAACGATTGCCCGAAGTCGCGGCGTGCGCGAACGATCGACGCGTTGGAGCGCAGGTCCTGGTTTGCGAAGTCCGAGCCCTGCGGCCCCGGAAGGATGACCGCGCCGCCGCCGGCGTCCCGCGCCCACAGCGCAGTGAACGCGGTGCTGTTCGCGCGGCCGGTGGCGCGCGCCCCGGCATCGGGGTTCGTGATCGTGCGCGTGTACACGGCCTGGAACGGCGTCGAGAACAGGTCCACGCCCTCGAGGAAGAACGTGCGCTTCTCGGGGTAAAAGAGCGCGAAGCGCTCGTTCGCCACGATCTGCGCGGCATCGGCCTCGATCTGCGAGAAGTCGGGGTTGATCGTGCCGTCGAGCGCCAGGCCTGAGAGCGGGCTCCACTTCACGTCGAGGCCGTACTCGTCCTCGACCGGCCCCTTCACGAGCGGCGAGCCGAGCGGCGCGCTGCCGTCGCTCGGCAACGCCGCCGTCTTCTGCGTCGTGGCGTACGGTGCGATCACCAGGTGCGAGCCCTGCGGGAGGTTCTCGAGCCCGGTCATCTTGCTCGAGTTGCAGATGAAGCAGCTCACGTCGCGCGGCAGCTTGGCGCTGAAGAACTGGTAGTGCTGGTCGCGCGGGTAGTTGCGGTAGAGCAGGATGCCCCACGTCGGCGCCGGCGTGTGCGCGTAGCGGAGCGACGAGAACGGCACCCGGATCTCCATCGTCCAGCCCGTCGCGGTGAGCTTCCCCTTCGTGTCCCAGAACCAGTCGGGCGAGTTGTCCTCGCCGGTGACGTCGCTGGAGATGGCGTCGTACTCGAGCCCGTTCAGGTTGGCGAGGAACATCTGCGCCGTCTTCCCGTCGTTGCGGCTGTCGACGATGATGCCGGCGTAGTCCGTGGTGCCGGAGATCTGGTCGTGGTCGCCGAGCGGCGCGCGGACCAGCTTCGGGTTCGGGTCCTCGAACTCGAACGCGGCGTAGAGGTACTTGTCGTCGTACGCCAGCCAGCCGACGTTCTTGACCTGCGGCTCGACGCTGTCGCCGACGCGGGTCTCGTACCACTGCGTGACCGGTGTGACCCCCTTCCAACCGGGGTCCGTGAGGTCACCGTCGATCGAGATCGGCGCGGTCAGGCGCGTGATCGCAATCGGGGGTCCGGGCTGCGGGGCGGCAGCGTGCGCGATGGCCACGCTTCCGAGGCACACGAGGGCCGCGAGCGCGGCACGATGGAACCAGGGAGTGGCGGGCAAGGCCATGGGTTCGGTCCCTTGGAGGGCGGATCCAAGTATGGGTTGGACCGCGCACGACCGCGGTCGGGAACCTGGCAAGGCGGAATACGCGCATCCTATGGAGGCGGTTGCGGCGCGCGCTCCGGGGTCGTTCCCACCGTGGCCGAGGGGCAGCCGAGCGCCGCAGGGCGCGCGCCGAGCGCGTGGAACCCGGTGCTAGTGGAGCACCACCGCGCGCAGCGTCTTGCGCTCGTGACCGTCGGTCAGCGTCACGAAGTAGACGCCGGCGTCGAGCCGGCCGATCGGGTCGAGATCGATGACGTGCTCGCCGACGCCCATCGTGCCGGCATCCGCGACGTAGAGCCGACGGCCCGCGAGGTCGTAGAGCTCGAGCGCCGTGGGCCGTGGCGCCGGGATCGCGAACCGCACCCGTAGCCCGCCGCGCGAGGGGTTCGACCCCAGGAGCGACAGCCGCAGGCCGCGGGGCTCTACCGGCCCCGGCGCATCGAGCCGGGCGTTCTCGCGCGCATCGAAGACGAAATCGCGCGCACCGGGAGGCGGCGTTCCCGGCCACGAGGCGTGGTCGGCCCAGTCGCTGCCGAAGATGACGCGACGCCCGTCGGGCGCGGGCACGCCCTGGGCCTCGGCCTCGTAGAACGACGCCGTGCTGTGGTAGTGCCCGAAGCGCTGCACCTCGCCGCTGCCGTCGGTGCGCAACGCCACGACCTCACCCCAGAAACGGTTGCCCTGGAACTTGGGATCGCGCGAATAGGTGACGTAGAACCAGCCCGGACGCAACAGGTTCCGCGCCGAGCCGTGAGAGTAGGACGGCTCGTTCGCGGGGTTCGTGAGCGGCGTGACCAGGCCGTCACTGAGCCGGACCTTCACCACGTGGCCGATCGTGGAGCCCGGACAGGAGCGGCCGCCGATGATGACGTCCTCGTTGTTGTCGTCGACGTCGAACGTCATGTCCGCGTGCTTGAGCGGGAAGATCCAGCCGTTCGGCCGTGCCACGAATGGACCGCAACGCAGCGAGGCGTCCGCCATGTTGTGGGGCCGGATCGTGAGCGATGTGTCCACCTCGAAGATCCGGTGCGGGTCACAGAGTCCGACGCACTCCGCTGTGCTCGTGTCGGCGACTCCCGCGCGGCCATATTTGACGTCGATGTACTTGCCCGAGGGCGAGATCGAGACGTTGCTGATGCGACAGAGGTTGGGCTGGGCCACGTCCAGACTGCACGCGGCGAACGTGAACACCGGCCCGATGCGTTTGTACGGGTAGGGCGGCGCCACGTTCGGCGGCGGGTCCATGTCCACGACCACCATCTGCTGCTGGTTGTAGATGGCCACGTACCGCCCCGAGTTGGAGACGTTCCCCTCCCCCGAGCCGATGCCATAGTCGGACACGATCGGGAGCGTCCAACTCCGCGTCTTCACGCAGTTGACGACGTCGAACCACATCAGCTCGGTGCCGGCCTCGTTGACGTTGATCTGCTCGCGCGAGTGGATGAGCTTGGGGTGCCAGCGCGAGTCCCAGTGGTCGTAGTTCGCGCACGGGCCCAGCACCGGCTGGTAGGTCGATCCGTCGAGCAGGATCGGCGAGTACCCGGTGCCGTGGTTGTCGATGCTGATCAGCGTCTGGTTCGCGTTCCACGGCTGCACCTTCGAATAGGTGTGCCGGGCGATCGTGCCCCACGTGGTGGCCAGCGCTCCGAGCGGATCGCCCGCATCGCCCGTGATCCGGGTGAGGACCGTGCCGAACGTGGGCTCGAGGATCCCGTGCGCGTACTCCGGCTGCGGCACGGTGGGCATCGGGAACGCGGCGGCCGAGTCGGTGACCATGGGCATGAAGCCCGGATACGTCTCGGCTGCGGCTTCGCCCACGCTGCCGGCGAGCAGCGCCAGCAGCGGCAAGCCCAGGCGCGCAGGTGTGATTCGCCGCATCATGTGCGTGGACATGCCTCGAAAAGAAAGTCGTGGGGAGGGGCCGCAGTATATATTAACTGAATAGCAACCCCAGCGATTTGTGAGGGCATACTCTCACACTCACGCGGGATCGCGGACCCTGCATAGTGCACGACACCGAACGCGCGACGGCCGCCCCCGAGCGCGCGGGGACGGCCGTCGGTGGGTCGGGGTGCAGCCTACGCTCACATTGTTCGGTGTGCCTCAACACCGACGCGCGGCGGAGCTATTTCCCAAGGAGCCGCAGCACGCCCACCGTCATCTGCGGCAGGTACGTGATCGCCAGCGTTCCCGCGCCGAGGATGATGAGGAACGGCACCACGTGCCGGTAGAGCTGCGGCAGCGGTTTCCGGAATCGGGAGCTGGACAGGAACAGGTTCAGGCCCGCGGGCGGGAACAGGAAGCCCAGCTCCAGGTTGGCGAGGAACACGACCCCGAGGTGGATCGGGTCGACGCCGAACGCCGCGCCAATCGGGGCTACGAGCGGGGCGAGGATGACGATTGCGGAATAGATCTCGAGCACACTGCCCAGCACCAGCAGCACGACGTTCAGAACCAGCAGGAACACGTGCTGGGAGTGGATGTGCGCCTTGACCGTGGTGAGCAGCAGGTCCGGGATCTGGGCGTCCACGAGCCAGCTCGTGAGCCCGAGCGCGCTGGAGAGCAGGATCAGCACCGAGCCGCAGAGCACCGCGGCCTTGACGAGCACGCCCGGCAGCTCGCGCAGCGGATGAATGTCGCGGGTGACGAAGCACTCGACGAACATGGCGTAGCCGAACGCCACCGCCGCCGCCTCGACCATGGTCGTGAGGCCGGTCGAGAACAACCCGATCACGATCACCGGCACGGAGAGCTCCCAGCGCGCCGCCCATGCGGACGCCGCCGCCTCCTTGAGCGAGAACGGCTGGAGCGCGCTCACGTGTTTCCGCCCCATCACCATGCCGTAGCCGGCGACGATGAGGATGAGCAGGAGCCCCGGCAGCAGCCCGGCGAGGTAGAGCGAATCCGCGGGCACGCTCGCCACGACCGCGTAGAGGATCACCGGCAGGCTCGGCGGCAGCAGCAGGCCCAGGCTCCCGGACGCGGTGACGAGCCCGAGCGAGAAGCCCTCGGGGTAGCCGTCCTTGATCAGGATCGGCAGCAGCAGTCCGCCCAGCGCCATGATGGTGACGCCCGAGCCGCCGGTGAACGTGGTGAACAGCGCGCACACCGCCGCCACGAGCACGGCCACGCCGCCCGGCATCCAGCCGAACACCGCGCGGAAGAACCGCACCAGCCGCTGCGAGGCGTGCGACTCGGCCATGACGTAGCCGCACGCGGTGAGCAGCGGCACCGCCGGCAGCGTCGGCGACACCATCAGCCGGTAGATGTCCGCGGTGACCGCGGAGACCGGGACGCCGTCGCGGAAGAACAGGGCGAGCGCGATCCCGCCCATGGCCACGAACACCGGTGCGCCCACGAGTGCCGCGAGCACGATCACCGAGACGAGCGGCAGCGCGAGCCCGTGCGCCGCCCCCGGAACGAGCCCGAGCGCGAACGCGGCCCCGATCGCGGCGAACGCCACCAGGCGTCCCGGCCAGCGCTCCGAGGCCCCCCACGCCATGCGCACGGCGAGGAGCCCGAGCGCCACCGGCATCACGCACTCGCTCACCCACACCGGGATGCCGATCGCCAGCAGCTTCCCCTGCTCGCGGTCGGCCTGGACGACCCCATAGGCCGAGTACGCCAGCACCGCGCACACCGCTGCGGCCACCGCGGAGGCGAACACGCGCGCGGCGTCGCGCACCCTGGCCTTGCCGATCGCCTCGGCTGTGGACAGCGTCAGATGGTGCCGCTCGCGTGCGGCGAGCAGGCCGCCGAGGAGCGCCAGCCACAGCGTGAGCTGCGCGCGGTACTCGGACGAGCCCGGGACCCCGAAGCCATGGAACGGCCGTCCCAGCGCGTCGATGAGCGGGATGACCATCGACAGCAGGAACGCCACCACCAGCACACCGCCCTCGAAACGGTGCAGGAACGTGCGCGCCCCGGCGGCCGGGGTGGTCTCGGCGTGAGCGGCCATGCGAGCGGGAGGTTCTCGCTACTCCGCTTTCACCGTGAACGCGATCGAGGCCCGCGTCGTGTCCCAGTCCAGGTTCAGCACGCCGCCCGTGGCGCCGGGCTCGATGCTGATCGTGAACCGCTCCACGACCTGCGGCAGCGACGACACCTTCATGTCGAGCGTGTAGAGGTCCTTGTCGGGCTTGTGCGCCGTCCCCCACTGTCCGGTCTCGCTGTTCACGATCAGCTTCCAGCCGGATGCGGTCGGCAGCGTCCACAGTGTGTAGAAACCCGCCGGCACCACGGTGTCGCCGAAGTTGAGCGGCTTGTCGGTGCGGAACTGGGTCGCGGCGTTCGCTCCTGTGCGCCACACCTCGCCGTAGGGAACGATGCCGCCGTAGACCGCGCGCCCGCGCTTCGACGGTCGGCCGTAGTCGACCATGATCGTCGCCCCGCCCGCGTTCGTCACGTTCACGGTGTCCCGCGGCGACAGCACACCGACGCCCGCGCCTGCCTGCTCGCGGGCTGTATACGACGCCACCAGCGCGTCGAGATCGAGCTTGTCCACGCGCGTGATCGCGAACTTCTGCGTGCCGGCGACCGGCCGCGTGCCGAGGATGCGACCCTTCTTGTCCACCTTCGCCACGTAGATGTCGTCGCGCGTGTTCGCGATACGCACCGAGTCCTTGCCCACCTTCGTGAGCAGGTAGCGCTCGGTGTTGCCGGCGCCGAGGAACAAGATGCGACCGCCGACCGTGTCCGCCTTGGACTTGAGGAACGCGGGCAACAGGGATTCGTACACGGCCCAGGGGCTCGCCCCGCCGACGAACACCGTGCCCTGGCCGACGTAGACGGAAGAGCGCACCGGCGGATTCTTGCCGGTCTTCACCTCGCCGCGGAGCGAGTCGCCCTCCACGCGCGCGTCGACCGTCTGCGTCGGCGTGGTGTCGCCCGGCGGCGTCACCACCAGGGCCGCGCGCGTCATCGCACCGTTCGCGAGGTCGAAGACGTAATGCCGGCGCAGCACGCGCGGTGCGCGGCCGACCTGGAACACCTCGATGCGGTCCTTGGAGCGCGTGTAGCGCTCGGCGCCGACCGTGTCCCGTCCCAGCGTGACGACGAAGCCGCCGGATTCGTCGGCGGCGGCCGGCAGGGCGGACGCGACGAGCAGGAGGACGGCGGACAGACCCAGGACGGCTCTCATGTCGGGGACTCCTCGGGAAGCGGGACGGTGGACGCGCACGGCGGTCGAGGGGGAACCGCGGCAGAGTAGCGGCAGCGCGCGCGCCGGCAAAGCACGGCGGCCGGTGGGCATCCCCACCGGCCGCATTCGAGCCTTCAGCCGCGCGTGCGGATCAGTACCGGCCCTGGGCGCGGAGGAACCAGCCCTTGGCGCTGTCCTGCTGGCGCACGAGCGGGTCGCCCGAGAGCTGGCTGAAGTTGTAGCCCACGCCGAAGCGCAGGTTCTTGCCCGCGTCGAGCGACAACTCCTGCAGCCACCCGGTGCGATCGTCGGCCACCTCGAGCTGGCGCAGCATCCGGTACTCGACACCGTACAGGAGTGGCGACTTCATGAGCCGGCAGTCGATGCGGCTCGTCCACAGCGTGCTGTGCGCGAGCGCCGAGGGCAGGCCGACGCGACCGTCCTCCTGGAGCCGCGCCGCACCCTTGCCCGCCCAGTCCAGGCCCGGCAGCAGTCGCACGGTCGCTTCGAGCGACGCCACGCCGAGCACGGTCTGCGCGCCCACCGTGTCGCCCGGCACCGCGGCGCGACGATCTTCCTGCCGCGCCAGCTTGCCCAACAGCTGG
>Ga0134127_10003311_pt1 | contig 11591 bp, 8 predicted proteins | sample KB31753_FD_96459 | JGI IMG/M metagenome (GOLD analysis project Ga0134127, IMG submission 96459) | Terrestrial soil microbial communities with excess Nitrogen fertilizer from Kellogg Biological Station, Michigan, USA - KB3-175-3 | ecosystem: Environmental > Terrestrial > Soil > Unclassified ...
GTAACCGTCGGCGCCCTCCTGTCTATACGGGTTGAAGATCCCGTCGGACGCATAGCGCCCGCGCACATCCTGCAGGACGACCGCGTAACCACGCGCTACCGCCTTCATGTGCACGCCGTCGCCCTTCGCCGCGAATTGCTTGCCGTATGGCGTCCGGAAGACGAGGACGGGGAACCTGCCTTCGTGAGCCGGCCGATAGACGTCGGCCCGCAACACGACGCCGTCGCGCATCGCGACCGCGACGCCGTGATCGACGTGGACGACCGGCGCCGCAGCACAACCCGCGAGAATCGCGAGCAGGGCGAAAGACATCCGTGCGCCGCGTTTCACGCGACTGAACCACCCTGCCGGCACCGCATTCATTGACAGTATCGCCGCCCTCCACAAGAATCAATTCAGCATCAAGCCGGCGCAACGAGACTCGTCCGCGCCCCCCTGAACAACCAGCCGGGATTGCAGCACGATGAATCACGGCGCGCCCGTGGTGGTCCTCGGAGTGCACTATGGCAGCCTCGGCATTGCCAGAAGCCTCGGCCGCCTCGGCGTGCCAGTGCACGGCGTGCACGAGAAAATCCGGGTGAACGCGCTCGCATCGCGCTATTTCCGTCGAAAATACTGCTGGGACTTCGTACGGTCGACGGCGGACGAGTCGGTTGCTTTCCTGCGAGGAATCGGCAAGGACCTGGGCGAGAGTGCCGTGCTCCTACCGACGACCGATGACACCGCCCAGCTCGTGGCGGATCGAGCCTCCGATCTGCAGGACGCGTTCCGGTTTCAGGACAATCCGCCCGGGCTGGTCAACGAGCTTCGGCGCAAGTGGGAAATGTCCGCCTTGGCGAAGCGCCACGGCGTCCCGGCGCCCGAGACGCGCATGCCGGCCACCGCCAGCGAGGCGCTGCAGTTCGCCGGGCAGATGGGTTTTCCGCTATTGCTGAAATCGAGCGACGGCGCGAGGCTCGAGGCGCGCGGGCTGCCGAAGATGGTCATCGTCCGCAGCGCAAGCGAGCTTGCCGGGAATTTTTCCCGGATGGAGGATCCGGCGAACGCCAACCTGATGCTGCAGGAGTACATTCCGGGAAGCGGAGAGGCCGTGTGGATGTTCAACGGATACTTCGACCGCAATTCGGACTGCGTCGCCGGATTCACCGGCAGGAAGCTCCGCCAACATCCGATCCGGACCGGCGCCACGAGCCTCGGCATCTGCCAGAAAAACGAAACGGTGCATCGCCTGACGACCGGTTTCATGAAAGCAGTGGGGTATCGCGGCATCGTCGATATCGGGTTTCGTTACGACGCCCGGGACGGGCGGTACAAGCTGCTCGACGTCAATCCGCGGATCGGGGCGACCTTTCGCCTCTTCGTCGGAACCGACGGGACGGACGTTGCGCGCCTCCTGTACCTCGACCTGACCGGCCAGCCGCTGCCCTCGACCGAAGCCCGGGAAGGCCGCAGGTGGCACGACGAGCACCGCGACTACTACTCGGTACGCGAGCACCGACGGGAAGGCTCGCTCAGCGGTGCCGGATGGCTGCGCACGTTCATCGGTGCGGACGAATCGGCGTGGTTTGCATGGGATGACCCGTTCCCGGCGATCCGGACGGCCGGTGCCGTCGCCGTGCGGGGACTGCAGAAAGCCTGCCGTCTCGCCACTCGATCGTTCATGCGACCGCGGACGGACACGTAGTGTCTCCGGCCGAGTTTCTCTACCTCGACCAGACCGCGATGCTGCAAGCGGGGGTCCTCGACATGCGGCGGGCCATCGACGTCATATCCGGTGCGCTCTGCCTGCTCGAGACCGGCGAATGCGCGCAGCCCTTGAAGGTCGTGCTTCGCGACGGCGACGCGCGCAGCGAGGACCAAGGCCGTTTCAACGGCCTCTGTGCCTCCATCAAAGGCGCTCATCCCGCGGTGGGGATGAAGTGGATAGGCAGCTATCCGCAGAACCGTAAAGCCGGATTGCCGCGCGCGAGCGCGATCATCGTGTTGAACTCGCCGCTGACGGGCCTGCCGATCGCTGTCGTCGACGGCACGCTCGTCAGCGCGGTGAGGACCGGCGCGGTGACCGCGCTCGGCGCGCGGTTCCTTGCTCGGCGCGGGGCCCGCAAGGCCGCCGTCATCGGCGGCGGGGTCCAGCCCCGAACCCAGATTCTTGGACTCGCGACTGCGATGCCCGGCCTCGAGGAGATCGCCGTGTTCTGCCGTCGGCACAGCCAGGCCGAATCACTTCGCGACGACTGCGCCAAGTTCGTGAAGACGCCGATCGCAATTGCGGAGAGCGCGAAAGCGGCCCTGGTGGACGCGGACGTCGTCGTTACCGTCACGACCGCGAGCGAGCCGCTGGTGCACGCCGCAGACCTCGGGCGTGGAGTACTCACTGTGCAGATGTCGGGTCACGAGTGCGACTTCGACGTTGTCCGCGAATGCCGCAAGCTCGTGATCGACAACTGGGAAGGCATGATGCATCGCGGCATCATCACGCCCGCGCTCATGCATGCCCAGGGCCTGTTGCAGGAGGGTGATGTCCACGCGACGCTCGGGGAGCTGATTCTCGGCCGCAAGCCAGGGCGCGAAGACGACGCGGAGAGGATACACTTCGCCCACATGGGCATGGGCGTCGAGGATGTCGCGCTCGCATCCGCCGTCTACGACACGGCGAGAGAGCTTGGCCTCGGCCAAAGCTTGAAGCTGTGGGAGTCGCCGCTCTGGGTCTGATGCGAGTCTCGTCCTGCGCCCCCGCTTACGGCTGATTCGGCCGCTCCTGCAGGCTTTCGAGCTGGGCTCGCGACAGCGAGCCGGTCGGACGCTCGATCATGCGACGCACCCGCGGAGATTCCGGGCCCTGATGAAGCGCGCGCAGCGACGCCGGGATGACGGCATCGTCGCGCGTCATGCGGTTATTGAGCCGGAGGTAGTCCAGCCACGTCGGCGTCTCGTAGCGCTCGACCCAGAGCGCCGGGTCGGACAGGTCGCGCAGCAGTCGCCAGCTGAGCGCCCCGTCGCGGCGCCTGATTCGCCGCCGCTCCGACATCGCGGTCAGGAATTTCAGCTGGTCCTCCTCGCGAATGCGGTATTCGATGGTGATCACGACGGGCCCCGTCCTCGAGTCGACCGGGACGGCGGTTTCCGGAGCTTCCCACTGTCGCAGCGGATCAAGGTCGATATGTGCCGACTGTGCGAGCGGCCGCCAGGCGCCGATGGCGGCACAGGCGAGTAGCACTCCCGCCGCGGCGAACAGGGCGATCATGATGCTGCTCTGCTCTGCGACCGTGCCCCAAAGCCAGCTTCCGCCGGCGATTCCGCCGAACGCAGCCATCTGGTACATCGCGAGCGCCCGGCCCACGACCCAGCGCGGTGTCGAAAGCTGGACCGCCACGTTGAATGTGGCAAGCGCGAGCACCCAACCTGCGCCGCAGAAAAAGAGCGCGAGTGTTGTAGGGACTAGGCGCTCGCTCGCGCCGGCGAGTGCCGCTGCTCCGGCAAAGGCGAGGCAAGCCGCGCGCACGACTGCCTCGGTCGAAAGAGCCTGGCGCAGCCGCGCGGCGCCCATGGCTCCCGAGATCGCGCCTGCCCCGAACGCACCCAGCAACAATCCAAAGGTCAACGGCCCGCCGCCGAGCAGGTGCCTCACGATGAGCGGCATCAGGGCTACTGGCGCGCTCGCTCCGATGCCGAAGGCGACGCTGCGCGTCAGTACCGTGCGGATCGCAGGCGACATCGCGACATAGCGGACACCCGCCGCCATCGCGACACCCAGCGATTCGCGCGGCAGGATCCGCCGCACTTCGGGCGGCCGCCAGCGCGCCAGCACGGCGATCAGCGGGACGTAACTCGCGGCGTTGACGACGAACGCGGCGCCGACTCCTGCAGCGGCGACGATACCGCCGCCAATGGCTGGCCCGACGCTCCGCGCGATGTTGAAGCCCATGCTGTTGAGCGCGACCGCTCCGGGCAATTCCTCGCGCGGCACCATCTCGCCGACCGATGCCTGCCAGGCGGGCGCATAGAACGCTGAGCCGCAGCCAATCAGGAAGGTGAATGCAAGCAGCAGCCATGGCGTGACCCAGCCGCTCCATGTACAGGCGGCGAGCGCCAGCGAGACCGCCAGCATGAAGAGGAGCGAAGCGAGCATGACGACCCGACGGTCGCGATTGTCCGCCAGTGCGCCCGCCGTCAGCGACAGCAGCATCACCGGCAGGGCCACCGAAGTCTGTACCAGCGCCACCATCCTGGCGGAGCCCGCGAGCGAGATCATCATCCACGACGCGCCGACCGACTGGACCAGGCTGCCGAGGTTCGACAGCGTGCTGGCGAGCCAGACCGACCGGAACACCGGAAAGCGCATGGGCGACAGCGCCGATGCCGCGTGGTTTCCGTCCATGCGCCTATGCCGCGAGCGTGACAGCAGCGGCGCCGTGGCTACTTCGCATCCGCGTAGAGCTTCACGACCTCATAGAGGAACCGCCGTCCTTCCATGAGCGACTGCACCCGCATGCGCTCGTTGAGGCCATGTTCGTAGTTGCCTTCGGCGTTCTCGAAGAGGCCCGACAGGCCATACGTCGGCACGCCTGCCGGATTGAGGAACTTGCCGTCCGTGTAGCCCGGAAGCATGGTCGGCACGATGGGCACGCCGGGCCAGATCGACCCGGCGACCTTGCGCGCCGGCCCCAGGATCGACTCTGTCAGCGGCGGCGTTGGCGACTGGACGCCTCCCTCGCCCACCGGCGTCACCTTGATCGCCTCGTCCGCAACGACCTTGACGATCTCTGCCTGCACTTCCGCAACGGCGGTGTCCGGCAGGATGCGGCAATTGACGTTCGCCTTGACGTGCTGCGGAATCGCGTTGGGTGCGTGCCCGCCGTTGATCATGCTGACGATGCACGTCGTGCGTAGCATGGCGTTCCAGTAGGGATTCGCCTGCCACAATCGGGTCGCGGCCGCAGCGTCCGGCGGTGACCGCAGCACGGCCCGCATGTCTCCGCCGATCGAAGGCTCGACCAGCTTCGACATCGATTCGAAATAGGAACGGGTCACCGGATTCAATTTGATGGGAAAGCTGTAGGCGCCGAGCCGTGCAAGCGCGGCGCTCAGCCGCACGATCGCGTTGCCTGCCTTCGGAAGCGAGCTGTGCCCGCCCGGGTCGCTCACCTCCAGCGCGAAGTCCTGGTAGACCTTCTCGCCGGCCTGAATCTGCAAGGCGACCGGCTTGCCATTGGCGTCCAGGTCGCCGGTTGCACCCTCGTTGATCGCGAATGCTGCGTCGAGCACTTCCGGTCGCGTCTTCACCAGCCAGCGCACGCTGTCGAAGAGACCGGCGCCGGCCGTTTCCTCGCCGCAGGTCAGCGCCAGCTTGATGCCGCGACGCGGCGCATAACCCTCTTTCCGGTAGCGAATCATGCTATCGGTGAAGATGGCCGCCATCGACTTGTCGTCGCTCGCGCCGCGCGCATAGAACCAGCCATTTTCCTCGACCAGCTTGAACGGATCGCGAGTCCAGTCTTCGCGCTTCGCTTCCACCACGTCGATATGCGCGAGCAGCAGTATCGGCTTCGCATCTCCGTCCTTGCCATGCAGCTTCGCGATGAGCGCCCCGTCGCCTGGCGCATCGGGCGGTGCGAGGATCTGCATGTCCTCACTCGGATACCCTGCCGCGAGAAGATGCTGGCGCATCGCCTGGGCCGCCTGCGTGCAGTTGCCGACCGAGCGTGTCGTGTTGATCTCGATCAACTCCTTGTAAAGCGCTCGGAAGGCCGCCTCATCGTCAGAAGTCCCGGCGGCTCCCGCCCTGGAAGACACCATGGATACGACCAACACCGCAAAGGCCGTGACCACGACCTTTCGTTGTGCCAATGCACGCATGCGATTCCCCCTGTTGCAGTCTTCTATTCGCTCGACAGCGCGGCGACCAGCGCGAGGTCGGATGTCCGTACCTTCCCGACGTCGAAGTTCCTGGCGGCTGCGGTCATGCGAGTCAGGGCCGCGGCGATCGGCATGGCAGGCTTCGTGTCGCCGGCCTTCGCGCGATGGAACCGGACCGGGTTGATGCGCGCGACGACGAATGCGCGCAGGTATGGCGACTTGAAGCCGCGCGCCTCCAGAGACTTCACGACCTTGCGCACCTGCGTATCGATCTCGCGCAGCCGCGAGGCGTAGCCTTCGCGCTCGCGCAGGCTCACCGCGAGCGTGCGGTCCGTGAATCGGTCAACCTTCTTCAGGAAGGAGCCGTAGGCGCCGCCCGCGAAACGTGCGTCCTTGGCGTACAGGATGCCGAGTGTCAGGAACTCGGCCGACTCGAACTGGGCGGCATAGTCGGTTTCCTTGGCACGAGGCTCGCGCCGCGCGAGCGCACGCGCCATGCGGATCACCTCGAGGCTCCGGTCCTTGAGGTTGTGTGCCTTCTCCGTGTTGAGCGCCAGGATGCGAAATGCGAGGCCTTCGTCAGGCGAGATGAGCGCTGTGATCTGCTTGAGCCCCAGCACTTTCGCTGCGGCGAGGCGGTGTCGCCCGTTTGGCGTCGTGAACTCGCCCGTCTCGCCCCGCACGACGATGATCGGGTCGAGGAAGGAACCGGCTTCGTCGATCTTCTGCGCCAGGCGCTTGGTGTGGGTCGGCGAGAGGTCGCGCTGGAATGGCGTCGGCTGCACGGCCGCAAGCGGAATCGCTGCGACCAGTACCGTGCTCCCGGACAGCGGCTCGCGATACGCTCCGATCGGCGCGCCGCCGCTATCGCGCACTTGCGCGGCAAGCGCAGCCGTGCGCTCGTCGTCGATCGCGATGCAGATCTCTCCGGCGTCAAGACCCCGCTTGGCCTTGCTCGGTGCCAGCGTCTTGCCGCGGCTCTTGCTCTTCCGGGCGCCCGATTTGGCGCCCGCGCTGCTGCTTCGCCCCGCCACGTCGGGTTCCTCCGGCACGCTCGTACCGGAAGATAGTGCGGACTCCCGCTGCCGATGTAAACCGAGTCGCCGCGCGCTACCCCAGCGGACTGATGTGCTCTAGAGGCGGCCCGTGAACAGGAGGATCAGGAGCACGACGACGATGAGGCCGACGATTCCGCTTGGGCCGTAGCCCCAGCTCCGGCTGTACGGCCATGCTGGAATTGCTCCGAGGAGCACGAGGACAAGCACGATCAAGAGAATGGTTCCGAGGCTCATTCTTGGTGTCCCTTGATGACGGTGCTTCGATGCTCGCCGTGCACCCCCGCGTACGCAGTCGGACGACCGGCTACCGCGACGTCAGCGCAGGGATCAATCGCAGGATAAAGCCCTGAATCAGCGGCGGCTGGAAAGCTTTTCGAGCGCGCGAACCTGGATCAACGTGGAATCCGAGCTTTCCACTACCTGGCTGGCCTCGCGCACATAGGCTACGAGCGCATCCGCTGTCATGGGCTTGCTGATCAGGTAGCCCTGCGCGATGTCGCAGCCCAGCTTGCCGAGCATCAGCAGCGTCTCGGCGACCTCGACCCCTTCCGCGACGACCTTGAGGCCGAGATTGTGGCCGAGCTCCACCGTCGAGCTGACGATGCTGGCGTCGTCCGGGTTCACGTGCGCGCGCGAGACAAAGCTGCGGTCGATCTTCAGCTCGTCGACCGGCAGCTTCCGGAGCTGCGAGAGCGACGAGTAGCCTGTCCCGAAGTCGTCAATTGCGAACCGCACGCCAGCCACGCGCAGGAGCTCCATGGTGCCCGCCGCTGCAAGCGGATCGCGCATCATCGCGCTCTCGGTGATCTCGAGTACGAGGCTTGTCGAAGGGACGCGGAACTCCGCCAGGAGGCGCAGGATCGCATCACCGAGTCCGGGGTCCACGATGTCGCCGGCGGACAGGTTGACGGCGAGGTCGAGCGCGAAGTTGGCGCGTCGCCATTCCGCCATCTGGCCGATCGCCGCACGCAGTACCCAGTCCGTGAGCTGGCGCGAGCCGCCGGTCTGCTCCGCGACTGGCACGAACTCCGCCGGCGGCACGATCCCGAGCCTTGGGTGCGTCCAGCGCACCAGCGCCTCGGCACCGATCACGCGCCGCGTCGCGACCTCCACCTTCGGTTGATACACGAGGGCGAGCCCGTTTGCCTCGATCGCACGGCGGAGTTCCGTCATGATCTCCAGGCGCCGGCGATGGTCGTCGTCGCTTCCGATGCGATAGCGCCCGATACGCTGGTGCCTTTCCTCGGCGTCGTGCAGCGCGAGCTCCGCGCGCCGGATCATCTCGTCGGCGGCACCACCCTGCTCCGGGCTCGAACAGAGTCCCGCGGTTACGTCGAGCTCCACGTCGACCTGCCCGACTTCCAGACGCTCCCGGAGAATGTCGACGATGCCGGCGGCCAGGCGCGGCGCCTCGACATGCTCGTGCCGGCGCGTGAGGATCATCATGTAGCGGCTCGCGCCGAGCCGGCCGACGGCCTCGCCGGGCTGACAGGCAAGTGCGAGGCGCCTGGCGACGGCAACCAGGATTTCGTCGCCGATGCCGTGGCCGAGTGAGGCATTGAGCTCGCGGAGGTTGCCGAGGTGAATCACCATGGCCGTCACGCACGACCGTCCTCCTGCCGCCCGAAGGATCCTGGCAAGCTCGATCTCGGTCCACGCGCGCCGCGGCAGGCCTGTCAGCTCGTCGTGGTAGGCCTGGTGACGGATGTGGGCCTCGCGCTCGGCGACGCGCTGCTGCATCGCATTCAGGGTTCCCGCGAGCCGCCGGAATTCCTCGGCCCCGGTCTCCGCGACCTCCTCGCCGTACTCGCCTGACTCGATCCGGCGGGCCGCCGCGACCAGGCGGTCGATCGGGCTCGTCGCGCTCCGCCCGAGCAGCAACGCGATTCCGATGGCGAGCAGGAGTGCCGTCGTGCTGACGAAAAGCATCTGCCTCTGCAGCGACATGTACGGCGCGATGACATTCGCGCTCGGCTTCAGCAGCAACAGCCGGACCGCGTCGTTGCCCGGCTCGAGGCTCGTCGCATGGTAGAGATATTCCTGTCCGCCGACCTGCAGCTTGGCGGGCCTGGCATCAGCGGGTTCGGTGTCGGGCACGGCAGCGGTCGCTTCACGGCTGCCGGAGGGGAGTGTCGAAGCCACGACTTGCGCCACGCCGCCCTTGCGGACGACGACGCTGGCGTCGACGTCTACAAGCTCTCCGATCTTGTGTGCGAGGGCGTCGTCGACGGCGAATCCCATGACCACCCAGGCGATGACGTCCGGCGCACGTACCGGCGCGGCGAAGAACTGATGCAGCCGGCCGGACACCAATGCGAAGTGCGGCGCATCGGGTCGCATCTGCGCACGGTCGATAAGCGCGCTCATCGATGAGGCGAAACCGGGATCGAGGCGCTCCGTGGTCGCGATGAGCTCGCCTGCCGGATCGACCAGCACCAACAAGTCGGCATCGATGCGACGCGACTGGTTGGAGGCGGCCGACAGGATGGTCGGCGGGTCATGTGAAGACACCGCTTCCCGGAATCCGAAGTCGGATGCCAGCACGGAAACGCCGCTCGCGAGCTGGCCCGCGCGGAACCTCACGAGCTGCAACGCGTAGGAGGAGCCCGCGGCCAGCTGATCGGCCGCGCGCGATTCGACGTTTCTTCGCATGCTGGCCAGCACTGCGACGAGCGTCACGGTTTGGGTAACCGCGATCAAACCGATGATCAGCACGAGAATTCGTTTGCGAAAGCTGGTCACACGCGGCGCTCTAATGACCTTACTTAATCGTAGGCGCCATGCCGCGCGGCGGCGAGGAATGGGTGGGGAATCTGAGACCTCGTGCAAAGGTTTGGGCCGGCTTCCGCCGCGCCGGACTCGCATCCGGCGCTCTGGCCGCCCTTGCGCTCGGCGCCGGGTCAGCCTGCGCGGCCGCCTCGTTGACGGTAATGGTGACGCGTTCCGATGGAACACCGGTGCCGGGAGCCGTGGTGCTGCTCCACGGACCGCCGGGCTCGAGGCCGGCCGCGCCAGCCACCTACGTCGTCGACCAGGTCAACTTGACCTTCACTCCGGACCTGACCGTCGTTCCGGTCGGCTCGAGCGTCACGTTTCCGAACTCCGATGCGGTGAGTCATCAGGTCTATTCCTTCTCGCCCGCCAGGCGCTTCCAGCTTCCCCTGTACCGGGGCACGCCCTATGCGCCCGTGAAATTCGACCAGGCCGGTATCGTCACGCTCGGCTGCAATATCCACGACGACATGATCGCGTACCTCGTCGTCACTGACGCCGAGTGGAGCGGCCGCACGGAAGCGGACGGGACCTGGGCCGTCTCGAACCTTCCTGCCGGCGAGTTCCGCGTCGAAGTGTGGCATCCGCGCTTCCGCGAATTGGCGACGACCATCGAGAAGCATCTTGCGATCGCGGACGCCACCGCCGGAAAGCTCGACGTCCATTTGACGCGGCCGCTCCGGCCCGAGCCGCTCGGGCACAAGCCGCGTTCCTGGAGCGATTACTGATGCGCACATTGTTCGCCCTCGTGCTCGCGCTCGCTTCCGCCGTCGCGCAGGCCGCAGACGACGCACTCGATCTGCAGGTCGACCTCCGGCTGGTCGCCTCTGACGGGCGCACGTCCTACCTGGACGGTGGCCTCGGGAAGCTCCGCTTCGACGAGGGCCACGACGGGTTGCAGATCGGGCGGCTGCGCGCAGCCTGGAGCGGGGATTTCGGCGAGCGGTGGAACGCCCGCGCCGACGTCTCGCTTTGGCGATGGGACGATGCCACTCGCTTCGACATCACCGAAACCTATCTCGAATTTCGGCCTTATCCCGCCGACGGCTGGCGCTCGCGCGTGAAGGTCGGCGCATCCTATCTACCCGTCTCGCTCGAGCATCGTGCAGCCGGATGGACAAACCCGTACCTCATCAGCTCATCCGCCATCAACACCTGGGTGGGCGAAGAGCTGCGGACCATCGGCGCAGAGTATTCACTCGAGTGGCTCGGCACACGCCAGGGATCCGATTTCGACGCCGGCATCGAGGCCGCGGTCTTCGGCTGGAACGACCCCGCCGGCGTGCTCGTCGCGTCACGCGGGTGGACGCTGCACGACCGGCAGACCATGCTCTTCGACAAAGTGGGCCAGCCAGGCCAAGGACCCGTGCCGGGTCGCGTGCTGTTCAAGGAAATCGACGGTCGGCCGGGCTACTGGGCCGGCGCCCACGCGCGATATCTCGACCGGGTCGAGATGCGCTACCTGCACTACGACAACCGCGCGGATCCCGAGGCGTACGATCCCGGCATCAATGACTACGCCTGGCTGACCCGCTTCGACAGCCTCGGACTGCGCCTGGAAACGTCGGGCGGCTGGACATTTATTGCGCAGTGGCTCGCCGGTAATACGACCATCGAGCCGGAAACCGGATACGAGGTCTGGGACTTCGACTCGACGTTCCTGCTCGTCAGCAAGGCCTGGGGGCCGCACCGCATCTCAGCCCGCGCCGACTGGTTCGGGACGGACCACGTCCAGACGAGCTGGCCGCCGCCCGTGGAGGAAGACGGGACGGGCTTCACGGCGGGCTATTCTTACGACTTCGACGATCATTGGCACTGCGCCGTCGAGTTCCTGCAGATACGGAGTGACGTCGCGGCGCGCATGTATCTCGGCGAGCCTTCCCGCGCGGACGAGCGGCAGCTGCA
>Ga0134127_10003312_pt1 | contig 11588 bp, 9 predicted proteins | sample KB31753_FD_96459 | JGI IMG/M metagenome (GOLD analysis project Ga0134127, IMG submission 96459) | Terrestrial soil microbial communities with excess Nitrogen fertilizer from Kellogg Biological Station, Michigan, USA - KB3-175-3 | ecosystem: Environmental > Terrestrial > Soil > Unclassified ...
CGTCACGTATCTGCTCTTTCCGTCGTCCCCCGCGACCGATTTCCCGATCTATGAGGTAGGCTCGGTCGCGAGCGACAACGTGATCGCGCCGTTCGCGTTTCGCGTGATGCAGTCGCCGGCGGATCTGGCGAGCGCGCGGGCCGCGGCGGTGCAGGCGGTCGAGCCCGTGTACGACTACGTCCCTGCGGCGCTCGACAGCGCGCGCAATACCCTCGACGGATTCGCCGCCGCGGTCGACCAGGCCGCCGGCGCGCGGACGGGGCAGCTCGCGGCCGTGCAGCGTGTGGGCGGAAGCTGGGGCGTCCCGCTGTCCGCGGGTCAAGCGAGCTACCTGACCAATGCCCGCCGCCGCTCCGCGCTCTTTGGGGCGATAGGACGCGTATTCGACAGGTGGCTGAGCGCCGGCGTCGCGGCCGCCAACGGTCTCGATCAGGTCCGCGGCGCGGTCGTGATCCAGAACAACGGCGCGGACCGTCGCGTCGCAGCGGACAGCGTCGCGACCTTCAGCACCCTGGTGAGCCGCGCGCGGCTCATCCACCCCGACCCGAGCTCCGCCGTCGGCGACTCACTCTACATGCGGTTGCTCGCGACGTTCTTCCATCCGACCATCGTCGCGGATCGCGCGACGACGGAGCTCCGCAAGGCGCAGGTGCGCGACGCGGTCCCCACCGCGAAGTACGAGATCCAGGCGGGCGAGAAAATCGTCGGGGCGAACGAGGTCGTGAGCCGCGAGCAGAACGAGAAGCTCCGCGCGCTGCACGATGCGGTCGATGCGTCCGGAGGGCCGAGCCGCGGCGCGCGGCGCGTGATCGGATCCGTGCTGTTCGACCTGCTTCTCATCTGTCTGATGGGAATCACGGTGCTGCTCTTCAGACCGCGCGTGTACGAGAGCATGCGCTGGCTCCTGTCCGTGGCGGCGGCAGTGCTCCTCGTGCTGATCGGCGGCGCCGTCGTGGCGCACATGCGGCCGTTGCGGCCGGAGCTGGTGCCCGTCGCGCTGGCGGCCGTCCTCCTCAGCGCCCTGTTCGACCAGCGCATCAGCATGGTGGCGGCGGTGCTCATCGCCGCGCTCGTCGCCGGCCAGAACGTGTTCCGCGGCACCAACGCACTCTTCCTGAATCTCGTCGGAGCGAGCGTCGCGGCGTTCTCCGTCGGCCCCATTCGCCGACGCAATCAGAGCTACGGCTGGATCGTCACGATCGGTCTTGCGTACGCCGCCGCCGCTGTCGCGATCGGGCTGACGCTCGATCTGGCGGGCCACGACATCCTCGTGTCGGTCGGCCTCGGCCTGGTCAACGCCGTCGGATCCGTGCTTCTCGCCCTGTTGCTCCTGCCCATGGCCGAAGCGCTCACGGGGATCGAGACGGATCTGACCCTGCTCGAGTGGTCGGATCTCAATCGTCCGCTCATGCAACGGCTGAGCGTCGAGGCGCCGGGCACCTATGCGCATACGATCGCCATAGCGAACCTGGCGGACGCGGCCTGCCGGGCCATCGGCGCGAACGCGCTCCTGGCGCGCGTCGGGGCGTACTATCACGACATCGGCAAGATCGCGACGCCGAACTACTTCGTCGAAAACCAGTTGAAGGGGCGCAACCCGCACGACGCCCTCGCCCCGTCGGACAGCGCCCGCATCATTCGGAATCACGTGCGGCAGGGGCTCGAGCTCGCGCAGGAGTACAAGCTGCCGCGCGCGCTCCGCGCCTTCATCACGGAGCATCACGGCACCGGCGCGATCTCGTTCTTTCTCGAGAAGGCGCGCGAGAATGGCCCGGGCGCGGCGCCGGACCCGGACGAGTTCGCGTACGGCGGGCCGTTGCCGCGGAGCGCGGAAACGGCGGTGGTGATGCTCGCCGATGGAGTGGAAGCCGCCACGCGTGTGCTGCACGAGCCGACGCCGGAGAAAATCAGCGGCGTCGTGCAGCACATAGTCCGCCAGCGGATCGAACAAGGGCAGCTGCAGGAAGCTCCGCTCACGCTCAGACAGTTGGATACGATCCGCGAGGAGTTCACCCGCGTGCTCGTGGGGATGTATCACAACCGCATCGAGTATCCCGCCGCCGCGGGCGGGATCGGCCCGGGGTTCGCGGCGCCATGAGCCTCGACGTCGACGTGAGCACCGAAGGGCTGCGTGTGCCCATCGCGCGGAGTCGCGTCGCGGCCGTCGCGCGTGCCGCGCTGCGCGCCGAGAAGGTTCGCGATGCGTTGCTCTCCATCACCTTTCTCGATGCAAAGCGAATTGCGGCGCTGAACAAGCGTCACCTCGGGCACTCGGGCGCGACCGATGTGATCTCGTTCGCTTTTCGACGCGCGGCGCCTCGCACCGATCCCGTCATCGGCGACATCTACATCTGTCCCGTGATCGCGCGCACGCATGCGCTCGAGCGCGGGGTGAGCATGCGCGAAGAGCTGGCCCGCCTGGTGGTCCACGGCGTGCTGCACGTCCTCGGGTACGATCATCCGGAGGGACCGGGCGAGGCGCGGGAGCTGTCGCCCATGTGGCGGCGGCAGGAACGCGTGCTCCAGCGCGTGCTCACGTCGCTCCCATGATCAACGCGCTCGCCTGGATCGTCGGGGCGGTGGCCGCCGCCGTCGCAGCCGCGCTGGCGTGCGCGGACAGCGCGATCATGGCCAACTGGGCCATCGCCGGGAGCGTCGCGACGCAGTCGGTGGAAGCGCCGAGGCGGGCGGATCGCGAGCGAGCGCACAGGGCGGTGGCCATGGCGCGCGTGCTCGCCTACATCGCCGCCGGCGCCTGCTTCGCGCACCCGATCGCGACGGCATTTCCGCGCATCCCGGTTCGAATCGTGGCGACGATCGTGCTCGTGCTCGTCGTCGCGTGGCTCACCGAAGGCGTGGGCCGCTCGCTCGGCTACGCGCACTCGGAGACGCTGCTCCGTCGGTTGCACCCGCTGATCGTCGCCATTCGCGTGCTCCTGTCACCGGCGGTCGCGCTGGGCGCGGCGGTCGAGCACTCAATCGATTCAGTGATGCCCGCCGAAGCCGCCGGTGCCGAGGAGCGCGAGATCTCCGCCGAGCAGTTCCTGGACGTCGTGACGGCCGAGGCCGACGTGTCGCCGCCTGAAGAAGCGCTGATCCATGGCGTATTCTCTTTCGGCAACACCGAGGTCCAGGAAATCATGGTTCCGCGTGTGGACATGGTCGGACTCGATCGCACGATGCCGTGGTCGGAGATGCTGGATCGTGTCCGGAGCTCGGAGCATGCGCGGTTTCCCGTCTTTGACGACACGCTCGACAACGTCACGGGAATTCTCTACGCCAAGGACCTGCTGCCCGCGATCATCGCGGACGCGGAGCCGGACGAAGGCTGGCAGACGCTCGCCCGGCCGGCGGCGTTCATCCCGACGTCCAAGCACATCGACGCGCAGCTCAGAGAGTTCCAGGCGAGCCATACGCACATAGCGATCGTGAGCGACGAGTACGGAGGAACCGCCGGCATCGTCACCATCGAGGACATCATAGAGGAGATCGTCGGTGAGATCCGCGACGAGTACGACGTGGACGATCCCGAGATCAAGCACGAGGGAAACGATCGGTTCTGGACCGCGGGCCGCCTGCCGTTGGCCGATCTCGAGGAGCGCCTGGAGACGCGCTTCCGCACCGACGACGCGACGACGGTTGGCGGTCTCGTGTACACCCTGCTGGGACGGGTGCCGCGCTCCGGCGAAGCGTTCGAGTGCGCCGGCTTTCGGATCGTCGTCGAGCGCGTGCGGCGGCGGCGGATCGAGCGCGTGTACTTCGAGCGCCTCCGGCCCGCCGCGGCGAGCGAGGAAAACGAAACATGAAGCTCTCGCTTCCGCTCATCATCGCCCTCGTCCTCGTGGGCTGGTTGACCGCCGCGGGGATGGCCGTGCGCTCCGTCAGCCGCATCTGGCTGCGCCACTGGGCCGACAGGCAGTTGCGCGGCGCTGAAGCGGCGACGATGTACCTGGAGCGCCCGCACCGCCTCATCGCCGCCGCGAGCACCGGCGTGGCGCTCGTGCTGTTGGCCAGCGGTCTGCTCATCGGATCCTCCGCCTCGGGGCTCTCGCTGGCGATTCACGCCGTCATTTTCGCCGGGCTCACCATTCTCGTGGCGCAGATCGTTCCGCGGGCGATCGCGCGGCGGTGGTCCGCGCAGCTCGCGCCCGTGCTCCTTCCATCGCTCCGCGTGGCGCAACTGATCACGCAGCCAATCGGCGCGGCGGGCCGGCTGGTGGTGCGGGCGCCCCGTGAAACGACGGCCCCGGCACACGACCCCGTGCAGGATCTGCTCCGCGAGGGAGAGCTCGAGGGGGTCGGGCAGCACGACGAGATCAGCATCATCAGTGGCGTGGTCGCGTTCAGCGCCAAGCGCGTGGGAGCTATCATGACGCCTCGCGACGAGATCTTCGCGCTGCCGGTCTCGCTCGCGCCGCACGACATGGCGCGCGAGATAGCGCAGGCCGCCTTCAGCCGCGTCCCCCTGTATCGCACGAGTCTGGACGCCGTGGTGGGAATGGCGTACGCATTCGACGTCATCAAGGGCGGTGGCGAGACAGCGCCCGCCGTCCGTCCGGTGCTCTCGGCCACCGTGGAAATGCCCTGCAACGAATTACTCTTCCGCATGCTGCGGGAGCGGCTGCATCTCGCGATCGTCCGGGACGCGGCCGGCCGTACGCTGGGACTCGCGACGCTGGAAGACCTTCTCGAGGAGCTCGTGGGCGACATTCGCGACGAACACGACGAGCCAACGGGCCGGCCGGCGGGTCGAGAACAGTGAACGAATCACTGCCGGCCACGGCGAGCCGCTCGAGCACCGCGGAGCTTCTGCGCGCGTTCGAGGGCGGCGCGAAGGCCGCCCTCGCGCGCGCCGTCAGCATCGTGGAGAATCACCGCGCCGGCCACGACGAGCTGCTCGGCGTCTTTCAGTCGCGGCTGGGCCACGCGCGCCGCATAGGGATCACCGGACCTCCCGGCGCCGGCAAGAGCACGTTGACCACGGCGCTGGTGGCCGCTTTTCGCGCGGCAGATCTCACGGTCGGAGTGATCGCGGTCGATCCAACGTCGCCGTTTACAGGTGGGGCGCTGCTCGGCGACCGCATTCGCATGGAAGCCGTCGCGCTGGATTCCGGGGTGTTCATCCGCTCCATGGCCACGCGCGGCTCACTCGGCGGCCTGGCCGCCACAACGCGCGACGTCGTAGACGTGCTCGACGCCTTCGGCCTGGACCGCATCATCATCGAAACCGTCGGCGTCGGACAGACTGAGCTCGAGATCGCGCGGACGGCCGATACGAGCCTCGTGGTGCTCGTACCCGAATCGGGCGATTCCATCCAGACGCTCAAGGCCGGGCTCATGGAGATCGCCGACATCTTCGCGGTCAACAAGGCGGACAGACCTGGCGCCGATCGGTTGCGGAACGAGTTGGAGTTGATGCTCGGACTTCGCGACGGCAACACCATGCGCCACGTGCCCGCGCATCACGGCGTGCAGCTCGGTCGGGATCTCACGCGCGATGAGAAACTCGCGATGAATCCGGCGCGCGCCGCGCGCGAAGCCGCCAAACAAGAAGCGGCGGATCATTGGACGCCGCCCGTGCTGCGGACCGTGGCCTCCGCCGGCGAAGGGATTGCCGATGTCGAAGGCGCCCTCGATCGGCATTTCAGCTATCTTGAACGGAGTGGTCGGCTCGTGGAGCGCCGACGGGCTCGCCTGCGCGAGCGCATCGTCGGCGCCGTCGAGGAGCGCATTCAGCAGCGCCTGTGGGCTGACCGGGACACGAACGCCTGGCTCGACGACCAGGTACTGGCGATCGAGGCGGGCAACGGAAGCGCCTTCAGCGTGGCCGACGCACTGCTGGCTCGCAGCGGCCCAATCTTCACCCGGAGCAACAGATGACGTCCACTCGCGACCTGACAGGCATATCGGCGGGCGAGGATCCGGCGGCGGAGCTCGAGCGGCTGCGCGGCGAGGTCGCCGAGTGGCGTGCTCGCTTCGCCAAGGGCGAGCTCCGCGGCGTCGCGTTCACCAATTCGGACGGCGAGGTCGCGCCCCTGTATACGGCGCTCGATACGGATCCCCGTCTCGCGGAATCCATCGGCGTGCCGGGCGAGTACCCGTACACGCGCGGCGTCCACCCGACGGGATATCGGGGCCGGCTCTGGACCATGCGGCAGTTCGCGGGCTTTGGAAGCGCCGAGGATACCAATGCGCGCTTCAAGTTCCTGCTCGCCGCTGGCCAGACGGGGCTCTCGACCGCCTTCGATTTTCCCACGTTGATGGGGTACGACTCCGATCATCCGCGCTCGGAGGGTGAGGTCGGCAAGACGGGCGTTGCGATCTCGAGCCTGGCCGACATGGAAGTCCTGTTCGACGGCATCCCGCTCGACAAGGTCTCCACGTCGATGACCATCAACGGCCCGGCGATCATCCTGTGGGCGTTCTATGTCGCCGCGGCCGAGCGTCAGGGCGTGAAGCCCGAGCAGCTCCGCGGGACGATTCAGAACGACATCCTCAAGGAGTACATGGCGCAGCACGCGTGGTGCTTCCCGATCGAGCCCGCGCTGCGTCTGATCGTCGACTGCTTCGAGTGGGGCGCGAAGCACGCGCCGCTGTGGAACACGATCTCGATCTCCGGCTATCACATCCGCGAAGCTGGATCGACGGCCGCGCAGGAGCTCGCCTTCACACTCGCCGACGGATTCACCTACGTCGAGCGCGGCATCGCGCGCGGCCTCGACGTGGACGACTTCGCGCCGCGGCTGTCGTTCTTCTGGGACATCCACAACGACTTCTTCGAGGAGATTGCCAAGCTGCGCGCCGCCCGCCGCATCTGGGCGCGTCACATGAAGGAGCGGTACGGCGCGAAGAATCCGCGCTCGTGGATCATGCGCTTTCACTCGCAGACGGCGGGTGTCACGCTCACGGCGCAGCAGCCCATGAACAACGTGGTGCGCGTCGCGTACCAGGCGATGGCCGCCGCGCTCGGCGGCACGCAGTCGCTGCACACCAACTCCATGGACGAGACGCTCGCGCTGCCCACGGAGCAGGCGGTCGAAGTAGCGCTGCGCACGCAACAGGTCCTGGCGTACGAGACGGGTGTGCCGAACGTGATCGATCCGCTGGGCGGCTCGTATTATCTCGAGGCGCTCACCGACGAGATGGAACGCAAGGCCGAGGCGCTGTTCGAGGAAATTGACGCCGTTGGCGGCGTGGTGCGCGGCCTCGAAACAGGCTGGTTCCAGCGCAAGATCTCTGAGGCGGCCACGCGCCAGCAGTGGGAGATCGAGCAGCATCGCCGCGTGATCGTCGGCGTGAACGAGTTCATCAGCGACGACCCGGAGCTGACCATTCCGCTGCTCCGAGTCGGCGAAGACGCGGACAGGTCGCAGCGTGAGCGCCTCGGGAAGGTTCGCGCCAAGCGCGATGCGCAGGCCTGTCAGGCTTCGCTCGACCGCCTGCGCGAGGCGGCGCGGGGCAAGGAGAACGTCTTCCCGCACATTCTCGACGCAGCGCGGCGGTATTGCACGCTCTACGAGATCAGAGCGGCCCTCGAGGACGTCTTCGGCGCGTATCGCGAGCCGGTCTTCTTTTGACGGATCCGCAAGCTCCCGCGCCGCGCGACGTCGCGGCGCGAGAGGCCAGCAAGACAGCGGTCGGAGTCGCAATGCTGCGGCTGGCGCACCAGTTGATCGACGCCGAGCCGCGGATTCTCGATGACCCCGTCGCCATCGCGCTGGCGGGCCCCGAGGTGATCGAGGCGGTGCGCGCACGGGCCGACGAGTTGCAGGTGCCCGCCACGCGCGCGCTCCGCGCGCACGTGCTGCTTCGGAGCCGCTACGCGGAGGACTGCCTGGCCGAAGCCTATGATCGCGGCGTGCGGCAATACGTGGTGCTGGGCGCGGGCGGCGACACCTTCGCCTATCGGCAGCCGGCCTGGGCGCGGGATCTCAGAGTCATCGAGGTGGATCATCCGGCGAGCCAGCAGCAGAAACGGGAGCGGCTCGCGGCGTCGGAAGTGGTCGTCCCCGCGAACGTCGAGTTCGCGGCAGTGGACTTCGAGACCGTGTCGCTCGCCGAGGGGCTCGTGCGCGCCGGGTTCGACCTCGCGCGCCCCGCGTTTTTCTCCTGGCTCGGCGTCACGATGTACCTGACGGAAGACGCGGTCGACGCCGTGCTCGCGTTCGTGGGCGCGCTCGCGGACGACACCGAAATTGTTTTCACCTTTGCGCAGCGGCCAACCGACGACCCGCGCGACGAAGGACGGCGCCAGATGGCGAAGCAGGCGGCCGAGGTGGGCGAACCCTGGCTGAGCTACTTCGAGCCAGTCGATCTGACGCGGAAGCTGGAAGGGTTTGGATTTTCGACTGTGTCCTTCCTTCATCCCTCCGACGCGGAGCGGAAGTACTTCGCGGGGCGGGCGGATGCGCTGCCGGCCCCGCGGCGTGCGACCATCTGCCGCGCGACTGTGTGACGCCGATGACGAATCCCGACTGGTGGAAGGATTATTTCGACGCGGCGTATCTCGAGGAGTACGAGCCGCTCTTTACCCTCACGCGAGATCGGCAGGAAGTCGCGCGTCTCATGGAGATTCTCGAGCTTCCTGTGGGCTCGCGGGTGCTCGATGCGCCGTGCGGCCAGGGTCGCCACGCGCATTTGTTGGCGGAGGCCGGCTACGACGTCGATGGACTCGACTACTCACCTGATCTACTGAAGCGCGCGCGCGAGCGTGGAACAGGGCGTCGGCTGCGCTACACGCGGGGCGACATGCGAAAGCTTCCGGCGCGATGGACCGGACGGTTCGACGCCGTGGTGAACCTGTTCACCTCGTTCGGATTCTTCGCGCTTCCGTCGGATGACGCACGCGCCGTGGCCGAATTCGCTCGCGTGCTCAAGCCCGGCGGCGTGCTCGTGTGGCACGGCGGCAATCGCGACGGCGTCATGGCGCGCTTTCTCACGCGCGACTGGTGGCGCACGAGCGGGGGCACCCTGGTGGGGCAGGAGCGGAGCTTCGACCCGCTGTCCGGCTTCCTCACGGTGCAGACCGTGTGGTCGGGCCGCCGGGGGAGCGGCGAGCGGGAGCATCGGATTCGCCTGTACACGCCGACGCGCCTCGCCGAGCTGTGCGCCGAGGCAGGCTTGCTGGTGGAGCAGGCGTTTGATGGGTGGACCGACCGACCGGTGCATCGGCGGTCGAGCGAGATGCTTCTCGTGGCGCGTCGGTTGCCCGTGTCTCTCGGCCGCGGCTAGACTTCTCGTGGCCGCCCCAGCTGGAGCGGCGCTCGATCCTTGACCCCTCGACCTCATCCACGGAACTGATGTCCCGTCCCATCCGCGTCCTCGTCGCCAAACCGGGCCTCGACGGCCACGACCGCGGCGCCAAAGTCGTCGCGGCGTCGCTGCGCGATGCCGGAATGGAGGTCATCTACACGGGGCTGCATCAGACGCCCGAGATGATCGCGACGGCCGCGGTTCAGGAAGACGTGGACGTGGTCGGGTTGTCGATTCTGAGCGGCGCTCACATGACCTTGTTCCCTCGCGTGGTGGAGCTGCTGCGCGAGCAGGGACGCGACGACATCCTGATCACCGGCGGCGGCATCATCCCGCGCGAGGACATGGAGGAGCTCCAGCGAATGGGGACCGGACGCCTGTTCGGCCCGGGCACGCCGACCACGGAGCTGATCGCCTACATCCAGCAGTGGTTCGCTGAGCGGGAGCGGCAAGACGCGTGACGTCGCGCCTGCGAGAGCTGAGCGACGCAACGCGCGAGCTCGAGGCGCGGCTGCGGGAGGGCGGGGGCGCTGACAAGGTTGCGCGGCAGCACAAGCAGGGAAAGCTCACGGCGCGCGAGCGTGTGGCGCGGCTGGGCGACGACGGCACGCGCTTTCTGGAGATCGGTCTGCTCGTCGCGCACGACAGGTACGATGGCCAGGCGCCCGCGGCCGGCGTGGTCACGGGGCTTGCGACTGTGTGCGGCCGGCAGGTCGTCGTCGTCGCCAACGACGCGACGGTCAAGGCAGGCTCCTGGTGGCCGGAGACGATCACCAAGATGCTCCGCGCGCAGGAAATCGCGATGCGCTGCCGGATTCCGATCATCTATCTGGTCGACTCGTCCGGCGTCAATCTGCCGTACCAGGGCGGCGTCTTTCCCGGCCAGTACGGCGCGAGCCGACTGTTTTATTACAACTCCATCATGCGGCGCTACCTGCGCGTGCCGCAGCTCGCGGCGGTGATGGGGCCGTGCATCGCCGGCGGCGCGTACCTGCCGGCGCTGTCGGACGTGATCGTGATGGTGAAAGGCACGTCGTTCATGGGACTCGGCGGTCCCAACCTGGTGAAGGGCGCCACAGGCCAGTCGGTCGAGAGCGAAGAGCTCGGCGGCGCCGTCACGCACACGGAGCTGAGCGGCGTGGCGCACTACGCGGTGGACGACGACGACGCCTGCATCGCGAAGCTGCGCGACCTGGTCGCGATGCTTCCGCCGACCAAATTGGGGTCAGGCACCAAAGTGGGGTCAGCCTCCGGCGGTGGCGCCGAAATGTCAGGCTCCTCGGAGCGCGGTATTGCGGTACCCGACCCCAAAACGCTGTACGACCTGCTGCCGCACGACCACCGCATGTCGTACGACATGCTCGAGCTGCTGCGCGCCATCGTCGACGACGGCCGCCTCGACGAATTCCAGGGCAATCTCGCGCGCGAGATGATCTGCGCCGATGCGCACATCGAGGGGATTCCCGTGGGCGTGATCGCGAACCAGCGCGGCCTGATCAAGGGCCGCACCGGCGAGCGTCCGCGTTTTGGCGGCATCGTGTACGCGGAGAGCGCGGAAAAGGTCGCCTTCTTCATCGACCGGTGCGACCGCGAGCGCATTCCGCTGCTCTTCGTGCAGGACGTCTCGGGCTTCATGGTTGGTCCCGAGGCCGAGCACGCGGGCATCATCCGCGCGGGGGCTCGCTTCGTGGAAGCCATGGCCACCACCCGCGTTCCCAAGATCGTTCTGACGGTCAATCACGCATCGGGTGCGGGCTATTATGCCATGGCGGGTCAGGGATTCGATCCCGACTTCATCTTCAGCTGGCCCACCGGGCGCATGGCTGTGATGGAGGGTGAGGCGGCGGTCCAGGCCGTGCACGGGCCGGCCATGGAGACCGCGCGCGCCGCGAAGCAGCCGTTGCCGGCCAACGTCGAGTCATCGGTGAACGAGATGCGCGAGGACTATGAGCACCAACTGGACGCGCGGTACGCCGGCGCGCGCGGGTTCATCGACGCCATCGTCTATCCCGAGGACACGCGCGCAACGATCGCGTTCGCGTTCCGCGCGGCGCTGAACAATCCGGGACCGCATCTGGGCGCCTTCGTTCTGCCGGCGGGGCTCGGCGACGCATGACCGATTCGTCCAATCGCATCGTACGCATCGGATCAGGTCAGGGCTTCTGGGGCGATTGGCTCGAGGCGCCCCGGCGCCAGGTCGATGGCGGCCAGATCGACTACCTGATGCTCGACTATCTGGCCGAAGTCACCATGTCCATTCTGCAAAAGCAGAAGGAACGCGACCCGGCCATGGGCTACGCCCGCGATTTCGTGGGCGCGATGGAGAGCGTGATGGA
>Ga0134127_10003313_pt1 | contig 11586 bp, 7 predicted proteins | sample KB31753_FD_96459 | JGI IMG/M metagenome (GOLD analysis project Ga0134127, IMG submission 96459) | Terrestrial soil microbial communities with excess Nitrogen fertilizer from Kellogg Biological Station, Michigan, USA - KB3-175-3 | ecosystem: Environmental > Terrestrial > Soil > Unclassified ...
GACATTGATCCGCGCGACTGCCAACGCGCCGCGGGAAATGTCGGCCGCATCGATCCGGGCACGTGGGAAACTGCGGGCGAGAAGGACGGCAAGGCAGCCTGAACCGGTGCACAGGTCGAGCGCCGCGCCTACGTTGTTCGGCCCGGTAACCCAGGGAGCCAGGTTTTCGTGCAGCAGGTCGGCGATGTGCGAGCGGGGAACGATGGCGCGCTCATCCACGTAAAACCGGCGCTCGCCGAGCCATGCTTCGTTCGTCAGGTAGGCCGCGGGTTTGCGCTCGCGCACGCGGCGGTCGAAGAGCCGGCGCGCCCGTTGCGCACCGCGCACGCTAACGGGTTGACCAAGTATGTCAGCCGACCCTTCCAGCGGCAGTTTCAGCGCATGCAGGGTGAGATAGGCTGCTTCGTCGCGGGCATTGAGAGTGCCGTGGCCGTATTCGAGCCGCGCGGCGCGAAAGCGGCGCGTGCCTTCTCGCACCAGCTCGCCCACGGTCGATGGGCCAGCCGGTCGGCGCCTGCGGCTGCGCAACCCGCCGTTCAACCCTCAGTTCAACCTAGTGCGTCGAAATTCAGCTTGACGCTCGACAGGTCGTCGGGCTGCTTCGCGGAGGTTGTCGATTGCGAAGCCCCGGCCGCCGCACCCGATGTGGGTTTGGGCGCGTTGTTGAGCAGCCAGTGCAGGTTGGTGGGCGAGTCGGAATTCGCCATGGCTTCGTCGACCGAAACCTTGCCGGTCGAGATGTGATAGAACAGCGCCTGCTCGAAGGACTGGGACCCGGGCGAGAGGCTCTGCTCCAGGGCGTCCTTGATCTGGCTGAGGTCGCCCTTCGTGATCAATTCCTGGATGAACTTGGTGTTGAGCAGCACTTCCACCGCCGGCACGCGTTTGCCGTCGATGGTGCGTATCAGCCGCTGGGAGATTACGGCGCGCAGTGCTATGGCGAGGTCTGCCAGCAGAGACTCGCGCGCCTCGCGCGGGAAGAAGTTGATGATCCGGTTCAGCGCGTTGTAGCTGTTGTTGGCATGCAGGGTGGACATGCACAGGTGGCCGGTCTGGGCGAACAGCAGGCAGTTCTGCAGCGTGGGCTGGTCGCGGATCTCGCCGATCATGATCAGGTCCGGCGCCTCGCGCATCGCGCTGATGAGCGCGTTCGCGTAGCTTTGCGTGTCGACTCGCACCTCGCGCTGGTTGACGATCGATTTCTTGTGCTTGAACGCGAATTCCACCGGGTCCTCGATGGTGAGGATATGGCCGGTCCTGTTGGAGTTGCGGTAGTCGATCATGGAGGCCATGGTGGTGGACTTGCCCGAGCCAGTCGATCCGACCACCAGGATCAGCCCCAGCTTTTCCATGATTACTTCCTTGAGAATCGGCGGCAATCCCAGGGATTCGAATGCAGGCACATCGGGTTTGACGAAGCGGATCACCATCGACACCGTGTTCTTCTGGCGGAAGATGTTGACGCGGAAGTTGCCGATTTCGCCCGCATTCTGCGCGAAATTCATTTCATGTATGGTTTCGAATTCCTTGATCTGCGTCTCGGACATCAGCTCGTAGCAGATTCTCTTGCACTGCTCGGGGTCGAGCGCCTGGTTGTTGATCGGCATGACCACGCCGTTGATCTTGATCTGGATCGGTGCCCCGGAAGTGAAGAACATGTCCGAGGCCTGCTTGTCGGACATCAGCTTGAACAGTGGTGTGACGAACATGACCGCCTCCCGTAACGCGATTTTCGCTTTTAAATCAAACGGCTGGTGCCCCGGACACCACCGTGATGCGAGTGCCTTCCGGGCTATTGTGCCAACTCCGGGGGGTATTGCCTAGCAGCTATTACTCGCTCCGCAGCAGCTCGTTGATACTGGTCTTGGCGCGGGTTTTTGCGTCCACCTGTTTCACGATGACCGCGCAGTAAAGGCTGCATTTGCCGCCTGCGTCGGGCAGGCTGCCGGGCACCACGACCGAACCCGCCGGAACGCGGCCATAAAGCGTTTCACCGCTCTGCCGGTTGTAGATGCGAGTGCTGGCACCGATGAAGACGCCCATCGAAATGACCGCTCCTTCTTCGACGACGACGCCTTCCACGATCTCGGAGCGTGCCCCGATGAAGCAGTTGTCCTCGATGATGGTGGGATTCGCCTGCAACGGCTCGAGCACGCCGCCTATGCCCACGCCGCCGGAGAGATGCACGTTCTTGCCGATCTGGGCGCAGGAGCCGACGGTGGCCCAGGTATCCACCATGGTGCCCTCGTCAACATAGGCGCCGATATTGACGAAGGAGGGCATCAACACCACGTTCTTCCCGATGTAGGCGCCGCGCCGCACCATGGCTGGCGGTACGACGCGAAAGCCGCCGCGATCGAAATCCTCGCGCGAATAATTCGTGAATTTGCCGGGCACCTTGTCGTAGTACTGGGTCGCCGCTCCGGCCATGGCGACATTGTCTTCGAGCCGGAATGACAGCAGCACCGCTTTCTTGATCCATTGATGCACCGTCCAGGCGCCGCCGGACTTTTCGGCGACCCGGATGCGGCCCGAATCGAGATCGGCCAGCACGCGGTTGACCGCGTCGCCCACTTTCGCGGGTGCACTCCCGGGCTTCAGGCCGGCACGATCTTCCCAGGCCCGTTCGATGATGGATTGTTGCTCGCTCATGAGTGGATTCTACCGCGTGCTCACAGGGATTCCACAAAGGCGCGGATGCGGCGCGCGGATTCGACGCATTCCGTCACGGAAGACACCAGGGCGATGCGCACGAAGTTGGTGCCAGGGTTGATGCCGCCGGATTCGCGCGCCAGGAAGCTGCCGGGCAGCACCGTGACCGCCTGTTGTTCATAGAGCCGGCGCGCGAACTCGGTATCGGAAATCGGCGTCTTCAGCCACAGGTAAAACGCGGCGTCAGGCATCTCGGCGCCGATGGCCGGCCGCAGAATTTCTAGGGCAGCGGCGAATTTCTCCCGGTACAGCCGCCGGTTCTCCACAACATGGGCTTCGTCGTTCCACGCGGTCATGCTCGCTTGCTGCACCGGCAGGCTCATCGCGCAACCCTGGTAGGTCCGGTACAACAGGTATTTCTTGATTATCTCCGGGTCGCCCGCGACAAACCCGGAACGCATACCTGGAACGTTGGAGCGCTTGGACAGGCTGGAGAACATTACCAGGCGCGGGTTGCCCTTGCGGCCCAGTCGCCGCGCCGCCTCGAGCGCGCCCAGGGGCGGGCGGCTCTCGTCAAAATAGATCTCGGAATAGCACTCGTCGGATGCGATCACGATGCCATAGCGGTCGGACAGCGCGAACAGCTGCTCCCAGTCGGCGAGCGGCATCACGTAGCCAGTCGGATTCCCGGGCGAGCAGACGTAGATCAGCTGCGTGCGGCGCCAGACCGCATCCGGCAGCTGGCCATAGTCGAATGCGTAGCCGTTATCCGGGACGCTGTTGAGATAGTGCGGCGTGGCTCCGGCGAGCAGTGCTGCGCCTTCGTAGATCTGGTAGAACGGGTTGGGACAAACCACGACCGGGTCCGGGCGCGTGGCGTCCACCACCGTTTGCGCGATGGCGTACAGGGCTTCGCGGCTGCCGGTCACCGGGATGACCTCAGTGGCCGGATCCACCGAATCCAGGCGGTAGCGGCGCTTGAGCCAGCCGGCGATGGCTTCGCGCAACTCCACCGTTCCGATGGTCAGGGGATAGCTCGCCAGCCCGTCGAGGCTGTCGACGAGCGAACGCTTGATGAATTCCGGCGTGGGATGCCTGGGCTCGCCGATATAGAGCGGAATCAGCTTGAGCGATGGATCAGGCTTGACGCCCTCCAGCAACAGATTCAGTTTCTGAAACGGGTAGGTTTGCAGCCGCTCGAGATCAGGATTCACGGTGAATGGCGTTTGCGCCGCGCGTAAGTAAAACCGTGAATTATAAGGGAAAACAGCGGCCGCTCACCAAGCAGCCGCGGATCCCCTGTCAGTCGCGCGTGCGGGCGGCGGGTAGCGCGGCAAGGTCGACCGCCGGGCTCGGTTTCCAGCCGGATTTCAGGTGTTCGGCAACGACGGTCGTGAAAATTCCGCCGCGAACGTTGAATCTGGCCGTGAGGCGCATGAAGCGCGGCTGCGTTGCCTTTACCAGGTCGGCGAGGATGCGATTCGTCACCGCCTCGTGGAAAGCGCCTTCATCGCGGAACGACCAGACGTACAACTTGAGACTTTTCAATTCCAGGCAGCGCCGGTCCGGCACGTAGTCGAGCACCAGGGTCGCGAAATCGGGTTGCCCGGTCTTCGGGCACAGGCAAGTAAACTCCGGTATTTCCATGTGAATCCGGTAGTCGCGCGCGGAATGCGGATTGGCGAAGGTTTCCAGCCGCCTGCTTGGTTTGCTCGGCATATTTCTGTTATCGCGAAGACATAAATCCGTTAGAATGTTATTCCCAAATACCCTGCGGATTATAACCACACCAATAAGACCTCAAATTGAGACTCAAGCAGATCAATCTCGCAGGCTTCAAGTCTTTCGTAGACCCCACTCACATCCCCGTCCCCGGACAACTGGTAGGCATCGTCGGCCCCAACGGCTGCGGCAAGTCCAACGTCATTGACGCAGTGCGCTGGGTGCTGGGTGAAACCTCCGCGAAGCATTTGCGCGGGGACACGATGCAGGACATCCTGTTCAACGGTTCCGGCCAGCGCCAGCCGGTCAACCGCTCGAGCGTGGAGCTGATATTCGACAACAACCTCGGCCGGGCCGCGGGTCAATGGTCGAGCTACGCCGAAATATCGGTCAAGCGGGTGCTTGCCCGCGACAGCGAATCCACGTCGTATTACATCAATAATGTCCACGTGCGGCGGCGTGACGTCGCCGATATCTTCCTCGGCACCGGGCTCGGCAGCCGCGCCTACGCCATCATCGAGCAAGGGATGATTTCCCGGGTGATCGAAGCCAAGCCGGAAGAGTTGCGCGTCTTTCTCGAGGAGGCGGCGGGAGTCTCGAAATACCGCGCGCGCCGTCACGAGACCGAACTGCGCATCCGGGACACACGCGAAAACCTGCTGCGGGTGGACGACGTGCGCACGGAGCTCGAAAAGCAGCTCGAGCACCTGCAAGCGCAAGCCGAGGTCGCCAGCCGCTACCACGAGATGCAGACCAAGCTGCGGGGAACGCAGAACATGCTGTGGCTGCTGCGCAAGCAGGAAGCGGGCACGCAGCGGGGGCGGCAGGTCCGGGAAATCGAGCGCCTCACCCTGGAACTGGAATCGGAGACCGCGAATCTGCGGGCGACGGAAAAGCGCCTGGAGGACATGCGGGCACAGCATTACCGCAGCAGTGACGCCGTGCATGCCGCACAGGGTGCTTTCTACGAAGCCAACGCTGAAACCGCGCGCCTCGAGCAGGAGCTGGCGCACTTGCGGGAGAACCGCGAACGGGTCGAGCGCGAACTGGCGGACCTGCGCACCCAGACCGGGCGCGACAAGGATCAACTCGAGGCGGCCCAGGCGAGTCTCAGCGAATGGCGCGGCGAGCGCACGCGCGCGACCGAACGTCTTGCCGTGCGCGAAACCGCAGCGAAAACCGAGGGCGACAAGTTACCCGTCGCGGAAGAGACGTTCAGGGCCACCCGTAACCGCCACGACGAGCTGCAGCGCGCGCTTGCGCTGGCCGAGCAGGCGATGGGGGTGGAGCAGACCAAGCGTGCCCACGCCGGTCAAACACTGGACCAGCTGGCGCAACGCGCACAACGCCTGCAGGAAGAGCGCGCATCCCTGCGGCCGGCAGATGGTGATTCACGTCAGCTGGCGCAACTGCGCACGGAAATGGCGGCGCTCGACGCGGAGCTGAACGGCTTGCGCGAGGCGATGGCAGCGGAAGAGCAGCGGCTGCCGCAGTCCGAGCAAGCGCTGCGTGACCGCGATGCCGTGCTCGAAGCCGCCGGACAGCGACTCGCCGGCCTCGAGGCGCAATTGCAAGCGCTGACCCAGTTGCAGGAGCGCCTTGCACGGGGCGCCAATGCCCGGGAATGGCTCGAGTCCCACGGGCTCGGCAAGGCGCCGCGGCTGTGGCAGCAGATCCGCATCGAATCCGGTTGGGAAGACGCGCTCGAAGCAGTGTTGCGCGAGCGCCTTAACGCTATCGCCCTGGAAAGAATGGATCAGACCGGCAGCTGGTTCGGCAATCCGCCACCGGCGCGGATCACGGCGTATGCGCCTGCGGGCAATCCTGCCGCCGCCACTGCGCCACTGGCCGGCTGTGAGGCCCTGCGCCGATATGTCACTTGCAGCGATGCCCGGCTGGAGGCGGTGGTCGGCGATTGGTTGCATCAGGTATACGTTATTGCCGACTCGGCCGCCGGACTCTCCGTGCGTGAACGCTTGCCGGCCGGCGCGATATTGGTCACGCGTGAAGGCCATCTCTTCACTCGTCACACTGTCAGCTTCCATGCGCCCGACAGTGAATTGCATGGCGTCCTGAGCCGGCAGCGTGAAATCGAGCAGCTCGGCAGCGCAATCGGGAAAGCGCGCCCTGAGGCTGAGACATTGCGCACAGCGGCCGCGGCGGCAGAAAAGGATCTCGAGCACAGCCGCGCCAGGCTCGACGAATTGCGGGAGTCGATCGACGAGCGCCAGCAGCGCCATCATTCGCTGCAGCTGCAGGCCTTGCGGCTGGCGGAACTCGACCAGCGGGCCACGCAACGCACGCAACAGATCGTGGCCGAACTCACGGAAATCGAAGCCCAGAGCACCGTCGCCTCCGCCAGCCGGCAAGGCGCGGAACGGAGGGTCGATGAACTACAGGCGGAGGTCGAGCAACAGCGTGGTCAGCTCGTGGTGGCCGGGGATCTTTACCAACGTTCCGAAAGTGTCCTCGAGCTCCAACGCAATGCCGTGCAGCAAGCGCGTGAGGAAGCCCAGCAGGCGACATTCCACAAACAGTCTTGTGATAATAAAATTATAGAGATAGAGAATTCAATTAAAGTTGTTTCCGAGAGCGGGCAGCGCCTGGAAGCAGCCTTGGCCGCGCGCCAGACCGAGCTGTCCGGTTACGACGAAGCCCCTGTCCAGCTGCGCCTGCAGCAGGCCCTGACGGTGCGAAGCGAGCGCGAGCAGGCATTGGCACAGGCGCGCGACGGACTGGAGGGCATGGAAAGCAGCCTCAAGGCTACGGACGAGGAACGGCACGCTACGGAGCAGAAGTTGGAGCCCTTGCGCGAGAAGATTGCTGAGACGCGGCTGAAAGAGCAGGAGGCGCGCCTCAACGAGGAGCAATTTGCGCAACAGCTCGCGGAGGCCGGCGCGCGGGAGGAAGAGGTCGCTCAGTTGCTGGAGAAAGGCATGCGCCCCAACGCGCTCCAGGGCGAGATCAACCGCCTCAACGAAGAGATAAAGGGGCTGGGTGCCGTGAATCTTGCGGCACTCGAAGAGCTCCAGTCAGGCCGCGAGCGCAAGGATTACCTCGACGCGCAATCGCGCGACCTGAACGAGGCGATGGCGACGCTGGAAGACGCGATCCGGCGCATCGACCGCGAGACGCGCGAGCGGCTGCAGCACACGTTTGACGAGGTCAATCGCCACTTCAGCGAGCTGTTCCCGGCGTTGTTCGGCGGCGGCCACGCGCGTCTGGTGCTGACTGGCGAAGAGATACTCGATGCGGGCGTTCAGGTGACGGCGCAGCCGCCCGGCAAGAAGAACACCACCATTCACCTGCTTTCCGGGGGCGAAAAAGCGCTTACGGCGCTGGCGCTGGTATTTTCAATGTTCCAGCTGAATCCCGCGCCGTTCTGCCTGCTCGACGAGGTGGACGCACCGCTCGACGATTACAATACCGGGCGCTTCTGCGAGTTGGTCAAGAAAATGTCCAAGAACTCCCAGTTCCTGTTCATCAGCCATAACAAGATCACCATGGAAATCGCCGAGCAGCTGCTCGGCATCACGATGCAGGAACCGGGTGTTTCGCGCGTGGTGGCGGTCGATATCGAAGAAGCGCTTAAGCTGAGGGAAGTGGCGGCCTGAGAGGTTGTCGATGAGCGACCTGCAGTTGAGCCTGCTTGTCATCGGCGCAGTGGTGGTCGGCGCGGTGTACTTGTACAACTGGCTGCAGGAGCGCAGTTTCCACCATCGCTTGCAGAAGGCGTTCGGCAGCGCGCACGACGATGTGCTGCTGAAGGCAGGTATCGAATCGGCCTTGCCCGATGGGCGGCTTGAACCGCAGATCGTGCCGCCGGATCAGGATTACGAGAGCACTTCCTCGCCCGCGGCGCCCGGATTTGATCCCGCAATCGACTTTGTTGCCGAGGTCGACGCCGACGCCCCGATCACCGACGGGCAGGTCGGAGAGCTTGCGAGCCAGGCCGCATCCTGCGGCAAGCCCGTCCACATCGCCGGACTCGACGCCCGGACCGGGGAATGGAGCGACGTCGCGCGAGGGGAGGCCGGCCGCTACGCCAGCCTGCGCCTGGCGCTGCAACTGGTAAATCGCGCTGGTCCCGTTAACTCCGCCCAGCTCGCCATGTTCTGCGACGCGGTCAAGAACGGCGCCGACAGGATACCGGCCCGGACAATGTTCCCGGATGCGGCATCTGCGTTGAAGCGCGCGCGCGATCTCGACGCATTCTGCGCCGGGGTGGACGTCGCAGTCGGCGTCAATATCGTGGCGGAGGGCGACGGTAAGTTCGCGGGCACCAGGATACGAGAGCTCGCGCAGAGCGCGGGCTTCAAGCTGGAGTCCGATGGAGTGTTTCATTACCGCGACGAGCACCGGCAGACGCTATTTACACTGGATAATCACGAGCCGGCTCCGTTCCTGCCGGAGCGGATACAAGGGCTTGCCACTCACGGCATCACGCTGCTCCTGGATGTGCCGCGGGCGGCCGCGGGTATCGAGGTGCTCGATCGCATGGTCGGCATCGCGAACAGCTTTGCGACAGCCCTGGGCGGCCGGCTGGTGGACGACAACCGCGCCGTCCTGAGCGAGACCGGCATCACCCGAATCCGGGAACAGGTGCGTTCGATCCACGCAACGATGGACGCTCACGGCATTCCGGCGGGCAGCTCGCGGGCCCTGAGGTTGTTCTCCGGATGAGCGTGCCGCGCGATGCCGCCGCGCGGGCCGAGACGCTGCGGCGCGAAATCGAGCGGCATAATCACCAGTATCACGTCCTCGACCGGCCCCTGGTAACGGATGCCGAGTACGACGGCATGTTCCGCGAGCTGCAGGACCTGGAGGCGCGTTATCCCGAGCTCCTTGCTCCCGATTCCCCGACCCAGCGGGTAGGCGCTCCACCGGGGGAAGCATTCGCCGGCGTGACTCATCGGGCGCCGATGCTTTCGCTCAACAATGCTTTCGGAGACGACGAAGTCGAGGCCTTCGACCGGCGCGTGCGCGAAGCGCTGGGAAAAGACGCCGTCGAGTACGCGGTGGAGCCGAAATTCGACGGTCTCGCGGTGAGCCTCGTCTACGAGCGCGGCGTGTTCAAGCTCGGCGCGACTCGCGGCGACGGTTACACCGGTGAAGACGTTACCGCCAACCTGCGAACCGTTCGCTCCATCCCGCTCAAGCTCGCCGGGCAAGCCGTCCCGGCACTGCTCGAAGTGCGCGGGGAAGTGCTGATGCAGAAACAGGAGTTCGACGCGCTCAACCGCGCGCAGCGTGAGCGTGGCGAGAAGGAATTCGTCAACCCGCGCAACGCGGCTGCGGGCGCCCTGCGGCAGCTTGATTCGCGCGTTACCGCCACGCGCAAGCTGGCGTTCTTTTCCTATGGAGTGGGCGCAGCCGACGGCACGCCGGGTTTCGCCAGGCATAGCGAGATGCTCGACTATCTTGCGGAATTCCGGTTTCCGGTTGCGGGCGAGCGCGCAGTCGTCAAGGGGATGGCCGGGTTGCTCGATTATTACCGCGGCATCGGCGAGAAACGGCAGCGGTTGCCTTATGACATCGACGGCGTGGTCTACAAGGTCAACGATTTTGCGGCGCAGGAGCGACTCGGTTTCGTCGCGCGGGCGCCGCGCTTTGCAGTGGCGCACAAGTTTCCCGCCGAGGAAGCCATGAGCGAGGTGCTGGCGATAGAAGTGCAGGTCGGACGTACCGGGGCGCTGACGCCAGTGGCGCGGCTGAAACCCGTGTTCGTGGGCGGCGTGACCGTGACCAATGCGACCTTGCACAACGAAGACGAAATCAGGCGCAAGGACATACACATCGGCGACACCGTGGTAGTGCGGCGCGCCGGCGACGTTATCCCCGAAGTGGTGCGGGTCGTTGCTGAAAAACGGCCCGCCGGGGCGCGACCATTTTCCATGCCGGAACGCTGCCCGGTGTGCGGGTCGAAGGTGGAGCGGCTGGAGGACGAAGCGGCCGCGCGCTGCACCGCCGGACTGTACTGCCCGGCGCAACGCAAGCAGGCCATCCTGCACTTTGCTTCGCGCCGCGCCATGGACATTGAAGGGCTGGGTGAAAAGCTGGTCGATCAGCTCGTGGACAAGGGCATCATAGAGACGCCGGCCGACCTCTACCGCCTGGATGCGGAGGGACTCGCCGGGCTGGAGCGTATGGCGGAAAAATCGGCAGCCAACCTGGTCGAGGCCATCGGGCGCAGCAAGCGCACGACGCTTGCGCGCCTCATCTACTCGCTCGGCATACGCAACGTGGGAGAAACCACCGCGCGCGACCTGGCGCTGCATTTCGGCGACCTGGAGCCCTTGATAGTGGCCGACGAGGACGCGCTGAAGCGGGTGCCGGACGTCGGCCCGGTCGTGGCGAAGAGCATCGCACAGTTCTTCGCGGAGCCCCACAACCGGAAAGTGGTGGAAAGCCTGCGGGGGGCGGGAATCGTGTTTGAGCGGGTGAGCAAGCCACCGCCGAAGAGCGGCGTTGCCGGCAAGACTTTCGTTCTGACCGGAACGCTGCCGCACTTAACGCGCGACGAAGCAAAGGAGCGAATCCTGCAAAGCGGAGGCAAGGTTACGGGTACCGTGTCGAAGAAAACCGATTACCTCGTGGCAGGCGCCGACCCGGGAAGCAAGCATGACAAGGCGCGGGAATTGGGTGTCACCGTGCTCGACGAGGACGGATTGTTGCAGTTGCTGGGCGAGAAGGCATGAGCGGCCCGCCGTCCCGATGCCGGCCATATAATAATTGAGTGTCAGTTCCACCCGATAAGGCACGGCGCATACTCGAGACGGCAGATCTCGTGTGTCCGGCCGCGACCGTGTCGGACGCGATCGCGCGCCTTGCGCGGGAAATCACAGCCCGCCTGGCCGAGAGCTTCCCGCTGGTGCTGTGCGTAATGCGCGGGGGAGTCATATTCACGGGGCAATTGCTGCCCCAACTGAGATTTCCCCTGGAACTCGACTATGTCGAAGTCACTCGTTACGGCGTCGCGACCCGGGGCGGAGAGCTGTCCTGGAGAATGGCGCCGACCCAGGCGGTGACGGGGCGCGCGGTTCTCGTGCTCGACGATATCCTGGACGAAGGGCACACGCTCGCTGCAATACGCGAGAAACTCCTTGCGCTGGGTGCGAGCCGCGTATTCATCGCGGTACTTTCCGAGAAAGACACCGACCGGCCGAAGCCGGTAAAGGCCGATTTCACCGGAGTGAAGCTGCCCAACCGGTA
>Ga0134127_10003314_pt1 | contig 11585 bp, 11 predicted proteins | sample KB31753_FD_96459 | JGI IMG/M metagenome (GOLD analysis project Ga0134127, IMG submission 96459) | Terrestrial soil microbial communities with excess Nitrogen fertilizer from Kellogg Biological Station, Michigan, USA - KB3-175-3 | ecosystem: Environmental > Terrestrial > Soil > Unclassified ...
CGGACAGACGGGATCAGCGCTGCTCTACGGGCGCCGACGCGTGCGAGTGATGGCCGTGCCGAAGGAAGCGGTGCTGATGGAAGCCGGGCGTCCGTATGTGTTTGTGCAGACTGGTGGTGAACGCTTCGCGCGTCGCTTCGTGGAGATCGCCGCACGCGAAGCGAACCTGATCGGCATCAAGAGCGGCGTCATGCCCGGCGAGCGGGTCGTCACCCGCGGGTCGTACGACGTACAACTCGCCTCGGCGGCCAAAGGACTTCCCGCGGAAGGTCACGTGCACTGACATGAAACGAATCATTCAATGGTCCATTGACCACTACTGGCTCGTCATCGGGCTTTCCGCGCTCCTCTTCGCCGCCGGCGTATGGACGGCGCGACAGATGCCGATCGATGTGTTTCCCGATCTGACGGCACCGACAGTCACGATCCTCACGGAAGGGCACGGCATGGCCCCCGAGGAGATGGAATCGCTGGTGACGTTCCCGATCGAAAGCGCCATCAACGGCGCGTCGGGTGTGCGCCGGGTTCGCTCGGCAACTGCGGTCGGCATCGCGGTCGTCTGGGTGGAATTCGACTGGGGGACCGACATCTTCATGGCGCGTCAGCTCGTATCGGAAAAGCTGTCGCTCGTCAGCGGCGTCCTGCCACCGCAGGTTGAACGTCCGGTTCTCGCGCCGGTGTCATCGATCATGGGCGAGATCCTGTTTTTCGCGCTGTCGTCGGACAACGTGGACCCGCTGACGCTTCGCACCATCGCCGATACGACCGTCCGCCGACGGCTGCTGGCGGTGCCCGGCATCTCGCAGGTCACTCCAATCGGCGGAGCCGAGCGGCAGTTCCAGGTCATCGCGCATCCTGATGCGCTTCGCGCCAACAACATCACGCTCACCGAGTTGCTCGACGCGGCACGAGGCGCCAGTCAGAACACGTCCGCGGGTGTCTACACGGAAGGTTCGCAGGAATACGTTCTCGAGGCGATCGGGCGCGTTCGGACGCCCGAGGAGATTGGCGATACGGTCATCGCGCTGCGCGGCGATCGCTCCGTGCTGGTGCGCGACGTCGCCGACGTGCGTGAGGCGGCGGCGTTCAAGCGTGGCGAAGGCTCGCGCAGCGGCAAGCCGGCCGTGATTGTCGGCGTCCAGAAGCAGCCGGGCGCGAACACGATCGAGGTCACGGGCCGCCTGGATCGCGAGCTCGATACGTTACAGCAGGAATTGCCCGCAGGCATCGCCATCGACCGGCGCATCTTCCGCCAGGCGGACTTCATCCAGGTCGCGGTCGACAACGTCGTCGACGCATTGCGGAACGGCGGCATCCTCGTGGTCATTGTGGTGCTGCTGTTTCTGGCGAACCTGCGCGCAGCGGGCATCACACTGACCGCCATTCCGCTGTCGCTGGCCGCCGCCGTCCTGGCGCTGCGCGCCTTCGGCGCGAGCATCAACACGATGACACTCGGCGGCATGGCGATCGCCATTGGCGCGCTTGTTGACGATGCGATCATCGATGTGGAGAACGTCGTCCGACGGCTGCGCGAGAATCACGCGCGGCCGGAAGGGCAGCAGCTGCCGGCCTCGGTGATCGTGCGTGATGCGACGCTCGAGATCCGGTCGTCCATCGTCTTCGCCACGGTGATCATCGTGCTCGTCTTCCTGCCGGTATTCGGTTTGACGGGTATCGAGGGTCGACTGCTGACGCCGCTCGCGTTCGCATACATCGTGGCGTTGCTCGCCTCGCTCATCGTCGCCATCGTTGTCACCCCCGCGCTGTGTTTCGCGTTTCTGCCAAACGCGCGGTCGATCGAACGGGGCCACGACGGATGGCTGGCGCGGATGCTCAAGGCGCGCTACGCCCGCGACCTGCCGAGGATTCTCGATCGCCCACGGCTGGTGATTGCGACCGCGCTGCTGCTTCTCGTTGTCGCGGTCGCGGCGCTGACGCGCGCCGGCGCGGCGTTTCTGCCGGAGTTTCATGAGGGCAGCCTGACCGTGCAGGCGAACACGCTGCCGGGTACTTCGCTGGCGAAGTCCGACGAGATCGGCCGCCGCGTCGAGCAGATTCTTCTCTCGCAGCCTGAAGTCATCGCCACCGCCCGCCGTACAGGGCGCGCGGAGTACGACGAACACGTACAGGGCGTGGAGGCCGCGGAAATCGACGTCGGCCTAAAGGAGACAGGCCGCTCGCGGGAGGAGCTGCTGGCGGAACTGCGTCGTCAGTTCTCGACGCTGCCGGGGACGAACGTCACGATTGGACAGCCGATTTCGCATCGTATCGACCATATGCTCTCGGGTACGCGCGCCAACATCGCCGTGAAGGTGTTCGGTGAGGATCTCGGGACGCTGCGCCGCCTGGGCGAACGCGTGCGCCAGACGATGGCCGAAGTGCCAGGAGTGGCCGACCTGTCGCTCGAGCAGCAGATGGACGTTCCGTTCGTCCGATTCGTGTTGAACCGGCCGGCCATCGCACGATACGGCCTCCGGCCGGCGGATATTACCGACGCCATCGAGACGAGCTTCGCGGGTGCAACCGTCGGCCGCATTTTCGATCGCGGCACCACGTTCGATCTTCTGGTCAAGCTCGATGCCTCCAACGTGGCGGACTTCGACCGCGTGGCCGATCTCCCAATCGACACACCGTCCGGCGCCATCGTTCCGGTGCGGATGCTTGCGGATGTGCGGCGCGAAATGGGTCCGAACATGGTGCTTCGCGAAAACGTCCAGCGCCGGATCGTCATCTCATGCAACGTCGCGGGACGCGACCTCGGCAGCGTGGTGGCCGACATCCGCGACGCCGTCTCGTCAGGCGTACCGATGCCTGCCGGGTATCGCGTCGAATATGGTGGCCAGTTCGAAAGCGAGGAGAGCGCGTCGGAGCGATTGCTCGTTCTCGGCCTTGTCGTCATGGCCGCAATCTTCATGCTTCTCGTCCTCGCGTTCGGACGCACGCGTGATGCGCTGATCGTGATGGCGAATCTGCCGCTGGCCCTCATTGGCGGCGTCGCCGGCGTGTTTCTGGCCGGCGGCGTTTTGAACGTGGCGACGATGATCGGGTTCATCACGCTGTTTGGCATCGCGACGCGCAACGGCATCATGCTGGTGTCGCACATCCAGCATCTGATCGATGAGGAAGGGGTGACCGACTTTCGCGACGCGGTCGAGCGCGGCGCGCGCGAGCGGCTGATTCCGATTCTGATGACGGCGATGGCGGCCGGCCTCGCGCTGATTCCGCTCGCGCTGGGCGGCGGCAAGTCCGGCAGCGAGATTCAGACGCCGATGGCGATTGTCATCCTGTGCGGACTGGTCACGTCGACGATTCTGAATATGGCAGTGGTGCCGGCACTGTATCTCCGGTATGGCGCTCTAGACGAGCCACGGAGGCACGGAGAGCACGGAGCCTGATAAAGGTATCTCCGTGTCCTTCGTGTCTCCGTGGTTCGTATCTCGGAATGTGCCGGTTCGAATGAGAGAATGTGAGGCGAGATGAAAACGGTCTACTGGTTGTTCGTCGTCAGCGTGGCGCTGTTTGTGAGCGGCATCGCGTTCATCATCGCCGGCGCCCGCACCACGGAGGCGGCTGCCGCCACGGCGCCGACGATCGAGACGTCGCCGGCCGCCACCGTGAAGCAGATCATGATCGGCATCACCAATCCATCAGCCTTCGTCGTCTATGAAGCGGTCGGCACGAAAAGCAGTGCCAAAGGGATCGAGGAGATCGCCCCGCAGAACGACGAGGAGTGGGCGAAAGTCGGCAGCGCCGCCGCGGCGGTCGTCGAGTCGGGCAACCTGATGCTGACCGGCAACCGCGCCATCGACACGGGGGACTGGGTGAAGATGACGCGCGAGATGATGGCACAGGGACAGAAGGCGATGAAGGCGGCCGAAGCGAAGGACACGGACGGGATTGTCGCCGCCGGCGGCGATCTCAATACCACGTGTGATAACTGCCATGCTCGTTACTCACGCCAGTAATCAGGCGGACCTGAAGGTCCGCCTCTACGATCGGCTGAAGGTCCGCCTCTACGATCGGCTGAAGGTCCGCCTCCACGATCGGCGCGTCAACATTGCGGCCCTTGCGAGCCTGACGCTGCTCATCGTCGCGGTCCTGTCGACGTCGGTTGAGGCGCACGGCGTGTCGGGAAAGGACGCGGTGTTCCTTCAGGGCCTGATGGGACGAGCCATCATTCCGCTGATGTACCTCGGCGCGAAGCACATGGTCACCGGCTACGACCATCTGCTGTTTCTCGTCGGCGTCATCTTCTTCCTCTACCGGCTGAAGGACGTCGTCGCCTACGTCAGTCTCTTTACGCTCGGCCACAGCATCACCTTGCTGGCCGGCGTCCTCGGCGGCATTCACGCCAATCCCTATCTGATCGACGCGGTCATCGGCTTCTCCGTCGTCTACAAGGCGTTCGAGAACATGGACGGGTTCCGCCGCTTTCTCGGTTTCCAGCCGAATACCAAAGCTGCGGTGCTCATCTTCGGCCTGTTCCACGGCTTCGGGCTTGCCACCAAGCTGCAGGACTTCGCGCTGTCGCAGAACGGCCTCGTCGCCAACATCGTCAGCTTCAACGTCGGCGTCGAAATCGGGCAGTGCCTCGCGCTGACGGCAATTCTTATCGCGTTGACGTGGTGGCGCGCGCGCACCGGCTTCTTCCACCACGCGTTCGCGTTCAACGGTGTCGTGATGGCGTGCGGCTTTCTGCTCGTCGGCTATCAGCTCTCGAGTTTCTTTCTCGCTCCGGTGTAGATGATGGATCCAGTCAAAGAACACGTCATGGAATTGACCGCGACGCTGCCGGCGGTCGAAGTCAAGAACCGCATCGCCGTTGCCCTCGGCGGCGCGCTGCTGGTGGCGGGACTGCTGCTCGTAGCTGTCGTGCTGCCGGCGGAGTTTGCGATCGATCCACTGGGCACGGGTGCGAAGCTTGGATTGCTGCAGCTTGGGGAGGTTGGCCAGCAGGTTGATGCGCTCAATCAGCAGGCTGGCGAGGCGGGTCGGGCGGGTGGGGCGGGTGTCATCGTTGCCGCGCAGGAGAAGCCGTTCCAGCAGGAGAGCGTGGAGTTCAAGCTCGCGCCGCGCGAGGGAATGGAATACAAGTACCGACTCGATAAAGGCGAAGCGCTCCTCTATGCATGGAGCGCCACGGCACCGGTCAACTTCGAATTCCACGCCGAGCCGGATGGCGCGCCTGCCGGCTACGCGCAGACGTACGAGAAGAAATCGGCGCAGATGCAGGCGTCAGGCACGCTGACCGCGCCCTTTCCGGGCATTCACGGCTGGTACTGGGAGAACACGACGGATAAGGAAGTCACGGTCACGCTGAAGAGCGCGGGCTTCTACAACCTGGCGCACGAGTTCAGGAACGGCCAGCCGACGAAGAACAAAATGTTTCAGTAGTGACTCAAGACTCAGGGCCTCAGCGATCGATGCTCGTCGCCGCCTTCACCGTACTGGTGTGCGCGATTGTGATCACGGCGTGCAATGCCTCGCGATCGGCAGAATCCTCGACAACACCGGCGACCCCACGGCAGTTCGTTGGGTCCGCCTCGTGCGAGTCGTGCCATCGCGACATTTACGCGCGCTGGAAACGCACGCTGATGGCGAACGTCGTGCGGGATCCGAAACAGCATCCCGATGCCATCGTAGGTGATTTCTCGCGGCCGAACCCGCTCGTCATGTTCACGCCCGCCGACGTAGCGTTCGTCTATGGCAGCAAGTGGAAGCAGCGATACTTCACCAGGCGCGGCGACGACTACTTCGTCTTCCCTGCGCAATGGGACGTCCAGAACAAGACGTGGCGCGCGTATGCCCCGCAGCCGGGCACCGACTGGTGGACAAGCGTGTACCCCAATGACCAGATGCAGCGGCCGGCGGGTCCCTTGTGCGATGGGTGTCATTCGGTCAACTACGACATCAAGACCAAGACGGTGACGGAATGGAACGTTGGGTGCGAGCGCTGCCACGGTGCGGGGAGTCAGCACGTTCAAGATAAGCGGCGCGAATCGATCGTGAACCCTGCGCGGCTCGATCCGGTCCGCGCCGATGACGTGTGCATTCAATGCCACTCGCAGGGCCGACCCCGGACGAATCCGATTGAGGGCCGCTATTTCGACTGGGCGGTCGGCTATCAGCCTGGCGACCGTCTATCCGATGTATGGGAGCTCGAACAGCCCACGCTCGGTACGCCGACATTCACGCACTGGCCGGAGGGGACCGCCCATAAGAACCGGATGCAGGGAAACGACTACGTGCAGAGTCAGATGTATCTGAAGGGTGTGCACTGCTATGCCTGCCACGACGTGCACGGCACGGAGAATCCCGCGGTGCTACGCCTTCCGGGAAATGCGGTCTGCCTCCAATGTCACGGTCCCGTCCTCCAGCCGGGGCCGCGCGGACGAATTGAGTTCCATACCCAGCATGCCGCAACCAGCGAAGGCAGCAAATGCGTGGCCTGTCATATGTCTGCCGTTGAGCAGACCATTGCCAACGTCAACGTGCGCAGTCACACGTTCAAGTTCATTTCGCCGGCTACGTCGGAACGCTTCGGTATTCCGAACGCCTGTACGTCGTGTCATAAGGACAAGTCCAACGAGTGGGCCAGCGCCGCACTGCGAACGTGGCCGAGCGTCCAGTCGTGGCGGGTCGCTCCATGATTTGTCGTCGCAGACGGTGGGAACGCCGCCTGGCGGCAATGGCGCCCTGACGTGGTGAACCTGCTGCCCGAATGGGCACCGAACGTCCATCCGATGCTTGTGCATTTTCCGATTGCGTGGTGGATTGCCGCGGTGCTGGTGGACTTGATAGGGGTGATGCTGCCGCGGGCCGCATGGGCCACGACCACGGCGTCAACGCTGTATCCGGCGGGCGCCGTGGCGGCTACCGTGACGTATCTCACCGGTCGCCAAGCCGCCATGACAGTGCTGACACCAGGCATGGCCCATCCCATCGTCCTCGAGCATTGGAATTGGGCATTGGTGACGACCGTCGGGTTTTGGCTGATTGCGTTACTGCGCCTCGCGATGAACCTCAAACATCCCCGCGCCTCTCGCTGGATCCGTGTCGCGCTGGCTGCGGCGGCGCTTGTGGCGCTGGCGAGCCTATTCGAGACGGGAGATCGCGGCGCACGACTCGTGTACCAATACGGTCTCGGTGTCTCGATGAGTCACTGACGCTCAGAGACGCCGGCAACTGTGAAATTTCAAAAATAGGGACTGGGGACCCGGGAAATGACATTTCACCGTGGCGCGTAAATTGAGGGGCCAAAGAATGAGAACAGTTTTGTGGTCGCTCGTTGTTGTTGCACTGCTCGCCAGCGTCCGTCCGCTGACGGCCGAATCCATCAACCCGCCGACCAAGCCGCAAACTGCGCCGATGACGGCGCAAGAGAAGAAGAATCTCGATCTGGTGATGACCTGGTGGCGCGAAGTGCTCTACGCCGGCCACCTGGAACTCGCACCGAAGTACCAGGCCGACAACTACATTCAACACAATCCGAACGCAGACACAGGCCGCGACGGTTTCGTCGCTTTCTTCACGAAGCTCGGGATCAAACCAATGAACCCGATCCCCGCCACCATGCCTGCGGATCGGAGGCCTGTGGTGTCCGGCGCCAAAGGCGATTTCGTATGGCTTGTGTTCGAACACGAAGACAAAGATCCGCGCAACCCGGCCAATACCTATCACTACAACTCATTCGATGTCCTTCGCGTGGAGAACGGAAGGGTCCAGGAACACTGGGATAGCGCACAAAAGATGGCTGGCACGGGCACGGTGAAAACAGGCGTGTCACCCAAGTCCCCAATGCAGTGGAACACCGGCAAGCTCTCAAAGGAAGAAGAACAGACACTCGCCATGGCGACCGAAGAGCTGAAGGACATGCTTCAATACGGCCACCTGGAGCTCGCGGACAAGACCATGGCCCCGGGTTACATCCAGCACAACCCCAACGTCCCTCAGGGCCGCGACGGTTTCAAGCAGTTCATGAGTCGCGTCCCCGGCCGCACTCCGCGCGAAATCAAAACCGAATGGGTGAATCCACCGGTTCTGACGCTGATCAACGGTCCTTACTCATTCATGATGTGGGACCGCACGGCAAAAGACCCCGACGATTCCAATCGTGAATACAAATGGAATCATTTCGACCTTGTGCGAATCGAAAACAACTTGATCAAGGAACATTGGGACGAGGCTCGAATCAATCCGCCTGCACCTGGCGCCGGTCGGTAAGTCCTCCTACATCGCCCCCGCAAGCATCGCGACGCCGAGAATATTTACTGCACGCTTCTGCATATGCGCAGCAACATATGCGAGACCGAAAATCTATGGTGCAAGCGAACACGTCCCAAATCACATAGAAACGGACGAACATGACACCGATGCGATTCACGAAGGCAGTAGGGACGGTCGCCGCATGCGCCGTTGTGGTCGGCACGGTCGTCACCGCCGCGCCACCGAACCGAGGCAAAAATCAGAGGTTGGTGCCCGATTCCGTCAGGGCGTCGAAGCTGACAGTACGCTTGGACTACGTGGGGAGGATGCCGTCCAACACGAACCCCACGTCGCCCGCCGTCGTGGGTTCTCAGCTGTTGTTGATTGACCAGTGGGGGTACCTCGACGCGTGGGACGGCACGAGCACACACCTACTACTCAGTCCTGCGAACGCGCCAGCCGGAATCATCCTCGTCAGCAGCGAGGCCCTATTAAACGTCGCCGCGAATGCGACCGGCACAATCTACGTCGTTTTCACATCGTCCACGGTGCCGAGCGGCATTCCTCAATTAGTCTCGACCCGACCATGCGCCGACGCGTGGCACGTGCTGTATCAGTATGATTTCGACGGGACGGCACTTTCGAATCCCCGAGGGATCACGGCGCTGCAGGTGTGCAGAGACAACCACACGAGCGGCGGTCTCACGATGCTCACAGATGGCACGCTACTGTTCGCGACCGGCGACAACGGGTCCCCGGGAGAGGACGGGTTCAGCTATCCGCAGGATATCGCCGGCCATCTCGGCAAGATCCTGCGGATCAACCCTGCCAATGGTTCGACGCAAGTCGTCGCCCGCGGTATTCGCAACGCACAGCGAATCACGGTCGATCCGAACGGAGGTGACCCCTACCTGGTCTTTGCGGACATCGGAGGCTGGGTGGCTGAGGAACTGAACGGCATGCGCCTCACCGAGTTGCTCGCCGGCGGTTCAACACTCAACGTCGGATGGGGCCGAAACATCGACGCGAAGGCTCGTGAAGGCACGTTTTACATCGACCCGACGGGCATTGCCGTTGGAGCCGCGCCCCGACCCGAATTTGGATTTGTCCAGCCGATCGCGCAGTTTGGTCGTGAAGGCGCAGACGCCATAGCGGTATCTGGTCCTGTCGTCAGTCAGCAATCGTTTGCCCAGATCAGGTCACTCTTCGGCGACTTGGTTAGTGGCGCGGTTTACGCCATCGTCGGCGCGCCTTCTTCGCGCGGCCAGACCGTGTTCAGAGTCGGACTCCGCGATAGCAACTCGCAGACGGTCACACTGAAAGGACTCGCCGGCGGAAATCGGCCTGATCCCCGCTTTTTCAATTTCCCCGACGGTACGGCCGGTGTATTGCTCGAGCGGACCGGCGAGTTCTTCCGACTGACAGAGCTTCACTAAGGGAGCGCGGCCTGGGGGCTAGATGCCCGCTCGGAATAGCATCGCGACCCCGAGGACGGCGAGGAGCAGCGCGAGCACGCGCCGAAACCACACTTCCGGAATGCTCCCGAGCGCGCGGCTCCCGATGATCGTTCCGGCAATCACCCCCGCGATGGCGAGCAGAATCCACGTGAGATGCGCGCGCATCTCGTCGTGCTGCGTGTAGAGATATATCGGCACCCGCGCACCGTCCACGAACAGCGCGATCGCAGTCGCCGTTCCGACAAAGAGCTCCTTGCGCAGGTCGAAGCCGATGAGCGCGGCGGAGCGGATGCCACCCTGGTTGCCGACGAGGCCACCCAGCATCCCTGACAGCGCTCCTGCAACCCATGCGACCCAGCCGCGGAACCGCATCCGACGAGCGAGGCCCGTGACCTCGCTCATAGCGGCAAACAGCAACAGGACGCCGAACAGAATCGTGAGCCACCGGCTGCTGGCGGCGCCGTAGAGCAGCGCGCCGGCGAGACCGCCGGCGGCGCTGGTGATGCCAAAGCTCCAGAGCACGCGGCGATCCACGCCGCCATGCATCAGCGCGAAGCGGAGCGACGTGCCGATCAGGTGCGGTATCGAGACGGCCGCGACGGCCAGCCTCGTATCGACCTGCAGCGCCAGCACCGGCGTGAGCAGGCTGCCGATGCCAAAACCCGTGACCGCGGCAATTGCTCCCGCGAGCAGCCCGGCGACGACGAGAACGAGATCGAAGAGCAGCTAGTTCAGCCTCTGCGCCCGCCGCGGCCGGGTGGCGGCAGGTTCGGGTCGGGCCTCAGCGCCGCGGGGAACAGATCGAAGACAGCGTTCATCGCGGTCACCGCCTTCGCGTGCTCGGCCATCAGCTTGTCGACGTCGGTCTCCTTGCCGCTCATGTCGGACACCTTCTGATAGGCGGACACCGCGGCCTTCAGCCTGGTCTCAACCTTCGCTTTGAAATCGGCAGGCTCGTCTTTGATCGAGGAACGCAGAGCGTCGGCTGCCTCCGTGTATTCCATGTACTCGTGCGGTACGCGCGCGAAGTTCTTGTTGGTGATCTGGCGCTTGAAGTCGTTGGACACCTGGACGAGCAGCCTGAGGGCCGTCCTCACATCCTCTGTCGACTTCAACTGCTGCGCGGATGCGGGCGCCGCAACCGTCAACACCAATCCGACTGAAGCGAGAATCTTCCCAATGTTCATATGAGGTCCTTTCTGTAGATGTAAACCACGAAGGTCGCGAAGAACACGAAGGATCGTAATGTTCATCTCCTTCGTGACCTTCGTGTCCTTCGTGGTTCCAATCACAATCACAAATCACGAATCACGTGCAATATACCGTTCATACATTCCCCGTGGCCCGGGGTGGAACAGAAGAATGGGTAATCTCCGGGCGCCGGTGCCGTGAACTCCGTCATCACGGTCACGCCCTTGTCGCACATCGGCGTATCCGCGATGACGCGCTTGTCGTCCTTTGGAATGAGGCCTTCGTTGTGCTCGACATCCTTGTCCACCGCTTCCATCTGACCCGGACGAACGAGCACCCAGTTATGACGCGCGCTCAGGAACTTGCCGCCGTGATGAAACGTCAACCGCACGTGCGCGCCGGTTGGGCACGTCAGAGAGTCGGGATAGAACGCGAGAAAATCGCCGTCGGATTCGATGAACAGGTCGACGTTCTGCGGCGCACGTTTTCGTTCGCGGCCGCAGCCGACGAACGCCAGGGGAGCCGTCAGCAGCCCGAGGAGCAGGCGTCGGCGCGAGAGCACAGCTTCTCCCTCAGAACGTACCGCCCCGATTGTCGAATGCGAACACGTACACCGCGCCGGCGCCATCCGCGCCGTCGCCCTGCAGGCGCGAGCCGACGACGAGCGTTCGGCCGTCTCTGCTGACGGCCAGCGAGCTGCCGAACTCGTCACGCCGTCGGGTATGGTCGCCC
>Ga0134127_10003316_pt1 | contig 11581 bp, 7 predicted proteins | sample KB31753_FD_96459 | JGI IMG/M metagenome (GOLD analysis project Ga0134127, IMG submission 96459) | Terrestrial soil microbial communities with excess Nitrogen fertilizer from Kellogg Biological Station, Michigan, USA - KB3-175-3 | ecosystem: Environmental > Terrestrial > Soil > Unclassified ...
ATCAATAAAGCCTTGACGAGGTTCGGCGTAAGGCTCGGATTCGCTTGCAACATCAGCGCCGCGGTTCCGGCGGCAACGGGCGTCGCCATCGAAGTGCCGCTCAGGTACATCATCTTGCGATTGTCAGCGCCGCTAACCCCAGCATCCAGTGATGGTGTTTGCGTCACAAGATAATTGTCGTAGGCCTCTGCATTGATCAGCTTGTTGCCGGGCGCAACGAGATCGGGTTTGACGAGATTGTCGTAATGTCTTGCGCCTCCATCGTCTGTAGTAAAGCTTCTCGTTGGACCACGAGAGCTGAACGTCGCCACCGCATCGTCGCCGCGATCGTCCGTGCCGAACGTGTTTGTAGCGCCGACCGTGATCGCTGACGGCTCATTGCCCGGCGAGTGGATGTGACCGTAAATCTTATTGCCGTCGCTGTCTTTACCGTTGTTACCTGCGGCTGCGAAAACAACCACGCCGGCATCAACCAGCCTGCGCACAGCACGACAAACCGGATCGTTGCGATAAGAATCAATGGCAGGCATGCCAAGACTCATATTGACGACGCGAATGTTGTACGTCGTCCGGTTAGTTGCGACCCAATCAAGCGCTCGCAACACGTAAGCGGTCGTACCGACGCCGGCAGAATTGAGCACACGAAGATTGATCAGCTTGGAGTTCGAAGCTATGCCGGCGTACTCCCCGTTTGAAATGCGCCCGTTGCCTGCAGCGAGTGAAGCGACGTGAGTTCCGTGTCCGTACGGATCGTCAGTGCGGCCTTCGCCAGTGAAGTCTTCGCTGTACACCACACGAACTTCATTTGATCGATTGAGAAACGAGCGGTGATCGATATCGATTCCCGAGTCGAGAATCGCTATGCCGACGCCTGTGCCATCCAGCGTCGTACCCGATGTGCCACCGTTACGAATCTGATCCGCACCGGTCGTGCGCGAGAGATGGCCCATCGGTATCACGTCACGATTTAGAGAGACGTACGAAACGTCGCTGCGGCTCGCAAGGGCGATCGCGGCCGAGACCGGTAAGGTCACTACGCGGACGGCGAAGTTCTTGAACTTGCGGATGTTTTCACCACCTGAATAAACAAGGGTGGAATCGATGGAGAGGTCATACGTGTTGGCCGGTTGGACAATCACGCGAACGAAATCGTTGCCACGGCCCTCGGCAACCTTCTTGAGAATGTCTTTTGAGACTTTCCGCTCCAGTGACACCGTCGACGCGGCCCGCGTGCCGGTCTGGAACACGAAGAGCACTGAGACCAAAAGGGCGACGGCGACAAAACTACTCCAAAGCCAGGGATTTAAGTAACGCTTCATTTAGTACTCCGGCAACCGTGAGGAAGTTTTCACTCTGGTCGCGAACTTCAGTCGTGAATGAGGGCTTGGAGCAAATCCAGCATCCTCCGGGGAGTTTGTCGGGGGAAGGAAGTCTAACAGGTTTGAACGGTTTAAAATGTGTAGTTTTCGTGTCGGACAAATCCGGGTTTCGGCGGATTTAGGCCCATAATGCCAGAAAAACACCGATTTTTTACTTTTGGGTAGGTAAGGATGTTGCGGGCAAAGACTTCAGGTGTTCAACAAAAGCGTCCACATCAACCTCAGCGCCGTACAGCCGTTCACACAAACGTCGTTTGATTTCAATTTCGGTTAACCCGTCAGGAAAGGACGCCAGAACCATAGCTTTGGCAGCGTCGAACATTCCACTTGCCATCATGATTCGCTCAAGGCCAGAGCGCTCCAATAATCGTTGGCGTACGACTTCGGCGACGTGCGGATCGGTATCATTCATGAGCGCCTACGATCTCGTCCAACAATGGCTTCACACCAAGATTCTCGGCACGACTAAACAGGTATGGCATATCGCAATCGGAACTCAACAGGTTTTTTACGTCGCGGAGCTGAAGTTCTGATTTTGAATCCCTGGCCCAGTACAACTTGGAAAGAATCAGATCTTCACGCGAAACTATCCAGGTTTGAAAATTTCCGATTGTAATTTTCCGCCGGCGAGCAAACTCCTCCTGGCGGTATTGCTCATCCTTCAGGACGATGCAGTCGAATTTTATAATTGTCTCGTTATGAATGAGGTTGAACATCGAACGTTGTGCAATGGCATTGGCGACAGCCCGGCGATCCACGTAATACTCAGGTTCAAAGAGGCTTATTAGAAGGTCCGTTTGACCGGCAGCAAGTTTAACAACCAGATCGATGTCGCGGGTCATGCGAGGCTGCGCATAAAAATTCATAGCCATTGATCCCGTTAACATGTACGCCAGTCCACCAGATTCGAGCCGCTGGGACACATCGCGCAGAACATCGAGTTCCGTTTTCATCGTCATCTGGATTATAACGGGACGAAGTTCTTAAAAATAGCGCCGCGAAACTTTTGAGAAACAAACATGGCAGAGTCGCTGTCCTCCTGTGACGGTTTTCAGTAACTCGGTCCCGACCGGAAAATCCCCCAGCTAAGTCTGTTTGTTGTGGAGGCTGCCATGAATTCAAGGAGTTCTATACTCCCGCTCGCTCTCGTTCTATCCATCGCGATCCTGATGATCACATCGACCAGCACGCAGATCACGAGCGCCGCCACTGTGCCAACGGGATTTACTGACGCACTGGTCGCAGCGGGTCTAACGAATCCCACGGCCATGGCCCTTGCTCCCGATGGTCGCATCTTCGTTTGCGAACAGGCAGGCTCATTGCGTGTCATCAAAAACGGCGCCCTCCTGCCCACTCCTTTTCTGACTGTCACGGTTAATTCATCGGGCGAGCGCGGCTTGCTCGGGATCGCTTTCGATCCGAATTTTGTTTCCAATCAACTTGTCTACGTCTACTACACGGCTACGACGCCCGCGATTCACAATCGAATTAGTCGTTTTACCGCGTCAGGCGATGTCGCACTCGCCGGCAGTGAAGTGATCGTGATGGATCTGCCGAACCTGAGCACAGCGACAAATCACAACGGCGGCGCGCTGCACTTTGGACCAGACGGTAATCTCTACGCTGCTGTGGGCGACAATGCCAACGGCGCAAATGCGCAATCGTTATCGACGCGACTGGGAAAGATGCTCCGAATCACATCAACGGGCGCGATTCCGACCGATAATCCATTTTTCAACCAGGCTACCGGAGACAACCGGGCCATCTGGGCACTCGGCGTGCGCAACCCATTTACGTTCACGTTTCAGGCGGGCGTTGGCCGTATGTTCATCAACGACGTGGGCGAGAACACGTGGGAAGAGATAAACGACGGCATCGCAGGGTCAAATTATGGTTGGCCCACTTGCGAAGGGTTTTGTAATCCGCCCAATGCGAGTTTTCGCGATCCGATCTTCGCATACGCTAACGATCCCAACACGTGCGCGATTACCGGCGGTGCGTTCTACAATCCGCAGGCTGTTCAGTTTCCATCTAACTTCGTTGGCAACTACTTCTTTGCGGACTTCTGCGGTGGCTGGATAAGGAGGCTCGATCCTGCGAATGGAAATGCAGTTTCGGACTTTGCGACGGGCATTTCGTTGCCGGTCGATTTGCAGGTCTCCGCTGATGGTTTCCTCTACTACCTTGCGCGCGGATCTGGTTCTGTGAACCGCATCGGATTTGCAACGACGGGCGACAACATTGCGCCGGCTGTCTCAATCACGAGTCCCACGAACGGCGCGATCGTTGCGCGTAAAGGCAACGTGACAATTACGGCGACAGCGAGCGATAACGTCGGTGTAACGCGAGTGGAGTTTTTCGTTAATGGCGCGTTGCAATGCACGGACACGGCCGCGCCGTATAGCTGCGTATGGCGCGTGCCCGGCGCCATGAATAAGACGCATCAACTTCAGGCACGTGCGTTTGATTTGGCGGGGAATCAGGGAACGTCAACCGTCCAGGTCACAGCGAGGTAATTTGCCACGGGTGACGTAAAACGCCCCGAAGGATTGACAAGGGCTGCACTTCCTCGCAACCTACCCTTAACACACGACCCGTGGAGAGATCTGGAAACGTATTTCCACCTCGCTTCATACAGATCGGGACAACAAATTGCCACGGCTGCATCTGACCGATTAGAAGCACCAAACCGTCGCGACTAAACCCAGTAAGTCGACGACGCGCGGATTGTTGCTAAAGCTCGCACGCCCCGCCGGGCAGGGTGTTTCCCCCCACATCCACTAAGGAGATAGACAAATGCCTGCACCAAAGCCTGAACCAGTAACGAGAGAATGGACGGTGATGTTTTTTCTTGCCAGTGATAATCCGCTGGCGCCCGGCACCGTTCCGCACCTGAAAGCGATGAAGAGTGCGGGATATCATCCCGAAGTCAACGTAATCGCACAGTTTGATCCGAATACGGAAAACGTGCCGGTCCATATTTTTGATGTGAACCGCATGGAAAAACTCGGCAACCCGGACACGGTGAACATCGGGTTTAGCGCCAATGATTCTTTGGTGCGAAATCTACTCTCAGACAAACTCTGGGACAAAGACGTCAACACGAAAATCAAAGAGATGATGAAAGGCAGTCTCAATTTTGAGTCGGCCGAACCAAATAAAACAATGAGCAAGGATCGTCCTCCAAAGGAGTCCCTGGGCGAATTCCTGAAATTTTGTGGAGAAAACTATCCAGCCCGCCATTTCATGTTGTTTTTGATTGGACATGGGTTGGCGGTGGGCGACGATCTGTTCCTGTTCGACGAGCATGGCTCAACAAAAAAAGGGGATTCGGGGCCGCGTTCGCTGTTGCTGAAAGATCTCGGAGGGATCCTGGACGATTTCGACGAGCAAGTAGAGGGTAAAGGTAAACTGGAGCTCATCGGCTTTCATGCTTGTTCGATGAGTGGCGCGGAGGTCGCCTTTGAACTGAAAGGCAAAGCTAACTACATGCTTGCCTCACAGGGCACTTCGTATCTTCACAGTTGGCCTTATCGCCAGATCCTGATTCGCCTGTTCAACGAATTAAGCCCCGTGCCGTCAGCTGAAGATAATCTCAAAAACAACGGTTCTGTTAACAAGGTGGATATTGAAGATGATTCCACACCTGCATACTTCCAACGTGGTCCAAATGGAAACGGCGGAGCAAAGCATTTGCGCCAGCACGTTGCCAGCGATCAACCGGAATTCAGCAGCGTGGGCACCCACTCAAAACTGTCCCATGCGCCTGCAATGCAGCTGAAAGAACCGTTAGCAGAGCCTAAGGTCGACAAAGACGAACGACGCGGAGTCCCCATCGCGCCCAGCACGAAGGCTAGCATCAGAAAACTGCTGATATCGATCTTTCGACACTGCCTCTACAACAGCTACGATTTTCAGCTCGCCGGCTACAGTTCTGATTTGACGCTGTGCGACTTGGACAAAGTGGACGAACTAGCAAAGCCAGTGTCCAATCTTGTCGATACGTTGAAAAACGGTCTCGAGGCCGCCAAACAGACAAACGATCCGCTGCTCGCAGACCTGCTGGTTTTGGCTCACTGGGACGCACAAAGCTTTTTCGAGGAGAGGTACACGGATCTTTACGACTTTTGCTTACGCCTGCGGGCAAGATGCCTCAAAGCCCGCTCGAAAAAGAACGTAGATCTCAAAGCCATTAAGGAGGCATGTTCGGAAGTGATGAGGGCACTGAAGAGAGGCTCAACCGGCGACGATGATGGAATAATCGTGCGCTGTGAGTTTTGCGGTGCCGCCTCCCAATATTCACACGGCCTTTCGGTTTTCTTTCCCTGGTCGAGACCACTGGGCAGCGTGCTGTGGGATGAGCAGTACAGTAGTTTTCAGTTCGCCAGAGATACGGATTGGGCCGAGTTTTTGAACGCGTATTTCGACGGCACGATGCGCAAACCCCAGCATGTAGAGGAGCAGGAAAAAGAAGATCCATTCCCAGCGTATTCGCTGCCGGAAGACGCTAATCCAGAACTGCTCTCTTTACTTGAGGCCCTCAATAAGGACGTGTTCCCCGGCGAGGAGCAACTAAAAGCAAAATCGAAAGATTCACTTGCGGGCCTCAAGAGTGGCAGTCAAGATCCGATGGGCGGTGATTGCCAGTGTGGTTCGATAAAAAATTATCCACCACTCTCCAATGCCCACTTGAAAAAAGGACAACACGTCAGCAGGCCAGTGGCTAATTTGTTCGATAGTTTCCCAAGATTTCTGCGCGCGTTGAAGCCGGAGTAAGTTCGCTCCTAAGTCGTAGAGTCATGAGGAACAAAATTCAGCGCCGTTTCTTCCAACTGATGGTGGTCCTGTGTCTGGTACTAAACGTGCCGGCGCAGGACACTGCCAGCACTGTCGATCGGGCTCGGCAAATTGCCGCTACTACGAACGACAATGTCACCACTTTGCAGGAGCGGCAGGACGCGCTCAAGAATTTGGAAGAGGCAGCTCAGCTCTTTCTTAGCGCAGGTGAAACAGTCGAGGCGGCGCGCGTGCTCAATCGCGTGGGCCGCCTCCACTTAATTCTCGACTCTCCCCAAAATGCGATCGCTAGTCACAATCAGGCGTTATCAATTCTCCAAGAAACAGCGCCGGTCGAAGTTAAAGTCGACAATTTAAACGGCCTTGCCGCCGCCTACCTGGCTAACAAAGAAATGCTCCAGGTGCAACCGGCTCTGAACCGCTCTATTACGTTGAGTGAACAGGCAGGATATACACCCGGCAAAGCACAGGCACTCCTCACGCTCAGCCAGCTCCAGAATTACGACAATCATGGTGTCGCACTACAAACTGCGCAGGAGGCACTCGCACTCTGGAAAACAGTCGGTGACAAGCAAGCAATCGCCCGCGGCTACGAGCAAGTTGGTGGCTACTACATGGCGCAAAACATGCTCCCGGAAGCAACGGAAAATCTTGAACAAGCGTTACAACTCTCGCGCGAGCTAGCCAATTCACAAGGACAGGCAGCCGCTCTAATTCTGCTGGGCTATATAGATATTCGCAGGGCCGAGTGGCAAAGCAGTATTTCACGTTTCATACAAGCTCAGGCCCTTGTTGATGAAAAGGCGAACCCTGCCGAGATGGGCCAGATCGCGTGCGGAATGGCGGAAGTCTATATGTTCAACGGCCTGCCCGAAGTGGGACTCGTCCATTACGAGCGGGCGCTGAATTACTATCGCCAAAAAAATGATCCTGAAAACCTCTGGTATGTCACCTGGGGAATCGGCGCGTCTTATTATTTCCAGCAAAAATATCCAGATGCTCTCAACTACTTTCAGGAGTCGATGAACTATTTTGGTGGGGAGTACTCGCGAAAAGCAATGAGCCGGGAGTACATGGGTAGAGTGTTCCTCGAAACGGGTGACTATCCTGCCGCACTCGAGGCATTTCAATCTGCACTGGACGTTTACACGAAGTCCGGCAACCCGATGGAAATGGGGCGAGTCGAGGCATTGATGGGAAGTATTTTCGAACGCCAGGGTCAACTTGCACGCGCGCGTGGCAATTACCTGAAAGCTTTAGAACTTTCCAAGACAGTTGCTGATCCGATTAAAGAGGCAACCTTTAATCATGCGCTCGGACGCGTCGAGTTAAAGAGTGGGAAACTCAAGGAGGCCGAAGATTATCTGTTGCGTTCCATCGCGATCACGGAAAAGTTGCAAGGGATTTCTACCAGTCGAGACCTTCGCACGGCTTTCTACGGATCAGTTCATGACCGTTATCAAACGTACATCGAGTATCTAATGACCAGGGCTCGCACATCGCCGTCCGGTGGATACGATGTACGTGCGTTTGAGATGAGCGAATCGGCCCGAGCGCGCTCCCTTGCCGAATTCTTCCGTACGACTCACGCGGATCTTGCGCCCGGTATCGATCCGGATCTGGCACAGAAAGAAAGATCGCTGCGACAGTCTCTTACAAAGAGAACTGAGGAACGATCTCAAATGTTGGGCAATAAAGAAACGTCCGGCCGTACGGAAGAGTTGAGTGTCATAAACGCGGATGTCTCGCGTTTAGAGACTGAATATAACGAAGTGCTTGCCGCTATAAACAATCGCTATCCGGCGTATAAGAAAATTACGCAGCCTGTTCCGTGGACGCTTCGTCGAATTCAGGAGGAAGTCATCGAAAACGATCAAACGATGCTCCTCGAATATAGCCTCGGGCGGGAAAAGAGTTACGCCTGGACCGTCACGCGAAACAGCATGAAGGTCTTTGAACTACCCGGGCAGGAAGCAATCACCAGCGCCGCCAAAAAACTTTCCGACGTGCTCAAGCTTCCGCCACTGGGCGACAGCGAAAACAAGCTAACTCAAGCTTCTCAAGAGTTGAGCGAGATGATCCTCGCCCCCCTCGCAGCGGAACTCGACAAGCAGGTGATCATCGTCGCTGCTGATGGAGCGTTGAATTACATTCCTTTCCAGATTCTCCCGGCGCCATCCACCAACGAACCTCTGGTGACGCGTTTTGAAATTATCAATTCACCATCTGCATCCATCCTGGGAGACTTGCGGAAAGAAGCGGCGCAGCGCCAGCCGGCCCCCAAACTTCTGGCGGCTTTTGGCGATCCGACTTTTCAGGCGACTCATGTTGCACGCAATTCAAGCCAGCAAATGCTCGCAATGCAGCGCTGGCGTTCCGCGTCGCGTGACATCACTCCGAATCGTGACTCGTTTGATCCTTCCATGATCCCGCCACTCTTTTTTGCTGCGCAAGAGTTGGCAAATCTGCGTGAGCTTGGTGGTGAAGACGCTTTGGTACTGACTGATATCTCAGCCACACGCGAGAGCCTGCTTAAAACCGACCTGGCTCAATTCGCAGTGTTGCATTTCGCGACTCATGGATATTTCGATCCCCGCAGACCAGAGAATTCAGGATTGTTGCTGTCCACGACTAATACAGAAGGCCAAGTCGTCGACGGCTTTGTCGGGCTGCATGACATTTATGAGTTGCGGGCTCCGCTTTTGGTCGTCATGAGTGCGTGTGAAACGGCGCTCGGCAGAGATGTGCAGGGCGAGGGACTTATCGGTCTGACTCGCGGGTTTATGTATGCGGGCGCATCGAGCGTGGTCGCAACTTTGTGGAAAGTAGATGACGCAGCTACAGCCGAGTTGATGAAGCTTTTCTACAGCAACATGCTGCAACGTGGAATGAGTCCCGGCGAAGCGCTGCGTGCAGCACAAAACACTATCCGCCAGACGCCGGAGTGGCGCTCACCTTATTACTGGGCTGCGTTCGTTTTGCAAGGCGAGTATCGTCAGGTCATTAAACCACCTGCACGGGCTCAGGGGCTTGCCTTACGATGGAAAGCAGGGATTGCTATTACTTTAGCGATAGCCATCGCTGGTATCGCCGCGTTGTATGTTCGCCGGCGGACGCGAGCGGTTTGAAGAAGATTTCTCACGCAAAGACGCAAAGGCGCAAAGCGCTGCCGCGTTTCTAAGACTTCCAGTAATGTTGTTAGAGTTATTGGACGATGAAGAAATAGTAGGTTGGCACCCGTTGTTCCGTTCCATCAGCCTTAATTTCCTGAAGAGTCAAAGCATACGGTCCGGGCGGTACCTGCCTTGTAGGAATAACTACCGAAACAGAGTTTGTATCGTGTCCTGACGGCTCCAGGTTTTGGAGATCCCGTCTGTTATTTAATTGAACACGATAACTTGTTCCTGGAGCTGCTGGTTGAGGAAGCGCGAGTGAGATTCTCAGTTCACTCACATCTGGCGGCACTTGGATTCTGGTGTATTGATCGTCACCTGTCGCGCGAGTGATGGCATTGCTGGTTAGATTTACAGCGACAAACTTTTGTGGTCCTCGTGGAATGAGCAAGACGACGCCCAGCACAAGCACCGCTGCAATTGAAACAGTTGTCGCGACCGCCCAACGCGGCATAAAGAACGCGCCAATCTTTTCGCGGAACGTGAACCGTTGCGGCGCGGGTTCGGTGTGAATCGGGAGACGCCCGAGACACTCGACAGCGATTGCAAACGCTTGTCTCTTCCTTCCATCCGGTGACGCCAAAAAGTGATGTTCAAACCACTGACGGTCTTGTTGACTTAATTCACCGGCACGATACTCCTCAATGAGCTCTCCCTTTGAAATCTCAAGCTCCTCGAAGAGATCATCTTCTGCGATCAGCCGTTCTTCTATCTTCTCGTGTTCATCCTCACTGAGGTTACCGAGAAGATACCGCCGGATGTTCGTTTGATCATGCTCACTAAGCGCCATTATTTAAGAATTACCTTCCGGGGTTGGACAGACCTTCCATAGAATATGGACTGCAATGCCAAAGTATTTCAGTAGACCAGCAAATGCTGCAAACACTGCTCAATACAAGGTCGTAATCGCGCATGGATATGATGCACCCTTATTCGAAGCGCGTTTTGAGAAATTCCCAATTCTGTCGCGAGGTGCTTTCTCAACTGTATCTTCTCCGTTTTCTCCTTTTCGTGATAGCGAAGCACGAGCTGTCGCTCCGTCTCGGTCAGTTCCTCGTTTAGGCACTTCTCCAAACAACCACACTTGCCCTCGATTTCAGAATCATCAATAAGCAGAGAGGTATTCGGTGTGGGTTTTGTTTTAAGGGTTTCCAGATAGATCTTCTTGGCCACGCCGTAGAAAAAAAGCGCCGGATCGCCTTTATAGTTTTCAACGAGCCAATCAATTCTCGACTCCACTACTTTGATCGCCTTGTCGGCCAGATCCTCAGCATCGCAACAGCCACGGCACGAAAAGATTCTGATCAAGCGAAAGCGGATTTTCTCGTACTTCTCACCGCCCTTTTCGCGGTCAGGGTTCAGCCAGAGCAGTAGCTTCTCAAAAGCTTCCTTAGTTGTAACTCCTTTACTCATTTATGCGAGGTTTTACGATCACGAGCGGGACTTCAAATGCCGCAAAACAGACCATTGCCGCGGGAGCAAAACATCCGTATTGACGTAGGAAAACGATCAGCGAGAGCAGGCGCGAGAGTAATTAACTTTAACGGGAGATGTCAATTACAGAGCCACAAAAGGCACAAAGCACAAAATGTTTTTTTAGAAACACTTTGTGCTTTTTGTGCCTTTTGTGGCTACTGCTTTTGCCTTTTTGTGGCTAAATGTTCGGCGTCTTGATCATGTCCGGTGCGCGCTTGTCGTCGCGCTTACGCACAGACGGCACAAGCATCGGGACGGATCGACGATACTGTTCGTAAGTTTCGCCATGTTCGCGAACCAGGTCGCGTTCTTCGAACCGGATCGCCAGCAGGATGTAGGCTGTCGTCGCGATTGAGAAAAGCAGGTGCGCGGTCGTCATCACGGGCGTCATCCAGAAGGCGAACAGCCAACCGACGTAAAGCGGGTGCCGCACGAGCTTGTATGGCCCTGGCGTTGTGAACCGCAAACCACCTTCAGGTTGGCCCAGCAAATTTCGCCATACCTGGCGTAGCCCGAACAAGTCGAAATGGTTGATCAGGAACGTAGAATAGAGGACGAGTCCCCAGCCAAAGGCAAACAGACTGCGCAGCACGAATCGTCCAGCCGGATCTTCGACAGACCAGATCACGCCGCCGAGTGGCCGCCACAACGCAAACAACAGGATTAGCGCAACGCTCGAGAAAAGAACGTAAGTTGAGCGTTCGATCGGCTTTGGAACAATCCTCGTCCACCATTCCTTGAACCACTTGCGCGCCA